>Ga0315912_10000045_pt1 | contig 331392 bp, 262 predicted proteins | sample VfabasoilMG_FD_204469 | JGI IMG/M metagenome (GOLD analysis project Ga0315912, IMG submission 204469) | Garden soil microbial communities collected in Santa Monica, California, United States - V. faba soil | ecosystem: Environmental > Terrestrial > Soil > Garden | place: USA: California...
ACAGCCAATGCGGAATGGGGAATAGAATATGATCTTAGGGGCACAGATCAAACCAATGGACTGAATTTCTGGAAACCTTTCGGCAGTACCGGTGTGGGATTTAAAAACTTTGTCTTATTCCTCAGTAACAATGGTTCCATAGGAATAAATACAAATACTCCTACTGCTCAGCTCTCGGTAAACGGCAATGTTTTAATAGGCGATGCAACCACTACACTCCCTGCCGGTTATAAACTGTATGTTCAAACAGGGATACTGACTGAAAAAGTAAAGGTTGCGGTAGTTAATTCAACTGATTGGGCCGACTACGTATTTGCAAAAGATTATAAACTAAAAACCATTGAAGAATTAGAAGCATTCGTTAACGAAAACAAACACTTGCCGAATGTACCCTCTGCAGAAGAAGTAGTAAAAGAAGGAATAGACATGGCAAAAATGGATGCTAAACTTTTAGAGAAAATAGAAGAACTATCATTGTACATTATTCAACTAAAAAAGGAAAATGGAGAATTAGTTAAGAGAATAGAAAGAATTGAAAATAGGTAACTCAATTAACTCTGTTCATAAACTTTAACACTATTTTCTTATGAAAAAAATAATTTATACACTCCTATTATTTGTGATTCAATTGCAAATAGTACGAGCACAAAGCAATTGGCAATCTATAGGCCCCGTGAACCGGACAGGAGGAAACGGGCAAGGAAGTGGGAGAATATATTCCATTGCACACCATCCGCAGTATAATGGTACAACTGTAAAAACCATTTTTGCAGCGTCTCCTTATGGTGGAGTATGGATCAGCAAGGATGCAGGCAATTCGTGGAGTAACGATGATCCGGATTATCCGGGTTTAAGCACTGATAAACTTAATGGTTGCGGAGTAATGGACATTATTATAGATTATACGAATCCCTATGTGATGTATGCTGCTTCTTATCATCATACCGGCGTCAATTTTGCTAACGGTTACATGGGTACCTCGGCAGGTATTTATAAGTATAACAAAATAAATTCTAATATGGGAGGTTGGGTTGCATCAGGACTATACTGGCCCTACCCTTCCTCTAAACAGCTGTATAAGCTGACCATGCATCCCACGAATAGTCAGGTTCTTTTGGCAGGAACCAGTGATGGTATTTATCGCTCGGCCGATGGAGGAGGAACCTGGAGTACGGTTTTTACATATACTACTACCAATAATTACGGATTCAAAAACATCGTTTTCCGTCCTGGAAGTACTACTGAAGTATACGCCAGCGCAGACAAGGTGTTTAAGTCAACGGATGCCGGGGTTACGTGGGCGGCAGTTCCCAATTTTCCTGTGGCCAATGCCAACTGGGTGGATATAGCTGTGACTCCGACCGGTAATTTTTACTGTTATTTCCTGGTAGGACAAACTTCTTATTTTTATTATTACACCACTTCATGGGCGGCAAAAGCTACCTATCCTATCACTATGTTGGAATACAATATAAAGCGGTTAACGCTGCAGTTGCATCCTACCAACAGTAATATTGTTTATTCGGGGCAGGAGGTTCTGCATCGCTATAATTTAACTGCCAATACATGGACGGCTGTCAGCACCTACAATGGAGATATGCATGCGGACATGCATGAGATCGCTTTTTCACCTAATAATACAGAGCTCTGGATAGGTCATGACGGAGGAATCTCCATGGCAAACACCAATTTAACTTCTGGAACGCCTAATTGGAGCACTAAAAATACCGGATTGCGGATTTCCACCATTTATAGTTTTGCAGGCTCGCCGAAAGAACCTACAAAGTATTTAGCAGGTGAAGAAGACAATGGCGACAGTTATTACAATGGTGGCACCTGGCAGGGATATCAGGTCTCCGATGGTGGGGACAAAATGATTGATTACGATAATTCCAATAATTGGTATGATCGAATGGAGATGTATGCAGGTAAACCTATTTATAGGAATACAACAGGTGTACCCGGATATTTTGGAACTGGTATAACTACAGTGTTTGATCAGTCAACTAATCAACCTTTTCTGGGGGGCTGGTCACTCTATGAAGATTTTGGCCTTCAAAAACTTATGATACAGGATCCGAGAAATCCCAATGTCATTTATCGAGCCGGATTTAATGCACTTTGGCGTTCAAGCAATTATGGAGCTAGCTCAGAATCTATATTGCAGGCAGCAGCAGGTGGATCTATAGAATGGGGGCACCTTGTAGCTTCAGTTGCTATTGCTCCTACCAATACAAATTACATTTACGTTACGGCCATGTCTAAATATGATCGTAATATCACAGATAAAGTATTAGTTACACATAATGCTTTATCCTGCCCTTATCTTATTTATAACACTTCTACTAATAGTGCCTCATGCAGTGATCCGGGGGCAGCCGGTGCAGGCTGCTCAAATTCATGCTGGACTGATATTACACCCGCTTGGCCGGGTGGATACACCACAGCTCAATTGAGTTTGAATAACATTAGTACGGTTGCAGTAAGCGATAAAGATCCGGAAAGGATATGGATAGGATATAAACGAATTTCAGCCATTGCATCAGACCGTACGCCTTATCAAATAAAAATGCGGGAAAATGGAGTATGGTCAGATTACAATGAAGGGTTACCGGTCAAAGCGGATATTTATTCATTGCTCTATGAACGGGGAAGCAACGATGGATTGTATGCTGCTACAACAGCAGGTTTATACTATAGAAATGCAAGCAGCGGAGAGTGGACATTGTTTGATACAAATTTGCCACAATGTGAAGTGAAGCAAATGGAGATCAATTACACGGATAATACCATTAGGGCTGGCCTTTACGGAAGGGGCATCTGGAAATCGCAGTTGCAATGCCCAACTACCAATACCTTAACGCTAACTAATATGAGCCCCGCACCTATGTTTCATGAGGCCCATTCCATTATATCCGGTAATGCCATAATTACCACTAATCCGTATACAATTTTTAGAGCTACTAAATCCATTACGCTGAATCCTAAATTTATTGCAGATGCTTCCTCCGGCGGGTATTTCCTGGGATATATACATGGTTGTTCAGGTCCTGGAAATTCATTACTCAAAACAAATAACGATGAATTTGAAATTATAACGGAAGAAGATGATGAGGAAGAGGAGTATGAATATGAAAAGATGAAAGAACATGCTATTCAAGCCTTACCCAATCCAAGTAATGGTGTCTTAACGCTTATGTTCCAGGACGATGACGAAAAGAATGTTTCCATTTATGATATGATGGGAAAAATTGTTTTTAAAGCCGGGAATGTAAAAGGAAATAGATTACAGATAAATATTACAGACCAGCCGGCTGGTGTGTATTTAATAAAAGTAATCAGCGGGGATGAAATTATTTCAAAGAAGGTAATTAAACATTGATGCAATCCCTTTATGAATTGATCATGAATATAAAAGGAGCCATTTTTGTTTCCCTTCTTGTTGTGTGGGCATGTGCAGCCTGCAAAAAAACAAAACTAACCGGTAATTATCCGGGTTTAGCAGGTACCTGGATATGGGTTAGTGGTGTATCAGACGGTGGAAGTGAAAAATATAAACTGGACCTTCTCGAAAAGGGAAAATACAAATTGTACAATGGAGGAGACAAGATAGATTACGGAAGACTTATTGAGGATAATAGTAAGCTCACATTCATAAGTGATAAGCTTTTTCATAAAGGTTATTTTGCTAATGGGGAGCATAAAATTGTTTATTTCAAAAATGATACACTCGCAATCGGCAGCGATCACATTTTTGATTTTCCATCTTCTATCTATATTAGAAGTAAATGAACTGATTGATTTAATCCTGGTCAGGAATCGGTTAAAATGTGCACTCCTCATGCGGGCATGATGGAGTATGCATTTTTTCAATTTGTTTGGTCGGCAAGTCAAAAAAACAGAAAATATTTACACCCTCTTACACAAAACTATTTACACTCTCTTTTTTGCAATCTTTAAACTTAAAGCAAGTGATGGTATTGGTTCTTTTGAGTATTTCATTGGTCGTGTAAAGTATCTTATTGCTTCTTTTCAATGTTTCTTTCACCCTATCAATGGTTCCTTTGGCCGTATTCAATATTTCATCCTGAAGCTGAAGCAAGGCTTCCGTACTGTTAACAGTATAAATCATCTTTTTATATGTATTGCAGAGGGTTTCATAAGTACCCTGGCTGCCTGCAGAGTGGATAGGTATATTTTTGATGCCCGTCGACTTTTACGCAGGTCCACTATTCTTCCTTCTCGGTTTATCCCGGCCTTTCCATTTTCCAATAACTGGGTGATTTTAAGAATACGTTCGTGCTGCAGCTCGTCGGAATTTTTTCTGGAATGATTCATTTGAAAAGTAGTATGAGGTTTCATTTTTTGAAACAAATCTATTCCGTCTATATTAGTGCAGGATTTTTTTTAGATTAAGTATTTGTAAAATAGTTGGGATACTTTACCCCAATGTGAAGGAAATCCTGAATTTAGTATGCACCGAAAAAAATTGCAGGTACAGTAATGGTAATGTAGAGTCTGACAGCTATCCCGGAGTTATACCAGTTGATTGGTCTTTAAAAATTCAGCCACTCCGTCCAGTGTCATCTGCAGACCTATGGCGGCAATGATCAATCCGAGGATGCGTATGAGCGAAGTCATCAGGTTAAGCCTGAACAGAACCTTGCCAATGGCTTTCGAATAATACATGATCACGTAATTGATGGCCAGGGCGAGGAAAATCGCGACAATGGTGGTGAAGGTGCCGTATTGCACAGGGAATGTTACCGCCGCGGTAATAGTGCCCGGTCCAGCTATCATAGGCATTGCCAGCGGTACGGCCGAGAGGTCGTCAATGCGCACATCCTTATCAAACCGGATCATTACTCCTTTCAATAAAGCCATAAATCCATGGTATAATAATACCATGCCGCAGGTAATCCTGAATGCGTAAAACTTAATATGAAAGACATAATTGAATACTACATTCCCCAGTGAAAGAAAAAGCAATAAAATGCAGAAAGCAGTAATGGAGGATTTGAGCGCAACGTAACTCAGCTGCTTGTCGCTTAGCTGATCCTGCAGCGTGGTCATGACAAATATCTTTTGTACGGGATTTACCAATGCGAAGATGGCAGCAAAACTGGAAAGGAGGAATTTGTAATTAAGGGAAAAGTCCATGGCAGAAAAGTTTAGAACAAAGACAAACATACTTTTAATCCACCGAACGCACAAACATTAATGATAAATTATAATCGATTCGGATCCGGGTTCATAAAAAAGACCCGGATAAACTTTCCGGGTCTTTTCTTCAGGCACGACAAGGATAATCAGGCTAACCGATCAATTAGCTCCTTCTAATCTTTTCAGTGTGCTGGTCAATCTTTTTTTCTGAATCTCGGGTGCCTTGGATAAAGCAATTTTATAGTTCTCAATGGCTCCTTTTTTATCTCCTGATTTTTCCAGGGCTTCGGCCAGGCTATCGTACGTATTCCATGAAGTGGGGTATTTTTTCACGTTCAATCTGAAAACTTCAATGGCTTCATTTGTTTTTTCTTGTCCTAATAGATCATATCCATAAGCATTGAGCTGATTTTCATTAGCAAGTGTAAGCGCTTCTTTTTTCAGCACATCCGCCTCTGTAGCTTTGCCTTGTTTCTCAAGCAGTTTTGATTTGGTAGTCAGGTTGGAAAAGTTTTTTTGCATGGTGATGGATTTTTCGACCCACGCCGATGCATCGTCCAGGTGTATATTATGCTGAATGCAATACGCCGCTGCCTGGTTATGTCCCTGCCAGAAAAACCCGTTGATGTTCGATAGTTCCTTACGCATGCTTTGATAGACTGTCTCCGGCACATCCACTTCAATTTTAAATGGAACCTCTATTTTCTCCCAGCGCAGCACTGCTGATACCGACTGTGCCTGCGGATTACTGAAATAGTAGCTTAGCCAATCCTGGCTTGGAGCCGGTCGGGGAGTAACAGTAACACGTACTGCGTCTTCTTTTTCATTATAAAAAAAACTGCCCCAGGAATAATAGTTTTTTGAAAAGATGATCACCCATTCTTTCGGGGATGGAATCATATGCAGACCGTAAGTTCCCGCAGCTAGGGATTTTCCTTCCACTTTTACATCGGTTGAAAAGGATACAGTGGTATTTTCATTCGCTCCGGCGCGCCATACTTCGTTGTAAGGAACAAGCTCTCCCCAAATAGCTCTGCCTTTTGCCAGCGGGCTATGGTAGCTGATGGCTATGTCCGTAATACCGATTCGCTGGGTTATTGTGCTGGCCTGACTTGCTTCCGGTTTTTTTAAGTCGGTTTGGGCTGTGACAATTAACCCGGACAATGCAAGCAGTGAGGTAAGAATAAGTGATTTCATTTTTTTAAAGGTTAGTTTTTAATTTTCTGTTTGATCATTTATGTTAATCCCCATCTCCATGGGTGTCTTCATGCCATGGAAATGCGGCAGAATATCCGGGAACTTCCCAGAAGAATTTGGTTCTTTTCCTGTCGTAATTACCAATCTCATTCATTGTTTCACAATCGTACAGCCGCCCGTTTACCATAGTGTAGATCAGGCTTTCAGAGTTCCTGATATTTTCCAATGGGTTTTTCTCCATAATAATAAGGTCAGCAAGCTTTCCTTTTTCCAGAGAACCGATCTCTTTATCCATGCCGATGTAAGTTGCTCCGTTTATTGTAGCGCATTGCAATGCCTGCATGGTTGTCATACCTCCTTGCTGCAGCATCCAGAGCTCCCAATGCGCGCCGAGGCCCTGAAGTTGTCCATGGGCCCCCAGATTTACTTTCACGCCGGCATCGGCCAGTTTTTTGCAGCTTTGTGAAGTAAGTATATGCCCGTTTGTATACTCTCCTTCCGGGATCATTGTGCGATGGCGGGAACGGGAGTCGATAATTTCCCGGGGAGTAAACTTCAGCAGACGTTCTTTTTCCCATACATTGGTATGCTGGTACCAATAATTCTCTCCATTGATAGAACCATAATTTACGATAAGAGTAGGGGTGTACTGTGTTTTACTCGCGCTCCAGAGTTTTACAACATCGTCATACAAGGGAACAATGGGCAGGTTATGTTCTACGCCCGTATGACCGTCCAGGACATGTGTAAGGTTATAAAAGAAAGTGGAACCTCCTTCTGGAACTACCATGATCTGCAGTTGTCTTGCTGCCGTGATCACCTGTTGCCTTTGTTCCCTTCGGGGCTGGTTGTAGCTCTTCACCGAAAAGGCCCCAAACGCCTTTGTGCGGGTCACTGCGGATTTTGCGTCAGCCAGTGAATTGATAACCGCTTTGAAATCTCCATCGGCTCCGTACAGAATTGTACCTGTGGAATGAACACGAGGGCCAACAATTGTTCCTGATCTGACCAGCTCGGCCAGGGAAAATACAAATTCAGTATTGGAGGATGGATCGTGCGAGGTGGTTACACCATATGCTAAATTTGCATAGTAAGGCCAGTGCTTTTGTGTGGTTAGGCCTGAGCGGAAATGTCCTGCATGCGCGTGCACATCCACTATGCCCGGCATAATGGTTTTACCCGAGACGTCCATTATTTTCGCCCCTGCGGGTATCTGTACTTTATCGGCAGGTCCTATATCTGCAATCTTATTCTCCGTAACCACAATGGTCCCGTTCTCGATCACTTCGCTTCCGTTGTTCATCGTGATTATCCTCGCTCCCTTGAATGCAATGGTTCCTTTGGGTTTATCGGAAGCAAGCGTGAGATTTACTTTTATGCCTGCCGTATCCATTTTAAGAAGGCTGTCCGGTAAGTCCTTCAGGAATCCGAAACGATTTCCAAGTTCTGAAGAAAAATACTCATCGCCCAGCGTCCAATGTACTTTTTTTCCATCCGCGCTCCAGTGAATGCTATACCCTGCGTCTTTCGCCAGTTGTGCTACCGGCACGCTGCTCGTCTTGGCAGAAAGGTCTTCTGTTTTTCCGGTGGAAGGAAATGCAGCTACGTATACTTTGTAAAGTTCCCGGTATGCGATCCAGTTGTTGTCAGGACTGGGTATAAAGCTATTAGTATACTTGGAAGTGAAATGTGTACGTACGTCCTTTCCATTTAGATCACATGATTTCAACGCATGCCCTTCTCCTTCTTCAGAAGTGAAAAACAAACGTTTTCCATCTTTTGTAAAATAAGGATCAAAACCTTCTTTGGAAATCAACGTGCCTTTGCCTCCTGTTGCCGGAATGATGTATATCCCGGGCTTCAGGCAAAAGGTATTGCCCTGCTGGGAGTTGCCGTCTTCTTTTTGGTATACTATCCATTTACCATCAGGAGAATAGTGGGGGGTACGGTAAATTCCTTTTTCGGGAGAAAGCTTTGTTGCTTTTTTATCTGCAAGGGTCATTTTCCAGATCGCCCCGCTCTGTTCGTCGTTCCAGGTTACATAAGCAATCTCTTTTCCATCCGGAGAAAAAGAAGGTTCTGATTCGAAGTCCGAGCTGTTGCTGGTCAGGCGAACGGGTGCCCCATCCGGCAATTCTTTTTTCCATAAGTAACCGACCGAATGAAACAGGATGTATTTTTCATCCGGCGATGTTACCGCGTTACGGATGGCTTTGGAAGTAAACTTCTCGGGGGCAACTTCCACCGGGAACCTGAGTGCATCGTAAATTTTGTGCTTGCATTTTACCGTGAAAGGAATGTTGGTTGCCTGTGAAGTAGTAACATCCAGTTTCCATATTTTTCCCTGAGCCCAGAGGATTACGTTCTTTGCATCCAGCCATTGAAAGTTCGGATATACTCCAAAAATGGCCCAGGCTTCCTGCTGGTCCTTGCTTAGTTTGTCGTATACCGGCCATTCTTCTCCCGTTTCCAGATTTCGCAGGTACAAAACGGATTTTTCACGTACGCGTTTTACAAAGGCCAGGGTCTTTCCGTCCTTGGAGACCTGTGGGCGCTGCGCGCCTCCTGTTCCACCTGTAACAGTTTCTATTTCTCCCTTTTCAAATTGATACCGCTTGATCACATAGATCTGATCATTTGGATTTTTGTTGTATTGAAAAAATCCTCCGGGATACATGTCCTCGCTGTAGTACACGTATTTTCCATCGGGAGAAACACAGGGTTCTCCCAGATCCTGTTGGTTATTTTTTCTTTTGGTAAGCATGATCCCTTCTCCTCCGGAGATATGATACATCCACAATTCTCCCGCGCCCAGGGACCGGGTAGAGGTAAAGTGTTTTCTCGCAACGATGTAATTTCCATCCGGCATCCACACGGCATTGTTCAATAAGCGAAAATCTTCTTTGGTAATTTGTTTTGGATTGGAACCATCACGGTTCATCATCCAGATATTGTCGCCCCCTCCTGCATCGCTGCCAAAGGAAATTCTTTTTCCATCGGGAGAGTACCTGGGCTGCACTTCAAAAGCATGATTCTGGCGCAGTGCTTTTGCTTCTCCGCCAGTAATCGGTATAGAATAGATATCTCCGAGCAAATCAAAAACAATTTCTTTCCCGTCCGGACTTACATCCAGGCTCATCCAGGTTCCTTCGCTTACTGTGAATTCGGTTTCTTTGAAGGTGCCCGGAGGATTCAGCACATCCCATTTCTTATCATCTTTCTTTTTAATAGTGTCCTTAGGTTGAGAAAAAGATACTTCGCATACCCAGAGCATAACAAAACAACCAAGAGTAATTTTTTTCATACGGAAAAATTAGGGGGTAAATGTATAGAATTATAGATAAGAGCCACTTGTTTGGAATCAAGTTGTTTGCAAAAGCATATCCGGAAAGCGTCCCACAATAATTCCAGCAGACAAAATAGTATATAATCGAAAATGTTTCCTGATCTACCGGATGTTCCTTTGTTCAATCCTGTTATTGATTTTCACCTGGTAAAGCCTGCTTAATCCGTTTTCGTATTTGTTCATTTCATGTAGTAGCTCGGTGATGCTCTGGTTCTTATCAAATTTTGTATTCAAATTAGTTCTTTTACTGCTAAAATAAAGAATGCCTGATTTCATGTTGAAATAGGGACAATAATCCATCTGCGGAGAATTGATCTCTTTTCCCAGGTTCCTTGCCGCTGACCACTGGTCATTTCCATTATTATAACTTACATAGATATCGCCGCTGCCAAGGCCGTCTTTTCGATTATAACAGGTGTAAAACAAAAACGATTCGTCGGGGGAAATAAATGCATTGAATTCGTGTCCGTCTGTGTTCACGGAATCGCCTAGGGATTGAGGAGTTTCGTATTGACCGTTTTTCCATTTGCTTCTGAAAATATCGTCCTTGCCTTTTGGATTTATGGCATCGGATGTATAATAGATCGTATTGAATTTTGATACGGAAGGATAAAATTCATTTTCAGCAGTATTGATTGGCGGTCCTATATTTACCGGATCGGACCAGCTATCACCGGTTTTTTTTCTTTCAACAAACCAGATATCATAATCTTTGGATTTACCTGTTTTGTTATCAATCGGCCTGTTGGAAACAAAGAACAACCGCAATCCATCCGGAGTGAAGAACGGCTCCAGGTCCTGGTACTTTCCCGAAAAAGCTGCCACCTGGGGGCGTGACCACTTACCGTTCTCCAGTTTAATATATGCTACTGCAGACAATTCTCCCTGGTAGCTTTGTATGGTAAAATACATTTCATTTTCTTCGGGAGAAATAGCCAAGTCCCTGACATTGGGAAATTGTGAAATAACATCGGGTAAAAAAGGCTGAACTTTTAATGCTTCTTGTCCGTTGCACAATTGTGAAACAAAGAAAAAAAATACGCCTGTTGTAATGGATTTTAATCCCATTGTATGTTAGATTTTAGTCCAGCGAATAAGCATGTTTTCAGGCAAACCCGGATGAAAAATTATGAATTCTGTTGTTCTTTTATCCATTCGTTCATTTTATTTTCAAAAACATCCATGGGTAAGCAGCCATCTATCAGCACTTCGTCGTGAAATTTCTGAATGGAAAATTTAGCTCCCAGTATTTCTTCTGCCCGTTTCCGGATCTCTATAATTTTCAGCTGGCCGATTTTATAGCTCAATGCCTGGCCCGGAATAGCCATGTAACGTTCCACTTCCGCAGTTATATCTGCTTCGCTCTCTGCTTCATTATCCAGCGAAAACTTTATAGCTTGTTCCCTTGTCCAGCCTTTCATATGCATTCCTACATCCACCACCAGTCGGATAGCGCGGTGCATTTCTTCGCTTAAGCTGCCAAAGTATTGATAGGGATCGGTATATAATCCTAATTCTTTTCCCAGGGATTCAGTATAGAGGGCCCAGCCTTCTCCATAGGCACCATACCAACCAAAACGCCGGAATTTAGGAAGATCCTCGTTTTCCTGCTGAATAGAGATCTGGTAATGATGTCCGGGGATTGCTTCGTGAAGGAACAGGTCTTCCATGCCCACTGTATTGATTTTTTTCGCATCCGGAATAGGTACATAAAAAATACCGGGACGGGATCCATCCGGTGCAGATTGATTGTATTCCGCGCTGGCCGATGCTTCTCGGAATTTTTCGGTACGTCTTACTTCAAATTGTGCTTTTGGAACAAGGTTGAAAAGTTTTTTAAGCTGGGGCTCCATACGTGCCTGAACCGCGCGATAAGCATTCAGTACTTCTGTATCTGTTTTGAATGGCATGAACTGCTTATCGGTATGAATAAAATGGAAAAATGATTTCAGATCACCCTTGAAGCCAACCTGATCCTTTACTTTTTCCATTTCGGCTCTCAAACGTGCAACTTCTTTCTGGCCTATTTCAAATATTTCATCCGGAGTGAGCGAAGTGGTTGTCCAGAATTTTGCCAGGTAAGCATAATACGCTTTTCCGTTAGGAATATTCGAAATACCGGCCATGGTCTGGCATTTGGGGATGTATTCGTTTTTGATAAAGTCATGCAACTTTTTATACGAAGGAATGATTTCTTCAGTAATTGCTTTTTCATATGCAGCTGTTATTCGTGCTTTGTCATTCGCCGGCATGGAGTCCGGAATATTTTTGATGGGAGTATAGAACACACTTTCTTTTACATCTTTTACCACCATGGCCTGCATTTGCGGTAATATGCGTTCTGCAAGTATCTTTGGAAGTACACTCCCCTGAGCCATACCGCGTTTCATATTCGCTATAGCCGTATCTGTCCATGCGTAGAATCCTTTTACCCTTCCCAGGAAATCATCGTAATCTTTTGCCGTTTTGAACGGTTGATTACCCGATCCTGATCCCAGTTGACCGAATGTAAGCGGCATGCTCCAGAACTGGTTCATGGGCATGAGGTTATCATTGAAATTCAATCCCTCCAGTTGCATTTCCATTTCACGCTTGAATACGTCATAGCTCAGGATATCCTGTCCTTTCAATTTGCTGCGGTCACAGGCGGAGATTGCATCCAGGTGTTTTTTATAAAATGCCTTTAACTTTTCCCGGTAAGAATCGGAAATATCACAGGGTAACTGGTCGTTGTACCGGTTATCGGCAATGGCCGTAGCTTCGAACGGAAAAAGAGGTAAACGTTCTTCGTAATAATTACTCAGGAGTTGATTGATGTTGACAGTGTTTTCTTCGACGTTGTTTTGTTTAACCGCCTGGTTACAGGAAAATAATGTTACCAGCACAAGCAGGTGAATGAGAGTGGTTTTTTTCATGGTGTTCGGGGTAATTGACTGTGTATATGTTATAATGTATTTGTTGTTTTATCCGGGTTTGCCTTGTCAGGCATGAACTTTTTTTCGTTTAAGCTGTTGGTAGTCCAAAAAGTATAACACTTTTAGTGAAATACTGTTTGTTTGAGGGGATTGAAGGGTATTGCTGAAGTTGCCTTTAAATGAAACAGGAATAATGTCATCGCTTTCTTCTATCGCATTTTTATAGACAACTGAGAATACGCTTCCCGGTGAGAATTGCCAGGAAAATACTGCATCGATGTTAAAGGCATTGTAGCTGAAATTATTGTTCCCTGTATAGGTTACATTGTGCACGAGCTCGCCTTCTTTACTGAGGTGAAAATATTTAACATATTCCCCTGTGCTCCAGTAATGACGTGCATTCAGGGAAAGAGAAAGGTCATTTTTGAAAATGTATTTGGCTGTAAGTGTGTTTATATACGTATTGAGGATTCGCCCTCCAAATATGGGTTCTACTACAGTTGTTTTAATTGTGTCGGCATAACCAACATTGAACGGGTCAAAGTTGTATGTAAATGCATAAATGAAAGAAAGGTGGTCGCTAACTCGGAAGCGTGGTTTAATATCCGTATTAATTCCCTGCTGGAGCGGAAAATTATAAATGTTATTCTTAAGCCAGTTACTGGTATTTACAGTCATATCCAATGCCAATTTTTTCTTGTAATCCGAACTGAAGCCGGCATAAGCATAGTAGTATTGGATGGATCGGAAGAACCTCCCGTCAACGCGTGGTTCGTAGTAGTCATAGGAAGATACAGGAGACATTCCTCCTCCTCCGAAGATTGACAAATAGCTTTGGAATAAGACAAAAAGATTTAGGTTGGTGGAAAGATCGGTGCGTTTGCCGGTTGTGTAATTGGTCGCGTAATTAACGTTGATTGAGTTGAATGAATTCAGGACAGATCCCCACGGTTTAAAGCGGTTGTAACTGAAGTATACATTGGTAGCAGAGTAATTATTGATGGATTGAAAGCCCATATCGCTCCGGTCGAAGGTTTTGTTCATTGTTTCATGCCCAATGCCATATTGCCACGTTCCGCTTATTTTTCTTGTTCCTGCAAAATAATAGTATCCCAGTTGGTCGCTGAATGTATTGATGTCCGTATCATTTTTTCTGAATACCTGGCTTAAATTGCCCACTCCATCAATTGCCCAGGTATTGCTTTTATCCTGGAAAGTAAATCCGGTTCCGGTCACATTTGCATCCCGGTAAGTATTTCCGGTCCGCATTACATCTGTATTAATGAAATAAATGTTTGAAGCATTTTTAAGCTGCTGGTCGAAAACAAGAACATTGTAATTAGTCAATGGTTCCGTAAGGATCTTGCGGGTGTTGCCCAGACTGTCTTTTACCTCGGCATAGGTATTGTTTGTAACAGCATTAAAAAGTCCGAACCCAAGCCCGCCATTCCCTCTGCCCGAAACCTTCGTAGCATTTAATAATTTTGTCTGCGAGGGGTTTTTTTCAAGGGTTTCACCCTGTTCAAGAGAATCTTCGACGCTTGAAAAACAAGTGGGTGTTTTCCCTATACGCCTTGAATAAAACAATCTGTTTTTATTAAAAAGATCCGTGCCTTCCTTGAAAAAAGGGCGGTAGTCATCGTAGGTTACTTCACGGTAGCTGAGGTTTTTTACTTTGTTGTCGCTCTGAACCTGTCCGAAGTCAGGCAGCAGCGTCATGTCAAGCGTAAAACGTTCATCCAGGCCATACTTAATGTCCGCGCCCGCGTTGTAAGAAAAGGAATTCCCGTAACTTAAATTGTCATCCGCATCGTATTGCGGAGCCGATTCCAGATACGAAGAGAGATAGGGAGTGGAAGAAAGCCGCAGTGGAGGCTTAATATCTGAAATGCCTTCCAGCGTACCCCAGTATTTAGGACCATTTGCCTTTCCTGCCGGTGTAAGAGCCCACTGGTCAAATTCCCGGTTTCTCCGAATATGACGTGTAAACTGCAATCCCCAGTGCTGGTCTTTTTTACTTGGGAATCGAATGGCTGAATAAGGGATCTTCATCTCAACGCTCCAACCGTTATTTATGATTTTCACGGAGCTTTGCCAGACACCGTTATAAGTAGGATCGCTGAACCTGGAATCGAGCTGCACACCGGAAGAATAAACACCAAAATCATAAGCATCCTGTCGTGTATTATACGGATCAATTACAAAACGGAATCTTTCTGCATTCAGATCTCCGTCATCCCTGTTGCCTAATTCGTGTAAGATACTATCGGGAGCAGAATCATACATCATAGCACCTACATAGATAAAATAGTCATCATAAAGGATTCTTACTTCTGTTTTTTGTGAAACCGGTTTTCCTTCAAAGGGAAGGCTTTGAATAAAATCGGAAGCCGATGCGGCATTTTTCCAGGCTTCGTCCTCCAACAATCCGTCTATTTTTGGCGCAGTGGTGATCCGTGATGCTGTGAAGGTTTTTAATTTCAATGAATCCTGTGCGTATCCGAATACCATGCTCAGGATAAAGAATAAGCAGAAGATGTTTTTCATATGCACCAAAATTAATTTCAATCGCATTGGAAAAAGGTAGTTAACATTTTTTAACTTCCTTCTTAACATTGTTTAACTTTTATTTTCAACTGATCTTATTTCAGATCAAGTGTCATTTGAATTGTTGTTCTTTGGTATTTGCTGGGCGCGAGCTTGCTCTCAATGATAAAGCCGAGCTTATGATATAACGCAAGCGCGGCTTCCAGTTTTCTGCTTGTTTCCAGGACTACTTTTCTGGCGTTTTTACGTTTAGCGAATTCAATAGCAGCCAGGGCCAGTTTTTTCCCGATTTGTTTCCCTTGTGAATTTTGGCTCACGGCCATTTTGGTTAACTCAAAACTTCCGGCCGAGGCTCTTTTGACAGCGCAGGTCCCCACAATTTTATTGTTCTCTTTTGCGAAGAATATCTGCCCTCCTTTTTGTAAAATTTCTTTTTCCGGATGAGAAAGTACCTGTTCATCAATATCCTCCACCTTAAAGTATTTTTTCAGCCATTCGTAGTTCAGTTTTTTGAAATCCTTTTTATACTTTGGAGAGTATTCTATTATTTCCACTTTTTGTAATTCATTTTCCTTTATTTTTTCTTTTACACGCGCGTACATATTTTGTTTTTCAAGTGCTTTTTCAAGTTTTTCAATGATTGATAATACATCGTACCCTGTAGATGCCAGGAAATCACGATTGGCTTCTTCGATATTTTTAAGAATAGGTGACAGATCGTTTAACAGTTTCTTTCCTTTTGCCGATAACTCCAGGTTTCTTTTTCTGCCGTCGTGCTGATCTTTACGGGTAGTTATGATATTTCTTTTTTCAAGCTGGTTTGCAAGCTGGACTACGGCCGGATGAGATATCCGGAGAATAGTGGATGTATCCACTACAGATATTACCTTTTCCTTCTGCAACAGTTGCATTAATGCAAACCACCGCGGGTCGAAGTCAAAACCCAATTCTTTGTATATGTTACCTACGTCCTGTATCAGCCGATCACTTAACCGCTTTAGCCTAGTAGCCAAAGCCAGTTCACCAAGTTGTTTTATTACGTCTTTCATACCCGCATCTCAAATATATGAAAAATTACGTAAGTACTTACGTAAATCCAAGGTTAAAAAATGTTAAAAGCCTCTCGATTCCCTAATTTGTTGGAAATCAAGAGGCTTAAAAAGAATAAAATAACCGGATGTCTGATTATTCTTCCGAACGATTCCGGTAGCCGTCTGAATTTTTACGTTTTCTGAACCTTACATTGTTCCTGCTTGCACCCGGCTGTTCAAAAGGAATGTTTTCGGACCGTTCCTTGGAAAAACGATTGTCCGTATGTCTTTGCTCCCCCAGGCTGCCATTCGTATTTGAACGTTCGTATCTTTCCTTGGGAGAATAGTTAGGTCTGCCGGAAGAATAGGAAGGCCTGTCGTTTGAGGGTCTTTCCCTATTGTAGGAGGATCTTTCTCTATTATAAGAAGGTCTCTCTCTGTCAAAAGAAGGTCTCGGTTCGGATTGTCGCGGTTCAGGTGCAGGATTTGCAGTTCCCTTAAGAGTAAGTTTCAATAAGACAGCGGCTAATTGCTCCGGGGTAAATCCTTCCTTGCAGTAATCGCTGACCATGGTTTCAAATTTCTCCAAATGCCCTGCAGCCACTATTGTTTTCAGCTGGGTAAGCAATTTTACGTTATTGAGTTCAAGAATTTCCTTTTCGGTCGGAACATTTCCTCTTACAATTTTTGCTTTTGCATACCGTTCGATATCTCTTAGCTTATACATATCGTTTCGTCCCGTAACAAAGCTGAAGGCCTTTCCTGTTTTGCCGGCTCTTCCGGTACGGCCGATGCGGTGCACATAGTATTCCGCATCCATAGGAATGTCGTAATTGAAAACGGCATCCACATTGCTTACATCGATTCCGCGTGCTGCCACGTCCGATGCCACCAGGATATTTACTCTTCCGGATTTAAAGGCAGAAAGTACTGTGTTGCGCTGGTTCTGGCTCAGGTCACCGTGAATGGCATCCGCTTTGTGTCCCATGGTGCGTAGCGTTGCAACCACCTCATCCACTTTCCGTTTGGTATTACAGAACAGCAAAGTCAGTTTCAGGCTATGCACGTCCATGAGGGTAGATACGATTTTGGCCCGTGCTGCAGAATTTACTTCAAAATACACCTGCTCGATAGATACATTCGTAAGGTTTTCAGTGGTCACTTTTACATGAACCGGGTGTTTCTGGAAACGGTGTGCAATATCCAGGATAGGTCTGGGCATGGTTGCAGAGAACAAAACTGTTTGTCTTTCAGGAGACATCTTTTTCAGAATGGCTTCAATGTCATCCCTGAACCCCATATCCAGCATGGTGTCGGCCTCATCCAAGACAGCCATCTTTACTTTTTCGAACGACATGGTTTTGCGCTCCAAGTGATCCATTATACGACCGGGTGTTCCAACTACAACATTCACCCCTCTTCTGAGGTTATGGATCTGTTCTGACATAGACGATCCCCCGTAAATAGCGAGAATGTTAATGTGCTTTTTGTACTTGGCAAGTTTTTTCAGTTCCACCGCAACCTGCTGCGCAAGCTCACGGGTAGGACACATAACCAGGGATGAAACAAATTTATCTTCGGGTTGGATCAGTTCCAGCAGCGGAATTCCGAATGCTGCTGTTTTTCCGGTTCCTGTTTGTGCCTGTCCGATAACGTCCTTTCTTTCCAAAAGGTGAGGAATGGTTTGTGACTGAATGGGAGATGCTTCCACAAATCCCATGTCGGTTATTGCTCGTTCCATTTCAGGGCTAAGGGCAAGTTCGTTGAATTTCAATTTTTTTACTTCTTTCATAATTGTTTTTTTATTCCAAAGGAATCCCTTTGGGACAGATTTAGCGGTTGATTGAACTTTAAGAGGCAGAATGAATTTCTACCAATGGTTCAATAAAACCAGTTTATTTTTTTAAATTTTTAGAAAGCTACGGCAGTATTGTAAGCCTGCCGTATGATGTCAACTTGACTTTGTCCTGTTTTCGGACTCCGACTCTTGTCGGAGAGGGGCAGATGAACTGATGTACCAATCTAAATTCGGTGCGAAGATAAAAAAAGAATCGGTATACAGAACATAAATAATAGAGTATCTGGATGAACTCACATACCTGTTTTTAGTGTTAATATCTCCGATTTTCACATATTATAATTTGCTTAAGTTTACCCCTTAAAAATAAAGAATGGGGATTGGTTCGCTCATACTTTTAGCTATATGCGGCGCGGTTTTCTGCGGGATGGGCATTTTAATATCCCGATGGATAGCACCTTCCTCTAAAAATTCGCAAAAACTGGAAGCCTATGAGTGTGGTGTTCCCACAGAAAGCGGTTCCTGGGTACAATACAATGTAGGCTATTATCTCTTTGCCCTGATTTTTCTGGTGTTTGATGTGGAAATTGTTTTCCTGTTCCCCTGGGCAGTGGTATTGCGGGAAGTAGGATTGATTGCTTTTATTGAAATACTGATTTTTGTTTTCATACTCTTTCTGGGCCTTCTTTATGCATGGAAAAAAGGAGCTTTGAAATGGGAATAGAAAAAATGTAAGAAAAAAATCAGATTTATCTGTGAAAAGTGTAGCGATAGTTGTAATTTAATTCCGGTATAGATAGAAGGTCATGACAGACTTAAACCAGCAGGAAGCGATCAAAAATTTCCCGGGCCAGGTGCATAACCTTCCGGGTGGAGGGAATATTGTGATGTCTACGATCGAAGGTGTTGCAAACTGGTCCCGTTCCAATTCCCTGTGGCCGCTGGTGTTCGGAACTTCCTGTTGTGCCATCGAGATGATGTCCGCCGCCTCGGCAAAGCACGATTGGTCCCGTTTTGGTTTTGAAGTGGCACGGGCCACTCCCCGCCAGGCCGATCTGATCATCTGTGCCGGAACAATAGTTTATAAAATGGCTCCTGTTTTGAAAAGATTATATGATCAGATGGCAGATCCTAAATATGTAATTGCCATGGGGGCCTGCACCATTTCGGGTGGTCCTTTCTTTTACAATTCATATTCTGTAGTGCGGGGTGTGGATCACGTGATACCCGTGGATGTATACATAGCAGGATGCCCTCCGCGTCCCGAAGCCTTGCTGCACGCACTTATCACGTTACAGGAGAAAATAAAAAGTGGCGGGCCAAGGGAAAAAATAAATATTGGAATGTAAGTTATGACGAACGAAGAACTAAAAGGTTTCATCACTGCGCATACTCCTGAAGCCGTCTTTGAAGAATCTCAATATCTCAATATTATTGTTCCTGCTGAAAAATTTCGTGCGCTTGCCAAGCATCTCAGAGAAGATGCGGGCACCAATTGCGATTATTTAATTAGTGTTTCAGGAGTAGACTGGAAAGACCATTTTACGGTGGTGTATCATTTGCAGTCAAGAAAGCATAAACATGTGTTTGTATTGAAAGCAAAGATCACGGACAGGCTTAACCCGTCTGTCGATACGGTGAGCGATATCTGGAGAACAGCGGAGTTTCACGAACGTGAAGTGTTTGACCTGTTCGGAATAAAATTCAACAATCATCCTGATCTCAGAAGATTATTCCTCGATGATACCTGGGGTTTTCCGCTGAGAAAGGATTACGTGGATGATGTAACCATTGTACAGCTTTGAACCGTAACGAAGACATACAGGAACTGCTGGAATCCAAGGAAGAGGATTTTGTCATCAATATTGGTCCTCAGCACCCCTCTACACACGGAGTACTTCATCTGAAAGTGAAACTTCAGGGGGAGACTGTATTGGATGTCCAGCCTCATTTGGGATATATTCACCGCTCGATCGAAAAAATGTGTGAGGCAAGTTCGTATCGGAATTTCATTTACCTCACGAGTCGCATGGATTACCTTTCCGCGCACATGAACAACCAGGCTTGTTCCATGGCAGTAGAGCAGGGAATGGCACTCGCAATTCCGGAACGTGCAAAAGTGATACGTATTTTAATGTCGGAGCTTACACGCCTGGCATCGCATACGCTCTGGTGGGGTGCGCTTGGATTGGATCTGGGTGCAACCACTCCTTTCTTTATTGGATTTCGTGACCGGGAGGAGATCATGGATATTTTTGAAGAGACCTGTGGGGCACGTCTTACGATGAACTACAATGTTCCCGGAGGAGTAATGTATGATATTCATCCTAATTTCCAGAAACGCGTTCATACGTTTCTCGTTAATTTCAAAAAACACCTTCCCGAGTACGATCAGCTTTTGACAGGAAACGTGATCTTTCAAAGCAGGATGCAGGGGGTGGGGGTTATATCGGCAGAAGATGCTGTTTCATACGGATGCACAGGGCCGGTCGCGCGGGCTTCCGGCGTGAGTTGCGATGTTCGCAAATGGTTTCCGTACGATGGATACGAAAACGCGAAGTTTGAGGAGATCCTTGAAACAGGAGGCGATTGTTTTTCCAGGTATCAGGTGCGTGTACGGGAAATGTATGAATCCGTAAAGATTATAGAGCAATATATAGATGCTATCCCGGAAGGAGATTTCCAGGCAAAGACAAAGAATGTGATCAAACTTCCCAAGGGGGAATTTTATTCCCGTGTTGAAACTGCCCGGGGAGAATTAGGGGTGTACATTGTCAGCGATGGAAGTATGAAGCCTTACAGGGTCAAATTCCGTTCACCGAATTTTTCAAACCTTTCCGCTTTGAAACACATGGCGGTAGGAGGGAAGATAGGTGACCTGGTAGCAATTATGGCAACATTGGATTTAGTAATACCGGATATAGATAGATAGCAAATACGGAATGACGAACAACCGACTGTTCCTCATTCTGGATGTAATATGTATTAGATAATGTTATACGATTTCTCCATACTGACCTCTAAGATCCACGAATCTTTACTTGCGCATTGCTCGCCGTTCTGGGCAATGATGCTGGAGTTTGTGATCGTAGGGACCTGTGTGATCGGGTTATGTGTCTTTCTGGGAGTATCGTTTGTATACATGGAACGGAAAGTGGCTGCCTTCATGCAGATACGCCTGGGGCCAAATCGCGTTGGCCCTAAAGGATTGCTCCAGGCGATTGCCGACGTAATGAAACTATTGCTGAAAGAAGGCATTACTCCCCAGGCTTCCGATAAATTTTTATTCAACCTTGCTCCTTTTATTGTAATGATTGTCGCCATGCTCGCGCTTGCCCCGATTCCATTTGCTCTCGGGTTGCAGATGTATGACATTAACATCGGCATATTCTATATTTCAGCTGTCTCTTCAATCTCGGTGATCGGAATTTTAATGGCAGGCTGGGCCAGCAACAGTAAATACTCCTTGCTCGGCGCTATGCGCAGCGGTGCTCAGATTGTCAGTTACGAGCTTTCAGCCGGGCTTTCAGTGATTATTGTTGTTGCTCTCGCCGGAAGCATGAGTCTCGGAGATATTGTAGAAAGTCAACGGACAGGCTGGTGGATATTTAAAGGACATATTCCTGCGATCATTGCGTTTGTTATTTTTATTATCGCAGGAACGGCAGAGCTTAACCGTGCCCCATTCGATATGGCCGAAGCCGAATCTGAACTTACTGCCGGATTCCATACGGAATATACCGGGATGCGTTTTGCCATGTTTTTCCTGGCGGAATATGTGAATATGTTTACTGTTTGTGCGATCGGGGCAACCCTGTTTTTAGGCGGGTGGATGCCTTTCCATGTAGGACACCTGGAAGGATTCAATCACATCATGGATTTTATTCCTCCTGTTATCTGGTTTTTTGGTAAAACGTTTTTCTTAATATTTGTTATCATGTGGTTCAGGTGGACTTTCCCGCGTTTGCGCATAGATCAGCTGCTTACGCTTGAATGGAAATACCTGATGCCGGTTAGTTTGGTGAATATGATTTTGGTGGCATTGATCGTAATAATGGGTTGGCATTTTTAGTATGAGATACCTGGCAATGTACATAGGAACCATTTTACGTGCGCTTAACTCGCTGCGCAAGGGCATGAAGATGACCGGTTATTACTTCACGCACCACAAGGAGATCGTTACGCAGCAATATCCCGAAAACAGAAAGGAAATGTTCATTGGTGACCGTTTTCGCGGAGAGGTAGTTCTCACACACGATGAAAATAATGAGCATCGCTGCACGGGTTGTTCCGCCTGCGAGATAGCCTGTCCTAACGGAACCATACGGATCCTCAGTAAATTCGAAATAGATCCGGAAACACAGAAAAAGAAAAAAGCAATTGACCAATTTGTATATCATTTGGGCATGTGTACATTTTGCAATTTATGTATTGTTGCCTGTCCTACGGATGCAATCGTGATGGGGAAAGATTTTGAACATAGTACCTACGATAGAAAACCATTGACAAAAATTTTAAATAAACCCGATTCTAAACTGATGAAGGGGGTTGAGTAGTTAATTATGAGTGAGTTTTTTCTGTACCTGATATCCATAATGATCCTTGTTTTCGGGGTACTTACAGTGACTTCGTCAAAAATATTCCGCGCCTCTGTCTACCTGCTTTTCACGCTTATTAATGTTGCGGCATTGTACTTTTACCTCCAGTACGAATTTCTGGCAGGTGTTCAGATAGTGGTTTATGTAGGGGGCATTGTGGTGCTGATAATCTTTTCGCTTTTCCTTACGCACCGCGTGGGAGCGGATCTTCCGGGACCTTCGAACGTGAGAATGTTGTTTACTTTTCTTGCAGTGTTGTTCGCTTTTGCATTTTGCTATTCACTGCTTCTGGGAAATGAGTTTCCTGAGGTTCCGTTTGCTGGTTCTTCATTAAGTATTCGGGAGATCGGAAAAGCCATGCTGAATTACGGGGAAGGTGGATTTGTTCTTCCGTTTGAAGTAGTGAGCGTCTTGTTGCTTGCAGCACTTGTCGGAAGTATAGCGATCGCATTCAGAACAAAACCAAAGAACAGCTAATGAGCGAAATGAAATTTATACTGGCAATAAGTTTTGCCCTCTTTTTTATAGGGGCTTACGGGTTTCTTACACGCAGAAACATGATCACCATGCTTATGGCAGTAGAACTCATGCTGAATGCGGTGAATATAAATTTTGTCGTATTTAATAAGTATTTATTTGCCGGTAAGCTGGACGGACTTTTCTTTGCGGTATTTATTATTACTATTGCCGCAGCAGAAGCAGCAGTAGCGATCGCGATCATTATTAATCTTTACAGAAAATTTAAATCTATTGACGAAGATGACATTGATACATTGAGATGGTAAACTTTTCGTATATATCATTTGTCCTGATCATTCCTCTGGTGGTATTTCTGATCACCGGTTTGTTTGGTAAAAAGGTTCCTGCTTTATCCGGAATGCTGGGTACAGTTGGAATGCTTGCTGCTGCCTGCCTTTCGTATTTTGCTGCGTATGAGTATTTCATTGTAGCAGGAAGAACAGACGGTGTTTTTCCTGCGGTCATTGCGTTCAAGCATACCTGGCTTCAGTTTTCTCCGGTGCTGAGTATTGACATAGGTATCCTGTTGGATCCCATATCGGTAATGATGCTTGTTGTCGTGACAACTGTTTCGCTCATGGTGCATCTCTATAGCATGGGGTATATGCACGGAGAAGAGAGATATGCCACATATTATGCCTTTTTATCCCTTTTTAGTTTTTCCATGCTCGGATTGGTCGTTTCCACAAATATTTTCCAGATGTATATGTTCTGGGAACTGGTTGGAGTATCGTCATTTCTTCTTGTAGGGTTTTATTATAGCAAGCCATCGGCAGTTGCTGCTGCAAAAAAAGCGTTTATCGTCACTCGCTTTGCAGACCTGGGTTTCCTTGCAGGAATTTTACTTTTATCTTTTTACAGCGAGTCCCTTGATTTTCAAACCATCATTCAAAGAATGATGCCTGCCCTGCCGGCAGGCGGGGACCATGACGGTTCAATTTTTCTGAACGCAAATACGGCTTCTTTTATGGGAGTTTCTGCGCTTACATGGGCTCTGTGCCTTATTTTCATTGGAGGAGCAGGAAAGTCAGCGATGTTTCCGCTGCACGTTTGGTTGCCGGATGCAATGGAAGGCCCGACACCCGTTTCTGCCCTCATTCATGCGGCGACAATGGTTGTGGCCGGTGTTTTTTTGGTAGCACGTTTGTTTCCGGTGTATTCCCAGATTCCTGCGGCACTGGATGTCGTCACGTATATAGGTGCATTCTCCGCTTTATTTGCAGCGGTTATTGCATGTACTCAAACAGATATCAAGCGCGTACTGGCTTATTCGACCATGTCCCAGATTGGTTATATGATGTTTGCGCTGGGAGTTTCCGGATATTGGGGAGAAAAAGGACTTGGATTTTCTGCTTCCATGTTTCACCTTTTTACACATGCTATGTTCAAAGCCTTGCTGTTTCTCGGTGCAGGAGCGGTTATTCATTACGTTCACTCAAATGAAATGAAGGATATGGGAGGACTCCGAAAAAAGATGCCTCTTACAAACGCTGTATTTCTTATTGCATGCCTTGCAATTTCAGGAGTGCCTCCGTTTTCAGGATTTTTCAGTAAAGAAGAAATACTTACTGCTGCATTTGAACACAATAAAATAATTTATGCGGTAGGATTAGCTACTGCTTGTCTGACTGCATTCTATATGTTCCGTTTGTATCTGAGTATTTTTTGGAATAAAGAATACAAGGAACACGGACATACCGAGCATCACGATGAAGCGCCCATCACTATGAAACTCCCTCTTGTTATCCTGGCCATTGCAACTCTTATTACGGGCTTTATTCCGTTCAGTGCGTATGTTTCTGCTGACGGAAGGGCTGTTGCATCTGAGTTTCATTTGATCCCGGCGGTCATTGCTGTATCTGCCGGATTAATAGGGATTTTTACGGCGATCTTTTTTTATGCAAGGAAAAACAACAAGCCGGAAATGATTTCAGTTGCTTTCGGAAATGTATACCGTTCGGCATACAGGAAATTCTATGTGGATGAATTGTATCTGTTCGTAACAAAAAAAGTAATTTTTAATTTTATTTCTGCTCCTGCAGCATGGATCGATAAAAATGTGGTGGATGGAGCAATGAACCTGATTGCAGCTGTAACAGAGAATTTTTCTGACAGTATCAAAACGGTTCAATCCGGGAAAATTTCAAATTATGTCATGTGGTTTTTTGCTGCTGCAATACTATTGTCTATGATGATCGTTTATGCATTTTAGAAAATGAATTTGAACGTATTGATATTAATTCCCGCGCTGACTTTGTTGGGAATTCTGCTTGCCAATGCGAAGATGGCACGCGTGGTTGCGTTGGCGGGCTCATTTGCCCAGCTCGGTGCAGGCCTTTTCATGCTTTTTGTATATCGGGGTTTGAATGATGCCGGACATCTTGCTTTTGAGGAAAATCACGTTTGGTTTGCTCAATGGAACATTAATTACCACATAGGTGTGGATGCAATATCCATTGCCATGATATTACTTACTTCCGTGGTTCTGGTGGCTGGTGTTCTGGTATCCTGGAATGTGGAGAAACAGTCTAAAGAATTTTTCTTTTTGCTTGTCATGCTGGCGGCAGGAGCATTCGGATTTTTTATTTCCGTTGACCTGTTTACCCAGTTCTTTTTTTTCGAACTTGCTGTAATTCCTAAATTCCTCCTTATAGCTATCTGGGGAAGTGGTAAAAAGGAATATGCCGCTATGAAATTAGTGCTGATGCTCATGGGCGGGTCGGCACTCGTGCTGATCGGCATACTTGGGTTCTATTTTTATTCCATCCAGGCGGGAACACCTTCTTTTGATCTTGTAACCCTGTCTCATCTGAATTTAACCCAGGAACAGCAGCTATTTTTATTTCCGATGTTATTTGCCGGATTCGCGGTGTTAAGTGCTATGTTCCCTTTTCATACGTGGGCACCCGACGGGCATTCATCAGCGCCAACGGCCGCTTCAATGTTCCTGGCGGGAATATCCATGAAGCTCGGCGGATACGGATGTCTGCGTGTTGCAACTTATTTGCTGCCGGATGCAGCCCATGCGTATTCACCTTATATTATAACTCTTGCCTGTATTGGGATTTTATACGGTGCATTTGTAACGCTCAGGCAACAAGATATTAAGCTGATGAACGCATATTCCTCTGTGAGTCATTGCGGTTTTGTAGTTCTGGGTATTGCGATGCTTACGAAAACGGCTATGACAGGCGCAGTGCTGCAAATGATCTCTCACGGTATAATGACAGCTCTTTTCTTTGCTGTTATAGGTATGATCTACGAAAGATCACATACCCGCATTGGCAGCGAGATGGGCGGGCTTTTTAAAGTAATGCCATTTCTTGGTTCGGTATTCATTATAGCCGGACTGACCTCTCTTGGACTTCCCGGTTTCAGCGGATTTGTCGCGGAGATGACCGTATTCGTTGGTTCGTTCCAGCACACGGATGTGTTTCACCGGGCGGCTACCCTAGTCGCAACTGCTTCCATTGTAGTAACTGCAGTTTATATTTTACGTGCGGTTGGAATTACTCTCTGGGGTCCCATCAGGAAAGCTGAATTTGAAAAACTATCGGACGCCAGGTGGAATGAAAAGCTGGCTGCAGGTATTTTGGTTGTGTCAATCGTTATTATGGGTACTATGCCTTTCTGGCTATCGGATATGATAGGCAGGACAACGGAGATCTTATTTACAGTGAAATGATGAACTATTTATCCATGCTGCGTTTTGAATTCCTGGCCCTTGCGGCGGTGGTATTGCTGTTGCTTATCAAAGTTTTTTCCGAAAAGACAAGTTCATCGCTGATTTTGAATTTTGTGAATGCCTTTTTGGTTGCGATCCTGGGAGTAAGTTTTGTGGGGTGTCCGCAGGGCACTTTTTTCGGAGGTATGTTTTTGAACGATGGCACCCTGATGCTGGAGAAACGTGTAATTACGTTTGCTGCGTTGCTTATTTCCCTGCAGGGGTATACCTGGTTGAAAGAGCATTCTGCTTACGTGGAATTTTACTTACTTCTTTTTTCTGTTCTCATTGGAATGTATTTCATGATTTCTTCCGGAAATTTTCTGATGTTTTACCTGGGTTTGGAAATGGCTACTATCCCTCTTGCAGCGCTTGCTGCATTTGATTTTGGAAGGGTACGTTCGGCAGAAGGAGCTGGTAAAATGATTTTGTCTTCTGCTTTTTCATCCGCAATTTTGCTTTTTGGCCTTTCGCTGATTTACGGCTCAAGCGGCTCACTGGATTTTCAAGCAGTATCTGATAATTTCTCCTCTTTCAATCTCTTACAGTTGCTTGCTTTTTCATTCTTGTTTGCAGGGTTTGCGTTCAAGATATCTATTGTGCCTTTCCATCTATGGACGGCCGATACGTATGAAGGATCACCGGTTGCTGTCACAGCATTTCTCTCGGTGGTCTCAAAAGGTGCGGCAGTTTTTATTTTCATAACCTTACTTTATAAGGTCTTTGGGTCTGCGTATGAAAAATGGCTGAATGCAGTTATCTTGCTGTCCGCCATTACAATGACGACCGGTAATCTCTTTGCGATGCGGCAAACGAACCTGAAACGTTTCTTCGCTTTTTCTTCCATCACACAAGCAGGGTATATCCTGATAGGTGTGGCTGCAGCAACCCAGCAGGCAATGGCTTCTGTAGTTTATTTTTTCCTGATCTATATTTTTTCCAACGTGGGGGCATTTACGGTCATCTCCGTTATAAGTGATAGAACAGGTAAGGATAGGGTGGATGATTATAAAGGGCTTTATAAAACGAATCCAAAGCTAAGTCTGGTAATGATGATCGCTGTACTATCTCTGGCGGGAGTTCCTCCTACGGCTGGTTTTTTTGCAAAGTTATTCCTCCTTACTTCCGGGGCATCCAAAGGGATGATCGTTCTGCTGATTATCGCATCGCTCAACATGGTTGTATCCCTCTATTATTATTTAAGAATTGTAAAAGCCATGTTTGTGGATCAAAACGAAACCCCCATACATAATTTTCAGAGTGATTTTGCATCCAGGCTTGTTCTGGTTATCTGTGTTGCCGGAATTCTGCTGACAGGTTTTTTTAACACTATTTTTGAATACATTAACTCACTTAGTTTCGGGATATGAACCGGCTTAATAAAGAAGGACATATTGTGGAAGAGCTGAATGGTACACGCTGTTCCATTGTAGAAAAGAATGTTTCCCCTGAGCGTACCGGATTCCTGAAAGAACTTTTGGAAAATAATGGCTTTACGGTTATTGTTGCTCAAACACCTCCTCCTCCCGCAAAACCCACACCAAAACCTGCCATTGGTGCGGATGGACAACCATTGCCTGTTCCTCCTCCGCCCCCATCCCCGCCAGCTCCAAACACGTTTACCATTGGAGTGACAAACATTTCCTTTCACTCCATGCTTGCGGTGTACGAACGTTCTCTTTATACTCCGGAAGGTAAACCGGTTTCCATTGCTTATTGGAATCAGGAACAGGAGAAAGAAGGAGAGCTATATTGGATGAGAAGAAAGAATTGAATTTCCGGCCTGGGTATTCTCATTCTTGCTAGTATTTCATTATATTTGTTAACATTCTTCTGATTTCCATGAAAGAATCTGGTGATTTCCCTGCATTTACCGGTCATTGCATTGATGATGGAATGCTTCATATAGCAATGAAAAAGGTAAAGCGATTGACTTCAAAGGACATCCAGCAGATATATGACTTTCTGCAAAAAGGCAGCGGCGGAAAAAAGATTTATGTATTGATTACTTTTCAGGGATTTATTCCTATGAGTGATGATGCTATGGTAGAAGCTAAGAGGCAAGGTAAAAATGGGTTTCAGGCAGCCGGCGCTTATGTGGTAAAGAATCTGGCCTTGCGTATAGGTATCAAGTTTTTTTTGAATTTTTACAAACCCAGATATCCCATTAATATTTTAGGAACAAAAGCAGAAGCAATTGCTTGGTTACAGAAACAAAAGAAAGCCAGAGAAAGAGAGAAGTAAGACTAGTTGAATTTTTCAAGTACTTCCAGCGTTTTTCCTAATTGCTTGTCATCAAAATTAAGGTGAGTCACAAAACGTACCATCTTTTTCCCAAAAGTGATGCCCTGTACTCCTTTTTCAGCAAGTCTGGTTGTAAATTCCTGGCTGGTGATCGGGTCTTTAAGAGTAAATATAACGATGTTTGTTTCCACTGGAAGAAGGTCGTCAACGTACGAAGCGCTTTTAAGTACGTCGGCGATTTTTTTCGCACGGTTATGATCTTCTTTTAACCGGTGAATGTTATTATCCAGTGCGTAATTTGCTGCTGCAGCCAGGAAACCTGCCTGCCGCATACCACCTCCCATTACCTTCCTGATCCTGCGGGCTTTTTGAATAAACTCCTTATCCCCGACAAGCACTGAACCTACAGGACATCCCAAACCTTTTGAAAAGCATATGGAGACCGAATCAAAATACATGGCCGTTTCCCTGGGTGAATCACCCGTTTCTGCAAGGGCATTGAATATCCTCGCACCGTCCAGGTGAAGCCTGAGATTATTTTTTTTGCATACATCGGCAATTTCCTTTATAGCAGGGAGCTTATAAAAACTTCCTCCCGAGCGGTTGATTGTATTTTCAAGGCTTACAAGCGATGTGCGGGGTAACCAATCGAAAGTGGGGTTGATGTTGTCAATGACTTGTTGTGCAGTAATCCTGCCCCGGTCTCCTGGCAAAAGCCTAACCTGGACTCCGGAGTTAAAAGCAATTCCGGCTCCCTCGTTCATGTATATATGCGCATGCATATCGCATATCAGCTCATCACCGGGTTGTGTATGTATTTTAATGGCAATCTGATTTGTCATTGTTCCCGATGGACAGAAAAGACCACTGTCCTTTCCGAAAAGTTTAGCAGTCTTTTCCTCAAGTGCGTTTACACTCGGATCTTCCCCGAATACATCATCCCCCACGGAAGCTGTAAGAATAGCATCCATCATTCCTTTGGATGGGCGTGTTACCGTATCGCTTCTAAGGTCAATCATGACACGAATATCGAATTTCTTATAATACAGGACTTTGATTTCAATGAAAATTTCTGTTATTCTTATATTCGTAAATTCGTAATTATTCTTTATTAGCAGGTTATGATAAAATCAATGACAGGATACGGAAAAGAAGAAGCGACAATCAAGAATAAACGCGTATCTGTGGAAATTCGTTCCCTGAACAGTAAGGGGCTTGATGTAAACATGCGTATGCCCAGTTTGTATCGGGAAAAGGAACTGGTTGTTCGAAACCTGGTTGCCGACAAACTGGAAAGAGGGAAAATCGATGTTTCCATATTTATTGAATCTTCGGAGGGAGTAAAAGGGCCCCAGATAAATAGGGAAGTTGTAGAAAGTTATTATTCCCAATTAAAGAACATCTCCAAAAGTATCAAACAGGAATCGGAAGGTATCCTGGAAATTATTATGCGATTGCCCGACGTCATGAAGACAGAACGGGAGGAATTGGATGAAACGGAATGGAAGCAGGTATTGAAAGTGGTGGATTCTGCAGTTAAAAAAATGGATGTATTCAGAGCCAGGGAAGGGAAATCGCTGGAAAATGATTTGAGAATGCGCATCGACCTGATTCAAAAATCACTAACCAGGGTTTCAGGTTATGATGGCGACCGTATTGTTTTAATACGTGAAAAGATACGGAAGGGGATAGAAGAGATGGTTGCAAAGGATAAAATCGACAATAACCGTTTCGAGCAAGAGCTAATTTATTATATAGAGAAACTCGACATTACAGAGGAGAAGGTCCGACTGAAAACTCACCTGGATTTCTTTTTGAAAACAATGGATGAGGATGCAAGCGGAAAAAAACTTGGATTTATTTGCCAGGAAGTCGGACGGGAGATAAATACAATCGGGTCAAAGGCAAATGATGCAGAAATTCAGAAGATCGTTGTGCAGATGAAGGATGAATTGGAAAAAATAAAGGAACAATTGAATAATGTTTTGTGATTGACTGTAGTACTTAATATTGATATGGCTTTTATTGAAAAACTTTGATAAATTTTATGGTAGGAAAACTTATCATATTTTCAGCTCCGTCCGGTGCGGGCAAAACGACCATTGTTAAGCATATATTGGAAAAATTTTCTGATCAGCTGCAGTTTTCCATTTCTGCGTGTACAAGGGCAATGCGGCCCAATGAAGTGAATGGAAAAGATTACCATTTTATCTCTACGGAAGAATTTAAACGTAAGATACAAAAGGACGAGTTTGCGGAATGGGAAGAGGTCTACCAGGGTCAATTTTACGGAACTTTAAAGTCGGAACTCGAAAGAATATGGAAATCCGGCAAGCATGTAATTTTTGATCTGGATGTACGCGGTGGATTGAATTTGAAAATGAAATATGGACGACAATCATATGCCATATTTGTAATGCCGCCATCTGTTGAAGAACTGGAGCAGCGTCTTCTTCAGCGAAAGACAGAAACAGCGGATAGTTTGGCAAAAAGGGTATCCAAAGCGAAGGAAGAGCTAATTGTGGCCGATCAATTTGACAAAGTAGTGGTAAACGTGGATCTTGAAAAGGCTTACGCCGAAGCCGAAAAATTAGTTGCAGAGTTTTTGAAAAAGTAAAGCACAGTGAAGCGGCGGTTTAATTAAGAGTGCTTCGATCATTCATCATTCCAGTTACAGTAAAAAATGAAAATAGGTCTGCTTTTCGGTTCATTTAATCCCATTCATATAGCCCATTTAGCCATTGCGAACTACATGGCGGAATTTACAGATTTAGGTCAGGTATGGTTGGTTGTAACGCCGCATAACCCCCTGAAAGACAAAAAAAAGTTATCAGATGCAAAAAGGAGGCTTATACAAGTTAGGAAAGCAATTGGAAAAAACTCTAAAATTAAAGCGTGTGACATTGAATTTGCTCTTCCCCGACCTTCTTATACTATCAATACATTGGACATTTTAAGTAAAAAATATTCAAAGGATAAGTTTGTACTCATTATCGGTTCGGATAATCTGAATTTGCTTTACAAATGGAAAGATCACAAAAAAATTCTTGCCGGGTATGAAATCTACGTTTATCCGCGCGCTTCGGTTTTGAAAGCACCGGCGTTGAGAATTATTAGAAATCATTCCAGTGTTAAAATGGTAGATGCCCCGCGTATGGATATTTCCTCCACTTTTATCCGTGAGCAGATTGAAAAAGGGAAGGATATGAGTTATTTTATAGCTTAGTTCCGATCTGACTTCGCTTTTTTAAGAACTTTTAAAACTCGCATTCCGTGGCTCAACAAAAGCAGCATTAAATCCAGCTATCCTTTAATCCGCTTTTGTTAGTAGTATGTGAAATCTGTATTTTTTGGATTAAAATGTTAAGATTTGTTAAATTAATGTGTAATCCAATATACTCCGGCACACGCCGTTAATAGTCCTGACAGTCGCACCTGCTCCGTGAGAAGTTCCTTTAGGAGGGTTAACCTAAAGGGTGCACGGGCAGTTGCTCTGTTGTTATAGGATTAGTTGCTTTCTACTATTTCGTTCCGAATAAATCGTTATAGCATCAATCAAACAGGTTGATTGCTGTTTTTTCCGTATTTCCCCTATATTTATCAAATAATCTATACCGTATTTTCCTATATTTGCCGTCCAACTAAACATTAATAAACAATACTTCAAAAGTCATGGGAAAAGGAGATATCCGCACACGCAGAGGGAAAGTTTGGAGAGGCACTTACGGTGTTACTCGTCCTCGCAGATACAAAACCGTTATACGTCCTTCGGCTACAACACGCAAGGTAAAAACATTGAAGGACCTTCCAAAGGCCGTTGCAGAACCCATTGTTGCAAATCAGGCTGCTAATGCAGATGTGAATGAAAATACAGCAGAGGCAGTAGAAGCAGAAACATCATCGGTAGATTCAACAGGTAAAAAGCCTGCTGCCAAAAAGGCTGCCGGAACCAAAAAACCAGCGGTTAAGAAAGCACCTGCAAAGAAGGATTAGAATTTTTCATGTATACCCAAACCAAATAAGGCAAAGTCGTATTTTACTGGGTCCTTTGGATCAAATTCTTTTAAACGACTGGTAAGTTCCTCAACGGACTTCCAGTCGTTTTGTTTTCTGTCAAGTAAGCCAAGTTTTCTTGAAACATTTCCGGAATGCACATCCAGCGGGCACATAAGTTCGTTCATTTGGATGTGCTTCCATATTCCGAAATCCACTCCCCGTTTATCCGTTCTCACCATCCAGCGCAGAAACATATTTATTCTTTTGCAGGAACTGCCCGGTCCGCTTGGAAGCAAGGGTGGTCTTGAAACATGTTTTCTGCTTCTTTCTGGATATGAAATTGAAAAAAATACATTTCTGAAATTGGTGATACGTTCCTGAGCGCCTGCTCCTGTAAAGATTTGTTCGAGGGATGAATGCTTTTTGTAAATGTTTTGCAATGATTTTAAAAAGAATATACAATCCGTTCCGTTAAATGTTCGGTGCTTGAAGTTTTTAAAATACGTGAAATCCCTTTTTGAATGATTAAGAATGAAGTCATGCGGAGAATTATCCATACGTTTCATTAATTCGTCTGAATTTTTAATAATGGTGGAGCGCTGTCCCCAGGCAATGGTAGCAGCAAGAAAACCGGCTATTTCTATATCCTGCTTCTTTGAAAACCTGTGAGGAATGGAAACGGGATCAGAAGTGATAAAATCAGGCCGGTTATAGCGTTCATAATTTTCTTCAAGAAAATGATAAAGTTCTTTGCTCGTCACGAAATAATAATTCGGTTAATCAGAGAAGAAATTTCATCCGGCAGCGAATGGCTTTAAGATTTTTTCACTCTGTATCTTATTTCACCCGGTAAAGGACATTGGTGATCCATTTGGTGGAATCTGTTTCTTCATCTGGTCCTGAAACATATTCCTCAATAATCGGATTTTCCTGTAAAAGGTGTTTTTCCTTCATGTAATCGTCCATCGCGTAATGGGCTCCTCCAATCTGGCCATACCCGCCCTGGTAAGTAATATGCAGATTTTTTCCGGATGGAATAACCAGTGTTTCATATCCTTTCACTTTAGCGTTAATATCGCTCAGGACAGGAACTGCAATAGCCATCACAGCTGTTTTACTGACGGAATCCCACTTAAAATACAAAGCAGAAGGAGGACCGGCTATTTCAAGTTTTGATTTTTTCAATGTGGCCAACAAAACAGGAATATTTTTAGTGTAAAACGGCTCGATGTTATCCCAACTCATAGAATCCTTTTTTATAATATAAATTTTTTCAGGAGCATTTTCTTCCAATACTTCAAACCCCCTGTAGCTCTTCGGACCTGCTGGAATTGCTTCTGAAACTTCTTTTAAACTATTCAGACCTTTTTCAAAATCAGGTCCTACCATTTTATCCATGAATAAACCAAAAATGCGTCCTATAGGATTCAGGCCCATGTCCATATCCATGGTCCACGTGATCTTGGTTTCGGATGTTGAGGAATCTTCGGAGTTATCAGGTTTTGAAAAGATAAAATTTGCAGTTGCTACCCCCTGATCCATGAAATTCATGGCGGTAACGATGGAATCTTTGCTGCTAGAAGTAATGGTCATATCACCACTGCCCACATTTTTGTTATTGCTGGTCCACTTGTAACCTGCTCCAGCTCCCGATGCAATGGAGTTATATTCTATTTTCATTGCTGTATCTATCTTATGCCAGGGGGACCATTTTGTCCAGTTTTTTAAATCGTTGATCTGACCATGAATTACCGACGAAGGAGCTTTTATGATTCGAGAACGTTCAACATGTACATGAGAAGGGGATACAAATCCTGCAATAGCAGCAATGGCTATCAGGATCACGAGCGTCAGTATAATTCCTTTAACTATTTTCATGGGACTTATTTTTATGTATCAAATGTAATGATTTCTTTTTTTCTTGTGGGAAAAGGAAGGAGAGTGACGCCAGCTATTGCATCGTATGAAGGTTCATTTTTCTAAGTTTCGGGGAGATTTTCGCAACAAGCCCAACAATTCCGATCGTCATGCACCCTCCGAAGACCACAGAAGGGATTAATCCCATTAATTTTGCAGCCACTCCCGACTCAAAAGCGCCTATTTCGTTTGAGGACCCGATAAATACCCCATTTACCGCTGCTACCCGTCCCCGCATGTTATCCGGAGTAGAAAGCTGCAAAATAACGTGACGTACCACTACACTTACATTATCAAATGCGCCGCTAAGGGCAAGAAGTATAAGAGACAGGTAAAAGTTTTTTGAAACCGCAAACAGGATGGTGCACACTCCAAAAAGGGCCACGGACCAAAGCAACGTAATCCCTGCTCTTTTTTTAGGGGGGTAGTATGCGAGCACTCCTGCCATTATAACTGCACCAAATGCGGGAGCTGCCCTAAGAAACCCGAACCCTTGTTCTCCTACCTGCAGGATATCTGTTGCAAAGATCGGTAATAGAGCAGTCGCTCCTCCGAATAATACAGCAAACAGATCAAGGGAAAGGGCAGATAGTACGATCTGGTTGCCGGTAACAAACCGTATCCCCGCCGACAGATTTGACGTGAATGATTCCTTGGATTCTGTTTTTTGAACAGGTCTGTTTTTGATCAGGAGAATAAATAATACCGAAAGGCTGATAAGAAGGATGGATGTTCCATATGCAGTGCTCATATCGGCAAATCCAAGCAATAATCCTCCCGACGCAGGGCCCAGAACCGAACAGATATGAAATACCGTAGAACTCCAGGTAGCTGCATTGGGGATCTGTTCCCGGGTAACAAGTTGAGGAAGAAGTGCAAAATAGCTTGGCCCGATAAATCCCCTGGCAATACCTGTGAAAAAAATAACAAGGTATATGGGGATGGCTCCATATTGTTTGATTATAAATGAACCTCCTTGGGTAAACCAGAAAAGCAGTACGGTAGAAGCTGCAAAGAATGTTGTTGAGTACAATAATATCTTTTTTCTGTCGAAAATATCAGCAATGTGACCGGCAAAAGGTGCTATACAGATGAACGGAATTGCTTCGGCCAGCCCGATTAATCCAAGAGACAGAGGATCGTTTGTAAGCTCTTTAATTTGCCAGCCCACAATTGTATATTGCATCTGTGCTCCCAGGATCAAAGAAAAGCGGGCTAACAGGTACCACAGGAATTCCCGTACATGGAGGGTTGAAAATGCGGCGGATGACTTATTGGTAGTATTGTTCACAATATTATTACACGCTATTTTTTCTCAGGTAAGCCGGAATCTGTTTGCCGAGCTTTTTTCGATTGTATTCCGATAAGTATTTAAACCCTTTGATTTCTCCATTGCAATTTAAGGAATTGCAGTTACAATTAAACGGGCTTGCAATTTCAAATTCGGTTGTGTTATAATTGAAGCGCACTTCTTCATTTTCCGCAATGTCAACAAACGCGATCAAATTCATTTTTTCGATATCAATAAAAGCGTTTGGTTCGCAGCTGTGATTTAAAAATCGCCAAATAGATACCGGATCGTTAGGATCGGATGAATAGGGGAGAAGATGTTCTGTTGTGCTGATCTGGATGGAATACTTGCTGGCTTTTTTAGCAGGCTGGCCGCTAATGTGTGTGATTATTTCTCCCTTTGTTATGTAGGATTTAGCTATGACGGTATTGAAGGAATCCAGTGATTTTACTTTTATTTTAATCGCCATAAACAATAACTAGGGTGTGCCAAGCGCCATTGGTAATATTTTACCATTAAAATATTTATGTCCGTTAAGAGCAAATCCTGCAACAAACTCTGCTGCCTGTTCGGCATTTATCGGAGCTTTATAACCGGGAAAAGCTTCCTCCAGCATGTCGGTTTGGATTGCACCGAAAGCAATTGCATTGAAAGAAATATTCTTGTTTTTATATTCTTCTGCTAAACACTCTGTAAGAGTCAGCAAGGCACCTTTACTAGAACTATAGGCTGAAAGCCCCGGAAATTTTGAGCTGCCTTGTATTCCACCCATACTGGCGATATTCAATACATGCGATCTCTTTCTTTCCTGCGAAGAGGGAATGAGGTACGGAATTAATACCTGGGTAAGTTCTGCGATACTGAAAAGATTTATAGCGTATATTTTTTCAAATTCATCCCGGGTAATTTTTTCAAATGGTTTATTGATTAAGGCAGCGGCATTATTTATCAGTATATCTACCTTTTTGAAGTGTTTTTTGATCTTTGGAAGAAGATCTTTTCGAATCCTTCCTTTTGAAAAGTCAAATGCAATCGGCATTACTCCTGAAAGTTTGCTTTTTTCCGCATTTCTTGAAATTGAGATCACGTTGTGTCTGGGTGCAAGAAGTTTGGCTGTTTCGTATCCAATCCCTCTGCTTGCTCCTGTGATGATAATATTCATTCGAAGGGTTATTCAGTGAGATTCGTTTCTGCGTGCATTTCTTTTTCCTGCACTTTTGAAATGAAAATATCATTCATGCTGGGTAGTATTTCACGGAAGCCATTTACATCAACAGCAGGAAGAATAGCATTAAGGAGGTTGTTGGGTGTATTCTTACCCAGTAATTTCACTATTGCTTTGCAATGCTCACCTTCCGTTCTGTGTTCAACAATTTCAAAACCCGCCCAAAGCCCGGTTGCAAAAGAAACCATGTTCCCTTTAAAATCTACTTCATAGGTGTTCGCTTTGTATTGCTGGCGTATTTCACGCACCGAACCATGTAAGATTGTTTTTGCTTTATTAATAAGCGCAATGTTGTCGCAGAGTTCTTCTACCGAACTCATGTTGTGCGTGGAAAGCAGGATAGTTGTTCCGTTTTCTTTTAGTCGGATAATTTCGTTTTTGACAAGAGAAGCATTGATGGGGTCAAAACCACTGAAGGGCTCATCCAGGATCAGTACCCTGGGCTCATGCAGCACAGTTGCTACAAACTGCACTTTTTGCTGCATTCCTTTGGAAAGCTCTTCTACTTTTTTTTTCCACCACTGCGACATTTCAAATTTCTCAAACCAGACTTTTAATTTTCTTTCTGCATCTTTCTTGTTAAGTCCTTTTAATTTGGCGAGGTAAAGACATTGTTCACCCACTTCCATTTTTTTATAGAGTCCTCTTTCTTCAGGCAGATATCCTATTTGTTCGATATGATGCGGAGCCAGCTTTGCACCCGCGAAGAATACTTCCCCATTATCCGGTGCTGTAATCTGGTTGATAATTCGAATAAGGGTTGTTTTGCCTGCTCCGTTAGGCCCCAGCAGACCGAAAATACTTTTCTCGGGTACAGAAATGCTTACTTCATCCAGTGCAGTATGATTGTGAAAGCGTTTAAAGATATTTTGCGCGGAAATAATTTCCATAAGTCCTGATCATGTTCCGATAGACATCCGGAGGATTGCAAATATACAAATGAATGCAATTCGTTCTTCTTAAGTAATTGGAAGAAAGCCTTCGCGCAAATGATTGAGGAAGAGGAATTAAGATCCTTGAAAAAAGGGATTTAATTACAAACCCCGTCAAATAGAACTATTTGACGGGGTTTGTTTATGATTGAATAAAACTGTTACTATTGAATTACAATCTTTTGAGTTATAGTTTCCACGTCTGTTTTGAATTCAATAAAATAAACTCCTTTGCTGATATTTTTCAGGTCAATATTTTTCAGGCTGATTCCGCTGCTGAGATCATATGTCTCATTGTAAACCGAAGCGCCCATTCTATTATAAATTCTTAAGCTGGCAGAAGCATTTCTTTTGGAGTTAACATACGTAAAGAAATTTCCGTTATTCGGGTTGGGGTAGGTGCTGAAATATGTTTCATATTCCGGTTCTGTGGATAAGCCGCTGGCGCAATCAGCCGTGAAAGTATGCGGATCAGGTGCACCAATGAATGGGTGTTTTGCAGTTTTTCCTGAATTATCCATTCCTTCAAGGTAATACTCAATTTTGGTTCCGTTTGGCTGATATGGAATTGTTGCTTCGTATTTATTTCCGCTTACCAGTGTCATTACAAGCGGGGTCCATGCGCCGCCATTGAGCCTGTAATTTACAATGGGATATCCGGTTTTAATACTTTGGCCATCATAGGATACAATGTCTGCGATCACTTTATATCCCGTAAGAGAACAAACCTTGCCAAATAAGGGCATGTGGCTCATATATAGCATTTTTCTATCCGCAATCTCATGCGTACGGCAATGAAGAGCATCGGTAGGGAACCATGCCGCACTGCTTGCCAGGTAGCCTCTAACAGTATAACCGGGCATCGCCTTCTTGTATAAATTTAAAGCAGCATTATCGTTTGAATTGCCTTTGAAAGCAAGATATACTTTATCGTTGCATATAAGCGAATTTGAGTAAGGTTCTCCGTTAGCTGCGCTGGATATAAATGGCCGGTAGACTTTGTATTTATATCCATAGGAGCAATTCGTATTCCTGTAATAGGCAGCAGCAGTCTGGTATGCATTAAATCTTGGATCGGATGAAGGTACAGAGTCCACAAGCACTTTATCTATTGCCAGGAATTTCCCCCAGCAATCTATATGCTTTATATAATCACCCAGAGCGTCTGCCACAACCATGTGATTTGTTATACCCAAATAATCTTTCATAAGCTGATTTATCTGGGCCTTGGAAAGACCTGAATTTTCGTCCGTCACTAAATCCGTTGAAGATGCAGCTCCAATTCCGTCACTCATGTAATTACCGCCGGTATGAGTAAGGTTCATGGAATAAGCCTGAATGTTCAAAAAGGTTGCTTCTTTTCCCGGAATAGCATCATCGTTTTGTCTTGGCCTGTTGTATTTAAAATCAACAAGCCCCACTTTATTGTTACCATCGGCAATAAACCATCCGCTGAAATCTCTTGTCCACCAGGAATCAACGGCTGCATTCAGGTATGAAACATTCGCCATGTTCACTCCATTGGATTGAAGCGAACTGTTTACGGAAGACTGACCGGAACTTGGAACGACAACAACAACTTTAGTATCATTTGATAGGTCCTTAAGCAATGAATATGGGATTCCAAATCCGTTCGAATATGCGACCAGGACTGCTTCAGTAGGTTCGAATTCCGCAATGCTTCTGACAGGGGCTAAAGGAGGTGCTGATGAGCGAAAATCATTTCCTATTTCATTTATGCGTGATCTTTCTTCACTGCTCATTTCATGAGTAAGACCATTGTTAGGTTTTGAAGAATTTAATTGAGCTTTTAATGAGAAAGCAAACAATGAAAAAGCAATAGAAATCAATAAAGTAGTTTTTTTCATGATAAACGAATTTTAAGGTAACGAATGTAAAAAAAACAAATGAAAGTGCCTAATAAATTACTCGATAATTACTTAAAAAACGAAGGTAATTGCAGAAAAAACAACTATCAAAAAAAATATACTAACAGGGCCTCAGAGTATACGAATTCTGCAACAGGGTAAAAAATACTGGGGAATTATTCAAAATATTCTTTCATCCTGTCAAAGAACCCCTTGTCTTTTTTGTTGGGATGGGGTTGAAAATTTGCCGATTCACGGAATTTTTCCAGTATCTTTCTTTCCTCGGAAGATAAATGTTGTGGCGACCAGATATTGACGCTTATCAGAAGATCCCCTTTGCCGTATCCGTTCACATCAGGAATTCCTTTTCCTTTAAGCCGGAGTATTTTACCCGGCTGAGTGCCAGCATCAATTTTTACTTTTGCTTTTCCATCCAGCGTTGGCACTTCCACCGAAGTTCCAAGAGCGGCATCCGCAAAGTTGAGATAGTGCTCGTAGAAAATATTATTCCCTTCCCGCTTAAAGTGATCATGTTCGGCTTCTTCGATGGCTATGATTAAATCTCCGGGAATGCCTCCGCGCGGGCCGGCGTTTCCTTTTCCATTCATGGAAAGCTGCATCCCTTCTGCTACTCCTGCAGGAATGTTAATAGATATCACATCTTCTCCACGTGTTATTCCATCGCCGTTACAGGATTTGCACTTATCTGTAATTACCTGACCTTCTCCTCCGCAGGCAGGGCAGGTAGAAGCAGTTTGCATATAACCCAGAATTGTTTGCTGGGTCCGTGTTACCTGGCCCGAGCCTTTGCAGGTGGAACAGCTGGTGAATCCGGAGCCTTTATTTGCTCCCATCCCGCTGCATTTTTCACAGGAGACATATTTACTTACTTTAATTTTTTTCTCTACACCAGTAGCAATTTCTTCCAGCGTAAGCCTGACTTTAATGCGCAGGTTTGATCCCTTATGAACCCGTTTCCCGCTTTTGCGTCCGCCGCCGCCAAAGAAACTTTCAAACGGATGCTCACCTCCAAAGACATCGCCAAAGCGTTCAAAGATGTCGCTCATATCGAACCCGCCGTGCCCTCCATGGCCTCCATTATTTCCCAACCCTGCATGGCCAAACTGGTCGTAGCGTTTGCGTTTTTCTGCGTCGCCTAACACTTCATACGCCTCGGCGGATTCTTTGAATTTCTCTTCTGCTTGTTTATTATCAGGATTGCGGTCAGGATGAAATTCAAGCGCATTTTTACGGTAGGCTTTTTTAATTTCCTCTGTCGAGGCACCTTTTGAAACTCCCAGTATTTCGTAATAATCTCTTTTTGCCATACAATTAATTTGAAGATCGAATAATTTGAATATTGGAAAGCCTGTTGCTAATTTTCAATTTCTGAAATACAGTTTTTAATTTCCTACTACTACCTTAGCGTGCCTGAGTACTTTTCCATTAAGCCAATATCCTTTTTCAACTTCCTCAACTATTTTTCCTTTCAAATCCTCTTTGGGTGCCGGAATATTTGTTACAGCATCGTGAAGTTCGGGGTCAAACACTTTTCCTGCTGCATTCATTTCAGCCACCCCGCTTTGGGTGAGAAGATTTTTGAATTTATTATATATCAGCTGCACTCCTTCTTTGATCGTTTTTACATCCGTAGTTTGTTCGGAAGCCTTAATGGCCCGGTCAAAATCATCCATGACCGGTATCAATTGTTTCAATACATCCTCACCTGCATATTTAAGCTGATCGAGCCTTTCTTTGGACGCCCGTTTTCTGAAATTCTCAAAATCGGCATACAGGCGAAGGTATTTATCATTTATTTCAGCATATTTTTCCTCAGCAGTTTTTTCCAGAGGTTCTGCCACGGGGATATCCTGTTTTACTTCATCAGAACCATTCTGAGTTTGTTCATTTTCCGGAGGAGTCCATCCGGACTGGTCCTTGTTATCTTTTTTGCTCATAAGTTATCTTGTATATTTTTCCCTTTTTACAAATAACCTGCCATTAAGGGATGGCAAATATAATAAAGCCAATGTGTCGGGAAGTGGCAGATTTTTTCAAAAATCAGGCAAAAATGGCAAATCTATGTTGTGGGAAGGTATCCTGATTTATAACTTAAAATGCATTATTTGATGTGCTTTAACAGCCCTTCTTCAAGGGCAGGGCCTCTGAGGTTTTTTCCAATGATGATTCCGTTTGCATCCACCAAAAAATTAGTAGGAATAGAATTTATCCCGTATGCTTTGGCTGCTTCGCTATACCACCATTTTAAATCACTTACGTGATTTGGCCAGCCGAGATTGTCTTTTTCAATGGCTTTTGTCCAAGCCTCTTTTTGGTTATCAAGAGATACGCTGTACACATCAAAGCCTTTTCCGTTTTTGAATTTTTTATCCTTGAATTTGTTGTAATTTGTAACAATATTCGGGTTTTCCATCCGGCAAGGACCGCACCAGGAAGCCCAGAAATCTATCAGCACAACTTTTCCTTTAAGAGAAGAAAGTGAAATGAATTTGCCATCTACGCCCGCAAGTTTTATTTCCGGGGCCTTGTTTCCAATTTCCAGCCCGATTTGCGGTTCCTGAGCATGTCCCAAATGAAAAAAAGCAATAAACGCGACTACTGCTATGGAGGTTATTTTTCTACGCATAAAATATAATTTATTTGATAATTATTTTCTTACAATTTCCGCGCCAATATTATTTAATCGCTGATCAATTTGTTCATATCCCCTGTCAATTTGTTCAATATTATGAATGGTGCTTTTCCCTTCGGCAGACATGGCTGCTATCAGCAGTGCCACTCCTGCACGAATATCCGGTGATGTCATGGCTATTCCGCGCAATGCATTCTGGCGATTCAAGCCGATGATGGTAGCCCGGTGTGGGTCGCATAAAATGATCTGAGCACCCATGTCAATCAACTTATCCACAAAGAACAGCCGGCTCTCAAACATTTTTTGATGAATAAGAACAGTTCCTTTTGCCTGGGTAGCGGTAACAAGCAGCACACTCAGCAAATCGGGCGTGAGCCCGGGCCAGATAGCATCCGCGATCGTCAATATGGAGCCATCAATGTATGTTTCTATTGCATAATTCTTTTGCGAAGGAATATATATATCATCGCCTTTCAGATCCATGTGTATCCCAAGACGTCTGAATGTATCCGGAATAATTCCCAAATGCTGATATCCGACATTCTTAATCGTAATTTCAGATTGTGTCATGGCAGCAAGCCCAATGAAGCTTCCTACCTCGATCATATCCGGAAGCATTTTGTGTGAGCATCCTTTCAAATTCTCTACTCCCTCTATGGAAAGTAAATTAGATCCTATCCCGGAAATTTTCGCACCCATGCTTACCAGCATTTTGCACAATTGCTGGATGTAAGGTTCGCAGGCTGCATTGTAAATGGTGGTTGTTCCTTTGGCAAGCACCGCAGCCATCAGTATATTAGCAGTTCCCGTTACAGAGGCTTCGTCCAGCAGCATATACGCGCCTTTTAATTTACTGGCGTCTACCTTGTAAAAACTTGATTTATCGTCGTACTCAAATTTGGCACCTAGTTTCTGAAAGCCGATGAAATGAGTATCCAATCTTCTTCTTCCGATCTTGTCTCCTCCCGGTTTTGGAATATATCCTTTTCCAAAACGGGCCAGGAGTGGTCCCATGATCATGATCGAGCCACGCAAAGCAGCAGCCTTCTTTTTGTATTCCTCTGTAAGAAGGTAATCTACGTTTACATTGTCCGCTTTGAAGGTATAAGAAGCTCCCGTGGAGAGATTTCCTTTTTCCTGAGATACCTGAACGCCAATGGATTTTAGCAGGTCAATCAGTTTTATTACATCAATAATATTGGGAATATTGGAGATGGTTACTTTCTCGGAGGTAAGAAGAACCGCACACAGGATCTGTAAGGCTTCGTTTTTAGCCCCCTGGGGAACAATTTCACCTTTTAACTTTTTTCCTCCTGTTACTTCAAAACTTGACATAATATCCAAAAAAGATTTACATGAAAAGTGCGAAAATAATTTTGCTGCCTGTCATCCGGGTACTGTTATCGCCGGTTATTTTACCTGCCTCTCCTTCCGTTGTTTCTTCCTCCGTTATTTCTTCCCCCGTTATTTCTGCGATGATCTCTTCTGTTGTCTCTTCCTCCGTCTCTTCTGCGTTCTCCGCCTCTGTCATCCCGGTTATTTATTCCTTTTGTTTTAGAAAGAATATCGTAGGTGCTGGTTAAGCGGAAGTTTTCAGGTACTTTTAATTTACCATTGGAGAGGTCTTCCAGTTCCTGAAGGATTACACTGTCACTGACGTTATCTCTGTTCCAGACCAGATAAGATTTTTTCATCAGGTTGGCGATTGCTTCAATGAAAGCGATTTTTTCTTCTCCATTTTTCATGGCAGAAGCTTTCTGAATTAACCGTTCCACCGCTCTTCCATAATGTTTAAACCTCATTTTGGCAGTCGGGTATTTTACACGGTCAGGCTTAGTAGTGAGAATCTCTTTAGAAGGTATGGGATAAGGAGAATCAACATCCAGTTTGAAATCAGAAATAATAAAAAGGTGATCCCAAAGCTTATGCCTGAAATCAATAATATCGCGAAGCTGGGGATTCAAACGCCCCATAATCGCAATAATGGCATGCGCTACGTTATTTCTCTCCTCTTTGTTTTTTATTGTGCAGGTATACTGTACCAGCTTTTGAATATTCCTTCCGTATTCGGGAATGATCAAATGAGGTTGTTGTGTATTATAAAGAATCTGGTGTGGTTTGTCGTTAGGAGGTGTTTGTTTTGCCATGATAAAATGAAAATATAAACAAGAAGTTAAAAGCTGTCGATGTGTGCAAAAATAGGGTAATTATTTTAATGAGCAAAGAAGTAATCTTATCTGATAATTTCCAACTTGGCAAATTTCAGCAGCAATTGTTTTTGACCCGCTGCGCCAAAATCTACACTTGCTTTTGAATTGGGGAACTGACCCTCGATGCTTATTACTTTGCCGTGACCAAAACGTTCGTGTGAAACCATCATTCCCACCTGCAGGGCTTTTAAATGTTCCTGAGACTCGTTGGTAGGTTTATACTGAGCAACAGTGGAGTTGATGAGTTTTTTAGGAGTTACTTGCGGCTGGGGTTGGGAAGTCTTTTGCCGGGTGTTGATTACTCTTTGATTTTTGCTTTTGGGACCATCACTGTATCTTATCACCGGCAGATCGTCATACGTATGGTCAACATCGTTTCCAGCATGTGCATCTTCTCTGAATTGCGACGTGGAGCCAATCATCTCTAGGAACTGAGGATCAATCTCTTCAATGAATCTGCTTGGTTCTGTGTTGACAAGCGAGCCGCGGTGGAAACGTGTGGCTGCAAAGGTGAGTGTGGACCGCTGTTCGGCACGGGTCAGGGCCACATAAAATAATCTTCTTTCTTCCTCCAAATCATCCCTTGAATTCATGCTGAACGAGTTCGGGAAAAGATTTTCTTCCAATCCGACAATAAATACATGTTTGAATTCCAGGCCTTTTGCCTGATGAATGGTCATTAGCGAGACATGATCGCGATTTTCGGGTTCTTCTTTTTTATCAGAATCCGTAAGCAAGGCAATATCCGACATGAAAATATCCAGTGTTCTGCCTTCAGTGTTCTGCGGGTGGAGTTGAGGATCTTCTACAGGTCCATTATTTTCAATGGAGTTGATTGCAGTCTTGCTTATTTCGGGCAGGTCTATGGCTTTGAATTGACCCTCTCCCTGTAAAAGGTCGGGTGGGGTGGTGAATTCTTTCAGGGCTCCAAGCAATTCTTCGATATTCTCGTAGCGGCTTACTCCCTCCGGGCTTTTATCGTTGTACAGGTCTTTTAAAATTCCGGTTTTACTCGCTATATGATTTCCCAGGTCATACGCGTTGTTTTTCGGAAGCATTGCAGAAAAGCTTTTTATCATTGTCACAAAATCAGATATCTTGTTTCGTGTTCCTGTATTGATTTCAACATTGAAATCATTCAGATTTTCCATGACGGTAAACATGCTGATGTTGTGATCGTTTGCAGAGACGATGATTTTGTCAATTGTGGTTTGGCCGATTCCGCGCGTGGGATAATTAATCACACGCTTCATCGCTTCCTCATCGTGAATATTTATCGTAAGTCGGAAGTAGGCAAGAAGGTCCTTGATTTCTTTGCGCTGGTAAAATGAAAGTCCGCCGTAAATCCGGTAGGCAATGTTTCGTTTGCGGAGAGCTTCCTCCATGGCACGGGATTGTGCATTTGTCCTGTAAAGAATGGCAAAATCTTTAGGGTGCATCTGGTACTGCATCATGCTCTCGAAGATCATCTGCGTTACCTTGGCACCTTCTTCGTTATCTGTAAGTGCGCGTACCACTTTTATTTTATCACCCTCGCCGTTATCGGTCCAGATAAGTTTCTGAATCTGGTTTTTATTCTTCAGGATTAAACTGTTTGCCGCATTCACAATATTTTTAGTGGACCGGTAATTCTGTTCCAGTTTGAAAGTCTTGGTGTCAGGGTAGTCTGATTTGAAATTAAGGATGTTCTCGATGTTCGCACCGCGAAAGGCATAAATACTTTGTGCATCATCGCCCACCACGCATATGTTTTCAAACCGCGCTGCAAGCTGTTTGATGATCATATACTGTGCGAAGTTCGTATCCTGATACTCATCCACCAGAATGTATTTGAATTTGTTCTGGTATTTGTACAGGACATCCGGATGATCCCTTAACAAAATACTTGTATTGTAAAGAATATCATCAAAATCCATTGCTCCGGCTTTGAAGCAACGTTTGCAGTAAGTTTCAAATATGAGTCCAAAATGAAGCCTGCCGGAAGAGCGGTCACTTTCGGTATAAGCAGAATTATGCTGGTACGCTTCTGCCGACAATAACATGGTCTTCATAGCGGATATCCTGCCTAAGATCATGGAGGGCTTATACATTTTCTCATCCAGTTGCATTTCCTTGAGAATGTCTTTGATGAGGTTTTTCGTGTCGGACGTATCGTAAATGGTGAAGTTGGCAGGATAATTCAGCTTATCATGCTCATATCTCAGGATGCGTGCAAATACCGAGTGGAATGTTCCCATCCATAAATTTCGGGCTTCGTTATCGCCTACCAGGTTCATAATTCTCTCTTTCATTTCACGCGCTGCTTTATTTGTGAACGTGAGAGAAAGAATATTGAAGGCGTCCACTTCTTTTTTAAGGAGATGAGCAATCCGGTATGTCAATACACGTGTTTTGCCGGAACCTGCTCCGGCTACAATCATAACAGGTCCTTCGGTACAAAGTACCGCATCTCGCTGGGATTCGTTAAGGGTAGATAAATAATTGATCATTTTCGCAGGCGAAGGTAATTTAAATAAAGGCGGGAAAAATACATGTTGAAAAATCTTCTGTAACTTTGATTTATGCAATCAACGGGTAAATACATGATCATTATTGGTGCTCTGGTGATTTTTGCCGGGCTGATCCTGTGGTTATTCGGCAATAAGCTTAACTGGCTCGGTAACTTACCCGGAGATATTAAAATAGAGAAAGAGAATTTTAAACTTTACTTTCCATTAACTACAATGATCCTGTTTTCCCTGGTTGTAACGGTAGTGATGTGGTGTGTCCGAAAGCTGACCGGTTAGGTTTCTCGCTTACTTTTGCTCGTTTTTAATGTTGATAATGAAAGACAAATTTATAGGTAAGTGGGCTTTTCCTTTGAATGATTCCCTGCTTGAGCAAAGTGCAAGACGCGGCGAGCAGTATGACTTTAAAAAAATTGCGGAAGACATTATTGAAAAGGTTCACTTTGAGCCGGCAGATATTGTGCTTGACCTTTGTTGCGGGAATGCCGCTTTGGCAAGATATGTTTCCGGAGTCTGCACGGAAATTCATGGAGTGGATCATTCCGAATATTTGATCCAATCGGCTGAAAAATTAAAACTGAAGGAGACTATCTCTAATCTTAAGTTGCATTTATACGATGCGATGAATATCGATACGTTATTCCGCGAGAATTTTTTTGATAAGGCGTATTGTTATTTTTCGTTTCAGTATTTTGATGAAAAGAAGCGGGAATTGCTGCTGGCAAAACTTTCGCGGATTACTAAAAAAAATGGGTTGATATTTTTAGGGGATATTCCCGATAAAACACGCATGTGGAATTTTTATGAATCACGTAAAAAGTTTTACAGGGAAAAATTTTCACGGCTGCTTCAATTTAAAGCGGGAGAATGCGACCTTGGCTGGTGGATAGATCCGGCCGAGATTGTTCGTTGGTGCGATAAACATAAGCTGCACGCTTCTGTTTTGTCCCAGGATGAAAAATTGCCTCACGCATATTACAGATTTGACATTTTAATAGAAAACAGCAAATAAGGCCCGTTCTTACTCGGGAACTACTTATCCAGGCAACTGTTTCAGAATTTTCCAGATCAATTCTGATTCAAAACCTTTTGACAGCAAATATCTTCCAACCTTCTGATTTTTTGTTTCTGGTTTTTCATTTCTGATTTCACGTTCTTTCTTTTTGGCAAGATGCAGTATTGTTTGTATGTATTCTTTTTCGTTGATTGCGTTCAGTCCCTTTTGAATCAGCATATCCGGGATGTGTTTTATCCTTAGTTCAGCACGGATCTTATTTTTACCCCATCTTTTGATCCGGAATTTTCCTGAAGCGAAAAGTATGGCAAATCGTTCATCGCTTTGGAACTCATTCTCCTGAAGAGAGGATAGTAGAAGATCTATGGTCTTTTCATCCGCGTGAAGATCCCTCATCTTTTGTCGGATCTCAAAACTGCACCTTTCCTGGTACGCGCAGAAACGCTCCGCTTTTGCAAGGAGTTGCTGAAAATCAGTATTGGCCTTTGTTTTCATACTATTTCAGCCATGATCCAAGTCAATTCCGCTTAAATATATGGGTCTCACGATTTTGTGAAATAATATGCAAAAATAATTTAGTATAGTACATAAATGTATTCTATCTTCGCTTTTTCAATCAAGAACAAAAACAATTGTTGCTAAATGAAGACATTTCTTTTTGGTTTTCTTTTATTTTTATTTTCTGTAGATGGCTTTTCAAAGCATATTGTTGGAGGTGAAATATTTTACGATTGTCTTGGTAATAACGACTACCGTGTCACGCTTAAGCTATACAGAGATTGTAACGGCGGGGGAGCTAATTACGATGATCCTGCTTCCATTGGTGTTTTTAATTCAAGCGGGGGATTGGTTGTCGAACTGCTTGTAAATTTTCCCGGATCCCATCTTGTAACCTATACACCGAACCCTTGCTTAATTCCGCCGGGCAATGTTTGTGTGGAAGAAGCTATTTATGAAACCGTGATAAACCTTCCGCCTGTACCGGGCGGATACGACTTGTCGTACCAGCGTTGCTGCCGTAATAACAGCATTATTAATCTTGTTGATCCCCAGAGTACCGGTGCCACTTATACCTGCCATATCCCTGATCCAGCGTTAGCCCCATGCAGCAGCAGCCCACGTTTCAATGAATTTCCTCCGATATTTCTTTGCCAAAATAGTCCTCTGAAGTTTGATCATTCAGCAACGGATCCTGACGGTGATTCACTCGTTTATTCTTTTGCGGATCCCTACGATGGAGCTTCTTTCGGGAATGTAATGCCCCAGCCGCCGGATCCACCTGTCTATTCACCTGTTACTTTTCTTCCTCCGTACAATGCACAGTATCCCGTTAACTCCTCGCCCGCGCTTGTTGTAAATAATTCAACGGGTATGCTTACGGGTACTCCTGATATGCTTGGGCAATGGGTTGTGGGTGTTCGCGTAGAAGAGTACCGCAATGGAAAATTATTAAGCACGAATATGAGGGATTTTCAATTCAATGTAATTGCATGTCCACCCATTGCTGCGGCAGCTATACCTGCACAAACTGTTTTTTGCGATGGAATGAAGGTGAATTTCTTAAATAATTCTGTGAATGCCAGTCAATTTCATTGGGATTTTGGAGAGCCATCTTTGACAAATGATACTTCAAACGTTAAAACACCCAGCTGGACTTACTCGCAACCGGGCGTTTATACTGTCATGTTAGTTGCAACTCCGGGAACTCCTTGTGCAGACACTGCTTATTCCACGTTCCGGGTTTATCCTTTGCTGGATCCTAATTTTGTTGCGGGACCGGATCAATGTTTTCAGCATAATAATTTCAGTTTTACTGCTGCTGGTGCTTTTCAGGGCAATGGAGTATTTTCGTGGGATTTCGGGCCAAAAGCAACCCCGTCAACATCCAATTCACAGAATGTTTCAAATGTCAGCTTCAGTGCTCCCGGAACCTATATTATTACTCTCACAGTCTTTGAAAACGGTTGTTCCGAATCATACGTGGATACGGTAAAGGTTATTCCTGAACCTACGCTGACCTACAGTCCGCCGTTGTTTTCCGGTTGTGCACCATTGACCGTTCAGTTTTCCGATAGTTCTTTCCAGGACACATGTGTGACTTCGGTATTATGGAACTTTGGAGACGGGATCACATCCGGCCAGCATAATCCCGATCATACCTATCCTAATCCGGGTATCTATACCGTTTCTGTATCCATTACTACTAATAATTATTGTATCGGTAAGGATTTGACTTTTACTGTTCCCAACATGGTCACCGTTCATCCTTCTCCTAAGGCCAGATTGAGTGCTGACCCAACGTTTTTGTCTGTATTTGATTCACTGGTTACATTTACCGACTTGAGCCAGGGTGCAACAAGCTGCTGGATTTATTTTGGAGATGGTGATAGCTCCAATAATTGTGGCGGAACTCATTTATATCCAAAATCCGGAGTATATTCGGTTATACAGATAGTAGAAAATCAATTTGGATGCAAGGATAAATTTGAACTGAATATTGATGCAGATCTGAAAGCGTTATTCTGGATTCCGAATGCGTTTACACCTAATCATGATGGAAAGAATGATGTTTTTACCCCTTATGCCACTGGGATTCAGAATTACCGCATGTCCATATTCAACCGCTGGGGCAGCCTTATTTTTAAAACAGACGACCTTCAAAAAGGCTGGGATGGTTCATTCGATGGAAATCCATGCCAGGAGGATGTATACGTTTGGAAGGTTGAATTTGATAACGCTGGCGACCACCATGAACCCCATAAGATGATAGGGCATGTTACACTGGTACATTAAAGGTTTGATAGTATTGAGAAAGAAATCTGAAACCATCCCCGTTCTTATCACCGATTTTTCCTGAATATTTTTAATCCTTTTTCTAAGGGGTAAATTTTTTTACATAATACATCTTTATGATTATGGAAGTAAGAAAAATATTTTTATTTTTTTGTTTGTTGGTTTTTTCTTTTTTCTGCCACGCACAATTTGGTGCGCAGCCACCCTTTAAGCTGCAAATCGAACCGGTTAGCACTAAAGTTCCGGGAACTCATTCATTTGCTTTTGCACAAAGCGGAACCAAATGGTTGATAATAGGAGGAAGAACAAATGGCTTGCATGGTTCTTCCAGTAATGACGGATTTCCAACTGAGTATGCCAACAATAACGTGATTGTAATTGATACTGTTAGCTGGCAGTCCTGGAAATCTTCTCTTAGTATACTTCCGTATTCCATTGCGGATCCCCTGCGTTCCACAAACATGCAGTATTACCACGATGGTACGTACTTATATATGGTTGGAGGTTATGGAAAGGACAGTGTTTTAAATAAATATGTAACGTTTTCTTCATTATCGGCAGTTCACGTTGATAATATGATCAATGCAGTTGTTACTTCCGGCAGTATTGCTCCTCACATACGTCAAATCTCAGATACGCTTTTCAGGGTTTGTGGGGGAGAGTTAATGGAGCTCGGGAATTATTATTACCTGATGTTCGGACATGATTTTCAAGGCAGATATAGCGATCCACCCAGTGCGTTGTTTACGCAACAGTATACCAATCAGCTCAGAAAATTTATTTTGAACGATAATGGAGTGTCGCTCTCTATAAGCAGCGTTTCCGGGCAAACGGACACGGCAAATTTCCACAGACGGGATTTAACTGCTGCACCCAAAGTGAAACCGGATGGCAGCTTTGCCATTGGTGCGTATGGCGGAGTTTTTCAGTACGAGAAGAATCTCCCCTGGAGAAACCCGATTTCGATAGACGTAAACGGTACAGCTGTAAATTCTGCTTACGAGCAAATTATGAGTCAATACACCTGTGCTAATTTTGTATTGTACGATAGCACTGCTAAAGATCTCTACACTACTTTTTTGGGAGGAATCAGCCTATACGATTATAAGCCCTCCACATCAACTGCTGAGCTTGATACACTTGTTCCGTTTATCCAGGATATAACCACTTTTACCGAGCATTCAACAGGCTTATGTGAGGAAGCTGTACTTCCTGTACAGTTTTCTGTACGTCTTGGTTCAAATGCAAAATTTGTCCCGAACAATGCTGTTCCGCATTTTTCTAACGGCGTGATCAAATTCCGTAGCCTGCCTGCTACGAAACGTACCCTGATTGGCTATATGTATGGAGGGATATATTCCAAGATTTCAAATTTAGCAGCTACGCAAAGCTGGCCCAATGATACTGTTTACAGAATTTATGTCACACCTGAGTTTAACCTTTCAATAGACGGAATTCAATCCGATGCCATTTCTTTGTCGGTTTTTCCAAATCCTGTTTCGGAAATTGTTCGGATCAGGTGTAAACTTTTCCTGGAGGAACAAATCCATCTTTCTGTTATTGACATTACCGGAAAAGAGATTATAGAGCTATTTAACGGGAAAAAAGGAAGAGGCTATCATGATTTTACGCTTGATGCAAGAAATCTTCCGGGTGGGATATACGTAGTAATGCTGCGTACGTTAAATAATTACCAGAAGCTTAATTTATGTATCGCCAAATAAAGAATTGCTGTTTGTTTTCCTTGCTTGTTTCCACAAGTCTGCCTGAACAATTTCATCTTCCGGAGAAGGGATTGTGATTCGATGTCAAAATCCTACCTTATCACAGTGACTTTTTTTGTCTGGGTGAAGGTATTTCCATCACTACCTGTGAAGTAAACATGGATTAAATAACTTCCTGAATTTAAACCAATTTTTTCCGAATCAATTGGAATTTTAAACTCACCCGCCGGCCTCTTTTCGTTAAAGACCGAAGTGATTTTTTTTCCGGTAATATCGGTAATTGTAACATTCACACTTCCTTCCTGAAGCATGTTTAAGTTAAGATTTGTGTTTCCATTTGAAGGATTTGGATAGGGATTCCCTACAAAGAAATCTTGCGGCTTTAGTTCATCGGTATACAATCCGGTAGGACAAATCCTGTAGATTTCTCCATTTGTAGTATAGCCTCCTTTCATCGCATACACACATCCGTCTTTTCCCTCCATCAGCGTGGTCAGACCTGTGCCTGCTGTTCCTGAAGTGGATACAAAATCTCCCCAAACAACTTTTGAAACATATTTATCGTAGACAGGAGCATTCCCAAGTGTGATATCATATATCCTTCCATAATCATTCTCAGCTACCAAAAGGTGATTCGTTAATGTGTTGAATACATTGCTGGAATAATGAAGGATTCCTGTAACACCGGGGAGAGGTGACCCCCAGTCCGTAATAGGGAGGATGGATGAAGTTAGCGTACAGGTGGCTGTAGTAGATGAATTTAAGTAAAAACCCTCACAGGTATTCCATCCGTAATTTTTCCCCTTATGGATCATATTGCATTCATCCCAGGCATTCAGACCGTTTTCACTGGAGTACAGAGAATCGTTTACTTCGCTGAACATAAAATCGAACGGGTTACGGTGTCCGTAACTCCAGATGTAGTCGCAGTTTGTTGCAAGCGGGTTTCCGTCATCGTAAAAAGGATTACTGGTTGGAATGCTTCCATCTTTATTGATCCGGAGAATTTTTCCGAAAGGCGAGCTCAGTTTAAGCGCATAATTCTGGTTGGGTGGATTTTGCTGCTGATAGGCAAGATCGCCAATGCTGATGAACATTTTGGTTGTGTCTTTGGGATTGATGCGTACGTTTCCGCCTACGTGATTACCTGCGATATTCTCGGCTACGTCCAGGTCAAAAATTATTTTTGGTTTGGTGCCTTTGTTCGCATTTTCAGTGAACCTGACTACGCGAAAACGTTCATCCCCGGCATAACGGTGGTTATAATAAGCGTATACGTAATGATTCTTGCTGAAATTCGGGTCTACTTCAATACCCAACAATCCCCGTTCAAAGTCAGAGTTAGTGGAGTCTGACAGGTCATAGAAATCACTTATAAAAACACCTGCTGAGCTGTATATTTTAATTTTAGCGGTGCCTGCTGTGGTTGGATTGCTGTTGCTTCCTTTCAGAGTAAGAATAAAATCTCCATTGGGCAGAAAATCAAATGCAACAGGGTATTTAAGACCAGTGACAACTGTTGTAGTGGTATATGGTTGGGAAAATGAGATAGAAATGAAAGCAAAGAAGGAAAAGAAGAGAATAAATATTTTTTTCATATTAGGATAAATTAAGAGGGTAAAAATAAGCCATTTTTCGATTTTAGCAAATATGCCTGTCGAAATAACGGACTCATTTTTGAAGATATAATTTTAAAAACAATATTACCGGGTAAAGAATCAAATAACTCTCCGATTAACTATTCTGTTTCGAAAAGGAAGCTCTGTTTTTCAGGTGTATAAATAGAGAATATGTAAGTAAATTCAAGCTATGAATGGCTGGAAAAGGTACGGTCGTCACGTATTATTCGGTTCATACCAACACTGTGCCATCCATTTCTTTTGGAATTGCAATCCCAAATAGCTTTAAAATTGTAGGAGCTAGGTCTGCTAATTTTCCATCTGCAATTTTCAGGTAGTCTTTATCAATCAAAATGCACGGTACGGGATTAGTGGTATGGGCGGTATTTGGTGAGCCGTCCGGGTTTATCATGTACTCTGCATTTCCATGATCCGCAATCAGGATAAAGGAATAACCCTTTTTTAATCCGGTTTCAACCACTTTTTGGGTACAGGTATCAACAGTTTCAATTGCTTTTTGTACCGCAGAAAAAACACCTGTATGCCCTACCATGTCGGGATTCGCAAAATTCAGGCATATGAAATCTGCTTCTGCTTTCTCCAATTCCCCTACAATGGCATCAGTTACCCCTTTGGCACTCATTTCAGGTTGCAAATCATATGTTCCGACTTTTGGAGATTGAATCATGATCCTTTTTTCTCCTTCAAATTCTTTTTCCCTGCCTCCTGAAAAGAAAAATGTTACATGGGGATATTTTTCTGTTTCTGCAATGCGAATCTGTTTTTTACCGGCATTACTTAATACTTCTCCCAGTGTCATTTTCAGATCGTCTTTATCATACATCACATGCACATGTTTGAATGTCTCATCGTAACGTGTCATGGTAACATAGTAAAGGGGTATTGTTTTCATGCCGAAATCCGGAAAACCCTTTTGGGTAAGTACAGTAGTAATTTCCCGGCATCTGTCCGTACGGAAGTTAAAACAGATTACCGCATCGTCTTTTTTAATTTTTCCTTCTTCGCAAATAACAACGGGTTTAATAAACTCATCTGTAATGTTCTCACGATAGGATTCTGTTATAGCTTTCGCAGCATCTGAAAATTTTTTCCCAATTCCATTTACCAGCAGGTCGTAAGCAAGTTTTACGCGTTCCCAGCGTTTATCCCGGTCCATTGCATAATAACGGCCGCATATGGTTGCTATCTTCCCTGCGGAATTTTTCAGATGATTTTCCAGGTGGGTAATGTGTTTCAGGCCGCTTTTAGGATCGCAGTCACGCCCATCCATAAAAGCATGAATGAATACATGATCAATTCCATGCATTTTGGCCAAGTCGCAAAGCCGGTACAGGTGTTGCTCATGCGAGTGAATACCTCCGGGCGATACGAGGCCCATGAAATGGAGGGATTTGCCATTTTTTTTTGCATAATGAAAAGCTTCCAGCAGTTCGCGGTTTGAATCAATGGTTTTATCCTTTAATGCTTTATTTATTCTTGCAAGATCCTGGTATACCACCCTTCCTGCTCCAATATTCAGATGACCTACTTCCGAGTTTCCCATTTGCTCATCCGGTAACCCTACATGTTCTCCGTTGGTAAGTAATTTAGAATGCGGATATGTTTTCAGCAGATGATCGTAGAATGGCGTTTTGGAGCTGGCAATAGCATCTGCCTTTGAACCATCTCCAATTCCCCATCCGTCCAGAATTAATAAAGCAAGTTTTTTAGAGGACATATTTTCTCAACCTTAGGCGTTAAATATTATTTCAAATATAGTTCCTTTTGGAATATTGTTTTTTGCTAAAATAGTACCGTTGTGCTTCTCGGTAAGGTATTTTACAATGTACAGGCCTAACCCTGTTCCTTTTGTTTTACGAATTTCTTCACTGCCGATCCTGTAAAATTTTTTAAATATCTTTTGCTTTTCTTCTTCCGATATTCCAATGCCTTCATCGGAAATACTCAAAACCACACCAGTACCTTGTGCTTTCAAAATGATCTTTATCAGTGAATTTTCCGGAGAATATTTCACGGCATTCTCGAAAAGATTCAGGAATATGGAAGGAAAGATAGTTTTGTCGATGCTGAAATACACATTGGGTTGAATATCAAGAACTATTTTTTGAGACGGGTTAAACACCTGAAGTGTTTGTCTTAGTCCCTCTTCAAGATATTCGGAAAGATTAATGTTTTCTTTATGCAGGGAAAACGTGCTGTTTTCAATTCTGGCCGCAAGTAAAATATTCTCCACCAGTTTGGTCAGCCTGTCAGCATCGCTGATGGCATTTGACAAAAGTTCTTTTTGTTTTTCTTTTTCCAGATCTCTTTTCAGCAAGGTTTCAAGGGCAAGTTTTACGGAAGCTATGGGGGATTTTAATTCATGGGTGACGGAGAGTGAGAAGTTTTTTTGTTGGGCGGATAGTTCAGCCTCTTTGTTGAATGTATTTCTTACACGTACGAAGGCAAAGGCCAGCAAAAGGATAAACACGATTCCCTCACCTGCAATCATCAGTCTTCGGTGCAGCAGTTTTTTCTCCAGATTGTTTCCCTGTTCAATCACCACTTGTGGGTCTTCATGATTAAGCAGGTTTATTTCGCTTTTTAAACGGTATATATCGTTGTTTTGCTCGATCATCAGGTATCCCCACCATATAAACTGAAGCAGTACATAAGCAACCAGAATATAAAAACCAAAGAGAGGACGGGATTTCATTTGCTATTCGCTTTTTTCCTCCCAAATTGAGCATAGGTGGACAATGGTTTCGACCGCCTTTTGCATATCAAATACAGATATCCATTCCTGTTTGGAATGAAATGCATGCTCTCCTGCAAAGATATTCGGACAGGGAAGATCCATGTACGACAAACGGGATCCATCGGTTCCTCCCCGGATGCTGGAGCGAATGGGTTTCATGCCGCTTCTCCTTATTGCTTCCAGCGCATAATTAACGATTTCGGGTTGTTCTTTTAACACATTTTTCATGTTCCGGTATTGCTTTTGAATCTGGAAATCAAAGGAACATTTTTTGTATTTCTTTAAGAGACGTTTTGTATGAGCCTTTAAGTATGATTCCAGATTTTTTAGTCCGGTTTCAGAGAAATCCCGTACGATGAATTTTAATACCATTTTTTCAATTGTTCCGTTCATCGAAACAGGATGAATAAAGCCCTCTTTTTTTTCTGTTGTCTCGGGTGAAAGCTTTTTTTTGGGAAGGGTATCAATCAGCTCCGCAGCAATCTTAATTGCACTTTGCATTTTTCCTTTTGCAAAACCGGGGTGTGTGCTGAATCCATGGATTGTTATGACCACCCCATCAGCCGAAAACGTTTCATCTTCAATGTGTCCTCTGGACTCACCGTCAATGGTATAGCCAAAATCCGCACCTAGCTTTTGTATATTGACCTTATCCACTCCCCGGCCTATTTCCTCGTCGGGGGTGAAAAGGATCTTTATCGTTCCATGTTTTATTTCAGGATTGGAGTTAAGATGATGAATTGCATCCATGATTTCGGCAACACCGGCTTTGTTATCCGCTCCTAAAAGTGTGGTTCCATCGGAGGTAATAATATCCTGTCCTATTTGGTTCCGCAGGTCCGGATGGTATTTCGGAGTTAAGATAATTTTTTGACCATCTGCTGTTTTTGGCAAAACAATATTTTTCCCATTGTAATTTTTGTGTATAATCGGTTTTACATCCTTGCCGGAGCAATCGGGAGAGGTATCCATGTGCGAGCAGAAAAAAATTACAGGAACTTTTTTAGGGGAATTGGAATCCAAAGTGGCATATACATAGCCGTATTCATCCATATGGGCATCCTTGATACCCATTAAAAGCAGTTCATCAACGAGGACTTTACCTAAGTTCTTCTGTTTTTCAGTAGAGGGACAGGAAAAAGAGTTCGGATCAGACTGTGTATCTATCTGAACATAACGCAGAAATCGCTCAACAACGGTGTGTTTTATGGTCATATTGCATGCTCTAGGAGTATTTTTTGCAAGGATAACATTTTTTCTGCAACATTTTAAAATGGGATAATTACAACATTTTGTAAATAAAATATAATTGTCTTGCAAAAATTACATCTACTTTCAGGTATTTCGAAAACAGAAAACACGACATGATTTTATTAAATTGGCGTTACCTGTCTCATCTTTAACCTACGGTAAACCAGTGTTGGTCGAATGCACTTTTATATTATATATATTATTGAAAATTAATATTATACACTTAATTTGACATGTAGTATAGTAAATTTTTTTAATAAAGGTAATTTTCTAAATATTATTCAAAAGGCATTAAAATCAACGTTATTTCACTAAAAAATGTTATCTTCACGATGTAGTTTATCCTTATGTCCAGAGCGAGTTCAATTTTTTTAAACAGCACCAATTTTTTCACCCCATATGCGTGAATTAATCCCATAAGTGTGAACTCGTGAAATCTATTTATTCATGTAGTATTATTTTTTTGTTGGGGCAGTATATTGCTCGTTGGAATAGCCATCAGGTAAGAATTGAATTGAATGGGTATAGGGTTTGTTATTATAAAGTATTAGCATAAGTGAACTTATGAAAGAAACGTTGGAAATAGCTTTTTCGGAAGAGGAGAAAAAACTAAAGAAGATTATTGTAGCGGAAGGCGGTGAAAAGGTCTTGAAATTTATTTCAGAACAAGTTCCACTTCACAAAGAGAGAACCATTCTTTTATCGTCCTCGAGCGAGAGTACATATGAAATTTCGACTTCGAATTCCCTCCAGATAAAAACGATTATTGACCTTGGAGCGGTTAATTATCGGTATAACCTTAACACCTATTTTAAATTGGTGAATAGCACACTCCCGGATGCGGGAGTCTATATAGGATGTGTTGAATCCACAAAGGAAAGAAAGCAACGGTTCTCCAACAAGTATCCTCATTTCCTTGTTAAGATCATTTGGCTTTTTGATTTTATTATTAACCGGGTATTCCCAAAAGTATCTTTGACACGGTCTTTGTATTCCTTTTTTTCAAAAGACAGGTATTACGTTATTTCAAAGGCGGAGATACTGGGGAGGTTAAGTCATGCCGGGTTTGAAATAATAGGGCATGAGGAAATGAATAATTTATTTTATTTTTCAGTTCTTAAAACCAGTGAGCCAAATAATGAAACGAATGTACCCAATGGAATTTTGCTGAAGATGAGAAGAATAAGCAAGGGTGGGAAATTTATTGGCATTTATAAAATACGTACGATGCATCCATATTCCCAATACATTCAAGACTATGTTGTTAAAATGAATGGGTATAATGAGGTCGGAAAGCCGAATTATGATTTTCGGATAACAGCGTGGAGTTCCATATTCAGAAAATTACATATTGATGAGCTTCCTCAACTATTAAATGTTTTGAAAGGAGATTTGAATATTGTGGGCGTTAGACCATTAACTAAATTCGGATTTGAGTCGCTTCCGCTGGATTTGCAGCAAGAGAGAATTAAATACAAACCGGGATGTATTCCACCCAATGTTTCGCTCGGACTGACCGGCTTCGACGGAGTTATAAAGGCTGAAAGGATCTACTTGCGTAGCAGAAAGAGGTATGGGATTTTAATTAACTTTAAATACTTTTGGATGGCTGTTTATAATATCATTACAAAAAGAAAATTGAGTGCGTAGAGCATTTATACAAATGAAAATTTTCTGTTTTGTTATGTTTGGATGCCTGAAAAAAACAGTGTGGTATTTTTTATAAATTTGAGCTATGAGAAATTTTTATTTTTTGCTGGCTACAATGTTTTTTTTGGGTTCTTGCGTACCCCAGCGTAAGGTCGTATATGTTCAGCCCTCTAAAGACCATTTAGAAAACAATAATAGCTGGAGTGGAAACAAGAGAAATATAAAAATTGATGCATTTGATATGCTTTATATCAAGGTTGCCACAATTGATCAGCCGGAATACAATTTTTTTAATGAAGAGAATAAAAATCTAATATCTGAAGCGAGTCTTTCTGTAACATCGTATACTGTTGACGAGTTAGGCTTTGTTAACCTGCCGGTGATAGGAAAGGTTAAACTGAAAGATTTAACATTGGAAGAAGCCTCCCAGGCTGTTAAGGTAGCTCTTAAAGATGTTTTAAATACACCTATTGTTTCGGTGCGATTTGTTAACAATTCAATTACAATACTTGGGGAAGTACTTAGAGCAGGTACATACCCATATACTACAGAACACATAAATGTTTTTCGGGCAATAGGGCTTGCTGGAGATATTATGGAATATGGAGATAGAAAAAATGTGATATTGATAAGGGAGAGGGGGAAAGAAATTCAAAAATATCGCTTGGATCTTACCAAGGACGATATTTTCAGATCGGAGTATTATTACTTACGGCCCAATGACGTTTTATATGTTCCTCCACTGAAAATCAGAAGGTTTGGAATGAAAGATATCCCATTTGCTTTAATACTCACTTTTGTAAATACACTAGTTGTGACACTCGTTTACGCCAAAATTCTTAAATAAATGGAAGACAGACAGGAGCTTGAAGGTTTTTATTATGTTAAAGTAGCATTGCAGAAAATCCAGCGTTATTGGTATTTATTTGTAGCGTCAGTTTTGGGTTGTCTTTGTGTTGCCTATTTTATAAACTGGTATTTACAGCCGGTTTATGAAGTGGGTAATATGATACTTATTGATAGCAAGCAAAATCCAAATTCGCCTGATCCATCGCAAGAATTTATGAAGTCATTTTCAATTTTTAATGCTGAGAGCGAAATAAATAAGGAAATGCAAAAAATGAGATCGTTGGAATTAATATACCAGGCACTGGTAAATACTAATGCTGAAATTAGTTATTATGCAATTACAAAGGAAATTAAAAAGATAGAATTGTATGATGATTGCCCATTCCGTGTAGTTATTAATAGGGGCCATATTCAACCGCTAGGTGTAAATTTTGAAATTAGGCCAAAATCCGGATATCAATTTAATATATCTGTTCAAGAAACGAAGAAGCCAGTTGATTTTTACAGCTACGAAAAAAATGATATTATATCTGCGGGTGTTTTTTCAATAAACAAAGATTATCAGTTTGGTGATACAATTGAGACTGAGTTCTGCTCCTTTACTATTCAACTTGATACAAAAAGAAGTAAAAATTTTAAACCGAACTCCAAATACAGTTTTGTATTTAATAACCTGAGTGTTTTAATGTATAATTATCAAAAACAATTGCAGGTTGAACAGGTAGGAAAAGAGATTCAGGCGGTTACTATTAAGCTTAAGGTTAAGAATCCGCAAAAAGGTATTGATTTTATCAATGCACTTACGAAGGCGTATATGCAAAGAAATGTGGATAAAAAGAATCTTCTTGCAGACAATGCTATAAAATATATTGATAAGGAATTATCTACAATAGAAAGCGCTTTAACAACCAATGAGAGTGAGTTGCAGAAATTCCGATCGTCTAATAAAATGATGGAAATGAAAACCTTATCTGATCAGGCATTTAAGGTAGCTGGTGATTTGGAAACTCAAAAATCCGAGTTGGAATTGCGTGCCAGGTATTTTGATTACATTTTAGGTAATCTGGAAGAAGATGCAGGGAGTTCAAATATATTAGTTCCATCCTCCATGGGTGTGAATGACCCTGTCCTAAGTGGCATTATTGAGGAATACTTAAAGCTAAATACGGAAAGAAATAATCTCATTCAAAACAAAAAAACACTTAGCCCTTATTTCAATACGCTCACAAACAGGGTTGAGGTGCAAAAAAAGACCCTTCTTACAAATATTCAGAATTTGATGAAATCCAATAACGTTCTTCTATCTTCACTTAACAATCGTTTAAGACAGGAAAATGCTAAGATTTCGCTTTTACCTGGAACTGAAAGAGGATTGGTTGGAATAGAGCGAAAACAAACGTTAAATGACGAAGTTTTTAAGTATATGTTACGTAAAAAGGCGGAAGCTCAAATTGCTAAAGGTTCAAGTTTGCCAGATAATGATATCCTTGAAGAAGCAAAATTAACTCAATTAGCTCCTGTTTCACCCAACAAGCCGATTAATTTTGTTGTTGCGTTTATCGCCGGATTATTTTTTCCTTTTGCCTTTTTCGGAATTAAAATTTTATTTGATGATAAAATTACAGATGAGCAAGTGCTGTTGTCAATTTCTCAATTGCCTGTAATTGGAAGCATATTGCGTAAGAAAGGACAAAAGGAAGTGTCTGTTTTAATTGATTCTCCGAAATCTCCCATTGCAGAGTCGATTAGAACTGTCCGAACAAATGCCGAATATTTTTTAGAAGGGAAGAAGTATAAGGTTATTTTACTTTCCTCTTGTACATCCGGCGAAGGAAAGTCATTTTGCTCGTTGAATTTGGCACATAGCCTGGCATTGACAAAACGTAAAGTTGTATTATTGGATTTTGATTTGAGAAAGCCCAATCAGTATCTGAATTTTATATCTGAAAATAAATTGGGGATAACAGCTTTTTTAAATGGAAAATCTTCTATTAAGGATATTCTTGTTTCTACTGGTGTTGACGCTTTTGATTTTATAGGAGCAGGGGAAATTCCATTAAATCCTGCTGAGTTAATTGATTCTGATTTAACCGGAGAACTAATAAGTAAATTAAAGGAGGATTACGATTACATTGTTATTGATACTGCACCTATTGGATTAGTGTGGGAAACATTTTTGCTGATGAAATATGCTGATCTGAAAATTTTTGTTGTTCGTGAGAATCATACGGAAAAGAGTCAACTTACTACGTTGATGAGAAAGATGGAAGGCAGAAATATTGAAAATGTATATTGGTTGTTAAATGATGTGGATGTGAAGGGTACTGAATACGGGAAAAAGAATCCCTATTATACAAGCAACTAAAAAGCTATTTTATAGAATGCTTGCTTGCCTGATGAATATGTAAATGCAATTCAATTTATATTCTCCTGACTTTGTAAACGGAATTTTTATTTTTAGTGTGGTATTAAGGCTGTATTGTATGAGCGGGATAATTCTTTGGTATGGAAATTAGCTGACCGGTAATTCAGAGTGTAAGGATGCTTAAAAAATATTTTGATAGGGGAGATGCGCGTTCGGTGAAGGCGTTAAAAAATATTATTTTTTCTTTTATTATTAAAGGGGTGAGTATTGTTGTAAACCTGGCCCTTATCCCGCTCACTATAAATTATCTAAGCCCTATAAAATACGGAGTATGGTTAACAATAAGCTCAACATTGGCCTGGATTAATTTTTTTGACATCGGTCTTGGACACGGTCTAAGGAACAAGCTTGCAGAAGCTCTTGCTCATAATGAAATTGGAAAAGCAAAATCCTATGTAAGTACGGCGTATATTTCTATTTCTCTTCTGTGTGCGGTCCTTTTTCTCCTGTTTGCCGTTATTAATCAGTTTATAGACTGGAATGCTGTCCTGAATATCCCTGAGCATATAGATGAAAGCATGCGTTTGATTGCACTGATTGTTTTTTCCATGTTTTCTATTCAATTCGTTTTGCAATTGATTAACAGTATTTTACTGGGTAATCAGCAGCCGGCTAAAGTTTCCATGAATAACGTCATCTCCAACCTTATCGTTCTTTTAGGCGTTTTCCTGCTAATAAAATTTACGATCGGCTCACTTTTTTATATTGCGTTTCTTTTTTCATTCGTACCGGTGATTGTACTGCTGGTGGTAAATATTTATTATTTCAGATCCCAATTTAAAGAATACTCCCCGGAAATTAAATATTTTGATTTTGCTGCTCTGAAAAATGTGCTTAACCTGGGGGTCAAATTCTTTATTATTCAGATATCTGTGCTGATATTTTATGCTACTACTAATTTTTTGATCTGTAACTACCTGGGGTCGCCTGAATTGGTAACACCTTACAACGTTGCATTCCGGTACTTTGGAGTGATAACCATGGTTTTTAGCATTATCACTTCGCCCTCCTGGTCGGCCAGCACGGAGGCATATGCCAAGCAGGATTACGTATGGATAAGAAAAATGATAAAAAAGCTTGTTGGGATATGGATCGGTATGGCGGTTCTAGCCGTTCTGATGCTGCTATTTTCAGATTTTGCTTACCATTGGTGGATTGGAAGCAAAGTAAAGGTTGATTTTAAAATATCCTTATGCATGATGTTATATGTTATGGCTGTTAGTTTTGGAAATATATTTATCCTGGTATTGAACGGAATTGGAAAAATAAAACTGCAAATGATTGTTAATGTTATTGGGATGTTGGCTTTCATACCTTTATCTTACTTTTTGGCTGTTACAATGAAGTTAGGTGTACCCGGCATTATTATTTCAACGATCATATGCAGTTTGTATGGTCCGTTAATAGCGCCATTTGAGGTAAAGAGACGTTTGAAAAATAAGTAGAATATATTTTAACAATAAATGAGTAGCACTACTAGCCTCTGCATTGTAATTCCAACATTTAATCGCAAAAGGCAATTGTCTGTGTTATTGCGGCAGCTGAAAACTCAAAAACTCAAAGACATAGACTTTAAGATAGTGGTAGTAGTTGACGGTTCGAAAGACGGCACTTTCGAATTGCTGGCCTCTGAATTTCCTGAAGTTGCGGTTGTTCGGGGAAATGGTAACTGGTGGTTTACCCGTTCACTGAATGAAGGTTGTAAATATGCAATTGATGTTTTACATGCAAAGCTGATTTTGACACTGAACGACGATGTACAGATACCTGAGAACTACTTGCAGGCAATGATTAGGAATTATTCTGAAAGTGATGGAAATAGTATAATTGGTTCAAGCTCTTTCTCATTGACAGAACCACGGATGATTACCTTTGCCGGATTTTCCGGAGAAAACCTTTTGTATCTCAAATATTACAGGTATGTTCAACCGTATTCTTATATGGAGCCCGGACAGTTAACAGGAATTGCAACTTCCGTAACGCTGCCTACCAGGGGCTTGTTGGTTCCAGCGGATGTTATGAAAAGCATTAATTATTTGGATGAAAAAACTTTCCCGCAATATGCATCTGATTATGATTTTGTTTTAAGAGCAGCTAAAAAAGGAGTGCAGATTTTTATAAGCTATGACGCATATGTTTTTGAGGACATGAAATTGACAAGTCAGGGTAATCCGCGATTGTCTAAAAATTTTGTGGAATATCTGAGGAATATTTTTTTAAATAGATTTTCGGCTAACTATTTCCCCAATCGTATTATTATGGCATGGAGATTCGGTTTGAAGGTGCTTTTTCCTGTGTATTTTGTAACTGCCCTAATTTCAATCCCATATGTGTATGTCAAATACAAGCTCTTCCTGAATAAAAAAATGCTGAATAATAGCTAACAAGAAGTATAAAAATGACATCTGGAAAATATAAGGAGTTTACGAATTACGCACTTGTTTTTTTTCTGATAGGTGTCAGCGGACTACCGTATTTTTATGTGTCTAATACAAATATTCTTCTTTTATTTTTATTTGCTTTATTTATTTTTTTGAAACGAAGTGTGCGTTTTGATTCCCGAGCATTGGCAATAATGTTAGTATTTTACATTATTGACATTGCCCAGGTGTTCATTGTAAAACCTTTTGCCCCCGTAACAATGATGGGTACTTATTTTCGATTGTTTGCTGCTTTTTTTATAGTCAGTCTTTGCGGAAAGAAATTTCCTCGCTACTACTCCGATATAATTTATTGGCTTTCAATTATTAGTTTTGTTTTTTTTATACCTTCTGTTCTTTCTCAAAGCTTTTTCAATTTTTTTACACATACCGTCTGTCCTCATTTTCCCGCTCTTTTTAAAACTTATTCTGCTGATGAATTTTATCAACCTGCACCTACTATTATCATATATACATTTCACGAGGTGCTTAGGATCGACTTTAGAAATTCAGGCCCTTTCTGGGAGCCTGGGGCGTTTGTGATATTTATTATTATTGCAATGATATTTAATATCATTGAAGCAAAAAAGCTTTGGACCAAACAAAATATTGTTTTGACCTTGGCGGTTATATCAACGCTTTCTACCACCGGTTATATTGCTTTTTTTCTCCTTATAATGTCCTATTATTTCGTCACAGGAAATATGGTTAAGAATATTGTTATTTTATCAATAGCTATTCCCACTGGTGTAGGTCTATATTATAATCTTGAATTTATGCATGGAAAGATTGACAAAAATATAGAAGCTGATGACGATACGACTTCACGAATAGGCAGCGGATTAGCGGATTTAAAGGATTTTGTTAAAAGCCCAATTGTGGGATGGGGGAGAGGAGCAATGCGTTATGGAGGCAGGGCATTTTCTTTTTTTACCGTGCAGCAGCATAGAAACAATGGACTGGCAAGCTTACTAGCAAGCTATGGTATTATCGCTGCGTTTACACTGCTTTATAATTATTATAAAACACTTAAAAAGTTATGTACAGTTAATTCATTCGATTTTCGTTTTGCGATATTATCGTTTATTATAATTTTAGTAATGAGCTTAGGCCAAACTATTTTTCAATATACTTTTTTTTACAGTATCATGTTTATACATCTGGTGTATAAAAAGGAAGACTTGGTACATCGGGGTGCACCGGGACATAAAAATCCAGTTATGTAAATTGAACCCATTAGATTCGTATAGTATGCAGCCAGATAGAACTGAAATTATTCATAATAATGAGATTTTTCAGATTCTGATTTAATTCATAAAATACCATCATGAAGTATTATGTAATAACACCGGCTAAAAACGAGGAGAGATTTATCACTTTCACATTGGAATCAATGATAAAGCAAACGTTGAAACCTGAGAAATGGGTTATTGTGGATGATGGATCAACAGATAGAACAAAAGAAATAGTTGAAAAATATGCCAAAGATCATGCATGGATAGAGATTGTAAGTATGCACAATAAGCAGGAGCAAAAACTTTATGGTTCTAAAGTGATCAGGGCATTTAATGCCGGGTATACTTTGGTTAAGGATAAGGAATATGATTTTATTGTAAAATGGGATGCTGATCTTTCTTTTCCTCCCGACTATTTTCAGCAAATTGCGGATGCATTTGCGGCCAATAGATCACTGGGTATTTGCGGCGGTTATATTGTAGAAAAGGAGGCAGATCTTGCCGTAAAATCATTGAGGCATCCGCGTGTGCAGGGCGCGGTGAAGTCGGTGTCCGCAAAATGTTTTCGCGCTATAGGTGGATTCCTTGAAGAAAATGGATGGGACGGCATTGATATGTTGCATGCTGCTTATTTGGGTTGGGAGGTAGGAAATATACCTGTAAGTATTCTCCATCATCGTATTGAAGCAAGTGAATACCGATCTGCAAGCTTTTTTTACAATAACGGCGTTACGCATTATAAACAGGGAAATGACTTATTTCTTACCTTTATCCGCTTTATCGTTTTGCTCAAGCAGAAGCCTTATTTACTTATGAGCATGAGTTATTTAGGAGGATATTTGAAGGCTCTCCTTTCCAGGGAGCCAAAATCTGTTGATAAGGGGCTTGCTAAATTTATCAGATCATATCATTATAAACGGTTGTTAAGTTTTAAACGATAGAAAAGCATGTTAAAAGTTGCATTATCCCACGATGTGGATCGTACAAGGAAAACGTATCAGTACATTACTCATTTTATTAAAAGTATCAGGACGGGCGATATCCCCAGTGCTTTGTATCATATGACTCCTCAATTGAAAAAGGAGCCATACTGGAATATATATGAAATTGCTGCTCTCGAGGATTCGTATGGTCTCCGGTCAACTTTTTTTATTCTGGATGAAAGCATTCGTTATAATCCTTTAAAGCCCGAGACCTTTGTGCTGGCGGTTGGCAGGTACAATATGTTTGAGCCTAAGATTAAGGAGGCCATACGGTACCTGGATGCAAACGGGTGGGAAATAGGACTTCACGGTTCATTTTTATCATTTAATGATAAAGAGTTATTGGGTAAAGAAAAGGCCAGGCTTGAATCCATTTTGGGACATCCGGTAATCGGCACACGTCAGCATCATTTGAATATGGATGAAACAACGTGGAAGATACAGGAAGAATTAGGTTTTAAGTATGACTCAACATGGGGGTTTAATGATAATATCGGTATAAAGGAAGGCAGGATACATCCATTTTACCCTAACCAGACCAAATTCACAGTTTTCCCTTTATCTGTGATGGATGTTTGTTTTATGCCTATAAAGGAAAGTGAGAGATGGGACAGATTTCATCGGTTATTAGATGAGATAGAAAAGAATGATGCGGTAATGGTTATTAATTTTCATCATCGGGTGTACAACGAAAAAGAGTACCCTGGATATAAAGCAGCATATGTAAGAATTATAGAAACATCTTTAAAACGTAATGCACAGATAGGGCCAATGGTTAAGTTCTTTCAGGATTAAGTTAAAATTAACAGAACACAATATGCATTACGGTATTTATAAATTATAATTTTATAGCATTTAATTAATCATGACTAAGATTTGTACTCGGTGTATTTTGGACACTACTGTGACTGACATTTGGTTTGACGATAAGGGCGTTTGCAAATACTGCAAGATTATCGATGAAATGGAAAAGGATCATCCTTTGGATAGTCAGGCCGATTTGCGCCTGCAGACATTAATTCAAAAAATAAAAAATGACGGTAAAAATAAACCCTATGATTGTGTTGCAGGAACAAGCGGAGGCAGGGATAGTACCTATACGCTGCTGAAAGCTGTTGAATTGGGATTACGGCCGCTTGCCGTACATTTTGATAATGGATGGAATACGGAGATATCCGTTAAAAATATTAAGCGAGCCTGTGAAAAGTTAAATATCCCTTTGTATACCGTAGTTGCAGATTGGGAAGAGTTTAAGGATTTACAGGTTTCTTTTCTGAAGTCATCCACCCCGGATGCGGATATACCTACCGATTATGCCATTTATTCTGTTTTATTTAAAGTAGCAGCAAGAGAGGGAATTAAGCATATCCTGAACGGGCATTCGTTTCGTACGGAAGGAACTTCTCCGATAAGCTGGACCTACATGGATTCCCGCTATTTAAAATCTGTTCATCGGAAGTTTGGTAAGATCAAAAAAATCACCAGTTTTCCTGTTTTATCCTTAATGAATTTACTTTATTATTCTTTTATAAAAGGGATCAGGGATGTCCGGATTTTAGAGTATATGGAATATAACAAAAAGGAAGTGGATCAGGTTTTAAAATCAAAACTGGACTGGGAATATTACGGAGGCCACCACCATGAAAATGTGTATACGAAATTTTTTCAGTCTTACTATTTGCCGGTAAAATTTAATATAGATAAACGGAAAATAGAATTAAGCGCGTTGATTCGGTCGGGTCAGATGAAAAGAGAAGATGCTTTGAACGAGATAGCAGCATCTTCTTATAAGTACGATCCTTCCGTAATAGACTATGCCAGGAACAAATTAGGACTATCGGAATCTGAATTTAAAAATATCATGGACTGCCCGGTTAAAAGTCACGATGACTATCCAACCTATTTATACCTGATACGAGCGTTGAAATGGCCGATCAAAGTCGCAACCCGGTTAAAAATATTACCGCATATTCTTTATTTAAAATACGCAAGCAGTAAATGATAGTAATCGTTGATTATGGTGTTGGCAATTTACGATCTGTATTTAATAAATTAAAAAGGATTGGATTGAATGCCGAAATAAGCTCTGATCCCACTGTGATTTCGAGAGCGGATAGAATTATATTGCCGGGAGTTGGTCATTTTAGAGCGGGTATGCAAAAATTGAAAGAATACGGATTTATTGATTTGTTGAATCAGAAGGTGCTGAAAGAGAAAGTGCCGGTGCTGGGCATATGTTTGGGCGTGCAATTGTTTTCAAAGAAAAGTGAGGAGGGTTCTTGCGAGGGTTTAGGATGGATAGATGCTGAGACAGTGTTGTTTAAAATTCCTGAACCGGATAAATATAAATTAAAAGTCCCTCATGTTGGATGGAATTCTGTATCAATTGTAAAAGACAGCTCCTTATTCAAGGGCATTCGCCCGGATGAAATGTTTTATTTTGTGCACAGCTACCACCTTCAATGTAACAATCCTTCTTTTGTTCTGGGTAAGTCCGAATATTCGTACGAATTTGTATCCTGTGTGGAACAGGATAATATCATGGGAGTTCAGTTTCATCCGGAGAAGAGCCAGGATGCAGGCATACAGCTATTTGAAAATTTTGTTAACCTTTAAAAGATGTTCAGACCTCGTGTTATTCCGGTATTGCTGTTGAAGAATAAAGGGTTGGTGAAATCGGTAAGATTTAAGAACTACAGTTATATAGGAGACCCTATTAATGCAGTGAAGATTTTTAATGACCTTAGAGCTGACGAATTGATTTTTCTGGATATTTTGGCAAGCAAAGAAAAACGGACTATCCCTCTTTCGTTTGTTGAAAATGTAGGCGACGAATGCAATATGCCTTTTTCCGTAGGAGGAGGTATTCGGACGATTCAGGACATAAAAAGGATTTTGAACGCAGGTGCTGAGAAAGTAATAATCAATTCTTATGCTGCGGATGACCCGGAATTTATCAAGGAAGCCTCTTCTGAATTTGGAAGTTCCAGCATTGTAGTGTGCATTGATATTAAAAAGAACTTTTTTGGGAAAGAGTTAGTTTATACTTTGGGAGGAACTAAGTCATCTGCTTATAACCCGATAGATTACGCCAAGCTGATGCAGGAAAAGGGAGCCGGTGAACTAATGGTTAACGCTATTGAAAACGATGGAATGATGGACGGATATGATTTGAATTTAATAAAGAGAATCAGCATGTCAGTTACAATTCCCGTAATAGCGTGTGGAGGAGCTGGTAGTTATGTCCACCTGGCTGAAGGGATCAGGTCAGGAATGGCTTCTGCTGTTGCGGCAGGAAGTATGTTTGTATATCATGGACCAAGGAAAGCAGTGTTGATTAATTATCCTTCAAAGAATGAAATGCAACAAATTTTTTTAAAAAACTGATGAGAATATTTGTTGATATAGGGCACCCTGCACACGTACATTATTTTAAGAATTTTATTTGGAAGATGCAAGAGAAAGGGCATACGTTCTTCATTTCTGCCAGAGATAAGGAAGTTACATTTACATTACTTGATTATTATGGTTTCCCTTATTGCTCGAGAGGTAAAGGAAAAAAGGGATTGCTGGGGAAATTTCTATACATACTTTATGCTGATTTTATTTTGATCCGAAAGGCACTCCGGTTTAAACCAGATGTGTTTCTCAGTTTTGCTTCCCCTTATGCCGGACAAGCTGCTTGGGTTCTTGGTAAGCCTCATTTTGAATTTAATGATACAGATCATTCATTTTTTGAACATCTTATTTCTGCCCCATTCCGTAAATATGTACTTACTCCCAAAGTTTTTCAAAAGGATTTTGGAAAGAAGCACATACGTTTTGAAGGATTTATGGAATTGTGTTCATTGCATCCAAATTGGTTTAAACCAAATGCAGTAAATACTCTCAGTATTCGCAAATTAACAAATAACAGTCGTTTTGTTATCCTGAGATTTGTTGCATGGGATGCGAGTCATGATGTTAATTTAAAAGGCCTTAGTACCGAAGATAAATATTCATTGGTGCATGAATTATCTAAATATGCCACTGTGATAATCTCATCCGAGTCGAAATTGCCGGAGGATTTGGAAAAATATTCCTTTAAAGTTCACCCTGCTCTCATGCACGAGGTGTTAAATGAGGCATGTTTATTAGTTAGTGAAAGTCTGACTATGTCTGCAGAAGCCTCTTTTCTCGGTACGCCTTCCATTTGTATCAGCACAGCTAAGGCGGGTACATTGGATGAAGAAGTGCGTTTAGGACTCATTGAATTATTCAGAACCAGTAGGGGATTAGTAGAAAGAGCCATTGAAATAGTAAAAGAAGATACATTTAAGGAGAAATTTAAAACAAAGTCGAATGAAAGCGTCAAAAGTAAAATAGATGTGACATCCTTCATGATATGGTTTGTTGAAAAATTTCCAGGCAGTGTTAAGACCATTGAGGAGAATCCGGATTACCAGTTCAATTTTAAATAGTATATATAGTTTTCATTATGCCCAAAACAAATTATACAGTCACTGACAAACCGTCTAGAGAGAGTTGGGCTGATTTTGTATTTAAGCATCCATGTGGAAATATTTTTCAAACACCCCAGATGTTTGATGTATATCAATCCACTCCCAATAATAATGCAGGGGTTTTAGCGCTTCAAAATGATGGAGGAGAGATTGTGGCATTAATGGTTTACACATTTATTAGTGAACCGGGTATAAAGCGATTTTTTTCAACAAGGTCTGTGGTGTCCGGTGGGCCGCTTATTCTGGAGAATAATATCGAATATGCCACTCTTTTATTATCGGAGTATAATAAAAGAGTGAGCAAGACCGATGTGATATATACGGAAATAAGGAATCTATACGATACGGGAGCATTACTCCCTGCATTTAATAGCGGGAAATTTATATATGAAGATCATCTGACTATCCATATGGACCTTACACGTTCCATGGAGCAACTGGAGAATGCATTGCACAGGGGGCGGTCCTCCAATATTAAAAGGGCAATTAAGAAGGGAGTAGTAACCAGAGATATATTTACCCCAGAAGATATTACGGCAGCGTATCATCTTATTAAGGATACGTATGAAAGGATCAACCTTCCTTCACCACATCCTGAATTGTTTTTAAATGCCGCTGATAGCCTGAAGGGACATATAAAGTTTTTTGCAGCTTTTTTGAATGACAAACTGATAGGATGCAGGGTGTATTTAATTTACAAAGACATGGTTTATGATTGGTATGCTGCCGGAGACAGGGAATTTTCAGGATACCACCCCAGCGACCTATTGCCATGGAAAGGGATGCTGTGGGCAAAAGAAAATGGTATTAAGATATATGATTTTGCAGGTGCCGGAAAACCAGGAAAGGAGTATACTGTACGTGATTACAAATTGAAGTTTGGAGGAGCATTAATAAACCTGGGCAGGTATCAGCATATTCACAAAGAACTTTTATACCGAATTGGAGTTTTGGGATTAAAGGTTTATAAGTACGTACGATAAATGAGAATCTTAATAGATATAGGTCATCCTGCGCATGTCCATTATTTCAAAAATTTTATTTGGATAATGGAAAGTAAAGGACATTCTTTTACAATTGTGGCAAGAAATAAGGAAGTTGTTTTTGATTTGCTGAATTTCTATAAATTTCCTTATTTGAACAGAGGGAAAGGAAAAAAAGGTTTACTCGGAAAATTGTTGTACACGTTTTCGGCAGATATGTTTTTATTGAAAAAGGCGTTAAAGACAAAACCGGATGTATTTTTAAGTGCCGGGTCGGCGTATGCAGCGCATGTAGCCTGGATGCTTGGAAAACCACACATTGCCGTGGACGATACAGATCATAACTCCTTTCAGCAAATGATGTATGTGCCTTTTACAAAAGCCATTTTAACCCCGGAGGTATTTCAAAAGGATTTTGGATCAAAACATGTCAGGTTTAATGGTTTTCTGGAATTGGGTTCCCTTCATCCTAAACGGTATAAATCCGCTTCGGAAAGCATAAGACAGGTTTTAAATATTCCACAGGGCAACCGGTTTGTTGTGTTGCGTTTTGTGTCCTGGGATGCAACGCATGACAGAGGACTTACAGGACTTAGTTTGACAGATAAATATCTATTGGTTCAGGAATTATCCAAACATGCAACTGTAATCATCTCTTCGGAATCAGGATTGCCGGACGATTTAAAAAAATATTCATTTTCCATTCATCCTGCTCTTATGCACGATGTGTTGAAAGAAGCATCTTTGCTGGTCAGCGAAAGCCTTACAATGGCTGCAGAAGCCGCATTTTTAGGTACCCCGGCTTTATGCATAAGTACTGCCCAGGCAGGAACATTAGACGAAGAAGTAAGATTAGGGCTTATAGAATTATTCAGATCCAGTAAAGGACTTGTTGACCGTGCTGTTAATGCGATTGCAGAAACCAACCTGAAGGAAGTATTTAAATTGAAATCCGGGAAAATAATACAGGAAAAGGTGGACCTTACAGCTCTTTTGGTATGGTTTGTAGAAAATTTTCCTCAAAGTTTGGATTCTATGGGAAAAAACCCGGTACATCAAAATAGTTTTATATGAATTATATCCTCATATTTGAAAGCCGTTATTAGACAGTACATATGAAAGATTTTACCTTAATAGCGTTTGAACATTTACTCTCATCCCTTCAAAAAAACGGATATAAATTTATCACGTTTGAAGACTATTTAATTCAGAGACCCTCAGGTAAGTCTATTATTCTGCGTCACGATGTAGATGCATTACCAGAAAACTCATTGAAGACAGCTATTATTGAAAACAAACTGGGAATAAAGGGAACTTATTATTTCAGGATTATTAAAAGCTGTAACGTGCCGGAAATAATTACATCCATCGCTAAGCTGGGCCACGAAATCGGTTATCATTACGAAGATATGGCGCTGTCAAATGGAAACAAGGAAAAAGCTATTGTTTCTTTTGAAAAGAACCTTACGTATTTCAGGCAGTACTATCCTGTGAAAACCATTTGTATGCACGGCAGTCCGTTAAGTAAATGGAATAACCAGGAATTATGGGAAAATTATAGTTATAAAGATTACGGAATTATAGGAACGCCCTATGTGGATCTTGATTTTAATTTGTTTTTGTATTTGACGGATACAGGCAGACGATGGGATGGAAAAAAGGTAAGTATAAGGGACAAGGTAAACTCTTCCTATGATTTTGAATTTCAAACAACCTTTGATATAATCGGTTCTATACACAAACTGCCTGATCAGATAATGATTACAACGCACCCCCAGCGATGGAATGACAACCTGACCAGATGGATATTAGAGCTTGTTTTACAAAATGGTAAAAACCTTATTAAGGGACTAATCGCTTCCTAAATTTCAGGGTATGTGTGGTATTGCGGGCGTAGTAAATTTTTCAGGTAAGGCAGTTAGAGATGAGGAAATTAACACGATGTTGCGCACAATTAAGCATCGGGGTCCTGATGACGAAGGTATTTTTATAAACGATGGTACCGGGCTGGGACATGTTCGTTTAAGTATTATTGATTTATCAGCGGCGGGCCACCAGCCCATGTTTAGTAACGACGGCAGATATTCTATTGTTTTTAACGGCGAGATTTATAATTACCTGGAACTTAAAAAAGAGCTTGAGGATAGTTATATATTCAAAACCAAATCGGATACCGAGGTGTTGCTTGCCGCATATCTAGTGTGGGGAGAAGCATGCTTGTCGAAATTTAATGGTGATTTTTCTTTTGTTATTTACGATAAACAGGAAAATTTATTGTTTGGCGCGCGGGATCGTTTTGGAATCAAACCGTTTTATTATTATAAAGACAATGCCAGGTTTATTTTTGCTTCCGAAATAAAGGCAATATTGCCTCTGCTCAATAATGTTTCTCCCAACAATGATATTGTTTTTGAATATTTGGTTTATCATCGTACGGACCAATCGAACGAGACATTTTTCAATTCCGTTCTCAAGTTAAAACACGGGCATTGTTTCACCCTCAGAAACGGAGATCTACGGATCAGGCGATGGTATAATCTTTCAGATCAGATTAAAGGTACAGTCAAACTTACTCCCGAAGAATACAGAGAGGAACTTAGGCGGTCGGTAGGGTTGAGATTGCGAAGCGATGTGCCTATCGGTATATGCCTCAGCGGTGGAATTGATTCGTCCACTATCACGTCCCTGCTTTTCCACGATTTTAACCTGAAAGAGATAAATACGTTTTCAGCCCTTTTTGACAAAGGATCCTGGGAGGATGAAAGTCCTTTTATAGATGTTTTTAAGGATACACTGCGTAATATGCACTTTGTCACTCCTTCAGCTGAATCTTTTTATGACGAGTTTAACAATTTTGTATCCTCTCTCGGTGAGCCCATACCCGGTATTAGCCCCTATGCACAGTATAAGGTAATGCAACTCGCCGGCCACCATGTTTCGGTTACTTTGGATGGGCAAGGATCGGACGAAATGTTGGGAGGTTATAGCAATTTTTACGGATCTTATTTAAAAGAACTGTTGGTTAATTTCCGCTTAATAATGTTTTTCAATGAAGCCATCGCATACTACAAAAAGACCGATTCAAAAGAAGGATTTGCTTTTTTAGCTTATTATCTTTTGCCTCACTTCCTGAAAGATAAAGCCTCACAAAAGAAACTGGGAAATGTACACCCTGATTTTTTTGCTGAGTACAATCAAGAATCAACTATAGTAGCAGACCTTTACGATCCTAAAACACTTCATGACTCTTTTCTCCAGCATTTTGAATATAAACTGGAGCATTTGCTAAAATGGGATGACCTTAATTCAATGCGATTTTCTATTGAATCTAGGATACCATTTCTTGATCATAACCTGGTTGAGAAAACTTTATCCCTGCCGTCCGATTTGGTAATAAGGAAGGGCGTGAATAAATATATCTTACGGGAGTCTGTTAAAGATATTTTACCCACGAAAATATATCGGAGGATGGACAAAAAAGGACTGGAAACTCCGGCAGACAGGTGGTTTAGAACAAAACCTTTTCAAAATTACATCAGGGACTTGCTGAATTCTTCTCGTTTTCAGCAAAGAGGATATTTTGATGTAGAGGATGCTAGGAAGAAGTTCCGAAGTCATTCAGCAGGAGAAGCAAATTTTTCAAAGGACATTTGGAAGTGGGTTAATTTGGAGATATGGTTTAACAAGTTTATTGATAATAAATAGCTTCTGCCATTAAATCCTTTCTAACCCTGGGAATTCGGTTTGTTATAATTAGTACATTTGTTTTTTAGCTGCGTTCGATTTTGAATTTTTACTATATGAGTGTTGTCGGTAATAAAGTAATTTCATTCATTGGGAACTTGGGACATGGAGAGCTATGTGTAAATTAATGTCCCCTGTAAATATTGAGAATATCCAAGAGGCGTAATTTAGATAATTTTAAAAACGATGTAATATGATTGATTGCAGGATATTCATGTTCCGAAATAATTTCTGTAATAGTTGCTTTGATCCTTCCTGGTATAATTTGTAGAAAATATTAACAATAACCATTGAACCAAGCATGCTGTTCAATTCATTTATATTTTTCATTTTTTTGGGTGTTGTTTTACCTGTATTTTATCTACTTCCAGGAAAAAAAAGTAAGAATCTTTTTCTATTAGTTGTCAGTTATTTTTTCTATGGCTATTGGGATTGGCGATTTTGTTTATTGCTGATGTTTACAACGGTAATTGATTTTTTTATTGGACAGAGATTATTTGAAACTACAGATGCAGGTAAGAAAAAATTATTACTCGTAATTAGTTTAATTATTAATCTGGGAATATTGGGTTTTTTCAAGTATTATAATTTTTTTGTTCAAAGCTTTCAAGATGTTTCTTCCTTATTTGGAGTAAAACTGGATTACCTGCACTTAAATATTATTTTACCTGTAGGCCTTTCTTTTTATATATTTCATAACATCTCTTATATAGTGGATGTATACAAGAATAAGATTCAACCAACAAAGGACTTTGTCGATTTTGGACTGTTTGTTGTTTTTTTTCCTCAGTTAGTTGCAGGCCCAATAGGAAGAGCTGCCGTTTTGCTTCCTCAGTTATCCAGAAAATTACACCCTACCAAATCGCAAATCCAGCAGGGAATAGTTTTAATAATTTCGGGACTTTTCAGGAAAGTAATGTTGGGTGATACTACAGGAAGATTTGTAGATTATATTTTTGAGGATTTAGAATCGTATAAATCCATAGAGATTATTTGTGGTTTGATCCTGTTTACTGTTCAGATATATGCGGATTTTTCCGGATATAGCCTGATTGCAACCGGAACAGCTAAACTATTTGGAGTAGAGCTGATGAAAAATTTCGATCAGCCTTATTTATCCAGAAATATAGCTGAATTCTGGACTACCTGGCATATTTCTCTTTCTACCTGGCTTAGAGATTATTTATACATCCCTCTGGGAGGCAATCGAAAAGGTGAGTGGAGGACATATGTCAATTTAATGATTACAATGTTGTTGGGAGGACTTTGGCACGGTGCTAGCTGGAATTTTGTAGTCTATGGGGGATTGCATGGAATTTACCTCTCTATTCACAGATATTTTGTGAAGAATAAAAAATCACGGGCCCAGGAAATTGATTTTTTAAATATGAATACGGTGATCAGTATTCTGTTTACTTTTTTTATAGTTACTTTTTCCAGGATCTTTTTCAGGTCAACTTCGTGGGACTCAACCCAACTATTTTTTTCTAAAATGATTAATTGGGAACACAGTGAGTATGCATGGTGGTTTGCAGGAATAACAATGACCTATTTGGTCTTAATATTTGCTTTGGACATTTTAGAATACAAAACCCGGGAGCAAGCATTTATCCTTAATATCAAATCAAAACCTTTCCGGAATGGTATTTTGACAGGATTATTTGCTCTTACTCTGTTCTTCATGTTTCAAACCAAGACAACCCCTTTTATATATTTTAAATTCTAAAAATGCGTGTCTTGAAATCAATATTGGTATTTTCCTCTGCTTTAGTGCTGGTTGCTATATTGTTTGAGCTTCTTTTGTCTTTTGGAGGTATTTTAAGTCCAATTGTAAGAATCGATCCTGATAAAGGGGAGCGTTATCATCCTGACAAAACAGCTTGTTCAATATTTGTTTCGGAGGGTTTTGGTTTGGCGAAGACAAATTCTGCCGGTTGGTTTGGTAAGGAATTTAAGGATAATGGCCCAAATGATATTTCGGTAGCTGTTATTGGGAGTAGCTGGGTAGCCTCCAGACAAGTATTTTACCGGGATAATTTTTTGTCGGTAGCTGAAAAAAGGGCAAACGAAAAACTCCATGGTGAACGGGTGTCATTTTTTAACTTCGGAAAGGAAGATTTACCGCTCAAGGAATTATTGTATGTAAAGGAGGACATTGCTTCGACTTATAGTCCAGATCACATCTTGATTTTTTTAAATAATGGTAGTTTTAATGTTACTAGTCAGCGTTATGTTGCTTATTATGATTTTATTGATGGTAAATTTCAAATAGATACCAGCTTTAAAGAAAAGCCTTTTGTGAGAAATTATAGAAAATTTCGATTATTGGCAGAGTCTTCGGTTTTGTTTTTGGCACATAGGGCTAAAAATCATTTACCGGAAATCGGTGAAATATTTTTTGATAAGTTTTACGTTCCTTCTGAAAAGCCAATTTTCGAGAAACATGAAGAAGCCAATGAAATAACCTTGGTGGATGAAGCAATAATTAAAAAGCTCGCGAGTGATGAACGAGTGATTTTTTTACTAAATACAGATGAGATTTTTTCTAATAAAGTTAAACCTCTCATTGGGAGTGTTTCGGTTATTGATGTCCGTATCCCCCTTCAAAGAATGAGTATAGAACAGGATATTGATCCTTATTTTTGGAAAATTCCTAATAAAAAAGGACATTGGAATATTCCTGCGCATAAACTGGTTGGGGAAGAGATAGCGAGGTACATGGTTACCAGATTGAATTCAAATCAATAGTTTAGTTATTTCAGTTTGTCTTACATTCAGGAAGTTGGTTATACACGTATTCGTATGTTACTTGGTTGTTATTAACTTTAATCCAACGATTATTATAAATTATCATTTCGTAATTACTAAATGCTATATTTGTAGCATCAAAAAGCAGCTGTGGTGATTTCTTAATTTTTGCAGGTAGAGTTTCGTCTGACCTGAAGTATGCAGTAGTCGGATTGTTTTGTTTCGAATATCCAGTATATTATAACAAAAACTTATCCTTAAAACTATGAAAGCAATACTATTTATTGTAGTTATTCTTCTTGTGATTTCAGGGAATGTTGATGCAAAAGTATACTATGTTTCCCCTACTGGTGTCAATACAAATTCCGGTTTAACGCTTTCATTGGCGTGGAAAACGCTCACATTTGCAGCCGGAAGCTCCAGCCCTGTTGTGGCCGGTGACACCGTGTATGTTAAATCGGGAAGTTACGGAGCGGAAAAAGTGATTTTTCAGAAAAGCGGTACTTCCGCCAAACCAATCTCGTTTATAGGATACAAAACGACTCCGGGTGATGCACCTCCGCTGCTGGTAAACAGAACGGATGCGTATGCAGCTTTTCTTAGTACGGATATGCCCTTATTTGACGGAGGTAACAGGGCCAGCGGAACAGCTTTTGATTGTAGAAAGCAAAAATATCTTGTGATTAAAAATTTCCAAGTTCAAAATTATCAGAATGGATTGGTTACCGGGGGGCCTGCCCAGGATGCCGGGTTTATTATGGTTTATAATGTTAATGCGATGTTTTTAGGAGATATTAGTGCTTCCTATTCTGGACAAGGCATTTTACTGGGAAGCATGGGGACAAGCTTTTCAAATAATAATACTCTTGAAAACTGCTTAGTTGTTAATGCCGCTGCTGAATGCTTCGGTATTAATGGAGATAATAATGTACTTAAAGGTTGTAAAGCATATTGCAATGAAAATAAGACGGGTAATACACCGTCAGATTATTATATAATAGTCTGTGGCAGCTATAACACCGTGGTGAGCTGCTATATAGAAAGAGCAGCAGGCTTAACTCACAAAGGGCACGGAATGGGCGCTAAAACAAACGCGGAACAGGTTATTGATAAAAAACTCAACCTGCCAACTATAGTTGCCCAATACAATAAGTTCTATTACTGTACGGCAAAGAATATGGGGGAGTCATTTTACGTGCGTCATCGGACTGCTCAGTATAACCTTTTTTACCATTGTAAGGCCATAGGTACTCATACCGGTATTACTAACTCCGCCGGTGGAGAGGGGAATTGCGTGGTTACGAGAGACGGAGCCAGCAATAATACATTTGATGGTTGTATTGCAGAAAACTGTGCTGCAGGTTTTGTTTTTGAAGATAGTGTTGAAGACGGGGATACCGGTGCAAGCCCAACAGGGCATCCCGGTAATAACAATAAATACATTAATTGTCTTATTTATAACTGTTATATAGGAGTTAGTTTTTCTAACAATGGAGCGGTGCAATCTGACGCGGGTGACAATACAATTGCCAATTGTACATTCTATAAAAACCGATATACCTACGATGCTGAAAGACACTGCATGAATATGAAATACGTAGGAAATATTTACGTTGGTTGTTTGCCTAGTACTCCCGGAGGATATTTTAAAGGAGGCGTCTATACGGCAGATATTCTCCCCAACGGCACCAATACCTATTTTAAGAATTGTAATTTCATTAATATCCAGGGTGGCATGCCGGCAAATTTTGTAGCAAATTCTGTTGGCAGCATTGCTAAAGATCCTCTCTTCGTTGATCCTGCTGCCCTGAATTTTCATTTAAAGCCAACAAGCCCTTGCATTGACGCATCAATAGCGCAGGTACCTGCTAAAAATGATTTTGACAGCATTGCACGCCCTACAGGAGCCGGGGTTGACATGGGAGCGTATGAATATATCTCACTTACTCCTCTCGCTGTTGTGATAGCTTCATCAAATGTCAGTTGCAATGGGGGAAATAATGGAAAAGCAACGGCGACATTGACAGGAGGAAAGGCTCCCTACACTTATTTGTGGAGTAACGGACAAACTAGTAATATTTCCTCTGGATTGATTGCAGGTAATTATTCAGTTACTATTTCTGATGCAACTCCATCATCCAAGGTTTACACACTTACAATTACTCAACCATTGGCTATATCAGCGAGTATAACTACGCAAACAAATGTAAGTTGTAGTGGAGGTAATAATGGAAGTGCAACAGTTACAGCTGGCGGTGGTAGTGTTCCCTACATCTATTCCTGGGGCAATGGACAGACAACAGCTGTTTGTACAGGCCTGAGTGCCGGAAATTATGTTGTAACAGTTAAGGATATGAATGGTTGTACCAAAGCGACCCCTGTAACTATTTCACAACCCTCCGCAATTACCGCAAGCATGATAACCGTTGTTAATGCTTCTGCTTGCTCTCTCAGTGACGGAAGTGTAAAAATTATCGCTTCCGGAGGTATAGGGAGTTATGTATATAAGTGGAATACGGTCCCCGTACAAACTACGGATATAGCTACAGGGCTTGCAGCCGGAAAATATACTGTAACTATTTATGATACCAAAGGTTGTTCCGGAGTAGTTACTGCAACAGTTACCTGTTCTAATCCTACTGGAATAATTTCATTGCAAAATGATAATGCATTTTATGTTTATCCAAATCCAACCTCGGGCATACTAAACGTTGTATCGGAGAATGATGATAATACGATCACGATTTTTGATTTTTCCGGAAAAGAAGTATATACGGTAAAATCTGCTTCAATGAAGGCCGAAATAAATATGCAGGAAATTGCTGATGGTATATATTTTTTACGAATTGAAAATAGTAAATCAATTAAAACCTTAAAGGTGATTTTAACAAGATGACGACTACTGCCTATCGTAGTGCATTCAACTCCTTCTTCTTTTAAGTTTAAAACATCAATTATCATTTTTTACTGTTCGTTTTATCAAAACAGTACTCAGTAAATAATTTAGCTCCTGCCGCATTAAGGTGTTCTCCGTCCACAAACAGGTTATCATTCCATAGAGTGTCATTTGTATTTATAAATGTATGTTTGTCCCTCGTTAGAATGTTTTCTATTTTATTTATATGTATTGTTAATTCATTTAGTTTATTGCTGTCAAAATTCGAATACAATTCGCTTCTGAAAGGAGATTGGAAGAATAAGAGTGTAATATTGTTGTATTTGCAAAAGGCGGATATGCTGTCCAGATACGAATAATTATTGTAAATAATTTTTCCACATTCAAAGTCCGCATTCCACCTTTTTTTGTCAATTTTAAAATTTGTTTCATCTAAGTTTACACCGCCATATTGGTCAAATAGCAAGTACTCGTATTCATTCTTGCAAGATCTAACCTTTTTTGCATATTTTATGTTTTCTATATAGTATCTGAGGTTAAAATATTGTCCATGATATAAGCTGGAGGTAAGGTCGCTGGACATTAAATAATTATCTAAAGCTGAATAATTTATTTTTTTGGGAGGAAGTTGGAATTCTGTGATGCTACTTGCTACGATCAGCGTGGTGGGTATGTGGATTTTACAAAGGGTTTTCAATAGTTGGTAATTGTCTTCCATGGTCATACCCCAGGATGAAGCATTTAAATATGAATTGGAATGAAAGCTTCTGATGATCGTCTCAGAATGTATATTGTTTAGGCAAATGGAGGAGCCGAGGGAAATTATTTTTTCATTTTTTTTGGTTTTTCGTATAAATTCTAATTTTTCATTTAATGAAAAGCTGTCTGATAAAGGAGGAGCAGGAATATCGCCAAGAGTTATTCCGTATTTGAGTATATAGCCTATGAAGAGGGCAGTTGTAAGTAACAGGCAATAGAAAGAGAACAAAAATATTTTTTTAAGAAAATGAGTCACAAAGAATTTTTAAAATTGAAAATATATAAATTGTTGTTCTTTACCTGTGAAATAAAAAATAATAAATAATAAGCCGTAGTACATAGTCCACTTAATCGGCCGATACCATTTCAGGCCCAGGGTAGCAAAACCGTATTCTCCTTGCCTTTCAATCCATTCGATTATAAACATAATGAGAATAAATAGAAGCGTGAACAGTATATTGATTTTCTTTCCGGGTATTGTGGGAATAGAAAAAAGGGAGGTTGAGAAAAGGTCACTATAATAAATGTATGCATCCCGGATTGTTTCGGATTTGAAAATAACTAAGGTTAACATGACTAAAGTAAATGTCATTACTATATTAATTAACTCTTTTGCTGTAGGAAATAGCCTGTCCTTTGTATTGTGTTTCTTTTTATTTAATGTTCCTCTCAATATCAATGGGATAAAATAGCATCCGTGCAGTAAGCCATATAAAATAAATGTCCAGTTGGCTCCATGCCACAGGCCTACTAAGACAAAATTTATAATGATTGCAAGAATTGTTCCTGTTTTTCCATAGTCTCTAAATATAAATGATAGGGGAGTGAAAACATATTCTGTCATCCATGTGGTTAATGAGATATGCCATCGTTGCCAGAAATCTGAAATATTTTGGGCAAAAAATGGGAAATTGAAATTCTTGGTTAAATTGAATCCTATTAAACGTGAAATTCCAATAGCCATATCAGAATATCCTGAAAAGTCGGCGTATAATTGGATAGTATAGAAGAATGCGCCTAAAAGCAATGTGCTTGAAGAGAATGCTTGAGGATTCTCAAAAATTTGATTTACAAGAGTATCGCAATTATCAGCAATAACTACTTTCTTAAATAACCCCCACAATATTTGACGTAATCCATCTGCCGCATGATTGTAATCAAATATTCTTTTCTTTTCCAATTGAGGAATAAAATTTCTCGCCCGATCAATTGGGCCAGACAATAAACTAGGGAAAAATGACAGGTAAGAGAAAAAAATGATCCAATCTTTTGTAGGCTTAATTCTACCGCTTTCTACATCCAATAAATAACTTATCGCGCGAAATGTATAAAAACTGATTCCAAGCGGTAATATGAGATGTAAAGTGTGAATATTTAAATTAATATTCAACAATGAAAAGGCATCTGCTAATGAATAGACAAAAAAATTGTAATATTTAAAAAAAAGTAAACCTCCTAATCCCTGAATTAGCCCTAGTATAAGTAAAAATCGCTGATTTTTTTCATTTTCTGTTTTCGCAATGTAAATTCCAAGGAGGAAATTCACAATTGAACTAATGACCAGTATTAGGAGAAAACGCCAATCCCACCAGGCCAGGAATATATAGTTTCCTGTTAAAAGAAGCAGGTTCTGGATCTTTAAATTTTGTCTGAATACAAACCAGTAGAGGGAAAAAAATGTCGCAAAAAATAATACAAAATGAATGGAATTAAATACCATGCAGGGAATTTACTTTTGTAAAATTTTTGAGTCAATTAATTCTATTAAGTTACCTAAATTATTTAATTTATTCAGCTCTTTTAGTTTGAATTTTATTTGGAATATTTTTTCAATTTCAGTAATGATGATCATGTGAGTAAGGGAATCCCAGCCATCTACATCTGCAGCTGACATTTCATCCTTCATTACAAAATTTTCGTGTTTAACAGTACTGATGATTATATTCTTTATTTTATCAATAATTTCAGTTCTTTCCATCGTAATTTATTATTTTACATTGTAAATTAACTGCTTCAATTTGTTTCTATCTGTTTTGCCGTTTGTATTGAGCGGAAATTCATCCGTAAATTCTATTTTTTTAGGAATCATGTATGCCGGCATTTTTGTTTTCATATAATCCTGAAGCAACGCAGTATTAAATTCTTTTGATTCAATTACTAATCCGATTTCAGTATTGCCAAGAGGATCCGTTATAGCCACTGCAACCACATTGATTTTTTCTAAAAATGCCTTTACATGAAATTCTATCTCTGAAAGTTCAATTCTGAACCCTTGAACTTTGATCTGGTTGTCGGAGCGGCCTATATACAGGATATCTCCTTCTTCGTCGATATAGCAGAGATCACCTGTTTTGTAAAACCGTGTTTGTTCCCCATTATACTCTTTGTAAAAAAACGCTTCTTTATTTTTTTCCTCATTGTTCCAGTATCCGGGTGTTAATTGTATTCCGGCAAGACATAATTGCCCCGTATTTCCATACGATAATAATTGATTGTTTTCGTCGATAACAACAGTGAAATTTCCTTTCATTGCTTTTCCAATGGAGAGAACACCGTTGTGAGATTTATTCTTTCCCATTCTGTTATATTTATACTCTGTACAGAATATGGTATCCTCCGTAGGTCCGTAAACGTTAAGTATCCTGGCATTGGGTACACACCGGCTCCATTCTTCAGTTACATCCTGAGGCAGAGCTTCGCCGCAGAACAGGCTGTATTGCATTTCAGGTGCATTAATTTCGTTGAAATAGGGACGAAGATAATGAAGCATTGAAGGGACCATGAGTGAGAATGTCAGTTTTTGCTCATCCATTAACTCGAAAATATAACTGTATTTTATTTTATCTTTTGGGATTGTATAAATGCACGCACCATGAAGCAGCGGAATAAGATAAGATATAACCGATAGGTCAAAGGTCAGTTCAAACATTTGCAGGCATCTGTCGTTATCTTTAATGCTGAGCCCCATATTTCCAAACGCTTCAATGAAACCTGTCAGATTTGCCCGGGTAATTGGAACTCCTTTTGGCTGCCCTGTTGTTCCTGATGTAAAAAGGATATAAACCAATTCCTGGTTAGAAACATTTTTGGGTACTAAATCAACAGGAGATGTGGCCAGTGTTTTACTTGCAATAAGATTGCATTCGGAGAACAAGGGTTTGGAAGAGGAGTCAATAAGTGTTTTTATAAATGCCTGGTGAATTATATTCTCATTCCTGTTTTTAGGAGTTTCCGGACTTATCGGCACATATGCTTTTCCTTCCAGCCACAAAGCAACCATGCTTGCATAGGTTTCAATATCATCGTTTGCAACAACGCCAATATTTTTTTCCGATTCCGATGTTGTAATACGGATTGCTTTTCGTATGCTGGAAATAGTTTCAGCAAAATCAGAATATTTATAAAAAATGCCATTTATGAAAAAAGCATTTTTGTCATTGTATTTGTTTAACGCATGTTGCAGGCTTGTAAATAGTTGCATTGTACCTGTTTTTCGGGATTGAAGAAATCTTTTAGTTAGCGCAAATTTTACGTGCAAATATAAACATTAGTTCACTAGAAATCAGAGATCAGTTGCCAGGCCACTTTCTGTAGCACAGTGTGGTAACTCAGTGTTTCTTTTTTATTGAAATCAAGAGCCACGGGCTTTGGGAATGCCACTTATTAAGATTCAGGATTCTCTCCATGGTTTCAAAAAAAGTAACCAGTATATTATCCGATGTTACAGGCATCGGTATCCAGTTCATCCCTTCCACGCTTTCAATCTCAAACCCGCAATCATTCAATAATTTTTTCAGATCTTGAAATCTCATTTCAGTATATGGATTGACACTGTCTTTAATGTGTTTTAATTTTCGGAGGAAAAAGCGCCAGCTATCGGGATTGGTATAAGAAAATATAAAACGTCCATCCGCATCCATTAAGGAATTTATTTTGTTGAAAAATATTTTCCAGTCTTTGAAATAGGGAAGCGCTTCAATGCATAGAATTAAAGAATACTTGCCCGGTATTTCGATGTGTGAAAAATCGCCGCACAGTGTATTTATCTCTTTCTTTCTTTCTTTAAGAAGCTGGATGGCTTTTTCATTGATATCAAGCACGGTAATATTTTTGGAATAATCCAGCAAGGGTACGGCAAACCTGCCTGCACCTCCTGCGATATCCAATATTCTTTCAGTTTTATTTTTGCAATTGTTAAGTATGAATTGATATTGAACTTTAGTTTTATAACGGCCGGTTCTGTTGTTATAAGCTCTCTTTTCTACGTAGTCCCAGATATAATCCATTTTTTTATTTTTTATTTTAGTTGGAAATGAATGCCAGATCGGAATTTTCCTGTTTTCATTCTTTGTATCACTGATTCAAATATGTTTTTGTTTTGAAATACAAAGAAGTAATTATCAAAGCAGATAACCAGCAGGAAATTGATTTCTTAATGATTTCATTAAAAGAAGAGTTCCCATGTTGTATTCCTGCAAACTGAAAGAAAATACACGAACAGAATAAAATAATCACAATTGTCCAGTAGTATTTGTCTCTTCTAGTGTTATCGTATTCGCGTGGTGGTATTTTGAATAGCTGATAGATGAGGATTAATCCTCCCAGCAGGGAGCTAAGGTGCTTAAGAATTTTGTAATTGAATAGTTCTATTCCGAATAGGTTTGTTTTCATCAATAAGCCAGGGTTTTTTATTACAAAATGTCCATTAAATGAGGTAAAGCTATCCCATAATAGATGGGTCACAGACCCTATAAAGATAGATAAAATGACGATCATCCAATTTTTACGAAAATACTGTGGCCAGTTAACTAAGTTAAGGGTTAATAATTTTGTTTTTAGGAAACGGGGAAGATTTGCAATCATCAGATCCCTGATTACCTGATGGAAAAAGAATAAAGCAAGTATAGCCAGGGGAAGATCAAACCAGAATAAGCCATGGATTGTATGGCTGAATGAACTGTCATTGTCCGAGCGTAGGAAATATTCAAAATCAGGCACCATACTTCCGATAGCCAGGCCACTTAAAGAGTAGTATTTTTTAGGCAGATACCTGAACGGTAAAATTAGTGCCGGATGTGAAAATGTAAATCCCATGTGGTGAATGAGCGGGCCGTCTGATTTGTGTTATGTATAGGCAGTTTTACACCTGTAAATTATTCCTTAAAATATTGATTTTTTTACTGTTTTAATATGACTTTAACTGAAATTTTGTATATATAAACACTCGCCGTCAAAGATAATAATATTGTATAAATGAAGAAAGTGTGGATATTAGGCAGTTTTCTTTGGAAAAAGTGATGTGTGTGGGGCCGACCTTATTGATTCGTTTATATGTCAAGGTAAAATTGGGGCATTACCGCCCCCGAAGTATCATAAATTTCGCTTTTGTGTAATCGTTACGGTATAGAAATTAAGTGTAAGATTAAATTATCGTATGATCCCGCTTCCGTGTAACCTATTTGATAGAAGTGCGTATAACTTATAACTTATAATGTAGGAGTCTAATCAGCTGCTCAATCCGAATTAGTTTGATATTAAGAGGAGTCTATACAGAGTCCGGAGGGAGTGATGTATATTTGATGAAGACGAGTACAATATTAAGTATGCATTAACCCCCAAATCCGCATTTATGAAATTATTACTACTCATTTTTTCTATTTTCATCATTACCACACACAACCTCACTGCCAAAACATATTACGTTTCTCCCTCCGGTTTAAATACGAATTCGGGTCTAACGCTTTCACTGGCATGGAAAACACTTACTTATGCCGCGGGCAGTTCCAGTCCGGTTGTTGCGGGAGATACTGTATACGTTCAGTCAGGAAATTACGGAGCAGAAAAAGTAGTTTTTCAAAAAAGCGGGATAGCCGGTAAGCCGATATCATATATAGGATATAAAACAACTCCGGGCGATGCACCTCGTTTGCTGGTGAATAATACCAATCCATATGCTTCTTTTCTAAGTACGGATATGCCTTTATACGATGGGGGTAACCGTGCCGGCGGAGGGACAGCATTTAATTGTACGAATCAAAAGTATCTTGTGATTAAAAACTTCCAGATACAAAATTATGTATATGGATTTATTGCAGGCGGTTCCAGTCAAACGGCAGGTAATCATGTGCTTGATAATATCAACATCATGTCTTTAGGTGATGTTAATGCAGCATATTCCGGGGTAGGATTTTTATTCGGAAGCATGGGAACCAGCTTCTCGAATTACAACACAATCACCAATTGTATGATGGTAAATGCTCCTGCAGAAGGCATGAGTATAAATGGGGATAATAATTTAGTTACAGGCTGCAAGGTGTATTGCAATGAAAATACAGCTAATGCTTCCATGGATTATTACATCATATTGTGCGGTAGTTACAATACAATTAAAAGCTGTTACATCGAACGTGCAGCTGGTTTATCTCATGCTGGCCATGGGATTTCAATCAAAAGCAATGCTGAGCAAATAGTAGATAAAGGGCTTTCCCTACCGGTAATAAATCCCCAGTATAATAAGGTGTTGTACTGTGTGGCCAAGAACATGGGAGAATCTTTTTGTGTACGTCATCGCGGAGTACAGAATAATCTGTTTTATCACTGCAAGGCGATAGGAACCCATACGGGGGCAACAGGGTCAGACAGTGGAGAAGGAAATTGCATGGTAACACGAGATGGGGCGAGCAATAACACGTTTGACGGTTGCATATCAGAAAACTGTGCATCCGGGATAGTATTTGTCGACAGTGTGGAGGATGGTGATACAGGAACAAACCCTCCGGGCCATCCTGGAAACAACAATAAATACATCAATTGCCTGATCTATAATAACTATATAGGAGTTGATTATGACGATTACGGAGTGCAATCCGATGCAGGGGATAATACGATAGCCAATTGTACCTTTTATAAAACGCGGTATATACATTTTGCAGCGAGGAGATGTGCCAATATGAAATACATAGGGAATATTTACTACGGATGTCTGCCTACAGCATCGGGAGGATATTTCAAAGGAAGCACCTACAGTGCAGATATTGTACCCAATGGAACGAACACGTATTTCCGTAACTGTAATTTTGTCAATATTCAGGGAGGAATGCCGGCTAATTTTGTTTCAAGTGCTGTGGGATCCATTGCTTCTGATCCGCTTTTTGTTAATCCTGCTGCTTTGGACCTTCGTTTAAAAAGCACCAGCCCATGCATAGATGCAAGTATTACTCAATCATTTCTTGTCAATGATTTTGACAGCGTTGCACGTCCCGAAGGAAACGGAGTGGATATGGGGGCCTATGAATATAAGACATTCGCACCGCTTGCTGCCGCAATATCCTCTACGAGCGTAAGTTGTAACGGTGGCAATAACGGAAATGCAACAGTAACTTCAAGCGGAGGAAAATCACCCTATACATATTTATGGAGTAATGGGGAAACCAATGCGGTTTGTTCCGGTTTGATTGCCGGAAGTTATTCCGTTACTATATCGGATGCAACTCCTTCTTCCAAGCTATATACTGTTACCATTGTTCAGCCTTTGGCTGTAGCCCTTAGCAGTACGGTACAAAAGAGCATTAGTTGTAATGGCGGAAATGATGGAAGTGTGGCTGTTACTGCCAGCGGAGGCAAAAGCCCCTATACCTATGCTTGGAATAATGGAAAAACAACAGCCTCTCTTTCAGGGTTGGCAGCGGGCAATTATCTTATTACGGTCTATGATGGGAACGCATGTTCCAAAACAGCCAGTATATCAATGACAGAACCAGCGGTACTTACGGTTACCAATACTCAAACCAGCATCAGCTGTAATGGCGGAAATGATGGAAGTGTGGCTGTTACTGTCGGCGGAGGCAAAAGCCCCTATACCTATGTCTGGAATAATGGAAAAACAACAGCTTCTCTTTCAGGGTTGGGAGCAGGCAGTTATCTTGTTACTGTCTATGATGGGAACGCATGTTCCAAAACAGCCAGTATTTCAATGACGGAACCGGCGGCGCTTATCATTAGCACCAATGTGCAAAATGTAAGCTCAGGTGGAGGAAACGATGGCGCTGCAACTGTAACCGCGGGTGGAGGGAAAGCTCCCTACACCTATGCCTGGAGTAACGGGAAAACAACTGCTTATATTTCAGGATTGATAGCGGGTAGTTATGTGATTACTGTATATGATGTGAATGGTTGCTCTAAGACATCCAATGTATTGATTACAGATCCGTCCTCGCCCCTTACAATCGGCAGCAGTTCACAAACAAATGTGAGTTGTAACGGCGGGAACGATGGTAGTGCTGTCGTAACCATCAGCGGAGGAAAAACTCCATATACCTATTTGTGGAGCAATGGTCAGACCAATGCTGCTGCTACTGGGTTAGCTGCTGGTAATTATTCTGTAACTGTTTATGATGCCACCCCATCTTCCAAAAATCTAACGATTTCCATTTCTGAACCTTTGGCTCTGACAGTAACCATCAGTTCTCAGAAAAATGTAAAATGTAACGGCGGAAGCGATGGCAGTGTAACCGTGGCGGTCAGCGGAGGCAAAAGTCCTTATACATATTCCTGGAACAATGGAAAAACAACGGCGTCTATCGCTGGTCTGACGGCAGGAAGTTATTCCGTTACTGTATATGATATGAATGCATGCTCCAAAGTCCTGGGTGTTTTAATTACCCAACCTGCAACGCTTGTATTGAATAAAATTTCACAAAAGGATGTAAGCTGTAACGGAGGTAATAACGGAAATGCAGAAGTGTTAGCGTCAGGCGGAGAAGGTGATTATACTTATTTGTGGTCTCCTTCCGGGAACACTGCTGTTGCTGCAACAGATCTGGCTGCTTCCGATTATACTGTTGAGGTTGCGGATAAAATAGGATGCCATGTGAAAAGGACCATAACAATTTCTCAGCCGGCTCCTATTGTGGTGGATAATTTGAGTGTTACTCATGCTACTACTTGCAATAGCAAGGATGGCAGTATACAGGTCTTTTTGTCGGGTGGAACCGGCCATTATTTGCACCATTGGAATACCACTCCTCCTCAAACTTCCGATCTGGCTTCGGAACTTCCTGCCGGGAAATATTCTGATATTATTTCGGATGCAAATGGTTGTTCAGTTGTAGCGACTGCGACAGTTACCTGTGCATCTCCCACCGGTATTATTAACCGGTCAGGCGGAGAGAATGAATTGAATGTTTTCCCAAACCCTTCAAGCGGGCCTTTTAGTATAATCACACCCGTTCAGCAAGCCGGTAAACCAATTTTAGTAGTAGTACGGGATTTGCTTGGAAAAGAGTATTACTCCAAGGTTGTTGTAGTTTCTAACAGTGACGAAATATTTACCATAGATCCTTCAGGCACCTTGCTTCCGGGTGTTTATGTTGTTGTTGCAACTTCGGACGATAAACTTTACGAAAGAAAAATTGTGGTTAAATAAACACAGCCTGTATCGTTCCAGGTAAGCCTTCTTTTTCTCAAAATTTCTTATTCTAAGAACACCTGAAAAGTGTTTGGTAATTTATGTGCATGAAACGGGTTTCCCAGTTTGCATATATATTCTTATTTGGCTAAATCCAGGCAAGCGGGCCCCAGGAAATGAATTCATGAGGCAAGCAAAAAAATAATATATTTGCCGCTCGTTTTTAGCACTTAATGACCAGTTAGTAGGGATTCGGTCAGGTATCCGGTTGGTGAATCTCTGGTTGTTCAAAATATTGGCCTCTTAGCTCAGTTGGTAGAGCAACGGACTGAAAATCCGTGTGTCACTGGTTCAACTCCAGTAGAGGCCACAGAATAAGGACCTGGGCTCTTAAAAGTCCGGGTCTTTCTGTTACTATCATTTCAGAGAAAGTTTTACTGCCTCACTTTTCAATTCATCCAGTTTTCCCATAAATGCTTTCAGGTCTGGTGTTTCTTCAGGTAGTTCAGAGCTGGAATAGTTAACGAAGCGCCATGCCTCCATTACCTGGTGTATATCTATTTCGTAGGGTTTGTAGATGGGATTCAATGATCTTAATAGAATATTTTTCTTTTTTCGTATCTGGTTATAGGCTACTTTGAAAACAATACCATCTTCTTTGGTTAGAAAAATATAGGCATGTCCATCTTTGATTTCATTCCAGTCCTGCAGGAACTCTCCGATCACGTAGGCTTTATCCGGGATCGGAAGCATGGAATCCCCGTCCAGTTGGAACATGCGGTATTTTTTATCGCGTGAGAGAAAAGGTAATTGAAAAGTAGGCAGGCCACTGATAAATTCCGGATCATTGTATCCTGCCGTGTACCCCGCTTTTGCTTTGTGGGTCACCAGCTCAATATTTTCCTGGTTTTTTGAATCCACGGTGGTGGTGAGCACACGCAGGTATGTCCCTCTGATGTAACTGTCTTGCCGTTCCAATTGCAATAATTGAAATTGAGAGAGTTTACTCATGTCCACCCGAAACAGGGTATCCATGCTGATACCAAGGTATTCGGACAGGATTAACAGGTTTTCCAGGGAGGGGGCAATGCCGTTCTCGTAATTGTTAATGGTAGAGCGGGTGCTTTTTATTTCCCGGGCCAGGTCTTCCTGTGTCAGGTTTTTACGTTTGCGCAGCATACGCAGGTTGGAGTCGAAAAATATTTTCATTCACCGAAGATATACATATTTTGTTTATATTGTAGTCATTAAAATGACTATTTTATAGTCAATATAAAATTGATGTTTTTATCTTCTCCGGATCCCGCTATCGTGCATATTGACCTGGATACATTTTTTGTATCCTGCGAGCGCTTGCTCGATCCAAAGCTGATCGGCAAGCCTGTGCTTATAGGAGGCACTTCCGACCGGGGGGTGGTAGCCAGCTGCAGCTACGAAGCCAGGGAGTACGGTATTCACTCGGCTATGCCGATGCGGCTGGCACGGCAGCTTTGTCCGCATGCCATAGTGATACGGGGAAATGCGGGTACGTATTCAAGATTCAGCGATAAGGTGACGGAGATCATCAAAGAAAGAGCACCGCTCTTTGAAAAATCATCCATCGATGAATTCTATATTGACATATCAGGCATGGATAAATATTTCGGGTGTTATAAATGGGCGAAGGAACTACGTGACTATATCTGTAAAGAAACCAACTTACCTCTTTCTTTCGGACTCAGCACCAGTAAAACCGTTTCCAAGATCACTACCGGCGAAGCCAAACCCAATAACCACATGCAGGTGCAAAAGGGAAAAGAAAAAGAGTTTCTTGCACCGCTTTCGGTAAAAAAGATTCCCGGGGTAGGGGATCAGACATATCGTTTGCTGCGCAGCATGGGTGTGGAAAAAGTAGAGACCATTCAGCAGATGCCTATTGAAATGATGGAACGTGTATTGGGAAAAAACGGGATCACACTGTGGAAAAAAGCCAATGGCATTGATCCTACTCCTGTTACTCCCTTTCACGAACGCAAATCCATTTCTTCTTCGCTGACTTTTGAAAAGGATACTATCAACGTGGAAAATCTCAAAGAGATCCTCTGTACAATGGCCGAGAAAATGAGCTATTACCTGCGTAACGGCAATAAGCTTACGAGCTGTGTAAGTGTGATTGTTCGTTACTCGGATTTTGATACACGCAGCCGCCAGGAACGGATCCCGCATACATCCTGTGATCATATACTGATCCGGAAAACAATGGAGCTCTTTGATGCGCTGTATAACAGGCGTGTACTTTGCCGGCTGGTGGGGCTGCGTTTCAGCCACCTGGTGGAAGGTGCACACCAGATCAATTTATTTGAGGATAGTGAAGAAATGATAAAACTTTACCAGGCGATGGATCACCTGCGCAACCGTTTCGGACAGGATGCAGTAATGCGTGCCGTGACCATGGATGTAAGCGGGGTGGGACAGCTATCAAACCCGTTTAACGGTCAGCCTCCTGTTATCCCAGCACACAGAAGATATTAATGTTACTTAACTGTCATACATATTATAGTTACCGTTACGGCACTCTTTCCTTAAAACGCCTGTTTGAGGAAATAAAATCGAAAGGGCATACGAGGTTTGCACTCACTGATATTAATCACACGTCGGCCTGCCTGGAATTTATACGTCAGGCCCCCCTGCAAGGAATTCATCCGGTAGTGGGCATCGATTTCCGGAACGGAGCAAAGCAGCAATACATCGGCATTGCACGCAACAATGCAGGTTTCCGGGAGCTGAATGAACATTTAAATGCGCATATGCATGCAGGAGAACCATTCGGATTTCGGGCTCCTCTGTTTTCTCATTGTTATATTATTTATCCGATAGATCATTACAGGAAGAGCCAGCATCTGTGTGAAAATGAATTTATCGGAATCCGCCCTGCACACTGCCGTAACCTGGCTTTTTCAGACTGGAAAAACTATCTGCACAAGCTGGTCGTGCTCCAGCCTGTAACATTTGCCGGCAAGCGTGATTTCAATGCGCATCGTCTGCTAAGGGCTATTGATAAAAATACATTATTGAGCAAGCTTTCCAAGGCAGAGGAGGCGCAGCCCGATGAATGTGCAATGAGTGAGGAAGAGCTTGCTGCAGTGTTTGCAGAGTACCCGGTTATTCTTCAGCAAACAAAACGTTTGCTGGAAGATTGCCGTATTTATTTTGAGTTCGGAACCAATAAGAACAAACAGAGCTTTCTGGGTTCGGCTGCAGAGGATGTTGACCTGGTCCGTAAAGAGTGTATAAAAGGATTGGAGCACCGTTATGGCGCTGCACCTCCCTCCAATGTAATCGAACGCATGGAAAAGGAACTGAAGCTTATTGTGGATCTGGGATTTTGTTCTTATTTCCTCATCAACTGGGATATGGTGAATTATGCACGAAGACGTGATTTTTATTACGTGGGCCGGGGCAGCGGAGCCAACAGTATGGTCGCCTACCTGCTGCGTATCACGGATGTGGATCCTATAGAGCTTGATTTGTACTTTGAGCGTTTCATCAATCCTTACCGAACCAATCCGCCTGATTTTGATATCGATTTTTCTTCCCTGGAACGGGACGCTATGACACGTTATCTTTTTGATACGCATGGATGGAAACATACTGCCCTGGTGGGAGCTTACAGCACTTTCCAGGGGCGTTCGGTGATACGTGAACTGGGAAAAGTGTTCGGGATGCCTGCACAGGAGATTGATAAGCTGCAACGTACAGATAATTACAGCCAAACCGATGAGATCGGCAGGCTGGTCCTTAGTTATTACAAGCATATCCAGGGTTTTCCCAACCACCTCAGCGTTCATGCGAGCGGTATACTTATTTCTCAGGAGCCCATCAGCACTTATTCTGCCGCCATGATCCCTCCCAAGGGATATCCCACCACTCATTTCAGTATGCTGGAGGCCGAAGATATAGGGCTGCATAAGTTTGACATACTCGGGCAGAGAGGATTAGGAAAAATCAAGGACTCTTTGCAGCTTATCAAAACAAACACCGGAACGGAGGTTGACATTCACGATCTCGGCCGTTTCAAGAAAGACCGGCGTATAAAAGATCTTTTAAAAGTAGGACAGGCCATAGGATGTTTTTACGTGGAATCCCCCGCCATGCGTATGCTGCTCACTAAACTGCGGGCGGATGATTACCTGCGCCTGGTGGCGGCCAGCTCCATCATTCGTCCGGGCGTAGCGCACAGTGGCATGATGAATGAATACATCAGGCGGTTTCACGATGAAGCGAGAAGAGAAAAGGCCAGGAAAGAAATCCCTAAACTGTACGCCCTTCTTGAAGAAACGTATGGGGTGATGGTATACCAGGAGGATGTGATCAAGGTAGCTCATTATTTTGCCGGGCTTTCGCTCTCTGAGGCCGATGTGCTCCGGAGAGGAATGTCATGGAAGTTCAGGGAACGCAGCCAGTTTGATTCGGTAAAGGATAAATTTTTCAATAACTGCCGTGAGAAGGGTCATGCAGAAAGAACTATTCAGGATATCTGGCAGCAGATAGAGAGCTTTGCCAGCTATGCTTTTGCCAAAGGTCATTCTGCCAGCTATGCGGTTGAAAGCTACCAGGCTCTTTTCCTGAAGGCGTACTGGCCGATAGAATACATAACGGCTACGGTAAATAACGGCGGAGGATTTTACCGTACTGAGGTGTACATACACGAAGCCCGTATGAACGGAGCAAAGATAGAGCTGCCTTGTGTGAACCGGAGCGAAGGAATGTGCTCGGTACACGGTTCCACCTTGTATATAGGGCTTGGTTTCCTGCACGGACTTGAATATGAAACGGTAAATGCACTGGTAATGGAGCGTGGCCGGAACGGTATGTTTTCCGGCCTTCGGGATCTTATTAAAAGGGTGCCGGTTTCTCTGGAGCAACTTCGTATCCTGATCCGGGCAGGAGCCTTCCGGTTTACCGGTACGGGTAAAAAAGAGCTTTTATGGGATGCACATTTTTTACTTGCAAATGACAAAAGACCAAAGCCGGCGCATACACTGTTCAGTGTGGAAGAAAAAGAATTTCGGCTTCCTGCGCTCTGGAGTCACCGGCTGGAAGACGCGTTTGATGAAATAGAGCTTCTCGGTTTCCCGCTGAGCGTCTCTCCTTTTGATTTACTGCAGGAGCAGCCCGATCTTCCCCTGCGTGCAACCGATCTAGTTCTTCACGTGGGAAGGGAAGTTCGTATCCTGGGATATCTCATTCACATCAAACATACGCAGACACATAAAGGCGAACGGATGAATTTTGGAACCTGGCTGGATCGTGAAGGAAAATGGCTGGATACGGTTCATTTCCCATCTGCTATCGTACAGCAGCCTTTTCGAGGACCGGGCTGTTACATCATCAGCGGCAAAGTGCTCAATGAGTTCGGATTCATAAGCATTGATGTACAGCAACTGGAGCGTCTGCCTATGAAAAGCATGGAGGAACCCTCGGTGAGATTGCGATCGACAGGAACATTTTACAATCAACAAAAATTGGTAGAAACAGGAAAATAGTCCTATGCTTTCCTTATATACGATCTCTTCAAAGCCAGATGCAATAATTGAACAATGTAAACTGGTTGACCCTTTCTCGTATTCCCCGTTGTACCAGGCCCGGCCCGGCATGCAGCTGCCCATTATCATTCAAAAAGAGAACAAGATCGAATTGGTGATGGCTCAGTGGGGAGTCAAAAATCCTTTTGTTGGTGTAAACAGGATACTTTCTACCCGCCCGTATAATATCCTTATACGCAAACAACGCTGTGCTGCTCCGGCCAATTGTTTTTTCTCACTTAAGAATGGGCAACCGTATTTAATCAGGCTGTTACAGCATCGCCTCTTCCTTATGGGTGGTATTTTTCATTCTGCAGGGGGCGATCTCTCTTTTACCCTGTTACAGGTACAGCCTGCGGACATGCTGAATACAATGATGGGGCAGATGCCTCTTGTAATGGCTCCTGAAAAGCTTTCCTCCTGGCTGGGCGGTACGGAGGTGGGACGTGTGATGCATTATGCAGACAGGGCGGGCTCTTATTGGTTCGATTACTTTCCTGTTTCAAAGAAGATATTGAATACTGGGAATAACAAGGAGCTGCTTAAGCCCGAGGGGATGTCGCGTTATACGTTAGAAGCGCATGAGAAAAAATTGCTTGTCCTGGCTTATGAGAAGGAAAGAGCGAATCGCTCTAATTTAAAGTATTGATCCGGTTTATTTTTCAAATTGTTCCTATTGAATGCATCCCCAGCAAATGTACCTCCATCGTAATTACCACCGGAAATTTGTGGCTCCTTTGCAAAAGATGCAACAGAAGTAAAATGGTTTTCATTTTTTTTCGTGATTACGATCAATCCTGGTATGGTGATCTTACCCGGAAAATTATCGTTCTGATAAATTTCTTACAGTGATTTTAAAAAAATGCCGGGAAGAATAAATTAATGTTTTATCTTTGTCAAAATATTTAATTCGTTTTTTAAAGTACAGTAAGTAAATGCCAGACCGAGAGGACCCCGAAAATCAGGGTCTATACCATCCAAGTTTTGAACATGATGCCTGCGGAATCGGTTTTATCGCAAATTTAAAAGGTAGAAAATCACATAAAATTGTTGAAGATGCTCTCCATATGCTCAGCAGGATGGATCATCGGGGAGCATGCGGATGTGAACCCAATACCGGTGATGGAGCAGGTATCCTTATTCAAATACCCCACGAATTTTTTGTCGACGAATGCAGAAAATCAGGGATTAATCTTCCAGCCTTCACTGAATACGGGGTTGGATTGGTGTTTTTTCCAAAAGATGAAAAAATCCGCCAGGAATGCAGGACCATTCTTAACCGGAAAATTAAATGTCTTAACCTCGAATTATTAGGATACCGTGTAATACCAACACGTAACAATGATTTAGGAAATATTTCTTTGTCCTCAGAACCTGTTATGGAACAAGTCTTCATTAAAAGGCCCGATTCCATTATTAGCCTGGATGATTTTGAACGGAAACTATTTGTATTAAGGAACTATGCGACCAAAATAGTAAATGATACGGTACAAGGTGTACACCGTGATTTTTACTTTGCTTCTATCTCTTACAAAACCATTACATATAAAGGACAATTTACCACCGGCCAGCTAAAACCATACTTCCCCGACCTTTCCAACGAAAATGTGGTAACTGCTCTTGCGGTCATCCATTCCAGGTTTTCCACCAACACATTTCCATCCTGGAAGCTGGCGCAGCCTTTCAGATACATTGCGCATAATGGTGAAATTAATACGGTAAAGGGAAATGTCAATTGGATCAAAGCGCAGGAAATACTGTTTACGTCTCAGTATTTTACCAGGTATGAACTGGATATGATAATACCCATATGCAGTAACAATAAATCGGATTCTGCGAACCTGGATAATATTATTGAAATGCTCGTGTTAAGCGGAAGGTCCCTTCCTCATGTAATGATGATGTTGATACCGGAAGCCTGGGATGGAAACAAGGACATGGACCCTGTGAAGAGATCATTTTACGAATATCATGCTGCTCTGATGGAACCCTGGGATGGACCTGCTTCTATTTCTTTTACCGATGGAAAGATAGTTGGAGCAACGTTGGATAGAAATGGTCTTCGCCCTTCCAGGTACCTGGTTACAGACGATGATACGGTGATCATGGCATCCGAAACGGGGGTATTGGATGTAGATCCTGCCAGGGTGGTGATGAAAGGCAGACTTCAGCCGGGTAAAATGTTTGTAGCTGATCTGGAACAGGGAAGAATTATCAGTGACGATGAAATAAAGGAAAGTATTTGTTCCCGGCAACCTTACCAGGAATGGTTAAAAGAATATAAAATCAAACTTAAGGATCTCAAAGAGCCTCAAATCCTTTTTTACGAACCCGATGAAAAGACCTTATTGAAACGTCAACAGGCATTTGGATATACTTCCGAGGACTTAAAGAGAATATTGGTTCCTATGTGTCAAACCGGCAAAGAAGCGTTGGGATCCATGGGAATAGATATCCCCTTAGCTGTATTTTCTCATCAAAGCCAGCATCTTTCAAATTATTTTAAGCAACTATTTGCCCAGGTTACCAATCCTCCTATCGATCCGATCAGGGAGAAAATGGTTATGTCCTTAATCTCTTATGTGGGTGGTACGTACAATTTATTAGAGGAAACTCCGCAGCATTGCCGGCAATTGGAATTGCCTCAGCCGGTAATTACAAATATGGATCTGGCAAAGATCAGGTTTGTGGACAATCATCATTTTCAAACTAAGACCATTGATATTTACTTTAAAGCAGATGGCAAACCGGGTTCCCTTGAAAGAGCGCTTAACAGGGTATGTCAATACGCATCGGATGCAGTAGAAGACGGATGGTCTATTCTTCTTCTCTCTGACAGAAACTTCGATAGCAGTCATGCGCAGATCCCTTCCCTGCTTGCTACATCCGCAGTGCATCATCATTTAATCAAAAAAGGATTAAGGGGTAGAGTGGGAATATTGGTAGAAGCAGCCGATGTTTGGGAAACCCATCACTTTGCCACATTGATCGGTTATGGCGCTTCGGGGGTTAATCCATACCTGGCATTTGAAACCATTAACGATCTCCGCCAACGAGGAATGCTGGATGTGAATTATTCCAACGAGAAATTGCATACGAATTATATTAAAGCTGTAAATGGAGAGTTGCTAAAAATATTTTCCAAAATGGGGATTTCCACCCTGCAGTCTTATCAGGGCGCACAAATATTTGAAGCAGTAGGCTTGAGCAAAGAAGTGATAAATAAATATTTTACCGGGACCATTTCCAGAATCGGCGGACTGACATTGGATGATATTGCGGAAGAGGTACTGGTAAGACACCGGTTTGCTTTCCCCGGAAAAACTGTCTCTAATCCCAAATTAGAAGTAGGCGGGGTGTACCAATGGAAATTAAGAGGAGAAGAACATTTATTTAATCCCCAGACGATTCATTTACTTCAGCACTCTACAAAGACAAGCGATTATCAGTTATTTAAAAAGTATACTCAGCTTATAAACAAGCAAAGTGATAAGGCCATTACGCTGAGAAGCATGCTCAAGTTTAAGCCCGGGAATTCAATTCCGTTAAGTGAAGTAGAGCCTAAAGAAAATATTTTGAAGAGGTTTGCTACCGGTGCCATGTCCTTCGGGTCCATCTCGCATGAAGCTCATTCGACCCTTGCCATTGCCATGAACCGGATTGGTGGTAAAAGCAATTGTGGCGAAGGAGGAGAAGATGAAATCAGGTTCTTTAAAAAAGAAAACGGGGATTGGGAACGATCTGCGATTAAACAAGTAGCTTCCGGAAGGTTTGGAGTTACAAGTTATTATTTGAGCAATGCGGCAGAACTTCAAATTAAAATAGCGCAGGGAGCTAAGCCCGGTGAAGGCGGTCAGCTTCCCGGATATAAGGTGGATGAATGGATCGGGCGTGTACGTCATTCTACCCCGGGTGTCGGACTTATTTCTCCGCCGCCCCATCACGACATTTATTCTATTGAGGACCTGGCTCAGTTGATTTTCGATTTGAAAAACGCGAACAGGGATGCCCGCATAAGTGTAAAATTAGTTTCGGAAGCAGGCGTCGGAACCATTGCTGCGGGAGTTGCAAAAGCACATGCAGACGCGATATTGATCTCCGGGCACGACGGAGGTACCGGGGCTTCTCCTTTAAGTTCTCTCAGGCATGCCGGGTTACCCTGGGAGCTCGGCCTGGCAGAAACCCACCAAACCCTGGTTAAAAATAAACTGCGTGGCAGAATAATAGTTCAGGCGGACGGACAGGTACGAACAGGAAGAGACCTGGCGATTGCAACATTATTGGGAGCAGAAGAATGGGGAGTTGCTACGGCGGCTTTGGTAACTACCGGTTGTATTATGATGAGAAAATGTCATTTAAATACCTGTCCTGTGGGAATTGCTACGCAAAATGAAGAACTGCGGGCGATGTTCACTGGAAAACCTGAATACGTAGTAAATCTTTTCACATTCTTAGCCGAAGAACTAAGAGAAATAATGGCTGAACTTGGTTTCCGTACCATTGATGAAATGGTGGGTCAGACAGACAGACTTGAAATGATTGATACCTCAGGCCTGCATTGGAAATATAAAAACCTGGATTTAAGTAAGCTCCTTTACAAGGAACCTTGTGATACAGGCGTATCTTTATTTAAACAGGAAGAGCAAGACCATGGAATTGATGATGTGTTGGATTGGGAATTGATAAAGAATGCAAAACCGGCCCTGGATAAAAAAGAATGTGTATTTGCGGAATTTTCAATTTCCAATCTGAACAGAGCTGTAGGCGCTTTACTTTCCAATGAAATTTCTAAAATTTATTTAGGGAAAGGTTTAGCCCAGGGAACTATCCATTACAAATTTAAAGGCAGCGCAGGACAAAGTTTCAGTGCTTTCGGAGCTCACGGATTAAAATTTGAATTGGAAGGCGAAGCCAATGACTATTTTGGTAAAGGATTATCAGGAGCGCAATTGATTTTGTATCCTGACAAAAAAGCAAAATTTGATCCGGGAGCAAATATCATTGTGGGAAATGTAGCTTTCTATGGAGCTACCTCCGGAGAATCGTATATCCGGGGATTGGCAGGAGAGCGTTTCGCGGTAAGAAATTCAGGAGTAAAAGTAGTGGTGGAAGGAGTGGGAGACCATGGATGTGAATATATGACGGGTGGAATCGTGATCGTACTTGGTGAAACGGGACGAAATTTTGCAGCCGGTATGAGCGGGGGGATTGCCTATGTGTATGATATACATCAGACATTTAAGGGCAGATGCAATACGGAAATGATCGAGTTCGATGAAATGAACCAGGAGGATTTAGCCGATCTAAAACAGATGATTCAAAATCATTATGCATTTACCTCGAGTTCCATTGCCGGCTATATTCTTACAGACTGGGCCACTGCGGTAAAAAGTTTTGTGAAAGTAATGCCGATCGATTATAAAGAAGCTTTACTCAAAAAGAAAAAGAAATCAGAACCGGAAAAAAATAAGTTAATCACGAATGGGTAAGCCAACGGGTTTTATGGAGTTTGGCAGGGAACTACCGCCAAAAAGAGATTGCAAATTAAGAATACAGGATTACAAAGAATTAGATGTTCCGGTAGAGGATGCTAAAATTATTACCCAGGCTGCAAGATGCATGGATTGCGGAATCCCTTTTTGTCATAGTGGTTGTCCTTTGGGTAATATTATTCCTGAGTTTAACGATGCTGTTTACCAGGGGGATTGGGGATACGCTTATGAGATCCTTTCTTCTACCAACAACTTTCCCGAATTTACCGGAAGGATCTGCCCTGCACCCTGTGAAGCTTCCTGTGTGCTGGGTATCAATAAACCCCCGATAGCAATAGAGTTTATCGAGAAATCCATTATAGAATCCGCCTATAAAAAGGGATTGGTTATTCCGTATATTCCTTTAACGCGCACCGGCAAAAGAGTAGCTGTAGTAGGTTCAGGTCCTTCCGGTTTAGCCGCTGCCGCTCAGCTAAATAAGGCGGGACATCTGGTAACCGTGTTTGAAAGAGATGATGCAATAGGAGGATTGTTAAGGTATGGAATCCCTGATTTTAAATTGGAAAAATGGGTAGTGGAACGCCGGGTTAAAATTATGGAAGAGGAAGGCGTAGCATTTAAAACCAACGCCAATGTAGGGGGAAATATACGGGTTAAAGATCTGCTGGATGGATTTGATGCAATTGTATTGTGCGGAGGATCTACGGTTCCAAGAGATCTTCAAATACCCGGAAGAGAGTTAAAAGGCATTCATTTCGCAATGGAATTTTTAAAACAGCAAAACACACGGGTGAGCGGTGGTACTGTTATAACCGAAAAGGAGATATGGGCCACCGGAAAAAATGTAGTGGTGATCGGGGGCGGAGATACCGGCTCAGATTGCGTAGGAACGTCTAACAGGCACCGGGCAAAATCAGTCAGCCAGATCGAATTATTTCCGGTACCTCCCAAAGAGAGAACGCTAAATATGCCCTGGCCCAACTGGCCTATGATTTTCCGAACATCCACTTCGCAGGAAGAAGGTTGTGACCGGAAATGGGCACTAACTACAAAAGAATTTTTAGGAGATAAGAAGGGTAATCTACGAGCTCTGAAAGTAGCACAAATGGAGTGGAATGCAGCGAAACACTATGTAGAGATCCCGGGAACCGAACAGGAAATTCCTTGCGAACTTGCCTTACTGGCTATGGGTTTTTTACATCCGCAACCGACAGGAATGCTTCAGGAACTCGGAGTGGAGCGTGATGAAAGAGGAAATGTAAAAACCAGAAGTTATCAATCCAGTGTTCCCAAAGTGTTTTCCGCCGGTGATATGAGAAGGGGGCAATCTCTTGTTGTATGGGCCATTTCAGAAGGCCGCGAAGCAGCAAGACAGGTGGATAAATTCCTGATGGGTGAAAGTAAATTGGAAGCGAAGGAAGTATCTATGCTGAATGTCTCCAGAGCTTTTTGATAATTAACGTTAGGGAATTGATTACCTATTTTCAATTACGAAAGAAGCCCGGATACAGATTTGGGAATAAAAATAAATTACTCCTTTACTAATCTCCGTATCTGGTAAAAAAAGCGTTCCAGTAAACGCATATCCCTGGTAATAATTTCTGCCTGTCCGCCCATTTCCTGCCTGGCTTCAATTCTTTTTCCATAACTGGTTTGTAAGCCATTGGTAAGCCGAATGCGTATCAGATAGGTATTTTCTTTAGGCAGCAGAGAAATACTTTCTACAAGTCCATTTATCATTCCGTATTCCGCCGAAGGATAATTATCCAGTTTCATGTTCACTTTTTGCCCTGTTTTTATTTTGCCGGAGCCGGACAGCGGTGCTTTTGCCATCGCAAAAAAACGGCCTTTGTCAGGAATAACAGATAGAATTTCTTCGCCTGCTTTTACAAACTGCTGATCTGACCAATACCTGAATAATTCCACTTTTCCGCTTACCGGCGCTTTCAGCATATACGATTCTATCCATGACTTGATATGCTGTTCGAGTTGTTTCATGCCCGATTCGATAGCAAGCAGGTAACTTTCATTTTGTTTCTGCTCTTCCCGGGTCAATTCGTTTACTTTTCCCTGCAGCTGGGTCAGTTGTATTTCCTGGTTGGTGATATCCAGGCCGGCAGTTTTATAATTTCTCCGGAACTGCAGGTATGTACGTTTTCTTTCTTCAAAGTCGGATCTGGACAGTACGCCATTGGCGAAAAGTACAGAGTCTGCTGCAAATTGCTTTTTTGATAATTGCAGCTCTTCATGCAGGATTGAATTTTTCTCTTCCGTTTGTTTAATCAGGGAGTTATAACTTTTTATCTGCTGGTTCAAAGCTTTAATCTGTTCCTGAAATCCTTTTTGCCGGCTAGCCAGTTGGTAATCATAAATATTCCGCAAGCACGTGTTATACACATCCTGGAGTTCACCGAGGCCTTCCATGGTCTCCGGAGTATAGTGAAGAAGAAAGGAAGGATCTTTGAGAAAAAGCAGGTTGAAGGAATCCAGCTTGCTTTTCAGATTTAAAATTGTTTTTACGTCGGATGTATTGGTAAGATACCCCAGGTACTGATTTTTTTGCACTGTATCTTTATCCTTTGTCCAGAGATTGAGATATCCCGAACCGGGAGATACAACGCCGAGGGGAGGAATTTCGGTGGTGATGATGACCGGAGCCACCAGGATATCCGGGTATTTTATAAACCAGGTAGTTGTAAACAAAATGAAAATTAATCCCAACAGGTAGCCGGATCCGGAATGAATGCTCCAGTGCGGAAGGCTGCCGAGTACGTCCATTACTTCCTCGCTGCGAAGCTCCACACGAGCTGCTTCCTCGCGTTTTACCCGGAGTTGGTCAGTATGATTTTCGGATGTGATTTTATGGTTATTCAAGGTGCTGTTCAATTCTGTTGCTCAGTAGTTCTGTATCGTCATAGGGACTTGCCAGTAATTGATCGTTATATTCCACTAGTGGCGTAAAAGGTACGGGATGTGTTTTATAACATTGTTCATGCAGGGCATATACGGCTTCTACGCTTTCGGTCCAGGTAGCTGAGGGATTCTCTCTTTCCCATGCAGCAGCAATGTCGGCAAGGTTCTTAACTCCTTTTTCCTTTGATTTTATAAAGAAATCATACCATCCGGATAATAAGCTTTTCGCCTGTTCTGTCCTTCCATTCTGTGTATGAGCAATCATATTTTTCAGGACAGTTGCCGAATGTGCGTCTGTTTTTAGGAGGATATTTATACAGATTGCATTTTCAAACCAGTCGTCCAGCTTCAGCAGGTCTTTTAACTTATTGGCACAGGGGGCGCAGGAAAGAGACAATATGGCGTTGAGCTTAATTTTAGCTGAAGGGTTTCCAAGCGCAAGCGTTGTGGGAAATACAGGGTCAATGAATTTTTGCTGACCGGCCATAGCATCATCAAACATCGCTTCGGTATTTTTAAATTTCAAGTTTTCAGATGAAAGTAAGTTGATGTGTTCGTTGATTTTCTTGTTTTGAATAAATAAAAAATACAGAATGGAAAAAGTTGTGAGGAGGAGTGTAAACCGAATCAGGTATTCCGGGTGGATTGCTGTAATATTTATTTCAGGCAGTATCAGGATAAAGTATAAAAACTGTATCCAGAGCAAAGCTTGTGTGATCATGCATAAGATGCATATTTTTTTAATCACCCTTAGTTGATAGTAAACGGAAAACACCGTATAGGGTAATGGAAGTGCCGAACCCCAGAACAGCAAGCTTAAATGATCATTATAATTGTTTGATAACAGCCCTGCCAGTGCAAAACTGAACATACTGCTGAAGTATACGATACCTATATCGGTCTGGCTGATAATACCGAACAGCTTGGATCCTGCCGAAGAAATCACCTGCTTGCAGCCGAAATTATTTTTTTCATTGGTACATATTTTTTTTAACAGACTGCTGGCATACGTATTTGTTTTTTCCAGCTTAAACAGATGGTAGCATACTATTCCTCCCGAAACCAGTAACACCAGCAAAGGCGCCCATAAAATGAATTTGTAATTTGCAAACCCATGGTAAATGGATAACCCCAAGGTAAATGAAAGAAGTATTGAAACTGCAATGACCGAGGCTTTTTTTATTCCTTCTCTGTTACGGTTTAATATGTAATCCGGTTCTCCGGTAAACTTGGATGTTTTCAGGGTAACATAGTTTTCTACTTCCTCTTTTTTGAAATCGTGTTTGGTTTGCCCAGACCCGTCATCCATCACTTTTAACAGTTGCCGGTAATCCTGTTTCTCATCCTTTCGGGATAAGATGAGCAGTGTTAATGTATTTTTTTCAATAACCGGCTCCGTGCAGACCTCGTTTTTTATGTGGTATTTTCTCAGTGCGTCCAGCAATACAATGGCAAGGTTGGAAGCATCGTCCCGGTCGGCTACAGAAACTTTATTTTCTTTTTCCGTATCCGTATAGCTTGTTTCAAGTGTGCTCTGGTATGCCTGAACAATAACATCTTTCAGAAATGTGTCCGTAAACCGGACATTTAACCGTTGCAGGCATAATTTTGCCAGTCCATACAGGAAGACCTGCTTTTCTTTGTCTGTTATGGTCGTGTCATTCATGGAGTAAAAAATTTATGTTCCTAATTCCAGTTGATTTTTAACCAGCGAATAGTAAGCTCCTTTTGATTTCGTGAGATCCAGATGATCACCTTGTTCTACAATTTCTCCTTTATCGAGTACAATGATCTGGTCCGCATTTTTTACCGTACTTAAACGATGTGCAATAATAAGTGCGGTCCTGTTCTTTAAAAAAGTATTCAGGTTCCTCATAATTATTTTTTCATTCTCTGCGTCCAGTGAAGAAGTTGCTTCATCAAAAAAAATGAATTCCGGATTTTTATAAACGGCTCTTGCAATCAGTATACGCTGACGCTGCCCTCCGCTGATTCCAATGCCGTCGTTCCCTATTTTGGTATTATAGGTGAGGGGCAGGTCTTCGATGAAATTCTGAATGTTGGCCACTTTTACTGCATACAACAAACGTTCTTTATCCACCACTTCATCCGCTACGGCTATATTCCGTGCAATGGTGTCGGAAAAAATAAAGCCGTCCTGCATGACCACGCCGCATTTGTCTCTCCAGGCACCGAACCTGAAATTATCCAGGTTATGGTTTCCGATTTTTAGGATACCCTCTGTGGGTGCATAAAACTTTAGTAATAATTTCAATAAGGTTGTTTTCCCGCTTCCGCTGGCTCCCACTATGGCGGTGGTTTTGCCCTGGGGAATAGAGAAATTAAGATTCTTAAGTACAAATGGAGAATGCGGGCTTCCGTATTGAAAACTGACATTTTCAACATGCAGGGAGTGTTGTTCCGGAAGTTCGGCTATTTTCTCGGAGCTGACTGTTTCTTCATCCTCCCGTGAAACTATCTCTCCCACACGCTCCAGGCTGATATTTGCATCCTGCCAGGAACGCATGAAAGTGACAAACTCCGCTACTGGAGTGTTAAGCTGCCCGATGATGTATTGCACAGAAAGCATGGTGCCCAGCGTGATATCACCGGAGATAACGGCTTTGGCTGCAATGAAAGTGATAAGAATATTTTTGGATTCATTTATAAAAGAGGAGCCGATCTGCTGGTATTGTTCCAGTGCCAGTCCATCCATGCTTACTTTAAACAACTTAACCTGCAGGCGTTCCCATCTCCAGCGATTGGGTTTTTCTGCATTGTTCATTTTTATCTCCTGCATTCCCTGTATGAACTGGATCAAACCTCCCTGGTTGCTGGACATTACCTGAAACCTTCTGTAATCCACGTCCCGTCTTTTTTTTAAAAAAATAGTGATCCACAGTACATAGCAAATGCTTCCCAGAATGAAAACAAAGAAGATTGGAAAATTGTACCAGAGCAGGATGGAGGTAAATACAAGTAAATTGAATAATGAAAATAAAGTGCTTGTAATGGAAGAAGTAAGAAAGGATTGTACCCGCTGATGATCGCTGACACGCTGCATCAGATCACCTGTCATTTTACCATCGAAAAAAGAAATAGGCAGTCGTGTAAGTTTGGCCAGGAAATCTGACACCATGGATATATTGATGCGGCTGCCCATGTGCAGCAGTATCCAGCTCCGGATAAAGTCTCCTGCTGTCCGGCCGATAAAAAGCATGAGTTGTGCCAGCAGAATAAGATTTATGAACCCGATATTCCTGTTTGAGATTCCTACATCCACGATAGACTGGGTCAGGAAAGGGAAAGCAAATTGTAAAATACTTCCGCCTATTAATCCCATAAGCAGCTGATAAACGTAGCGCCGGTATGGGCGCAGATAGTGAAATAATTCTTTCAACCCTCGTTTTCGGGCAACATCCTTTGAGTCTGTTTGCTCATAGAATTCCGGAGCTGGCTCAAAGAAAAGGATCATGCCTTCCTTTTCACCTTCTGTAACTGTTCCGCTCCAGTTGCGGATAAATTCTTCTTTGGTAAGGCGTATGTGTCCATGAGCCGGATCAGCAATGTGAGCATTTCCTTTTTTATCAATCTTATAAAGGACAATGAAATGATTCTGCCTCCAGTGTATGATGGATGGCAAAGGAGATTCTTCGATGAGGGCATCGTAGGTGGCGAGAGCGGCTGTTGTTCTTAAGCCGATGGCTTCCGCTGCATCGCTGATGCCCAGCATGGATACACCCTGACGATCGATATAACTTTTTTCACGGAGCGTATCCAGCGAATAACTTTTGCCATAATATTTGCAAATCATACGGAGACAGGTTGGTCCGCAATCCATGGATTCGATTTGCCTGTAAAATGGAAAAGATTTTATTTTCATTTGCTCTGAATAAGGAAAATCCCGGACTGTAAGATCCGGGATTTTTGAAGCAATCTCTTTTTAACAAAATCAGTTTTGGGGTGGACGTCCCATGCAATGCCATGTATCTCCCTGGTAGCAGCATACGTAATGTGGGCCTTCCCGGAAGCATCCTCCTCCGATAGATTTTGTCATAGAAGAAATTTCAATTTTTTTCAGCTTTAATTTCGCCGGACTCTTTGTTGTGGTTTCCATAATTTATAGTTTTTAATTTATTGTCAGATGCCATCGTCACCCGCCGGCATTTTGCGGTATCTCTCTGCAGAAGATAAAACAAACTTATAGTCCAGCTGATTATTTTCACTTGATCGGGATCAATAAATTAAAACCGATCACGGTATGATTTAGGAAAAATAAATTATTAAGAATAAAAATTATATTGTGAAATGTCTTTAAGCCGTTGTGAAACACATTAAATCAAAAGTGAGATGATGTTTTTTTTAATACGACACTATCTAAATAACTTTCATCTTATAAAATAAAAATCAAACGATGGGAATAATACCCAGGAAAATATGGGAAATACCTCCTGCCGAAATTTTAAAATCGGAAGTACTATTGCTTTGTCAATTGAACGGAGCAAGCCGAAAATCCGATTACAGAGTAGGCCCCCGGAAACCGAAAAGGGGAAATAGAGTAGGTGCTTAAATAAAAAAGGAGGAACGACTTAAAAAAGATCCTAACACAAAAATGCACTGAGCAAGATAATTGCGGGTGCAAGACAAATCGGTTAATAAAAAAAATGAATAATCAACTTATAAATCTTACAACAATGAAAAAAATAACTTTATTGCTTGTGTTTGCAATCAGCATCGTCCTCTTTGGATGCAGGAAGGATGAAAAAGTGTATCCATCCCTTGATAGCCAAACTTCAAGCGCGGCTTTAAATGTTCCTGCATATAACGAAAAGAATTCCGTTGCAGTTACATGGGATAAATTACCTGACAATTTGAAAAATGCCACTAAACTTTCAAGTGAAGTGCAAGTGGAAGCTACGTACAAATATTTTATCGGCACATGGGGCGGACCCGGCGGCAGTGCTTTCTATATGTATCCTACCGCAAGCACCGACAAAATATATGCAATTGCATTCCGCAGCGGTTCCCTGGTGGATCAGCTTATTGTGTGGTACATACGCAGTAATGGTACTTTGTATTATTACAGTGCTGGAGGTGCCGGTGGTACTTATTATGTACAGTTCTTGAATAGCGCGGAGTATATTTATGCTATTGGAGGAAGAAGCGGAAGATTCCTGGATCGTTTAACGATCTATACAAACTACAAGTCATTCTCTTATGGTGGAAATGGCGGTACTCCATTCTTTCAGTCAGTACCTTCTCAAGACCAGATCCTCGGTTTTTACGGTGGTGCCGGACAGTATGTTGATAGGATTGGCGCCTATGTTTATAGCAGATGGTAGTGATGTGAATAGATATAAAAGCTTGTGTTAGAAAGTAAGTCCTTTAATAAAGGGAAAGTAAGTGAAATGCTCTTCACTTTCTTTCCCTTTTTGTTCCAATGTGATAAAGAATTGACACGATGTAAAATGATAAAACAACAAAACCCTTTTTCTAAAGGGCTTTGTTGTTTTTTAATAATTACTAAGGATTAACTGGGCTTAGTTGGTCCATGCACAAATATAATCCGTGCGGCTAAAGCAGCAGTAGCGCTCATCGCCTACCATGCCACACCAGCCTCCTGTTGATTTGAGTGCTTCGGAGACCTCAACTTTTTTGACTTTCAGTTTTGTTTTTCCTGTTTCTGTTTTCATGGTGTTGTTTTTTTTAGTGGTTTATTTTCTGCCATCACTACCGCTGGCGGTTACGGCATCCCTGCAGAGGATGTAGTAAACTTATCACCTCTCTGCTTGTTTTCAGTTGATTGCAATCAATAAATGGCTTGCTGTTTTTTCTTTTCATTTGAGGAAAGGAATAGCCTGAGGCATGATATTAAAATTTCTTCGCGTGGTAGCATGTATTAAAACCACATTGTTCGCTCCAGCACCAGTGTGTGCAGGCTTGTGAGCAACAGCCTTCGTTTCCTCCGCCTCGTGTGGTATTAAAAACAGGAGATGAGGAGTTGGTTAATTGAATCTTTTTGATTTTTAGTTTTGTTTTCATGGTTTTTGAGTTTTAGTTGATTGATTAATTATTGTTGATGCAGAGTGAGTCGGGTTGTTTTCTTACACCTTCCAGCATATGTCTGTGTTGATCATACAGCATACGTCTATCACTCCAGAGGTTTTGTCGCAATGGAATCCACCTTGGTGAATAGAAAATCCGGTAAATCCAAGCTTCTTTATTTTCAAGGACTTTGTTTTTCTGTGTTCGTCGGGGGGCATTCCAATGAGTTCTTGTTTTTTTGTTTTCATTTATTTTGTTTTTTATCTGAGAAGCTTTTCAGAGTTTTCAATAAACCGGTTTCCCCCCTGAAATGGGATCCATGCAACAAGGATAATTGACCGGCTGCGGACGACTGCACATTCCTTCGTAATCGGGACAAGAACCTGCTTTTATGAAAAGCATATAATGGCTTTTCACAGATTCATGATCTGTTTTGGCTGCAAGTTTTATCTTGCTTATTTTTTTAAGTGTTTTCATCTGTCAGGTTTTAAATTTTTGAAGAAATGAATTAGTCTTTATCAATGCAATTGTGCCTTTGCAATTAATAACAGTAAATACATACCAGGCCCGGACCAAAGTCTACACCGTTTACATAAGTATGATCCTGATGGTAGCATCTTTCCACACATCCTCCGGTTATGGAAGTTCCTGGTTGTAATTTGACTTTTTTGATTTTTTTTAGAGTTTTCATTTTAATTGGATTTAATTGTTTTTAAATTTTTATACCAGTCTTCTGCAGAAGATAAAACAAAAATAAAGTGCTGCTTCCTGTTCTCATTTGATCCAGATCAAGAAATATGGAATTGTGGTGTTCTTTTATTTACAGATGATCATAGAATGTATTTTTTCAGAAACTATTCTTTACCGCTTTGGGAAATGATCCTCCTTGAATTAGAGGAAGGAGATTTTTCCGGATATAGAATCCCAATTGGATATACCAGATACCTCCGTATATTTGGACACAAGGTGGTAAACCAATCTAACAATGGCAACATATCACATATTAAATGGGGATTGTCTGGAAGACCAATTAAGACAAACAAAGGTCAATCAGAATTTTATTGTTTGCCGAGAATGTTTGATTGAGGGAGATCTGGATGCCGCCAGTTTGGAAGATTTTTGGAAGATCCGGGCAAATTTTATTACCGTTACATACGGTGTTTCAGCCGAAGACTATTTTAGTAAAACTGTAAGTGAATTTGGAAAACTGTACAACCTGCCCGCTGGATCAGAAATTTGCCTTTGGTTTGAAAACGATCTATTCTGCCAGGCAAATATGTGGTTTATGCTGGCATTGCTTTCCGAGAGGCTTAACCCGAAGGTGTACAGGGTATTTCCTGTAATAGACAATAAAACGGATAGATGGAAAGGTTTTGGGATTTCCACAACGGAAAAACTCGAGCAGGCATATTCTTCAAAGGTTCAGTTTAAACCTGAAGATGTTGAATTGGGAAAACAGTTGTGGGAAGCTTATCGGAAAGGTAATTTTAAAAAGCTGCAGGAGTTGTCCCGCAAACAGTCGGACTGTTTTGAATACCTGGAGGAAGTTTGCCGGGCGCATATAGAGAGATACCTGCCGGATAAAAACTTTGGCAGGCCCGAAAAAATAATAAAGGAAATAATTAGAACCAAATCGAAAGGATTTCAAGAGGTTTATTCGGAGTTTTCGGCCCGGGAAGGGATTTACGGTTTCGGAGATCTGCAGGTAAAAAATATATACGACCGGCAAATGCAAGCGCCTTGAATGCAGTTTGGTGAATGTTGATTTTTCCTCCAAAATTTACTGAGCTTCTATTTTCGCTACTGCCTGCTTATTGTATTTATTGCGGTATTCAATCGGCGTAAGGCCCGTGATCTTTTTGAAAACGGTGCGGAATGCTTTCGTGTCCGTATAGCCAACATCAAACATTACCTCGTTTATATTTTTACGGCTTGTTTCAAAGCTTCTTTTGGCTGCTTCAATTTTTATCCGCTGAATGTATTCCAGCACCGTGTTATTGGTAGCCTGCTTGAATCTTCTTTCAAAGCTTCTCCGGCCAACAGCCACTTTATCTGCCAGGTCATCCACGGTGATACGTCCGTGAATGTTCTTTTCAATGAATTCCTGGGCTTTTTTGATTGCTTCATCCGTATGGTTCTTTTGTCCTTTAAACATGGCAAAAGCAGTTTGGCTCTCCCTGTCAATATCCACCGCAAAATATTTAGAAGCCAGAATGGCTGTTTGCCTGTCGGTATATTTTTCAACCAGGTGCAAAAGCAGGTTCCAATAGGAATTGGCACCCCCGCTTGAATAAATGCGGTGTTCTTCCGTGATAATGCTTCCATCCATTACTTCCACTTCGGGAAACATTTCCCTGAACTCATTCTGAAAACCCCAATGCGTGGAGCATTTCCGGCCATTCAGCAAACCAGTTGAAGCCAGTAAAAAAGCGCCCACGCAAAGCGAAGCCACTTCTGCACCCCGGGAATATTGTTCCTTTATCCAGGGCAGCAGGGCCTTGTTTTTACTAATGGCAGTCTGCATATCACCGAACAGGGCAGGGATAAAAACCAGGTCTGTCTTTTTTATATCCTTGAGTTGTGCATCGGTATGCACAGAGTAAATACCGCCATTCAATTTTATTTCTTTCCTGGCTCCCACCAATTGAACACGGAACAAGGGTTTTTTGCCTGTGGCCACAAGGAACTGGTTAACGGCTGAAAATAAATATTGAGGATCCGCTATGGCCTGCATGACGGAGGATTCAGGAACCAGTATGCTTACATTTTTCATAGAGAAATCAGATTGGTAGGATCAAAGGTATTAAAAAGGGTTTGTCGCAAAACACCCTTTTGTTGTCATTTGTGTACTGTGCCGTTTTTGAGTTAACATCACATCTTTGTAGTGTCAATCAAACCTATCATTTATAAACCAAAAACAAATTACCATGAAAACCCAACCAACCAACATCATCATTGAAACCACCGTGAACGCACCCACAGAAAAGGTCTGGAAATTTTTTACAGGCCCTGAGCATATCAGGCAGTGGAATGCTGCATCCGAAGACTGGCATACCACCAAATCGGAGAACGACCTGCGTGCAGGAGGAAGATTCCTATCGCGTATGGAAGCCAAAGACGGGAGTTTTGGTTTTGATTTTGGCGGAGTGTACAATGAAGTGAAAACAAACCAACTGATTGCTTATACTATGGACGACGGCAGGAAAGTAAAGAACACATTTACGGATCAGGATAAGAAGACCAAACTGGTTATATCATTTGAAGCCGAAACTGAGAATTCAATTGAAGTTCAGCAGGGCGGATGGCAGGCTATTTTAAATAACTTCAAAAAATATACAGAGACACATTCATAATAATTTAAAACCAACTCAAAATGACAAATCAAATTTATCCGTGCCTGTGGTTTGACAACCAGGCCAAAGCAGCAGCAGATTTTTATTGCTCCGTTTTCAAAAACTCTAAAATTACCCACGATACACCCATGGTTGTAAACTTTGAATTAAACGGGAAGAAATTTATGGGATTAAATGGCGGCCCTCAATTTAAACTTAATGAAGCAGTTTCTTTTGTGGTAGAATGCGAGACCCAGGAAGAAATTGATCATTACTGGAATAAGCTTACCGAAGGCGGAATCGAACAGCCTTGCGGCTGGCTTAAGGATAAATTCGGTGTTTCCTGGCAGATTGTTCCGGCGATTTTAGGCAAGCTGATGAGCGATCCTGAGAAAGCTCCGCGGGTGGTGGAAGCCTTTATGAAAATGAAAAAATTCGACATCAAAAAGTTGATCAACGCATAACCGAACATTCAATGACACAGATCAATTCTTACCTCACATTCAACGGTAATTGCCGTGAAGCGATGACATTCTACCAGAAATGCCTGGGTGGCGCACTCACATTTCAAACCATTGGAGAATCCCCGCTATCGGACAAAATGCCAAAGAAAATGAAGGATTGTATCCTGCATGCAACACTCGTAAAGGAAGGATTGATTTTGATGGGGTCGGATATGGTTCCTCAGCAGGGGCTTATTAAAGGCAATGCAGTTTCTCTTTCCCTGAATTGCAGCAGCGAAGCAGAAATAAAAGCCCGCTATGCAAAGCTTTCAGCAGGAGGCAGTGCGGATCATGCACTGGAAAATACCTTTTGGGGGGCCATATTCGGCGGCCTTACGGATAGATATGGAAATCACTGGTTGCTTAATTATGACAAAAATCAAAAACGGTAATTGGATCAATCCAAAAACAATTCATAGGCCTGGGAATTTTATCTTACAGTTATTATCACAAAAAAACAAAATTCTGTTTCTTTGAATATGTAATTAACCAGTATATAATATATAAGCAACACACATCTTATATTATAAATATACAGCCAGCCTGAAAAGAAATCCGTATGATAGAGGTTTTTAAAACAAATGTTCAGAAGGACCAGGATGCAAAACGCATTGTTCAGGAACTGCATAGGCATTTTCCGGGATATACTGTAAATTTTGACCTGGAGGACTGTGATAAGATCCTGAGAATTCAGGCGGACGATATTTGTATTGAGAAGGTCAGTACCCTGCTTTCGATCCAAGGCTTTCAGTGTTTTGTTTTGGAATAGGGGAGGAGCATTATCTTAGAAAATGATTAGGTAACTGACAATAAAATGCATCCGGGGAATTTATGAGGTGGTTTTATCTATCTTCGGTGTAATTACCTGTACAGGTAATTAAAAGTTAATGAAAAATGCATTGATATATTTGCACTTATTGCTGCTCTTATTATCAAACTGTTCCAATGCACAAGTGGATAAGAAAAAAATGAAAAAAAAGACAGATAACCCTTTGATATGTACTCCGGAAAAAGGAATTTGTGAAACACCGGGGGTAAAGACGGAGGAGAGTAAAATACATCCGGCAAAAGTGACTAAACCAATACATATTACCTATTTTACTGATCCCATTTGCTCGGCCTGCTGGAGCATAGAACCCCAGTTACGGAAATTAAAATTGGAATATGGGGATTATATCAAAGTGGAATACCGCATGGGTGGCCTGCTGCCTTCCTGGGAGGGATTTAACGGAGGTGGTATCTCCAAACCTTCAGATGTTGCACACCATTGGGATGAAATGAGCCATTACTATGAAATGCCAATTGATGGAGATGTATGGCTGGAAGACCCGCTGAATTCATCTTATCCACCTTCCATTGCATTTAAGGCAGCACAATTGCAGGATGAAGAAAAAGCAATTCTTTTTTTGCGCAGGATCCGGGAAATGGTTTTTTTGGAAAAGAAGAATATTACCAAATGGGAGCATCTGCAACAGGCAGCAAAGGAAACCGGACTGGATACTGTACTGTTAAAAAAGGATTATGAAGGAAAAGCAATTCAACTCTTTGAAGAAGATATTGCATATACCCGGAAATCGGGTGTAAGAGGTTTTCCCGCCCTATTTTTTTCAGATACTTCAAATAACCGGCTTGTCCTTTACGGTTTTAAGCCTTATGATAACTTTGAAGGTTCTGTTTTAAAATTATTTCCTGTTGCTGTAAAAAAAGCAGTGGATAGTTCCTGGGAGAATTTATTCCATCGCTATTCCAGCCTGACTGCCAAAGAATATGCGGTGTTAACCGGCATGTCCCGGCAGGAAGCGGGAACGGTGTTAAACAAATTATCTGCGGATAATAAGCTGAAAAAGATTCCGGTTAAAAATGGGGAGCTATGGAGGAAATGAAATGCCGGATTCTTTACTATCCTGAAACAAGCACCTTTCTTTTTATACGACATAAAGTTTCGGGAGTCATTCCCAAGTAAGAAGCTATGTGTTTTTGTTCTATGCGTTGAATCAGATCTCTGCCGGATTCACTGAATTTCTTATAGCGTTCTTCCGGGTTTTCTAAAAGTAACTGTTCGCGGTATGCTTTCTGCAGGTAATGATTCTCTGCCAGGGTCCTGGCCAGCTTTTCAAATGCAGGATATTTGTTTAATAATTCTTGGAAGGTGGAATAGTTTAAGACAAAGAAGCTGCTGTCCTCCAGTGCTACAATGCTTTCGTGGGAGGGCGTTTGTGTAATAAAACTGGTTAACGCAGTGGCAAATTGCTCTTCAAATGCAAATTTGGTTGAAACTTCTTTTCCTGTTTCAGTTCTGAAAAATATGCGCACGCTTCCGGATAAAATATAATACAGGCTATAGCAATTGATCCCCTGCCTGAGAAGGTACTCATTCTTTTTCAGGGATTTTGTCTTTATGACGTTTTGTAAGCTGTGCCATTCTTCCTGCGATAAACTAAAATATTTATCAATCATTTTTTTTATGCCCGAAAAATTCTCTGTGTTTTGGTTACTCATGGCACGTTAATTAAAATAAGAGGAAGTGGTATCTCAATTCAGGATTTATTAAAATGGATCTCAAAGTATACTTAAGTACGTACATGTATTACTGATGAATACTCATTCCAAAAATACTATTGCCGGAGCCATCAGTGTTCACCCATTTTGGGTGATATTGGATGTTAATTAATGTTAAAGGAGAAAATAATCTGAATGAAGGCAGGTAATTTTTTGTTTTCACTGGGGGAAATAAAGGTGTAAACAGAATCAAAAAGTATTTTTTGAGACTATTTCAATAACTTTATTTATAAAATATAATACGCGGAAAATACAGCTTAAATAAATTTGTTTTTCCTGGCTTTTTCAATTGCCTCGGCTTTAGAATGCACTTCCAGTTTCAGGTAAATATTTTTGATATGGCTGCGTATAGTTTCTTTATCAACAAATAGGTTATTTGCAATGGTGGAATAGCTTTTTCCCGAAGCAAGTAATTCCAGTACTTCCAGTTCTCTTGTGGTTAAAGGGCTTTGCCGGTTCCTGTGAAAAGATGAAACTACCATGCGGGCGATATTGGTACTCATGGGAGCTCCTCCGTTTTCCAATTCTTTCAGTGAGTCAATAAGTTTTGAAGAGGGAATATTTTTAGTAAGATAACCGCTGGCTCCTTCGCACAGGGCTTTGAACACCATATCGTCATTTTCATATACCGATATGATCATGATTTTAGCAGATGTGGCCTGTTTTATTTTTGAGATGGCTTCCACTCCGTTTATACCGGGCAATTCGATATCCATCAGGTAGATATCTGCATTATCATCTTTTATATTTTCTATTGCATCCTCGGCATTTGACCATGCGTTTACAATCTGAAAATCCTGGCTTTCATTGATCAGCGTTGTAAACGCCTCACGGATGATAAAATCATCTTCTACTAATACAATTTTTTTAGCCATGTTCTTCGAGTTCTTTGGTGGCATTTATCCCTTCCTGCAAACCGGTTGCTGAACCTGTTGATCTGAAAGGAGGAACTGTTGGTTCCTGTCCTTTCCCCGAGGGATTGGTTCGAACGGAAGGGTCAGGCTGAATTCCATAATCCATGGTCGCGGTTATGGAACTTCCTGCAGATGATTCAGAACTTATTGTAAGAAGCACCGCTGCTTTCCCTGCCCGGTGCTGCATATTGGAAATTCCGAAACCATTTTTGTTCTTATCCGGATCAAAGCCTTTGCCATTATCTTGTAAACGGATATTTACCACGGCCCCATCTTTCATAACAGAAAGACTTACTTTATCCGCTTTAGCATGTTTTAAAATGTTGGACAGCGCCTCTTTGAATATCATGGTGACATTGCGGCCTGTTCCGGGTAAATGATTGAGTTTTTTAAACTCTTCCTTCAATCCATACAATTCAAAGCTGATGCCTGTTCCGTAAAATAATTCGTCTCCGAAATCCTTCAGGCGGATAATGACCTCGTACAAATTATCATTCCCGGGGTGAATAGACCAAATAAAATCTTTGGTTCCCTGGTACATGCGCGAGCAGTTTGTGGTAATTATATCCAGCGTTTTCAGTATCTCCGGATTTTCTTTTGGAATTTTCAAACGCAGGGTTTCCACGAGCATGGAAATGCGGGTTAACCCGTTACCGAATTCATCGTGCAGGTCAAGTGCTGCTGCTTTCCTTACTTTTTCATTTTCTTCCAGTCGTATGCTATCCATTTTTTTTATAAGTGCCAGCCTGGTATGGATACGGTATTGATACAATGACCGGATTAACAGAAAACAAAGCGCGAGGATGATCAAAAGGAACCAGGTGCTTTTCCAGAATGGCGTGTTGATGCGTATGGAAAGAGTAAAAGGTTGTAGGGACTCTATTCCGTCTTCGTTGACAATTTTAACTTTCAAAAAATAGGAACCCGGTGCAAGGTTAGCCAGCGAAAAGGAATTTGATTCTCCGACTTCCGTCCACTGCTCTCGGCCTCCTTCCAGGAGATACAATAGTTTGTATTTACTTAACCCGGAGAAATAGGGGATTGAAAATTCCAGGTAAAAGGAATTTTGATCGTGGTCCAGATCGAGTGAACCGGGTGAATGCACTAATAGGGAATCCGCATTGTGCTGGTTTATCTTAAACGTTCGCAATACCGGGTTAGGGGTAACCGCATCTTTTATTAATTTTTCTGGATATACACCGATTAATCCACCAATGCCTCCGAATAATAATTCACCATCTTCCGCGGCATAGTGTGAATATGAGTTAAACTCATTTATGTAGGTGCCATCCGAAGCATGATAGCTTTTGAATATTTTTTTTTCAGGATTAAATACGCTGATCCCATAGTTTGTGCTTAACCAGAAATTGCCTTTTTGGTCAGGGACTATACCGTAGATAAAATTGTTCGTAAGACCCGGATACGAAGAATAATTTTCAATTTTTTCACCGTGTTGCGGGTCTTTTATTACACTCAGCCCGTTACCGGTTGCCAGCAGGATATCACCTTCTCTTGTTTCCCGTATATCCATTACGTCGTTTGCGAGCAGGCTGTTTTTATCGGAAGGATTATGTGAATAAAGACGGTTTTTTCCGTATTGCTTATCTACCAGTATCACACCAGCCGCAGTGCATATCCACCAGTTCTTTTTGCTGTCCACGAATAATGTTTCTACCCGGGGTATTTTCATAACCTTCTTACCTACCATCACCGAACACAAAGGGGCTGTTTTGCCGGTAGATTTGCAATAAAGAACCAACCCATGTCCTGTTCCCAGGAGCAATGTATCTCCATGACCGGCAATTTTCAGCACATTATTTATTCCTTCGGAAGGAAGCAGAGGCCCGGAAACTTTCTTAAGGCCATTGTTTCTTTTATCGATCGTAAATAAAGTATTTGCGGCTCCTACCCACAGGTTGTTGTTATCGTCATAATGTAAAGTGATTACGGAAAATGAATTTTTAGGAAGCAAAGCCGATATGTCCATAAAGGAATAATTATTTCCCGAACGATCTATCCGGTAAATTCCTGAACGTGTGGCGCTCCATATAATATTGTCCCGGTCTTTTGTCAGGGAAAAGAAATTCTCCTTTGGATTGTCAATCCGGGAAGAAATCAGTTCAAAGGAATTTTTAGAATAGCTATAGCTGAATGCGCCGGCATCCGTTGAACCTATCCAAACTACATCTTCGTTGGGATGGCTGCCCTGAAACAGATAGCTTATGAAATTGGATTTTAATCCGTATTTATCCTGTACATTATCTTTAAAATGTTTTTCCGCTGTAAACTCTCCTTTATTATCCTTTGCAACCCTGAAAAGACCATTTCCATTAGTTCCTAACCAAAATTTATTCTGATTATCGGTAATGGCGCAGGTTATAGTACCGTTGGGCTGAGTGCCTGCTGAAAAGCAACAAAGTTTATTTGTAGCAATATCGTATTCATAAAAAATATGGCCCCTTGAAAAATATAGCTTATTCTGTTTATACAGCAAGGATGAGCATCTGTCTGTAAACGATTCTGTTTCTTTTCCTGTTTTATTGTGTATATCAAAAGGTTCAAAAACAGTACTTCCCGCTTTGCATGTATAAATCCCCTCGCTTGTACCCAGAAACAGATTTTTTTTATCGTCTGTAACCGCAGAAAGCATACCGAGTAGTCTGTTATCATTGAAACGCCGTTTGATGCCATACGTTTCCAGTACGTATTCATTTTTTCCTTTCTCTTTTAGTTCACTGAATCCATCCTGAGTAAAGACAAAAATGCGGTCATTCAGTACCCATGTCCTGATAATCGACCATCTTTCACTTTTTATTCCTTTTACCAGCTTTGATATACGATTGGCCTGTAAAGTATTGAGGTCAAAAAGATCAAGCCCGTCTGTACACAATACCCATAGTTTACCGTTCTGGGTGCAAACGGAGGTAATTGTACTTCCGGAAAGGGAATGGATGTTGAAAGGCTGTGTGTTGAATTTATCCACGTGCTTTCCATCGTAACGGTTAAGGCCGTCCTGTGTACCGATCCAGATAAATCCTTGTTCGTCCTGCACAATGGAGGACACAGTGCTTTGGGAAAGACCCTCTTCCTGCCATAGCTGCTGGAAAAACCCATGATCCTGTGCATTGCAGGCGATTGCAACCAGGTAGCAAAACACGGGTAGTACCGTTTTAACAATTATACGGGGATAGCGGGTGCGCATGCCTGCAAATGTCGGATTTTGTTCCAACCGGCTCCTCACCCATATTGTGGTAATTTCAAATCAATCTCAGTTCACCTCAATTTTCAATGTCCAGGCATATTGGCAGGGTATTTCATTATAATTCAATGGAGGGATTGTGACTGAAAGTTTATTGTTACTGACTTTCCACTGCATTTTTTTCTCCACTCCGATCATGCTTACATTTTTTACAGAAGTTCCTGCTTCGAGATTAATTTCGAGTGATTTCTCCGGCCATTTGGTAAAAACGGCATAAATGCTGTTGGCCTTTTGAGTGAAAAAAATATCAATGCCTTCATTTGTTTCTTTGGATATTTTTCTTTTTCGTGTTCCGTATACCGCATCCCCATTCACTTTAAGCCATTCCCCGATATCGCTTAGCCGCTGCTGCATTATCACAGGGATCTGTCCATCGGCCGCCGGGCCTACGTTGAGTAATAAATTTCCTCCTCTGCTCACAATATCGATCAATTCCAGGATCAATTGCTGAGAAGTACTGTAATTTTCCAGGTTTTCTGCCCTGTTATATCCGTATGAACCTCCCACCCCGCGGCTTTCTTCCCAGGGATGCTGCTTGGTTAAATTTGCGTCTTTATACTCGCTGGAGTAGTAGTCTCCGTGGTGTGCAGGCATGTCCTTTGCAAACCGGTCGTTTACCACCACTTCATTTTTTACAGGCGATTCACTGTAAAGCCAGGATAGAAAATCTTTTGTCTTCCAATACTCCTCGGTTCCATCCCATTCCCCTGCGTCGGAAAAGATCAAAGAAGGTTTATAGGTGTTAATCAGCTCTTTCAATTGAGGTACCACGTGCTTATCCACGTATTCATTTTCCGGGATCTTATATTTTTCAACCAGGTTCATAGGTATGTAATAACCTGACTCCGTGCGGTGTGTCCTGGAGCTTTCCCATTCTATCATGGAATAATATAATCCCATGCGTAATCCTGTTTTTCTGACCGCGGTTGTAAGATCACCAACAAGATCTCTTTTTGGTCCGACGGCCAAAGAGTTGTAATTTTTTTTGTAGGGGCTTTGAGTAGGCCAAAGGCAAAACCCGTCATGATGTTTGGATGTTAACACCACGTACTGTGCTCCTGCATTTTTAAACATTCGGGCCCAGTCGTCCGGGTTCCAGAGCTCAGCTCTGAACAAGGGCGCAAAATCCCGGTACTCAAAATCTTTTCCATAATTTTTTTCATGAAAAGCTTTTCCTCCGTTTTTCTCATTCTGATAGACTTTGGCATAATACCATTCTGCATACGAAGCATACAAGCCTTTTTCCAGAGGCCGGTAGGCAGGAACAGAGTATAATCCCCAATGAATAAAGATCCCGAATTTTGCATCTTCAAACCAGGTTGGGATAGGGCGGGAGTCCAGGGATTTCCAGTCAGGATTATATGTTTGTGCTTTCATTTCAGCCAGGATAAAAAGTAATAGTATGAGTAAAAATGGTTTATGTAAATTCATTTGGCTTTAAAGGTTATTTTTTGTGTGAGTGTTATATTGTCGGAGGCATTTCCGATAAGTATTTCAAAATCCCCGTTTTCCGTTACCCAGTCGTGTTTAACAGGATCGTAAAAGGCAAGCATTTCTTTATTAATGGAAAATTTAACTGTGGATGTTTCCCCAGGCTCAAGCAGGATTTTCTGAAATGCTTTTAACTCTTTGACCGGACGGGGAATAGAAGATACAATATCCTGGATATAAACCTGGATCACTTCTGCACCCTTTAAGGAGCCGGTGTTTTGTATTTTTAATTGCAGTTGTATGCTGTCATTGCCAACCAATACCTTTTTGTCCGTGGATAATCTGGATAGTTCAAAGAAAGTATAGCTCAGGCCAAACCCAAAGGCAAATAATGGTTCTATGTGCTTGTGTTCATAATGTCTGTATCCCGTAAAAATACCTTCTGCATAATCCAGTTGTTTGAGTGTGTGTTCTTTACCATACAGTGTATAAAAAGGTTTGGCGTGGGGAACAGCAAAGGTGGTATCGTATGAATTGAATGCTGCATTGTCTTTCCATTGCTTTTCTATGCTGATAGGTAATTTTCCGGAGGGATTTGTTACCCCGAAAATAATTTCGCCTGCGGCATTTCCTCCTTCCTGGCCCGGGTACCAGGCATGTAAAAGAGCTTTGCATTTTTTCAGCCAGGACATTGAAACACCCCCGCCGGCATTTAAAACAAGAATAACGTTCGGGTTGCGTGAACTTACCTCCTGGATAATTGATTCCTGATTTTCGGGTAAGGCGAAAGGCCTGTCAAATGCTTCGCCTTCGGTTTCGGAATTAAAGCCGATGCACAGCACAACGGCATCATACTCTTTCAATGTATCCAGCTGTTTGGAAAATTTAGTCAAGTTTATTTGTGAATATCCGTAATTCATTCCTTCTGTTTCGATGTAATTTACCCGGATGTCTTCCGGTGCATTGTTCCGTATCCCATCGAAAAAGGAGATTATTTCATAAGCATCGATCATGGCAGCACCACCACCACTGTAAGGAGTGTATAGTGCATTGGGCCCAATAACTGCGATGCGTTTTGAGGTCTTGCCTCTTAGCGGAAGGATATTATTTTCATTCTTCAGTAAAACAAATCCCTCACGGGCTACTTGCCTGGCTGTTTGTGTATGCTTCTCCCAGTCAACTGTTACAGAATCTTTTGCGGGTTCATACAATCCCATCCGGGAGCAGGTGCTTGTAATCCTTCGTACTTTGTCATCCAGGATTTTTTTATTCGAAGAATCGGACAGCAATGGAAGAATGGCATCCGCATTCATAAATTGCGGGCGGGGCATTTCCAGGTCAAGCCCGGCGTAAAAGGAATTGATGCTGTAAACGGAGATCCAATCCGAAATAACGAATCCCCGGAAGCCCCATTTTTCTTTCAGCACTTCTTTTATAAGGTAGGATGATTCGGAAGTATGTACGCCGTTAAGCGGATTGTACGAGGTCATTACCGCACCCACGTTTGCTTTTTTAACGGCTGCTTTAAATGCGGGAAAATATATTTCATGTAATGTTCGCTCGTCTATATTGGAGCTTACCCTGTGCCGGTCATAATCCTGGTTATTGGCAGCAAAATGCTTGATTGTTGCCATTACCTTCTGGCTTTGTACTCCCTGGATGAACGATACTGCCATTTGAGAAGTTAAGAAAGGGTCTTCTCCGTAGTATTCAAAATTTCTGCCGCAATGCGGCACACGGTACATATTCACACCGGGAGCAAGCAGTATGCCTATTCCTTTTGATTTGGCCTCGTTTGCTATAGTACTACCTGTTTCACGGATCAGATCTGTATTCCAGCTTGCTGCCATGCAGATGCTTGCAGGAAAGGCGGTTGCCTTTCCGTGTCCGTTTACACCCATGGGGCCATCGGCCATTTTTACGGACGGGATGTTTAACCTGTCAATGCCTTTTATGTTAAAGTTTTTATACCCGCTGATGAATTCTATTTTTTCCCGGGAGCTCATTGCTGAAACAAGGGAATCAGGGTTTTTACCGGTTGAGCTTACCTGCGCGGACCCGAACAAACTTAGCGAGGTAATATACAGAACGATCGCTGTTTTCTTTGCAGTAAATGTATTGAGGCTATAGCGCACTTTTAAATTTTATGAATGACCGCCTTTTGTAACAAGAATGCAATTACTCAGAATGAATCGTTAAATATTTTACCGTGCATTATTTACCAATTTTACTCCTGACCCATTCTGGTATATTAAAATAGCAGTACATGTATTTTTCTTTATAACTTTTTTCATTTTCAAGGGCGGATTTTAGCTTCAGCAAATTAGTATGCACCTTTTCCTCGGATGAAGCCAGTGTTGCTTTGCTCATGAAATCCAGCATTGGTTTTTCAAAACTGAAATAAGTTCCGTTGTTTTTTACATTTCTTTTGTACGTGGTAACTAAATGCTCCAGGTAATCATAATCCTTTAATTCATAGGTGATGATTAGGTTCAGTATCTGGGAAAACGCTTTAACGTCCTGGCGTTCCGGAGATTCGTCGGTTAAATTTTTATTCAGCCAGAAACGCGCTTTTGAGTAGTTTTTTGCCAGTAAATAAATAGCGGATATTCCCAGGATCAGCTCAATTCTATAATTTCTGTTTATTTTCTTTTCATGTGGGATAATAGTCATATCTGCATTTTTAATTAAAACAAGTGCATCTTCTATCTGATGCGTGGATGCGTGATAAGCCAATTCGGTAGCCGCCGCGGCGCTGTATGCATTCAGTTTCATGAATTCGAATTCAGACGCATGGTACTTATGTTTAATTTTTTCATGTGTTTGTTTCATCTCATCGTATCTTCCAAGATACATCTGGTCTGTCATCAGGTTGTTGAGTGCCATGGCGTAATGAGAAAGATCTTCGTTCAATTTGGTTATGTCAGCTTCCATATAGTTAACCAGGCTTTTATTAAACTCATAGCTCTTTTCCGGCTCACAAAGTCCATTTTTATAGATATTCGACATGATCGAGTAATAAAGTAACCCAGCCTTATAGGATTTGATAACCTGGTTTTTAAGCGTTGGGTTGTTCAGCATTGTTCTCAGCTCTTCGTTCTCCTTATCATGCTTCTCGCCGATATTTCCAATTAAAATGTTTTGTTGCGAAAAGAGTGTTCTCAGCTCTATGTAATTTTTATACTGATCCATTATGGATAGCTGCTTTTTATAGGCCTCCGAGTTCGTCCTGTTGAATTCAGCGTTGTTTTTGTTCAATGCGAAATCAACAGTATAGAGAAAGTTATAGATCTCAAGCTGCACTAAGAACCTTTCGTATTTGGTGGCAATGTTCAGTGCTTTATGTAAAATTTCTCCGCTGTCTTCCTTGCGGTTCTTTATGTAGAAAAGGATTTCAGCATTCCGGATCATCTCTTTCAGCATTGAATCTGTAGAGGGTTTTCCGTAATACGCCCGCAGGCTTTTCATAATTACTTCGTACAAGTAGTGTTTTGTTACCGCCAGGTTCTGTTTCCCCAGGACTGTATTTCCTACCTGCTTCCTGATCTTTTCATCGTCGTATGTATCTTGCTTTGAAATGGCATCAAAAAGCTTCAGGTAGGCATTGGCATTTTTCCCTGCCATCCCGGAAACATGTTTTTTGAAATACCCTTTTTCATTCTTGGTAAGGGATTTAATGAGCTGAAACAAGCTGTCTCTGTTCTTCATTTTTTATTGAATTAGTAGAAGATAATTTTGTATAAAATTACCAATCAATTATAAATATGAAAAAATATTGTTTCAAAGCCTTCTGTTATGCCCGCCGGCTGAAGTAACGAAACCAGTACTTAAAGTTTATATTTTATTGCCGCCTGGTCAATTGCCTCTCTCACTGCTTTAACTCCCTTTGTTATACCTCCGGGATATTTAAAAACTGCCGAAGAAACAACAACCACATCCGGGTTACACTCAACAAGCTTATCGAGATTATCTGCCCGTATGCCACCATCAATCGCAAGCTCGCATTTTGGATTTTTCTCATCGATAAGCTTACGTGCTCTTTTCAAAAGGTCGAGGGAGGATCTTCTCCAGCCCCAGTTGTCTTTTCCGTCTGTTTCATCCACACCGTGAACTACTATAAGTAGTCTGTCGATATCATAGATGGCTTCTTCCACAAACGAAAGAGGAGTATAAAAACCTATGGTCAAACCTATTCTTATTTTGAACGTACGGCAATAGTTAATGATATACGCCAAAGGCGCTCCTATGAATTGTTCAGCAGGGATAATAAGCATGTTGGTTCCAACTTCCGCTATTTTTTCTATGAACAACCGGTCGCACTCCCGGGTATAGATATGGCATTCAATGGGCTTATCGGTATGAGGCCGGATACCGGCAATGATCTGGTGCCCACCCATCAGCTGCATATTTTTCAGATCGTGCATATCTGCTGCGTCGGAATGGATGTAATCCGCACCTGCGTCCGATGCTTCTTTGACAATGGCTGCCAGATGTCCGTAATCCACGTGAGCAAGTCCCGCGGCAATCTTTATTTTTTTCATACTTCCTTTCAGGTTATATTTATATGTGTTTACTTTAAAATTTCCGGAATCAGTCCGCTGGTCAGTGACGTAATTTTATTTTTATCGTATGTTTTCAGCACCTTTTGTGAAATCTTTTTTGCTTCAGCGTATTCTATATTCCTGATTATTTCTTTAACCACAGGAATAGAGGAGGGGTTGACGCTTAATTCATCCACACCGATACCTATTAAAACAGGGATGGCTTTTGGATCGCCCGCCAGCTCACCGCATATTGCAACAGTTTTATTTTTTTTATGCGCGGATTTAATGGTCTTGTTTATTAATTCCAGTACTGCCGGATGGAGCCCTTCGTTCAGGTAGGAGACTGCACTGTTGGTTCTGTCTATGGCAAGGGTGTATTGTGTAAGATCGTTGGTCCCTATAGAGAAAAAATCAACTTCGTCTGTAAAAGCATCCGCCAGGATCGCAGCGGAAGGCACCTCGATCATTATTCCAATAGAAATATCGGGGTTGTATTCCATGCACTTGTCTTTTAGCTCTGCTTTGCAGACTTCAAGCAAGGCTTTAAATTTCCTGACCTCTTCCACGGAGGTTACCATGGGGAGCATTAATTTTATATTTCTTTTAAAGGAAGAGCGTAAGATTGCTTTTATCTGCGGCTTGAATAATTCTGTTTCCTTTTGAAAGCATAGTCGTAGCCCCCGCAGGCCAAGGGCCGGGTTCTCTTCATCGGTTAGGTTGAGCTTTGTATTCTTTTTGTCAGACCCGATATCCAATGTGCGGACGATGATCTCACGACCTCCAAACGAGTCACATATGGAGGAATAAATATGGCATTGTGCGTCTTCGTCTGGTATATCCGAAGAACCCAAAAACAGGAATTCGGTCCTTAGCAGTCCTACTCCTTCCGCACCTTGCTTTACGGCATCCGGAATGAAATTCTTTTCACTTATGTTTGCGTATACCTTGATCCGCCTTCCATCGCTTGTAAAGGTGGATTCAGACGCTTTGTTCAGAGCTGCTGTGTAAAAGTCATTCCATTTATCCCGTTGCGCAATACAGCCCGACCTTTCCACGGAATCAGGGTTAATAATTACTTTTCCTTTGTTTCCGTCGATCATTAACTCATCGGTTCCGTTAATTTCAGCCAGCACTCCGCGTAACCCGGTAACAAAAGGGATGCGGTAGGATCTGGCCAGGATTGCAGCGTGATCGGTAATGCCGCCGTTTTCGGTAATAAAGCCAAGAACCAGGTCCTTATTAAGACGGGCTATTTCATTGACGGTGATGGTATCGGCAACAATCAGGGAAGGGGTTTTTAATTTATGCGAAACGGCTTTATCCGTTCCAAGAAGCCTGCTTATGATCAAGCCTGATATTTCCCGGACATCGTTTGCGCGCGCTTTCATATAATCGTCATCAATGGCTTCAATCATTGACGCATAATGTTCCGATGCTTTATTCAGGCAGTATTCAGCATTTTTATGTTCATTGTTTATAAATGACAGCGTCAGGTCGAGCAACTCAGGATCTTCCATGATGGAAATATGTGCTTCCAGTATTTCACATTCTTCGGTGCATTTATTTTTAGACAGGGCTTTGATCAGGCTGTTCACTTCTCTTTTTCCTATGGTAATAGCCTGTTTGATCCTCATTTCTTCGCGCCGTGTATCTTCAATAGAATATTCAGGAATTCTTAGTTCTTCCTTTTCCAGGAGATATGCAGCGCCTATGGCTATGCCGGATGAAACGGGAGTTCCGCTAATGACTTTCATTTCACGCAAAATTATTTTCAACGAATTCAGCTAACAATTCAGCTGTTTTCTTCTCATCTTCTCCGTTGACTTTTATCTTTATTTCCATTCCATGCTTTACTCCAAGGCTCATGATCGCTAACATGCTTTTACCATTTGCTTCTTTCTGGCCAAAAACAATTTTTACTTCGGATGCGAACATCATTGCTTTTTTTGAAAAAAGAGAGGAGGTCCGTGCATGCAGGCCAATCTTATCTTTTACGGTTACTGTTCTTTCTTCCATTTAATTTCAAAATCGTTCAGCGTATGTGTTTATTTTAAAATCTGCCACACCATAGGTGTTGAAATGCTTTTCGGTATGGTAAATTGACGCACTCCTTCGATCGTACCTAAGAATCCGATACCGGATTTTCCGGCTCCTACCCAGGGGCTTCCCGAAGCATCTCCCAGGTAACGGTTTATTCCAACCTGTCCGCAACGTATCTGACGGGCCATCCGTTCCGCACGTTCCATATCTTCTGTAAAGATGCTGGCGCACAAACCGTATTCGCTGTCGTTGGCCAGCGAGATAGCTTCTTCCTCCTGGCCGTTAAAAGAGATCAGCGTTAGGACCGGACCAAAGGTCTCTTCCCTGGTTATTCTCATTTCCTGGGTTATCCCGGACAGGACGGTTGCGGGATAAAAGTATCCGTTGCCTTCAGGAATAAAACCACCCATAAGCAATGTGGCTCCGTCGTTTACAGCCTCCTGTACATGCTTGTCCACCTTCAGCCGTTGTTCTTCACTTACCAGCGGACCCATCTTAACGTCTTGCTGATGTCCCTCTCCGTATTTCCACGAACGGGCTCTTTCAAGTACCAGGGATTCAAATTTGCGCTCTACAGATTTTTCCACGTAAATACGTTCGATACTATTACAGATCTGCCCTGTATTACGGAAAGACTCACGGACAGCAACGTCTGCGGCAGCACTGAGGTCTGCATCGGCAAATACGATCATAGGATCCTTGCCTCCCAGTTCAAGCAGAATCCGTTTCAGGGATTTGCCAGCTCGCGTCATAATGTCTGTCCCGGCACGCTGGCTTCCTACAAAAGCGATCATATCGATATCACTCTCCACCAGTTGTACACCTACATTTCCTTTTCCCTGGATCAGTCCGAACACCCCGTCCGGAAGTTCCTTGCTGAAGCATTTGTGTATCTCTGCTCCTACCAGGGGTACGTGCTCACTTGGTTTAAACACCACGGTATTTCCTGTGGCCAGCGCAGGTACGATTAATTCTATGGGCATGCCAACCGGGAAATTCCAGGGAGTAATTGCTCCAATCACTCCAAGTGGCTCTCGTACTATGCGTGTAACGCTGGTCTCGCCACGAAGCAGGGTAGGTTCCAGCGCCTGTCTTGCTTCTTCGATCTTTGAAGGGATACTGGATGCCCAGCCTTTTACCTCAGAAAGTGCTTCCGGATATATTTTTCCCATCTCCTTCGTTACCAGTTGGGCAATTTCTTCGGCTTGCTTTTCAAGGTTTTTGCCTCCTGCAATAAGGCATTTAGCCCGTTCGTCAAAAGATAGTTGCGCCCATTTCCGTTGTGACTGGCGGGCCGCATGGACGGTTCGCTGCACCTCTTCAGCGATAGAAGCGGAAAGTACGGCAACATATTTTCCGGTAGCAGGATTTACATCGTTAATAACATCAACGTCAACTAAATTTTCCATGGCGCTATTTTTTATTAGTGAATCGAATTTTTAAATATCCCCGGCCCCTGAAACGTAAATTTTTTCTCAGGCATATGTATGAGAAGCCACTTTTTTTACCGGTTCCATTTGTCCCAGGAACAGTGTTCTGTATTTTATGGTGGCGTATTTTTTTACTTTGAACCCCTCCAGCTTTTTCCTGTTTTTGTAAACTTCACCGGCAACGGCAGCTACATAATCCAGGTGTCGTGAAGAATATACCCTGCGCGGAAGCGCCAGGCGAACCAGGTCCACTTCGGGCAATTGGATGATATCACCCGTTTCTTCATTTCGTTTGCTGAAAGCAAGGTTGCCAAGTTCGCATCCGCGAATTCCTCCTTCTGTGTAAAGAGCTGTGGTGACAGCAATTCCAGGATATGCTTCCGGGATAATATGCGGGCAGAATTTTTTTGAATCGATCCATACGCCGTGACCGCCGGCAGGTAATGCGATGGGAACGTTTTCTTCCTGTAGTTTTTTTGCAAGGTACTGCGACTGACCAATGCGGTATTCCAGGTAATGTTCATCAATCCCTTCCTGATATCCTATGGCCAGCGCTTCCAGGTCCCGTCCTGCCATTCCTCCATAGGTCATGTATCCTTCCCACATCAAACAATAGGATTGCATTATTTCATAAAGCCGTTCATCGTTTATTCCTACGAACCCCCCGATATTAACCATGCCGTCTTTCTTTGAGCTGGCTACACACCCGTCGGAATAAGAACAAATTTCCCGGATGATCTCTTTGATAGACCGGTTTTCATATCCCGGTTCTCGCATCTTAATGAACTGAGCATTCTCGGCAATCCTGGCTGCGTCAAGGATCAAAAGGAGTTTATACTTGTCAGCTATTTCCCTGACCGCTTTGATGTTTTCCATGGAAACCGGCTGACCACCTGCATTGTTGCAGGTCACGGTGATCATGACAAAGGAAATATTGGATGCGCCTTTTTCTTTAATAAGCGCTTCAAGCTTTTCAATATTCAGATTCCCTTTAAATGGGTGTTCGCTCTGGATGTTTTTTCCTTCTTCGATGATGAGATTGGCCATGATGCCTCCCGAAGCGGTTACCCGGTCAGGAGAAAAGTGCATGTTATTAGGAACGGTTTGTCCTTTTTTTATTAGGGTGGTAAAGACAATATTTTCTGCTCCTCGGCCCTGGTGCGCGGGAAGTATATATTTATAGCCGAAAATATCTTTCAGTGTTTCTTCCAGCCTGAACCAGCTGCTTGCGCTGGCGTAGGATTCATCGCCTTTCATCATTCCTGCCCATTGGTTATCGCTCATGGCGGTTGTTCCGCTATCGGTCAGCAGGTCAATAAAAATATCTTCCGCTTTTATTTTAAAGACATTGTAATGAACGCTTTTGATTATTGTTTCTCTTTCTTCCCGAGATAATATCTTGATCGGGGTTACCGTTTTGATCCGGAAAGGTTCTGGCTGAATTCTATCAAATAATGCATTCATGAAGTATATTGAAGATTTATTGGTTTTACTGTAAGAAAAGAGCAACTGCCTGATCCATGATGGCTTTCGGATCGCGCAGGGCTTTATTTACACTGACATCAAGTATTTTTTTTCCTGTTAATCTTTCTTTGCCTGCGATAGAAACCGCTTTTGCAACAATGATCAAATCGGAAGCTTCGATTTGTTCGCGGGTAAGTTTTACAGGGATCTTATGACCTCCCTGTTCTTCAATTATAATTTCAAATCCTCTGGCTTCCGCCTCTTTTTTTATAGCTGTTGCTGCCATCCTGCTATGAGCAACACCTGCCACACATGCTGTGATCAATGCAATTTTCATGATTTATATACAGTATTTACAAAGTCCGATTACTTTTCACTTTCTTGTTTCTCAATCGTTTCAATATCCCTTTTGCTAAGTGTTTTAAGGAGATTAACAACCAATGCTGTAGTAATTACACCGGAAAGGACACAACTCCAGTATACCAATGGCTTGTTGTAAAAAAACCATTGAGGAATTCCCAGTACCGGAGTATACAGCTCAAGAGAAAATACACCTGCAATAGTGCCTGCAACAAAACAGCCTGAAACGGTTGCAATTGTTGACCGGATGATGTCTCCTGCTGCCAGAGGAATGGCGATCTCTGTAAATCCCGCGACCAATGCATATACCCAGGAGCTCTTGGCATATTTTTTTTCTTTTTTAGTGTAAAGGCCCGGACCCAGAAAGGTTGCCAGGCATAATCCCAGCGGCGGGATCGTTACAATAGCGCCGCAAATGCCCAGCGGTGTAAATAACTTGAGGTCCAATGCAGCTGTGGCAAATGTGCTTTGAGTTTTGCTGAAGGGCCCGCCGTAATCTATTCCACCCAGTATGCCCATAACACCTCCCATGGCTGCGCTGCCGCTTTTGCTTAGCGAATGCAGGAAATTACCGATCACTTCCATCAACGCAGCAATGGGAGGACCAATTACAAACACCATCAGAAGTGCAACTATCAGGGTGCTGAATACGGGAGCTATCATTCCCCAGGTGCTTTGAAATATTTCAGGAAACTTTATTTTGATAACCAGGAATGTGAAGTATCCGACCAGGATACCACCCAGCAACGCACCTAAATAACCTCCGGAATCGGTTTCCTGTGCGAGTACTCCTATGATGAGTCCGGGAGCAATGCCCGGAGTATCTGCAATACTGTATGCCACGTAAGCGGCCATGACCGGAACAAAATACCTTAGCCCGATATCGCCTATCGTTCTAAAGACTTTCCATATCTCCGCGTCGGATGTTTTTCCTATCACTGCAATGCTTCCAAAAAAACCGCCGATTAATAATACCGGCAGCATGTACGATACACCGGTCCTGAAATGGAGTCCTGTGTTTTTGAATATTTCTTTGGTTTCCTTTCCAAAATCCATGAATGAATCTTATTTATTTGTTAAGGCATATCCGAACGTTTCAAGGATATCTCCTTTTGTTTTTGCAGCAATCCATTTTTCACGAATATCTTTTTCCAGCGCCAATTCTGCAATTGAAGAGATTAAACCAATGTGAACGGATTCGGAAGGATCAGCGGAAATTATTTCCGGTATCGCCAGCAGGAAAACGAAATTTACATTTCCATCGTTTTTACCCCAGGAAAACCCCTGGCTTCTGCCAAAGGCAAATGAAGCTTCCTGAACAAATAAACTTTTTGCATGCGGAATTGCAATGTCGGAACCGCAATACGTGGACATTGCGCTTTCCCGTTCGCTGACAGAGATGATAAAGTTTTTTAAGGACTTTATTTTCCCATCACGGAATAACATCTCTGCCAGCTCCGCAATTGCCGATTTTTTTGAATCGGCTTTTAAATCAAGAGAGATTAAGCGTTCGTTAATAATATTATCTATTCTTATCATGAGTAGTTCTATGTCTTGTCAAATATAGCTGTATCTCACTGCATCTCCAAAAATCCTGCTGCCTGTTTGCATTTATTTCCGGACTATGTGCCAGGTGTTTATTATTTATAATAACACACTTACTGAATAAGAACTTTTTTAGCGATAGAGCGATTATCGGCTGAGCTGATAATAAAGAAATACATTCCTTCTGGCAGATTTTCTGTCGAATATTGCAATGACTGATCTCCGGAGTTTAATACGCCCAGATCTTTTACATCCACGGTTTGTCCCATGGAATTCAAAACCTGTAATTTAATGGCGCTGCTGCTGGTTAAATTGAAATACAGACCAACATTGTCAGTAGCAGGATTCGGGTAAATAAATAATGCATTCTTTTCGTCCAGGTTATCAATGTCAACCGATGAACCGCAATTCTTAGCTATGTTTTCCCAATCAAGTACCGCGGGCCAGTCTAAGTTGGGATCGTTCAGAACCTTGGTATATACTTTTCGGTTGGGACATATTAAATACAGCATTGGGAAGAAAGTTACTTTGTAAGCAGATGTAAAGCTGGATAACGCCGCACCCGCCGGAGGATTGCACATAGGATACTGTGTTCCATTCAACCAGTTTCCCTGAGAAGTACCTCCTGTACATCCTGCACTTTTCGTCATACAGGCATCGTTTGTGGCATCATCACCCTCAATAAACAATACTTTCCAGGTTTTGTCTCCCGGGGTATCGTGCTTTGCATATAATTTCTCCATGGTTTTTATTTGAGAATGATATTGCCAGCAGGGCGGGCACCAGGTAGCGGAAATATCCAGTGCAACGTATTTTCCTTGATTTAAATAAGTATAAAGATTCTGGGTCACTCCATTCATGTCTTTGAATGTAAAGTCAGGCGCGGTGGATCCATCTGCTAACTGGCCATAGCTGAATTTTGTGAACAGCGCTACCAGGCAGGTCAATGTGTAGATGATTTTTTTCATTTGTTTGGGTTTAATAAATATGAATACTGAATTGTTTGATTTTTATTTTGCCGGTTGAGCTTAGTGCGTTTTGAAAAACTTCCTGACCGATTCTCCTTCTTCGGTACTGTATTTTATAAAATATCCTCCCATGTTTAGTTTTTCCAGGTTTATTTTCTGAAGGTTATTGTTAATTCCTTTTACTTCCATTATTTTTTCACCTACCAGGTTGTAGACCTGGATGGTCCCGTTTTTAGTATAACCCGATGTTATTTCTATGTTTATATAATCTGCAGCCGGGTTAGGATATACGCTGAACCGGGTATTGTTACCGGCTTCTGAAACTCCTGCGGTGCACTCTTTCCCTGCAGTACATCCGGTTACGTTCCACGTTACTGTTTTTGAATTGGAAGGGAAGTTTTTTTCAAATATTTCTATGACCAGCGTGCCGTTCCCTTTATTTTTTCCGGGAAGAACAGCCAGTTTCATATCGTTTTTAGTTGTATTGGCTTTTATGGCAATCCGGGAGATGACCTGATCCACAGGAGGAATCTGGAATACACAAAGCTGCCAATCGCATAACATGTAATCCCAGCATCCGTCGCTGCCACCAAGATCATTTCCCAATGGGAGCGAGTTGGATTTAACTCTCCAATCCAGGGATATATCATTCGCATTTGGATTTACAACATAAAAATGAAGGTCTTTTACACTATCACAGTCTATGGCAGAGGTGATCGTGTTTGACGGAGTGATGCTAAAGGACGATTGTGCCTGTGCCCATGTCAGGGATGCGCAAACGCAAAAAAAGGTCAGTGTATTTTTTAGTTGGGAAAGTATAGCTGTTTTCATAGAATTAATTTTTCAAAGCATTTTACAGTAAGAGAACATCAGTTAAGTAAGGAACGTATTTGTTTTTTATATATACAAAGTTGAAGGTTTTACACCGTGCATACAAGACAATTTCCTCCGTTCATTAGGTTTCGATTACGCCGTATATCAATTAAATAGCTGCACTTGCAATGGCGTTTTATTTTGCCCGGCAAGGGAATATTTAAATTCGATAAAAAATGAAATCAAATTTTTAGATCTCTGTTTCTCCCTGAGAGATTTTGCATAAAAAAACCGGGCTCCTTATTAGTGGAGCCCGGTTAAGATGAAAAACGGGTAGATTTTATAAAAACAGGCTAGTGGTGCATTCCCATAGGACGAAAGCGACCTGTTTTATTCAACGGCTATTGTTTTAACAAACGTACCGTTGGGAGACATAAAATGCACAAAATAAACTCCGGCAGGTTGTTTAGGCAGCTCCAGTGTGGTATTGCCTTGCTCCACCGGATTGGATATTTCTGTTATCTGCTGTCCGTACGCATTGTATACACGCATTTTAACAAGGCCGGAATTTTCCAGTCCGGTAATGTAAAATTTTTCCCTGCCCGGATTCGGATATATGTTAACGCCTGCGCCGGGTGGGATTATGTTGTTTACCGGTACTGCTGCTCCAAACTTCACATCAAAATCATTAGCGAGCGGCATGGGCTTAATCTTTATAAAGATGATGCCATTTTTATTGGTAGGCGCATAATACCAGCCTTCCAGGGCGGCATTCCATGCTGCTGCCGACGGATATTCGGTCATCGGAACGTTGTTCAGCAGGACTGTTTTTGGCTTTTTGGGTGTGTGCACCTGCATCTTATAATTACGGCTGGTGGGTTTGCCCTGGTAAGTTCCATTGGCTTTCCCAACAGTAATGATCGTATCGGCTATAGCATCACAGGTGATCAGGCTTTTAGAGAAAGCACCAGTTTTATACGATTGAGAAACGCCGTCGTCTTCATAAAGCGTGAAATTGGTTTTTCCGGCAGGATAAATATCAAAGGTTACTGTATCTTTCGGCTTATCCCTGTCATGGAGCATTTCAGGATACATCGGTATGATAGCTCCGGCTTTTACCAATAGCGGAAGCTTGTCAACCGGAGTGCTGTAATTGTTAAGCGTCATAGGTCCTGTATGCGTAGTACCATCCCAGTAATCTATCCATTTGCCTGCAGGAAGGTAAATATTGTTTCGGGTAGTGCTATTCTGGTATACGGGAGCAACCAGGAACCATTCGCCGCTCATAAACTGATATTGCGTTTGTGTACCCCAGGTAGTTGCATCGTTGGGGAATTCAAGTACCATCGCCCTGGCTGTTGGTACACCTGTTTCATAGGCTTCGTGGCAATAGGAATACAGGTAAGGTGTTAAGCGCATTTTCAGTTTCAGGTATTTTCGGGAATAGGCGTCGTAAGGCGCTGCACGTCTCCAGGGCTGTTTATCGGTAGCAGGAGTTCCGCTTGTCCATCCGGAAATGGTCATCATGGCAGGAGTAAAGCATTTCCATTGAAGGTCTCTTACATAAGTAACATCGCTGCCTCCGAATATTCCGTCTATATCGCCGGTGGCGCAGTTATGGCCTGAAAGTCCCGATCCGAGAACGGTTGGAACATGAAAACGGATGTATTCCCAGTTTCCGCTTTGGTCGCCTGACCAGATAGTTGCAAAGCGCTGAGTTCCGGCCCAGCCTCCTACGGTCCATACAAATCCCCGGCCGGTGCAATGACTTTCAATGCTTTTAAATGCTTTCTCTCCTTCGGTGAGCGCGTAACGGTAGCCGCTTCCGATGTATGCAACATCCAACTTCATACAGCGAGTTCCTGCTGTTCCAACCTCATAGGGCAGATTAGGGATGCCTTTTTCTGTCCACAGGCCGGTATAAAATCCTCTTTTATGCATTTCAGCCACTACATAATCAAGCTGTACATATCCGCAGCCGTAACCATCGTTTGGCAATGCCCAGCCTGCAGGCATATCTCTTTGACGGTATACATCCGCTATTTTTGTAATTATATCGGTAGTTTTTTCAGGCGATTTATTGTAACAGTCTGCATCTCCGAATTCAAGCCCCCAGCGCGGGATCATGAACGGCCTTCCGGTTATAATGGTATATCCGTTCAGGATCTCTTTCAGGGATGGTCCGTAGAAATAGTAGCAATCAAACCTGTTTTCGTTATGGCTCAGGGAAGCCGGAGAAGAAAAATTATAAGAACCGGTGCTGAAGGTATTCCGGCATGCTCCGTATCCGGCAGTGCTCATATAAAAAGGAGCAGGGTTTGAAACGGTTCCATCTCCCCAGTTTCCATAATCAATAGCGATCTTAACTGTTTTCCCTTTGTGCGAGAAGTATCCGTTCTGCATACCGCAACCGTAAAAATTTTCGGTTGAGCCTGTTTTCATGCTTTGTATGGTGGTTGATCCATAGTTAAGAGGACTGTTTTCCTCAAAGACCAAACTGGTGTTGTCCTTTTTGTAAAGTGCAAGCCTGAAAGGAGTAGTATACACACGAAGCACGCAGGTGCTGCTTTCCAGTTTATAGTGATCGCCCGACAGGGTAGATGTTATAGTGGTAATAGGCGCGTTTTTATAAACTACGATATCAGCATTATCTGCAAATGTGCCTGTGGGAGCCAGCCATACCCTGAAAATATTATCCGTATAAAACATCACTTTCACTTTGGGGGTACCGCAGGTAAAAATAAATTCTCCACCGCTTGTAGTATAATTGGTAACGTTACCCAATGCAGCAAGTACTTCGTCACCTGACCCGTTCTTTGAATTTTCCCCGGTCTGAGGTTCCCTGTTTTGTGCGTACCCAATAGTACCGTATCCCGTGATAAGTAGAATCATTATTCTACCCAGTAAAGTGTTAAGTTGTTTCATAAGTGAATTGTTGGTTGTTGGTTAAATATATGTAGTGCGTTTAGCTTCTAAAAACTGTTTTTTTTGATGAATTCAACCCGTCTTTTGACCTACAAAGTAAAGCCCCATTTTAGGGGGCTTTTAAGGTCAAAATTTTTTTAAGCATAATCTACTTGCAAATATAAATGCTCTGAAGAATTAAAACAAGCAACCCCGGTACAACATTCAGTCATTTTAAGGTTTCGGTTAGGTTAAATGGAATATTTTGTTGCTGCTATTCAAGATGGTTTTACATGTGTCTGTTTAAGGTCTGAGTTTCCAGGCACTCCCTTTTGATGGTTCTTGTGTAAGCCCGGAGGGAAGGGGAGGAGTACGGGTGTTTCCCAATTTTCAAACCGGCAATTCCGGATGTCAGCATAAACGGGATAGGGTTTCTGCATACGTATACTAAGCATCCGGAATCATTTTAAAAGCTCAATCTTTTTTTTGATCTACGGTATTTCGTAAACTATACTACAAAGATCGGCTTAGTAGATATTATATGAAAGATTATTTACTTCTTACTCTTGGAATTCTAATGCAGGGTGTCATTCCATCAGATGCAGCTGTGAATTTAGGATCCAATGAATTGTAAAAACAAATAAACAGGCAGAGAGAAGATTTCGGTTTTTGATCATTTTAAGGTTTTGGTTTCGTATTAATTCTGACTGGAGAATTAAATTTCGGTCAGGGCTAAAAATTCTAATTCAGAAGTACAACTTTCCGTAAATAATTAGGTTCTGAGCACATTGAAATGCTTTCAAAAACTGCTTATTCTAATTGGTGCCTGGTTAGGAAGTATGTAAATTCGAAAAGGCAAAAAAGGGAGAAGTATGTATCTCAATATTCATCATCCAGGCAGAAAATGGGTTTCCTGTTCGTCCATTTACCTTTCGTGAAATCCGGTATTTGCTGAACCTGTCCGCCTTGCGCAATACTTTTTTCCGACAAGGGAGTAATGGCATACCACGTAGCCAGATCATATACGTCCAGTGGACAGGGTGTTCCGCGTTTCAAACATTCGATAAAAGAATTAATAACAAAAAAATCCATGCCTCCATGTCCTGCATCTTTAGCGTCTTCAGCATATTTTTTCCAGAGAGGGTGATCGTACTTTTGCAGGTAAGGATCTGCACTTTCCCATCGGTGGGGTTTGGGGCTGATATTTTCAATATACAGTGATTTTAAATCATCCATCCATAAACCGTTGGTTCCCTGCACCCGGAAGTTAAGTGAATAGGGGCGAGGTGAACTGGTATCGTGTGAAAGAAGAATGGTTTCGCCATTAGCAGTAGTGATGGAAGTTGTGACAACATCACCGAGCTTGAATTCCACCTTACTGTTAGGATGATCTTTCCCGCCATTTTCAAAAATGTATTTATGCAACCCGCGTGGCTTGGTTGCCATGGAGGAAAGAGTCATTAAGCGATTACCCCGGTTAATGTTGACCATGGTGCCCACCGGCCCAAGGCCATGAGTAGGGTATAAGTCGCCATTGCGGCGTACGGAATGGTTGGTACGCCACCTGGCTTCCGAAATACCTTTTTCACCAAACTCTACTCCTCCGCCGTAAAACTGCTTGCCATCGTTGAATTTCACTTTTCTTAAATCGTGCTGGTATCCTCCCTGGAGGTGTAAGAGTTCGCCGAAAACACCCTGGCGCACCATATTCAGCACCGCCATTACATCGCGCCGGTAACAAACATTTTCCATCCCAAAAAAACGTACTCCTGTTTGTTCCTGTATTTCCACAAGGTCCCAGCATTCTTGTATATCGGCAGCGCCGCCCACTTCCAGGCCTACAGATTTTCCGGCTCTCATTGCTGCAATACCCTGTATTGAATGCCATTCCCACGGAGTAGAGATAATAACCGCGTCAATATCCGCACGTTTAAGAAGATTTAAAAAATCTTCCTCGCCGTTGGAATAAACCTGAACTTTGTCGGCACTCCCGTAGTATTTTTCTACTATTTTTTTGGAACGGGGAATGGCACTTCCTGTATCGGGATCACAAATAGCAATTACTTCCACATCCTTGCGTTTGATGCATTCTTCCAGATGCACCTGTCCGCGCAGCCCCACTCCAATAAAACCGAAACGTATCTTTTCTTTTTGGAGATTGGTCCACAAGCGGGATTTTTCAAACGCCGCAAAAAGACCATTGTTCATAAATGAAAATGCCACTCCCGCCATCAGGCTTTGCTTTATAAAACGTCTTCGTTCAAGTGTCATGCTAAAATGGTGTTAAGGTTTTTTCAATGAGGTATTTTTCTTCCAAACTCCAGCGCAATGGATCTGACAATTTCGTTCATCCGGTCAAAATGCTGCTCAATACTTTCAACCAGCTTAAATTGTGTTCGCGCACGGATAAGATTGTGATTGTCGTATTTAATTCTGAAATAGGTGTCACCATCAATATAGTCGGTAAGGAAACGTAAGCCAATAACAAATGTCATGAACCGGACTGAAAAGGCCAGCATGCTGATTTCGGTATCGGTAAGAAAATCAAATGTGCAGCCGAGATATCCTCTTGTATAGGATTCGAAAATGTTCATATCCAGCGCTACTTTTTCCAAATCCTGTTCGTCCTCAGCTGTAGAAATAGCGCCTGCCCGGATAGCATCTCCAAAATCAAACAATGCCGAACCGGGCATTATCGTATCGAGGTCCACCACACAGATCGCCTTATTCGAACTATCGAAAATAATATTATTGAACTTGGTGTCATTGTGTGTCACGCGCACAGGTATCAGTCCATTGCTTTGCAGGCGGGGAATCGCAAGCATTTCATCAATCCGATTGCGGACAAATGCTATTTCCTCTGCAATACTCTTTACCCTTTCTTTAGGATCCGCTTTAACGGACGTCCAGAAATTTTTAATACGAAATTCTGCGTTGTGAAAATCAGGGAGTGTTTCAAAAATGGATTCCACCGGAATATCGGCTATCTGGCGAAGGAATGATCCGAATGCTTTTCCGCCTTCGAAAGCCATCCTGGGATCAGCAGCGATCTCGTAAACGTTGCCTCCTGAAATAAAATTGAGCACGCGCCAGTAGTTACCTGTCTTGTCAATAAAATAAGGCTTGCCGTCTTTCGCCGGTATTACTTTAAGTAATTGTTTATCCGTTACCCCGTTCTTCTGCTTTATTGCAAGATGGCGGGTCACAGTCAGAAAGTTATTCATTAAATGCTCAACATCCTTGAATACTGAATGATTTATTCGCTGAAGTATATAATCAGCAGGACATCCTTCTTTTGTACGGATATGATACGTGTCATTTATATGACCTGAACCTGTCGGATTGCAGGACGAATACGTTCCGTCGATTTCGAAATTTGAAATTATGGATGCTACATTTATTTCCATGCGATCAGGTCCAAAGTTGAGGAGGATAAATTTTTGATTCGGTAAGTTGTTTTATTCTTTGTGCAGCTAGTATCTTATCCGTTTTGTACGTCAGCCCAAACCATTGGGCAGAGCTTCTGAAAACCTTAACCTTAATTTCACCTGCTTTAATGAGTTTATCCACAACTGAAGGAATATAGAATTCGGCATCGGGCTGATCGTGATAATGTTGCATGAATTCTGTAAACTTAATAGAAAGTTTTGGAAAGATGGAGGGCCTGAATCCCCAAAAATTCATGGAAACAGTAGCATTCTTTGATAAAAATGAAGACTGCATCTGTTCATCGCGGCATATAGTATCACCATCAACGGACTCAATGCCCGTACGTTCACTAATTTCTTTCAGAAAAAAGTCCCGGTCAACTTCACATACTCCTCTTGACACAGCACCGTTTTCCGAAAGAGTATTGCAAAGCGGGTAGCCTATCATTGCATATTCATCCGATAGTTGATTTGCAGCATTCAATGAGGTAAGGTAAGAAACCATTTGCATATACGGGTCAACGCCGTAAAAATCATCCGAATTTATTACTGCGAACGGTTCATGTATAATTTCAGCAGCCATTAAAACGGCATGGGCCGTTCCCCATGGCTTATTCCGGCCCGAAGGAACCGCAGTGTTTTCAGGAAATTTATTTGCCTCCTGGAAAACATACTCTACCGGAATCCTGTTTGAAAATTTTGAAAGAATATTTTCACGGAAATCAAATTCCATTTCGGGACGGATAACAAAAACAATTTTACCAAAACCGGCTCTTATAGCGTCGTAAATGGAATAGTCAATGATCGTTTCACCTTGCAGGCCAATCGGGTCCATTTGTTTCATACTTCCATACCGGCTTCCCAGGCCTGCAGCCATAACTAAAAGCGTAGGTTTCATTTTCTTTTATTACACAAAGTAACGAACAACTGTATCCTACGATGTTATCATATTTTTAACATTTTAAGGTTTCGGCTGGTTTAAATGGAATGTCTTGTAGCTATTCCCTGATCCATAGCCTGACTATTCCAGGTAGACGGATGAGTAAAATAAAGACTTTAGAAAGATAAAAAACACATGAAAATCATATTCTCTGAATATGCTTTTCATGTACGGGCTTTGGGAACTATTTCAGGAGTTCAATCTTTTTTGTGATCGACGGCATTTCTCCATAATATTTCAGGAAGTAAATTCCGTTAGAATAGGGAGTCAGGTCAATGTTAAACGAAGACTTGTCAGGTAAGGAGGTTATATTCTGTTTGAACAGCTCTCTTCCAAGTTCATCAAATACCATGATGCTGCCGTCATCCTTCTGAAGGTCGTCAGATAAATTAACAGTAAATATTCCTTTCGTAGGATTGGGATATATAGTTAGGTGACTGTCGTCATTGAACCTATCCTCTGCAGAGACCGTTTGATCCGTAAAAGTTGTTGTAGTTACGTTTTGGATCATGTTCCTGGCAAATATTTTGTAGTAATATTTGACTCCTGTAGCCGGTTTGGGAAGTTTTGCAGTATAGCTATTTCCGCCCGTATGGATCATTGTTACATTTTTAATATAACTGTTCGGAACAGTCTCCCACAATAATTTCACCAGGTCGATACTTATGCCAATTGAATCTGTAACCGTTGCGGATATGGTAATCGAATCATTGGGAGGCAATCCGCCGGGAGTGATCTTAATATTGGAAATAATCGGGGAAGTACGGTCCGTCATTTTATAATCCAGTAGGAAATGGGTATAATATTGTTTTGTTTCTGTAGAATACGTGAAGGCTTCTATTTTATTCTGGCCCGGATGAAATGTATAATACCTCAGTTTGCCGTTGCCTCCTACCGCTTCGTGCTGGTAATCGGTTAAAATATGATATACCGTTCCTCCAAAATTGTTCTTGTTAGTTACCATGTTTTCTCCATAGTGATGTCCGTTTACCACTAAAAAAACATTGGCATGTGTCTTTGCAACATCATTCCACAGGTCCATATCTATCCCGGTGCTGGGTGGTTCACCCACATTTTTATGCAGCGAAAGGATGGCTCTGCGATTAGGATATTTATCCAATATGGAAGAAGCCCATTGCCTTACTGAAGCGGAATGCCCCCATTGAAAGTGGATAATAATAAAATCCATTCCGGCTGCTTTAAACAGCTGGTAGCTGTTGGAATTGGTGCCAGCCGGATAGCTTCCTCCATACCAAGGTTGATTCTGATACCTGCTCAATGGAAAATAGGAATTGAACCGGGTAATAACGGAGCCGTTCATTTGATCGCCGTCGTGATTTCCGGCTGCTAGTCCATAAGGTACCACGCCGTCCAGTTTTTTTAGCCCCTTGTCTGAAATGATCCATTGGTCATGCCTGCAATTGTTAGTAATGTCTCCTAAATGAGATACAAATACAATGTTGTTGTTATAAAGGTTATCGACTGTCCATTGCATTTGGTTATAATATATCTTCTGACGGCCGGGATACGTAAGGCTGTCAGTGTAGTACTGGGTATCCGGTATTACTAAAACCGTAAAATCGTCGTATACTGTTTGGCTGTTGCTTTGTTTTGTAAGGATAAAACTAAAAACAAGAAATAAAATTCCTGGTAGTTTTTTCATAAGTGTTTGTGTGTTAATTAATGATGTTTTGGATTTGTATGTTTTTCCGATTTAACCTCCTTCTCGCTTTTAATTCTACTTTATCTATAGGATTTATTACTGAAATGTAAAATTATGACGCAAAGAATAGCAAAAACAAATAAATGAGGAAGGAAAATACTACAGTTTTTGGTCATTTTAAGATTTCGTATTAACCGAAATCTTCATACCGCATCGCAAAACAATGCTTTTACACGATTTTTTTAATAGAATACCTGGAATGAATTATAATTTGATCTTTAACCATTTTAAGGTTTCGAAAGAATTTATAAAATAGTAATGTTCCAACACTGGAGTGTTTCAACTTTGAGAAGTTGAAAATAACCCGGTTTGTCCTTAAAAAGATTTAGAGCCGGAGTTTTGCAATAATATCTCTGAAAAGGATCTTCCCTGTATTTTGGATTCGAGCCAGGAGGTTAAATCAAAATAATCCAGGGCGCGTGCCTGATATTTATCGGTGGAGTAAGCAATTATTTCGTTGCGAAGACTTACGAATGATTCAATTTTCTGCTTGTCTGTTTTAAAAACCGTTGCCAGTCGTTTTAAAACCCGGAACAGGGATTCTTCCATTTTATACATATGTTTTTTCTTCTCAATAAAACGATGGGCCGATTTTATGGTATACGCCAGGAGTTCGTTTTTCCCCATCTCAAATTGTATCAGAAGACGCAGGATCCGGGCAAAACACTGAAAATCGATTCCTGTATCGTCGGAATATTCATCCAGTATCTGCTGGACAAGAGCGTTGGATTTTTTATAATCTCCGGCACAGAAATAATGATAAGCAGCATAGTAAAGGTGGATGAGATAAAGGTATTTGCTGGGAAGAATAACCTTTCCCTGTGCTATGTCTGCATCGGTTTCTTTCAGGGCATTTATGCCTTCGCGAATTTTACCCGTCCGGGTGTACATGTTGATCAGCAGATTACGGTGGATAAAATACTGATGCGCTTTTAGTTCGGGAATGTTTATTTTAGTCTGGATCATCTTATCCAATGCAGACCGCATCTCGTCGTATCTTTTCAAGACTCCCAGGCAATGTATTATATTTCCTACGTTGGTCCAGTAAAAATAGGGGTGTAATTCAATCGTTCTGGAATCCATTCCCATCAGTTTATCTATTTCCCTGACCACCGCGAGTTTGTTCACCACATCATTCACGGCATGGTAGTAAAAAGCCAGGCAGTTGTAATAGGTCAGTTTTGCTTTCAGTGAAAGCGCTTTCTTCTCCGATTGCAAAAAGGGGTTTTGCATCAGGGAGTTATAAATATCTTCCTGTTTCGAATCCGAAATAGGTCCTGATTTTACCATCAGGCTGATAAGTTTGGCATTCAAATGCCGATATTGCAAATGATTATTAAAAAACGATACGGTCTGTTCAATTTCATCAAAGAGAGACTTTATTTCTTCTTCTGTCCTTTCGGTAAAAGTCCTCCGGTACCATATCTCCACCTGGATCGAGAGCAGTTCGATAAGCTGTAAATAATTCTCATGCTTGCGTGCCATTTTCTTGGCTTGCATCAGCAATTTTTCACAATGGCCGTACAATCCGCGCTGAAAAAGAATTTCCAGCCGCCTTACGGTGCTTCTTAACTGGGAGTCAGGATCCGTATGATAAGCTTCCAGGCTTTCCATGATGAGCTCATACAGATAATTTTTAGCAACGGAAAAATTGACAATGAATTTTTCCCCGGAAAATTTTTTCAGCAGTTTAGCTTCGTCGTAAATAACCTGGTTGTCAATCTCCTTGAATAGTTTTATGTAATTTGTCTCTTCGCCTTTGATCTGGAGGGATGCACGTTTCCGGAAATAACCTTTTTCGGAGGCGCTGAGGGATTTTATAAGTTCAAATAGGTTTTTAGATACTACCATACACCGGCCCCTGTTAAGGATACTTGTAACAATATTAATGCAAGTATACGTAATCGGAGCAGAATCGTAATAGCGGTACTGTTCTGCTTAGCAAATTCAGGAGAAGAAAGAAGGATTGACCTTGTTTTTGCGTTATTTACCTGCAGAAATTTTGGGAAGTGCCATTGTCAGCACCGGTTCCATGAGTGTAAAAAAGAAAACCATGGAGGGTATCCATGGTTTTCTTCAGCTGTTTGTACTGGAATTATTGCTTGATCACCTTGTGATTTGACGAAGACTGACCGGAACAAACATTAACAATGTAAACCCCGGCTACCAGATCGCTTATGTCAATTGTATATACAGAAGCCTGACTGCCTTGTTTTTTTAATATTGTTTTTCCGGTAACATCCAGCAAAGTGATATTCAAATCACTTTTTTCTCCGCTTATTGGCTGGATGGTGATTTGATCCTCTGCAGGATTCGGGAAAATACTGAGGCTGTTCCCATTTGAAAGATCGTTAACGGAAGTAGCAGGCGTGCCGATCTTGTAATGCATGGACGTGGCGCTCAGTGCACCCCAGTCCCACACCCTGAATCCGCTGTTGGATCCATTTAACCAATGTGCATTGGGCGTTGTATTGTCGTTGAACTCTTGTTTGCCGGGTTTATAACAAGCGCCTGAATGTGCGGACGTATTATTGTTTGCATGTACCAGAAATACCTGGTGATTTGCCGGTTGATTTTGATTGCTGCCGTTTACATTAATTTTCCAGATTGTAACTCCTTCGTCCGGATTTACGGTGCTTCTTCCGATTTTTCTTTTTGTCTGGGTGATAAAGAACTCGGCGGCATTGTTAACATTTCTGTATTTGTAAAATATCAATGAGTTAGGAGCATCGTTCACATCGGCCCCGCTGGTGGTTACATCAATTGTTTTTCCATAACCGTTCTTGGATAAGAAGTAGGGGTTGGGCGGAACCGGGTTGGTTGAGCTTCCATAGGCACACATCAAATCAAAGGCACCAATGCCATCCGGACCGGTGGTTGAGCTGTATTTATACGTATCGGGCCATCCGCCCACCATGTGCCCGTTCTCATGGCATATAACACCCATTGTCAACGGATTGTTTGCCGGAGAACAATTATAATCACGGCTTTTTACCCCGTTTGCACTGAAACCGGTATAAGAACCTTTGTGGAACCACATCCCCTGTGCCCAGGTAGGAGGGTTTCCGGTATACATCAGGTTAATGGCGTTTATGTATCCATTAGTGGTTGTCAGAGTTGAGAAATCAAAGCCCTGTGACTTTATCCAGTTCAAAGCTAACCCCAGGATTTCCTGAGCTCCGGCTGCATAAGGCATTGCATCGTATTGCGCAAATGTTTTAGGAGCCCTGTAATATCCATAAACCACATTGTCGTATATTACAACTCCTCCGGTGATGTCAAAAAAAAATTCTTTGATCGAACCTTTATTTCCGAAACCGGTATAATTCGTTCCATTCATAAAATCCTGAAAATCTTTCAATGTAAGCGTGCCGGGTTTGTCGGAAAAATCAACTATAACGGATAAACCCTTTACCACACCTCTCAAAGGTGTTTGAAAAGTTTCATTCCTGCTTCCGGCCTTTTCCCCATTGAGAAGAACATCGTTAGCGGCTTGTATTTTTTCAAGAGCATTTTGGTTGATCTCCAGATGCCTGGCAAAGCTGAAACTGCTTCTTAAAGAGGAAGGATTCGCCTGTACTCCTAGGTAACGAATACCGGTGGATGTCAATTCACTCGCATCTGCAGAGAGAGTAGCGTAACAAATCCAATTGGTCTTTTTATCCCTTACCACTGTATAGCCGTCAAGTCCTTCGGCCCTGATATAAAATTCATCTCCATACAGTTTAACCTCCACCGTGCTTCCATCGGGTTGGGTGAATTTTTCAATGTTGCCCCAGTAAGGAGCAGCAAAGGCATTTGTGGATAAAATGCAAAAAATAAAACGCATAAAATTTTTCATAGTAACAGGTAATTTAGAATGTTTGTTTTGCGGGTTAAGTAATTGTCTGTAATTAAAAATACAAGGAGGATGGTTTAAATCCTAGTATTTTATTTGCCGACTCCAATACTATATTGATATCAACAATTATTTTTTTTAATGAAAGTGGATTTTCAGTTGCTAAGGATTTATTTCTTAACAAATTTCGCTTGAAAATTATCTATGAAACAGGTAATAGATCATCCATCAAAGCTGAATATTTTATTTCCGGAAAGCAAAAGGATCTTTTTGGATTATTGGGTTTTGATTACGCCCAGATGCTTCTAAATCGCTCTGGATTTACAACATATCAACTTGGGAATATTGGAATTTGATCCGGTTAATTCCACGCAAAGGGATCGGCGGATACTTCCGATCATTTGAACAAAAAATTTACTCCTACAAAGTAATTCCTGGAAGGAGCGGCATTGTAATACCGGCCTCCGGCAGCATTCAGGTCATTGCCCAGGCTGTAACGGATATTCAGCAGGTTATCCACGCCTGCATACAGTTCCAATGATAATTTTCTATTTGCCGTATATGTCCATGCTGTTTTTGCCTGTACCAGATTGTATGATTTTGCATATTCGGAATTGGCATCGTTGAGCGGAATGGAGGAGGTGTAATTATGCCTTGCTGTAAAAGAGAACTGCTCCGGAAAAAGAATCCGTAAATCGGAAACGCATATATTTTGCGGAACGCCGGCTAAAAAATTCCCGGAGTAATCATTGGTTTCTGTCCGGTAATCTCCAAATGTAAAGTAGCTGAATGTATAGGCTCTCCGCACCATGAGATGGCGGATAAATCCTGAACTCCGCTGAGGAATACAATCTATGGCGATCTCAAGCTCCACGCCTCTTTGCTTTGTTTCTCCTGCATTCAGAAAGAATTCCTGGCCCACATTATTCACCCTTCGAACAATGGCATGACGAAGCCGGTAATAAAAAGCCGAAAGATCTCCCCGTATCCTGCCTTTTTTTGTCCGGAAACGTAAACCTGTTTCGTAGTTATAACCGTTTTCCGGCTGCAGGTTTTTGTTAAGCACAGTTCCTGTGGGCAATAGCTCTGCAAGTGTTGGAGGTGAGTAGCCTTTGCTTACCGTAGCTCTCCAGGCCAGATTTTGATTGATCAGGAAGGAGGTTGCAACCCGGGGCATGAATTGCGGTGTAAATATATTTTTATCCAAAGACAGGTTGCCGGAAATGTCCTGGTAATTGTATTGATTAAAGTTATAGCTGCCCGATGCTTCTGCCTGGAACCGGTTGTTCAGGTCTATGTTAAAACGCATGAACATGCAGGTATTACCGGCATCAAGCTGCCTGTCCGTTTGCAACGCACCTTTTTCGCCGTAATAATTCTTATAGTTCATGATCCTTGAATCTGTCCGCTGCGTTTCCAGGCCTGTATTCCAGGTCCACCTCAGCCCTGTTTGGTTTTCGTTGCCGGTCTCCAGCCACGTGCGCAGGCCCCTGCTTGTTTCATAGCGTGCTTCGTAATTGGTAATGAAGGGATTTTCAAAGTTGCTGTGTGAAGCAAAGAAAGCGGTCACAAAGCTTACCCTCTTAACCAGCCGGACCCTGTGAAGCAATCCTCCGTAGCTGGTGACATTATCTACTCCTGCTTTTTGCTCTGCCGCACCGGGAAATAAAGCAGTACGCGGACGGGCAGCACGGGGATCGTTTTCAAATTCCTTCAATGTAAGTGCGCCGGGCGTACGGTAGTTCAGCCTGGAATGAAAAAATAAGAAGCTTATCTCTGCTGCAGAAGAGTAGTTCCAGTTATCGGTCAGATGAAAATACAATCGCTTCAATTGGCTGTTTTCCCTGTATCCTTCTGATTGCTGCCAGGCTTCACTGACGGATAGGCTGTGTTTTTTGATTCTGAATTTAACGGCAGCATGTTCGTGCAGCATCCCAAAGGAGCCCCCGGTCAATCCGCCGCGTAAGTTTGAGCTGTCCTGGTAGTTATTCAGAAGATCGATGCGCACCACACCTCCCGAATTTGCCCCGAACAGACTTCCATCCGGGCCTTTGATAACTTCTATCCGTTCAATTGCCGAGTGATCGATCAGGTTGAGGTAGGTGTTTCCGCCTGCATCGGTAAACGGAAATTCATTCACGTATACCTTTACATTGCGTACGCCGAAGGGAGAACGCAGCAAACTGCCGCGAAGAGAAAGACGATAGCTTCCGGGAGAACGTTCTTCCATCCTTACACCGGGGGCAGTGTTCATGGCGGTGACCAATGTCTGGTTGCCCTGTGAGTGAAGCAGCGTGTTATCAATCACACTGACCGAAGAAGGTGACCGGAGTATAGGAAGCTTGCGGAAATACGCATTGACAGTTACTTCCTTTAACGGGATGGAATCATTCAGGTCCTGGGAATGCATTTCACCCGAAAGAAGAAGTAGTAAGAAAAAACCGCTGCACAGGGTTTTCAAACTGTATGCCATGTTTTATTTTAAATAACTTACTCGCCATATTGTATTGCCTGCATCATCGGCAACAAGCAAAGAGCCATCTTTTGCCTGAGCTACACCTGCCGGACGGCCATACACTTTTCCGGAAGGTTCGTCTGCAATAAAACCGGTGAGAAAATCTTCGGGATGCCCGGGTTTATCATTCTTAAAAGGAACAAAAACTACTTTGTAGCCGCTTAATACCGAACGGTTCCAGGAACCGTGCTGGCCTATAAATGCACCCTTTTGGTATTTCTCAGGAAAAGATCCCTGCTCGTAAAAAGCCAGGCCGAGCGAAGCTGTGTGACTGCCAAGCGGTACATCGGGAACAATTGCTTTCGCAACAAGATCCGGCCGCTGATCATTTTCTTTTATGCGCGGATCCACATGTTGTCCATAGTAAGAATAAGGCCAGCCGTAAAATCCTCCGTCCTTTACACTGGTCATATAATCAGGAGGAAGGTCATCGCCCAGGTCATCCCGTTCGTTTACTGCAGTCCAAAGAACTGAGCTGGCCGGTGCCCATGCCATTCCAACAGGATTGCGCAGGCCGCCGGCAAACGTTCGTTCACCCGAACCGTCCGGGTTAATTTCCAGGATGCAGGCCCTGCGTTTTTCTTCCTCGATCCCGTCTTCGGCATGATCACTGCCTGACCCTACTGAAATATAAATTTTGGAGCCACCGGGAGAGGCTATGATATTGCGTGTCCAGTGTCTTCCTCCCTCAGGAATATCAAGAATTTTTTCTCCTTTTGATTTAATGCTTGTTTCGTTCTCTTTATACGGGTAACGCCATACTGCATCAGTGTTGGCTACGTAAAAATAATTTTTCAAGAGCAGCATTCCAAAGGGCATGTTGAGATCTTCCAGGAAAACAGATTGCAGATCCGGCTTGCCATCGTTGTTCGAGTCGCGGAATAAAGTGATCCTGTTCACCATTTCACTTTTTCCGTGTGATTTACTCATTCCTTTTACCGTCACCACCACTTTCTCAGCCACATTTGTCTTCTTTTTAGTTTCTGCAACAAGCACGTCACCGTTGGGCATGACATAGATCCAGCGTGGGTTTTCAAGTCCGCCGGCATATTTTGTTACCGTGAACCCGGATGGAGCAACAGGAGTATGGTTACCGGACCAGCCAATCACTTCGCTTGATTTTGCTACGGATTTGGTAGCATAGGGTTCAGGGAGATTCAGCTTCTGCGATGCTGTTTGTATTGTGTCTGCAGTAATGCCATCGCTGGATTTATTGTTTGCCGTGTTGGGGCCACAGCTTAATAATAAAGAAAAGGAGATTGAGATTAAAGCCTGTATGTAATTTTTCATACGGATGTTTAAATTTATAATTTCATGTAATTGGTTTCTGATTTACTTTTCAGGTCCCCGGCACCGCAGGAAGACTTACAAACATACGCGGTACTTTTCGCAAAAATCTTTAAAATCGTTTAAAGGGGATTATGAATAGCTGAACGCAAATAATTTGTGGATTGTGTGGTGATTGGCGTTTGTCCCCCTCAACGAGGGGGCAGGGGGAGGAGCTGTTCTTGCTGTGTTTGTTACGACCTTTTGCAAAATGTAGAATCCCTCCCCCTTAATCCCCCTCAATGAGGGGGACAGACTCCGTAAGGATATTAGCTATTTCCGCCGATGCAGGAAAAAATAAAAACCGGCAATGCATGTTTTAGCATCTCGGATCTTGCCGGTGACCAGCTTTTTTTTAAACGTGGCTATATCCAATTCTACCACCTCTATGGATTCATGCTCATTTTTCAATCCGCCGCCTTGTGCAACTTTATCTGCATCTTTAACTTCAGCATAATAGATAAAAAAACGCTCGGAGCTGTACCCCGGAGAAGAAAAGCAGGACAGTAACAACCGGATCTTCCTGGGACGGATCTTATAGCCGGTTTCTTCTTAGGCTTCCCGCATAGCGGTATGCAGGGAATCTTTTCCTTTTTCTATTTTCCCGGCAAGTATCTCAAGAATTTCTTCTTCGGTCTGGCCATGGATCGGGTAGCGGAATTGCCGGGTCAGAATTATTTTTTTTGAATCTGTGTTATAAAGCAGGACAGCCGAAGCATCTCCCCGTTTCAGCCGGAGACGGGAAAATTCATTTCCTGCCACATCGGCTATTTTTCCTTCTTCCAGGACCAGCCGGTCATTGAAAACAGTTTTTTCACTGATTACCGTATGCATGTTGGAGTGTTTAGTTATTAAAATGTGCTAAGAAGCAGTGATCGGGATTTTGAGTAAAGCCATAATTTATTTCTTTACTATTGCTTTACCATCAGTTTAAAGAACTGATCAAACTCCGGAAGAATGATGATCCGTGTTCTGCGGTTCAGGGCCTTTCCTTCCGGTGAATCGTTGGAAGCAACAGGCAGATAATCGCCGTGCCCGGAAGCAGTCATTCTTGCAGGGTCTATCTTATACTGTGATTCTAAGATCCGTACTACGGACGTGGCGCGCTTCACGCTCAGATCCCAATTATCTTCCATGCAGGAGGTATGTATAGGCACATTGTCCGTATGCCCTTCTACCAGGAAATGAATATCGGGATGTGCATTGAGTACCTGTGCCACTTTACTCAGCACATTTTTTGCTTCGGCAGTAACGGCGTACTTCCCGCTGTTGAATAGGAGCTTGTCGGAGATATCGATATATACCACACCCTTATCCACTTTGATATTTATGTCCTTGTCGTTTACATCGCTCAGGCTGCTTTTTAAATTGGTTACCAGCACCATGTTGAGGGAGTCCTTACGCGCAATGGCCGACTGAAGGCTATTGATATACGTATCCTTCCGGGAGAGATCTGCCAGGGACTGCTTAACGCTTTCGGCCTGCCTGGAGGATAGCACGGACATGTCTTCAAGCGCATTGAGCACCTGGTTGCTGTTCTTTTTCAGGTATTCCACCTGTGCCAGCAGGTCGGTGTTCTGGCGGGTAAGCTCATTGGCGGATGACTGGGCTTTTCTAAGTTCATCGTCGCAGCTTTTTTGAGTATCCCGGAGCTTTTGATAGGAAGTATCCAGGGTGTTAAATTTCTTTTTGCTTATGCATGCGCCTAAAAAAAGCGATGCGGTAAAAATTGCCAGGCAGGTTTTGAGTGTTGGATTTTTCATAGTGTTACATGTTAGATACCAAACAAAGATGGGCCAGACATGACAGGGAAATGTTACACAACCTTAAAAAGTAATTACATTATTTAAATTTTTGCATATTTCAGCATATACTTCACGCTAATCTACCGTTTACTAAACGAACCCTACCGTTTACTAATTTCCTTCCATAACCGGGCTTTTAGTGCCTATATTCATCACTTTACCGTACAGGCTTTCGTTACAGGTCCTGTTCAGGAATAAATTAGTAAATGAAAATAATTACCAGGCTTTTTAATCCATGCTGCGTGATAAAGAAACAAGCAGCTTTCATTTTGATTTGCCTGTCTACTTTTTTCGCCAGGGCCCAATCGGGCTTTGATCTGTACGGGCTTTGCTGGCGTGATCAAACTCCTACAAGTATGGATATTGCATTTGCTAAAATTGATTCCGGCAATGGGAACCTGACCTTACTGAGTACATGGAAGCAGAAAAGTATTCGCGCGCTGGGGCACAATGCAGCAGATCCAAAGAACAGAATGTTTTACCAGGTAACAACGGATTCATTGAATCTGTACATATTGAAAATAGACATGAATACCGGGATAATAATGGATACCGTATTCCGGCAGGATTCTCTCGGGACCGGGGAATCCGGTATCGCTTGGATAACTGATGAGGTGCGGGGTCTCTTTTATAATTGCTTTGATGACCACATCTATTTTTCCTATTTGATCCCCACTAAACCTTTAGATAGTTCCCAGGTGCCTGGCACCCGCCTGGCAAAGATAGACGGTGTGACGGGTAAGGCCAGCCTGGTAACCATATTGCCGGTGTATACAAGTGTTGGTCAGCAATACTTTGATATGAGCCATCAGCAGGTCTTTATGACAGGTTACCAGAACAGTAATATCCTGTACGTGTACGATCTGCCCACAGGCAAGCTATCTTCTGTTACGCTTTCTAAAAAATACAGTATTGATACTCATCTTAATCTTGTCCTGAACCCGGATGATAACCAATTGTACGGAATGGAATTCTACTACAGTTATTTTACGAGCCCCAATTATATTGCCAAGGCAAGGATAGTGAAAATAGATCCGCTGAGCGGTAAGGTAACCGACCTGTCTTCTCTTTTTGATTGCAACGATCAGGGTAAAGTAATCCTTGATCCTGGCAACCGCAAATTGTATTTCATGGGAGCTCGCAGCAATCCATTCGCTGTTACCTTCGGTGTGTTTGATCTGAATACGAAAATGATCTCCTTTCATAAAACGGATAATCTTCCAAACACGTTTTTAATATCAGGCTTGTATGGCATGAATACACTGCTGCCGGATACCGCTTTTACCTGCAGGAATTTTTGCCAGCATGCACCTACCTTTTTTTCTCCTCTTACCCGGCATGGTTCTCTTGAATGGGATTTCGGTGATCCTGCCTCGGGCAGTTTAAACACCAGCACCCAGCCGTACCCTCAGCATATTTACAATGCTCCCGGAACCTATACGGTTACCATGATGTCAACCAATTGTTATGGTTCGGACACGGTACGGAAAAAAGTGGTCATTCAGCGTTTCCCACAGATCAGCCTGGGGAATGATACCAGCTGGTGTCCCGATAAAAAAAATACGCCGCTGAACCTTCATGTAAATGCATCAAACTCCACTTACCTGTGGCAGGATGCAAGCACCGCAGCCACCTATACCGTAACCCAGCCCGGTATTTATTGGGTGCAGGTAAACAGCAGCTGCGGGTATGTGAGAGATACCCTGGTTGTAGGTTCAGAAATCTGTCCCTGTAATGTGCTTGCGGCCCCTACCATCACATCAAGTACAGTACAATTTATTTTTGATTGCGACGTGTCCGGGTACGGTAACCTATGGGTGGAGTTTTACAACGACATAGGGCAAATTGTTTTACGCAAATCCATACTGCAAAATAATGACCCAATTCATTTGGATGAATTTGCATCCGGGGTTTATTTTTACCGCGTTCGGGATGAAAGCTACGTGATAAAAACGGGTAAGGTTGTTAGGATCAGGTAAGGCAACTTAGCCAGCAGGCATAAGACCTTTTACATGCGCCTTATAAGCGCAGCGGAAAATTCCCAGGGAATAAAAAGCTAGCCTGAGAATTTATATGTTAAGCCTATTTTAAATTTAAGGCTGCTGTATGGCCAATATTTATTATGTGATTCATCCACGTTAACAAAACCATTATCAGAGGAGTTCCTGAATTTTTTTTGGTTTCCATTTCATGAAATTAAAGTCAAATTCTGTAAGCAATAGCACCTTATCGGAGATGCTGAATTCACGGCCTAATCCACTGGTAAATCCATAAGAAATACCGTTTTTGTAATCGGTTATTGTATGAATAATAACCGTAACTGTAGTGTCCTTATAGGGAGGCGGACCATTCAGTGTATACTCGTAAATACTTGTCTCATCATATTCCACACTGGTTTTCCCAAAACAACCCACTAAAAAACCAAGTTTCAAATACCACATCCTCACAGTATCTCCCAAATAAATTTTTAAAAAGGGATTGAACTGAACTTGTGAAATTTCCTTGTAAACAGTAGTTGAATTAGTTGCTCTGTTAGAATAATTCCCATTGCTGAATAGAGTACTAATACTTGTAAAATCCATGGAAATCGGCGTTCCTGTATGGAAGTTGGTACCAAGACCTACCGCTACATTCCTGCCTACTATTTTAGCATGTCTACCTGCAGATCGTATCCTTTCCCAAGCGAAGCCATAACACGTTTCGTTTGGTCATTGGAATAGGAAAAATTGTGCGATTCAACTTTGCCGCTTGATCCAAAAGGTCCTCTCAATATACCGGCCCCATAAGCTCCTAAAATGCCAATCGAATAACCGGATGTTTGTCCAAATACTAAATTCCCAAAAGCAACCAAACACAGTATAGAAATAATTATTTGACGTATAATAATGTAAAAATACTATTAAAGATTTTGGATTGATATCCCTGCTAACGAATCAGGTTTCGTTTTATTGTTTTTTGAAGTAACAGTTTTAGTGTTGAGACGGGACGACACTAAATTTAAGGATGAAAAAAAACTCCAATGTCAGGATATGGACATTGGAGTATAATAGATCCCAGAATTATTTGTTACTGCTTAATTACCTTCCTGGATATAATCTTATCGTTACAGATTACTCTAATTAAATAAACACCGGCCGGTTGGTTAGTAATATTTACAGGTAATCTATTTCCCTTTACATTCTCATCTTTGAAAATAACTTTTCCCCTCATGTCATAGATGAAAACATTTTGCACATCATTATCTGAAAAAGTAAGGGTTAATAAACCATTGCTGGGGTTTGGTATTGCCTGAACAAAGCTTTCCTCAATATTCTCCTGTTCTTCTTCATCTTCTTCTTCAAAAACAATTCCCTGTTCATCCCCATTCTTTATACCAAATGAAGTACCCGGACTTGAGCAGCCATGTATAAATGCAAGGAAAGATCCGCCAGGCTCAGATGCAGCAATAAAATTAGGACTGAGTGTAATGGAATGCGTTGCCCTGAATATGGTAGCATCATTGGATGTGGTCAGTGAATTAGCAGATGTAATATAATTTGCTTCAAAGAAAGCCGGTGCGATGCCCACATTGTTAAGTGTCCAAACATCCTGAACAGGACATACTAAATCGTGTTCCCATATTCCTCTGCCACCCAGGCCCACACGCAGTTTATTCGCATAGTAATTGATCTCCATGGTTGATTTCGAAACATGAGGTAACACTCCTATTTCCACCCAGCTGTCTGTCCCTGAGTTTTGATAATCATTATTTGTATAATACACTGCTCTGTCGCTGGCAATATACAAACCGCCATTGCTGCCTCTTTCCATGACGATGTGGTTTGTAGAGGGATCGAATGGTAAATTTCCCGTCATATTTGTAAAGACCGGGCTGCCGGCATTGGTATAATCTGCTTTCCAGACAAACCCTCCCCAAAAGGTTAAGTAAACAATATTGGGATTATAACAATCTACAACAAATTTGGCCAGCCCGCCCCCATACCAGGGAGATCCGGGCAACGCAAAGGATAAGTTTTGCCAGCTTGTTTGTACGGCAGCGGCAGCAGCGTTTACATTGGTGTTTCTCATCAGATGATTTACTCCATCCTTGTTGAAAATTACACTTATATAAATGTAATTGGGATTGGAAGTAGAGACTGCCATATGATTTATGCCGGTTGCTGTATATGTAGGGGAGGTATAATTAGTTAGCTGTTCGATGTTATCAACCCCTGTATCATTTGATCTGGAAACCTGCTCAAGTCCTGATGAGTATGATTTGAAATAAAAATAATTAGGCAGCAGATTATTTTGTATGACTGACCGGGTGTATGCATTGCTCATTACCGTAGATTCGTTATATGTATCGGCTGCACCTCCTGTATTTGAATATTCAAATCCGGGGCCTCCAAAAGTATTCACACTGGTCCAAACATGATTGTCATTTGATTGGTCAATGACAGACCCATCTCCGTCTCCATCATTTACCGTTTGCCAGGGATCACTGCCGGTGACGGGGCTGGACATGACACTGCCATCGTGATACAGTCCAACCACCATTTTTTTACCGGTGAAACGGGATTGGGCTATATTTCCGGTAACTTCAGCGATACCTAACCCGCTGCTTTTTGCAACTATGGTTGCGCAGGCATTGGATGAATAGGAAACTCCTCCATGGTGTGCAATAAAAACATCGGTGCTGCAGGTTGCGGTTGTACAGTTCTGCAGTGGAGGAGCAAACACACCTTCAACATCTGAATGGTAAGGAGTAGTTGCGCTTGAAGGGCTTAGTACTGTAGTGTTTGCGCCATAATTAATTGACTTCCCAAAAGTAGTGTAGTCGCCAACATACACAATAGCCTCGTTGGCATTTGAAACTCCGAATCCCCGGCCCAGGCCGTGGGTCAGGCCGTTGAGTGTTGTTCTCAAAGTCCAGACTCCGGTACTGTAATTATAGGTATGTATTTTTTCAGTGGGGCCGCTGTATTGAACGTCTTGTACATATATCAAATTGGAATTTGCCTCGGTCACCGTTATTTCCAGGTTTCCCGGCTCCGTTCTCATTTGAACACCAGGGCTGGGAGGTATATAAACACTTTGGTTGGCAATGAATCCCCCGGAGGGATCGCTTAGACTTGTCCAGGTTCCGCCCGAATTAGTTGAGACCTGCATATCCCAATTGTTGGTTTGATGATACCCGTTTGGATCTACAAAATAAGCTGTTTGCAAAGTTATAAAAATAATACTGCTGTTGCCAACTTTGAATTCTATATCTTCAATATTCCCGGTTTTGATTAAAGACCAGGTGGGAGTTGCTGTCGTGATATTGCTGGATTTATATAATCCTCCTGTTGTTGCTACATAACCCACTGCGGCATTACTGGGATCAATAAGTATTTTATGGATGGTAGTTTGTTCTGCCAGTACTGTAAAAGTACTTGCTGAACCGATAAGTGTATAGTCAACTCCTTTGTTTGTCGTCCGCCATACACCGCCGGGACCAATTGCAAAATTACTTTCAGGAGCATGACGGTTCCAGCCACCTCCGATATGTGAGCAGCCATACCATGTGTTTGAATCTGCCGGAGAAAATGCGGCAGAGATACAACCGGACAGAGTCCATTTATCCGAACCGGCATTTTTCCAGCTGTTACCTCTGTTTCCCGAATAAAATAATCCCCCGGAGAGGGAAGAGGCAAGCATCCGGCTGGGATTCAGTCTATAAAATGTAATGTACTGAATCGGGCCAATTCCTTTTTGCCCTCCGCCATTAGTAGCTATACCGACCGTTGGTGTTTGTATGGGGCCCAATTCTGTCCAGGGATCTGTAATACCAGTTACGGTATTAATACTTCCGTTTTTTGCCCGGGCGTTATCATTAATACTTTTGGTCATGACACTAATGTAACCTTCAACAGTACCATTATTGGGTCCTATACGGGGCTCCCAGATGTTTAACCAGTTTCGGTATTGATTATACTCACTCCCTTCGTGTTTCAGGTAAGCAGGCCCGCGTTCTTTAAGTTGTTTAGCAAAGTAAGCATCCCTTTCGCTCTTTATTTCCTGGAAAGTCTGATGTTTTTTGTTTTGTGCCAGCAATGCTGCCGGAATACAAAAGAGCATTATTAAATAATACAATTTATTTTTTTTCATAGAAATACCTGTTTTAAAATTGATGAATGGGATTGGAGGAATTATTTGGTTTCAACTTTTTCCACCCGTTTCGCCAATTCTGTATTTCCTTTTGTCAGCTCTGTAATGTCCTTTTTCAGTTCTATGATGTATAAAGAAAGCTCTTCGATTTTCTCCAGCAGCTTAGCATCCATTTTTGCCATATCGATACCATCCTTCACAACTTCTGCTGCAGAAGGCACATTCGGTAAATGTTTATTTGCTTTTACAAAAGCTTCAAGTTCAGAGATGCTGGGCAGTTTATAATCTTCGTTAAATACATAGTCGGCCCAATCAGTTGAATTAACTACTGCAACCTTTACTTTTTCAGTCAGTATCCCTGTTTGAACATACAGTTTATAACCGGCAGGGAGTGTAGTGGTTGCATCGCCTATTAAAACATTGCCGTTTACCGATAGCTGAGCGGTAGGAGTATTGGTATTTATTCCTATGGAACCATTGTTACTGAGGAATAAGATAAAGTTTCTGAATCCAACGCCTGTACTACCGAAAGGTTTCCAGAAATTCAGTCCATTGGTTTGATCTGTGCCCCTAAGATCATATTCTATTCCCCATTCCGCATTGGCTGTTTGACCTTCCCCGAATAACATGGTGGATGCAGCTCCATTGACCAGAAGATTGCCAACAACTTGTAGTTTTTGCGAAGGAGCTAAAGTACCTGTGCCTATTCCTACATTTCCATTTCCGGCTATGTAAAATTTATTTCCTACCGAGTTATCTACCCGCAACAGGGCCCCCGTAAAAGCATCATTTCTGGAAGATTTGATCCTGAAGACATCTGCAGTGGAAGTAGTGGAAAGGGGTTCGAAGTTAAAAAAATACGAACCTGTAGGTGAAGTTACTGTAGAAGCGGGGGATACAGATAGATTCCGGGTGTTAGGAGACAAAACGACGGTAGTACCGCTTGTTGTCCACTGTCCAAAGGAGGAAGCTCCGGAAATTAATAAAACTACAAGCAAAAAGAATAGTTTGTGTGTTTTCATAAATAGAATTTTAGATATTTTAATTGGTATTAATAGTTAATGATTGCTTTTAACTGCAAAGGAACGGCGGTGAAACATGAAAATATAGTACCAACCTATATTCGGTTCTTTTTTGCCAATAACCGGTAGTATTTTGGCAATAGGTGGCAGATAGCAGGTTATAATTGTCTAATTTTAAAAAGTCATTCTTATGAATTGATCATCTTCAGTCATAAGAAAAGCGGACAATGCCGCTTTTCTTCTAACCATCTGTCCTTATTCAATAGTTATCTTTTTCACCTTAGAACGTTCATCATTGATTACTTTAACAATGTAAATCCCTTTAGGCATTGTTGAAAGATTAATATTAATTTTCTTTTCTTCGGTATTCATTTTTTGGAATACAACTTTACCTAACAGATCATATATAAAAACATCTTTCTCTTCTTCTGATCCAACCCACAGCGTAAACGATCCATTACTTGGGTTAGGGAATACGTTAATCTCCCCTAACTCTTTTAACTCTTCCTGCTCAGCCTCCTCCTCGTTGAAGCGAAATGGAGTATCTCCTATAGAAGCCACTTTGAACGAATTACCGGCACCGTTGCAGCCATGAATAAACAGATCATAGTATACACCGCTAGTAACAGTAGCATCAAAATCACTGTAAGCAGAACCCGGAACAACATCAATGTAATCAGTGGCGCGCATAACCGCTTTATAGTTATTGAGCCTGCTGTTCGTTACAATTACGTTCTCCCCTTCCCAGAAAAAATCTGTAGGACTGCTGCAGTTAAAACAGTTTAATACCGGTTTAGTTGGCAACTCCGGGCACCAAAGCGATTTTTTCCAAATACCACGGCCAAAGGTTCCGACTCTTACTGTATTTTCTTTATAGTTTATATCCAGTTGAGACATATAGATATGCGGAAGATCGGTATCATAGGTAAACCATTGAGTGGAATACATATTCCTGAAGTACACATTTCTGTTAGTGCCAAGATAAATAGCATCGGCACTACCCCTTTCGTAGATCATAAATGTTATATACTCATCTGCAGGAATACCATTGCTGTAATTTGTCCAGACTCCATTTTTTTTTCTTATTACTTTATAGTTATTAAATTCAGGCAAGCCGCTTTTGATAGCAACAAATATGGTGTTAGGGTCCCAATCGCTTACTTCAATATCCTTAAAAGTATATTGATAAAGTTTTGGATCATCTACAGCCCAACCCAAACCAAATAGGGTGTTCAGATTAGGCGTGATCTTTTCCCATTTATTATCATTATGGTCTTCCCAGGAATCATTAATATCCACATCCGTCCCATTCAGGAACCTGTTATATTTATATATATGAGCCATTACATGCCTCTTCACACCACCTGCATCAACTTCAGAAGTTGAATCTGCATCGGTGACAAAGTAAGTGAAATTTTCATCGGTAGGGGAAATAGCCATAGCTGCTGCAGTGCTGAACCAGCTATCATCCCGTACATAGGGATCGGTTGAAGAATAATCTTTTCCTGTCTCGTATTTTGTTGCGAACACACGATTAACAGGATCATATTGAAATATTCCCCTTTCAAAAGAATAAATTTTACCCGGTCGTTTTGTATCCTGGAAAAACCGGCGTGCAATTCCCCTGATGTGTGTGCGAGGTTGTGATAGATCTGCGGCAAACACAGAACCGGCAGCAGGAGCATAAAACCAGGAATAATCAATGCTCATTGTAAAATTAGTCGTTGCATCGAGTACAGAGCCCAACTCTGCATTGCCCTGGTAGGTGTTCATAAGCATTAAGTCGGCGTTAAACCGGTCAATCCATACTTCGGTAGGTTCAACACCCCAGGTTTTACAGGTTGACATATCGCTGGCGTGGAAAACAAAGCCTTTGGTATCGTGCTCACCTGTTGCATACAGATCAGGATCCGTTTCTGAACTGCAGAACCCGTGTACCTGGGCATTGTGAATACCATTGTTTTTGTACCCCCAGGTATTACTATACAACCCCGGAGTAGGGGTTATTGTATAGTTGTTTACACTAAGTCCGCCGTCTGTGGCGACAAATACTCTGCGAATAGTACCATTATCAAAAATTCGTATATCATGCAGATCAGCATGGATCATGTTTGTATATTCATAGTCATTGGGGTAATAATAATCAGGGGAGTTCCCGGGAGCTACGAAAGCATCATCGATCGCTCCGCTTGCACTACCTATAGGATCATACACTCCGGGAGTGGGGGCGCTGAAATTGTATTTCCACAACCTGTCTCCTCCCGTATAAACAAAATCCTTAGTACCGCATACCGTTATCCTGGTTGTATTTATATCTGAATCCGTATAACCGAAAACATAATTTAAGGTATTAACTCCCGCAGTACTCCTTAAAAACTTATAAACCACGTACCCTTTCCCTACACTAGTATTACTATTGAAAGGATGACCAGGATATTGAATAGTAAAATTTGTTGCCTTTGAAGCGACACCGAGTAAATAAATAATTTGTGAACCATCTGCAGCCAAGCCTCCGTAGTTTAATTCAAAATATACATTATCATACGACAATGTAGTGGAATTGCTCCAGGTTACATTTGTAAATGTGGCTCCGTCATTGGTGGAGATTACAAATTTCTTCTGATCTCCCGAGGCATATACATTGTATCCTCCCCCTGTTTTCGGTGTAAATACGATGTTTTTAAATTCTGCACTATTATCTACTAATGTCCAGGTTCCGCCTGCGTCCGTGGTTCTGTATATGCCCACACTTGTACAGGCTAATAAGATCTGGCTGTTGTCCGGATGCATTTTCAAACTCCTGATAACCAATGTTTTTCCCGCAGGAACCGGAAAAGCTCCTGTCGTAGTCCAGGTTCCATTCGTACCGCTTAATTTATGCACACCACTCGACCGCTGCTCATAGAGCGGAGCGCTGTGAAAAGTAAAATCGGAAACGTAAAGATCTTTAGTTACAGGATCTATGGCAATACCGGAAACTCCGGATAGTTTAAGCGTGGAAGTACTGATATTATTCCAGGTAGCGCCATCATCTGTTGTGCGCCACAGCCCGCCTCCAAAACTACCAGCATAAATTATTTGATTGGTACCTCCATTATATCCCGGGTCGAAAACAATCACATCCAGACGGCCGCTTTCATAAAGTCCGTTGGTATTTTTTTTAGGACCCACAAATTGCCAGGTGCTTTGCCCGAATACCATAAACGGAATCAACAAAGCAAAAGTGAATATGTATAATTTATTTTTCATTTTATTTTTTTAGAATTGTGATTAAAAACTCCGTGCTGATTCTTCACAAGCGCATATTCTCTTTCTATTGATTTTGCAATAGTCGAAAGCATAAAACAGGACTTCAATATATACTGTACAGTGATCTATTTTTTCAGCGCACTTATTTCGCTCTCAAGTTTGTTAATCTTTTTGTTTTGCTCGATCATATACAGAGTAAGCTCTTCTATTTTCTCAAGAAGTTTGGCATCCATTTTACCCAGGTCTATACCATTTGCTACTACTTCACGGGCAGAAGGCACATCGGGTAAATGCTTATTTGCTTTTACGAACGCTTCAACCTCCGTAAGTGATTTTAATTTGTAATCTTCTGTAAAAACATAATCCGCCCAGTCAGCACTATTTACAACAGCCACTTTTACCCGTTCCGTAAGTATTCCTCCCTGTACATATAATTTAAAATTGCCGGGAGTGTTAGCACTACCTATCACTACTTTTCCGTCATTATTAACTGTCATAGCATTTAACCAGGAAATAGCACTGCCGGCTGCGCCTGAAGGAGCAGTCCTGAAACGTATAGTGCCGGCATCTGTAAGGAAAACACCGCTGGCGTAATCTGCTACAATGCGTTTATCACCCGCATTATATGTAAAATTGTAACACATTCCTTTGAACCCACCATTGTGAAAGGTAAACCGGTCTCCGATCTGAAGAGCTTCCTTGGGACTAGCAGCACCAAGCCCTACATATCCATTTCCACTTATATAAAATTTATTACCGATAGAATTGTCTACCCGAAACAAAGCCCCGGTAAAAGCATCATTCCTGGAAGATTTGATCCTGAAGACATCTGCGGTGGAAGTAGTAGAAAGGGGTTCGAAGTTAAAAAAATACGAACCTGTAGGCGAAGTTACTGTAGAAGCGGGGGATACAGACAAATTCCGGGTGTTAGGAGATAAAACGACGGTGGTGCCGCTTGTTGTCCACTGTCCAAAGGAGGAAGCTCCGGAAATTAATAAAACTCCAAGCAAAAAGAATAGTTTGTGTGTTTTCATAGATAAAAAATTAAATGTTTTAAATACTGATTTGGTAATTAAATTGGGTAATCGGCTTAATTTATATCGCAAAGAAAAGACGACATGGCCTGATATAGTAGCACCAATTTATAGTCGGTAGTATTTGGGCAATAAGTGGCGGAATAGAACAATAAGCGGTGAAACTATATTTGAAGCCGGGTGAGCTTATTCAGAAGTTCGTTCTTTTTTCGACGGGAAACTTCCACCGAATCTCCGTTTGACATGATCACATAGCCCCCATCTCCCTTTACGTATTTTACAACATGGGATAAGTTTATCAGGCAGGAATTGTGTACCCGGAAAAAATTCAGGTCAGAAAGGAGTTCTTCATATTCTTTCAATATCCTGGAAACAAGTAATTTACTCCCTTTAGACAGTACGATTTCGGTATAGCTTTCACTGGCTGTACATTTTACAATTTCTTCGGCGTTTACCATTTGCAAGCCGTCAAAAGTGGGTATTGCTATTCTAACCGATTTTCCTTTTGCCTGAAGATTTGATAACAAGAGTTCAAAATCAGGCATCAGTTTGGTTTTGTCAGACTGCTGTTTCCGAATCTTATCGATGGCCCTGGTTAGCTCATCTCCATCAATGGGTTTTAGGAGATAATCAAGCGCACTGTATTTAATTGCCTTAATAGCATAATGATTGTAAGCGGTCGTAAATATTACATTGAAGCCCGGAGATTTGATTTCTTCCAAAAGAGCAAATCCATTACGATAGGGCATTTCAACATCCAGGAATACTAGGTCCGGACCGGATTTTTCAATTGCTTTTTTAGCGCTCCCTACCGAATCGCATAATTCGAGCACCTGTACTTCCGGGCAATACATTTCCACTAATTTGGAAAGTGTTATCCTGCTTGTTTCTTCGTCGTCAACAATAATCGCATTTATCATATACAAATTATATTTATAATTAATAAGAAGGTATGTTTAACTCCACCCTTGTTCCGATACCATTTCCATCTTCATCTTCAAGGTCAACAATGCGTATACTGAGGTTGCTGTTGTTTACCTGGTTGAAAATATCCAAACGCTCCTTGGTAATGGACATCCCTACTGATTTGTGTGTCTGATCCTGCCGAAGATCCCGGATCTCCGAAGATTTCTTTCTTCCGATTCCATTATCCTCAATAACGCACAGTAGTTCATTTTGTTTTAATTCCAGCTGAATGGTAAGTTTTCCCACTCCCGTTTTCTTATGCATTAATCCGTGCCATATTGCGTTCTCCACATAGGGTTGCAACAACATGGATGGAATTTGAATTGTATCTACATCTATATTTTCATTCACTTTAATAATATATTCAAATTTATTTTTAAACCTCAGCAGCTCCAGTTCCAGGTATATGCCCAACGCTTCCAGTTCCTTCACCAATGGAATTGCTGCAGGCTTGGAATTATCCACTACATACCTGATCAGCTTTGCAAATTTTGACAGGTATTTCTGAGAAGATTTTGGATCGTTGTTGGTAATAAAATACTGAACTGAGTTGATCGCGTTAAACACAAAATGCGGGTTCATTTGAGCACGTAATGCTTTCAATTCCGCAGTTGACAATCTCGTACGTTGTATGGTTTTCAGCTTTGCTTTTCTTTCAATGATATCCAGCCTGAATTTAAATATAATAAGGACCAGGAAAATAATCACAACGGTCATACTGATCCTGAAGATCCATGTCTGCCACCAGGGTGGTTCAATGGTAAAAGTAAACGTGGCCGGTGAGCTGCTTATATACCCGTCGTTGTTCTTCGCATACACCACAAACTTATAAGTTCCGGCAGGAAGCGTTTGGAATTTAACAGAGGTATTGCTTGCATATGTCCAGGTCGTATCCAGGCCTTCCAGCTTATACTTGTATTCGACTTTTCCCGGTTCTTTGTAAGATAATCCGTTATAGTATATCTCCAAATAGTTTTCGGAATAGCGCAATGAATGAATGGTGCTTGTGTCCACCTTTTCCCCATTGACCAATACCTTTGTGATATATATGGGAGGTGGAGTATCATTATCCTTTATCCTGCGAGGGTCAAAAACGGAAATCCCGTTGTTATGAGCCAGCCATATTTTGTTTTTATACTTCGTGATGGCATTCACTTCGTTGGTAAGCAACCCATTGTTAGAGTAATAATTTTCCACCGTGTAACGAAAGGGGCGATAGCTTGTTACTGTTATTTTATTAAGTCCGTTGTTGGTACCTACCCAAACCGTATTGGCGGAATCTACATATAACACCCTGCACATATTACTGGATAAGCCATCTTTTTTCCGGATCTGGTAAAAATCCTTATCCATCTTAATAATTACCCCTTCCCCGCGACTAACCATCCACAAAGAGTTATTAGGGCCGTCACTTAAATCCACGATCCTGTTTTTCAGCAAAGGGCTTTCCTCGGTACCAGCGTACCGGAACCCAGTTGTTTTAGAGTATGTATACAAACCATTGCTGGAACATATCCAGATCGTTCCGTTCCTATCCTCGTAAATATTATCCGAGTAATAAGGCAAATAGTCACCAATGGGCCTCGGAGAAGTGAACATAGAATCATACTGTATAAGAGCTCTGAAACGAAGAGATAGTATACTTCTGTCTTTTAATGCGATTAGCTTTTTTGAGCCTTGCTGGTTGTATTCTTTAAAATTATTTCCAGTCAGTTTAAATACACCCGGAATAGTGCTAATGTATTTTTGTGTTTTATTAAAATTCAAAAAACTGGTCACCTCAGTTACTAAATGGAGGCTCGTAGGGGGTACTTCAAGCTGAATGGTCTTTATGGCCCGGTTTTCAAATACACTTATTTGCCCGTTCAGGTGACCTGCAGTTACTTTATCATCCAATATGCCGATACACGCGATACTGCTTTCAGGAAGGCCGTTTTCAGGTGTGTAGTACCGGAAATTCCTATAGGGAATGTAAAAAATGCCGTGGCCCTTTGTGCAAATCCATAATTCGCTTTCTTTATCCCTGTGAAGCGCAGTAATAGTTTTCTGATCCAGTTTTTTGAATACCAGATCGGAAGGTTCACCTCCTGGCCGGATTGATTTTAATCCCAGGTAGGTTCCAATAAGTATGTTTTTACCTTCATCCTCGGCTATGCAAATGATCGATTGATCTTCCTCCTTTTTGAAAATCATCCCCTGTTTATTGAATTTCACAACGGTATTATGGACGAAAGACAGATAACTACCATCCGCCAATCGTTTCACCTGGAACCTAAGCCTGCCCGTAGAGAATGGTTTTGTTGTATCCACCGGTATAGAACAAGATAATTTCCCTCCATGCATTACATAGATCCATTTCACTGTCGAGAACCCTCCATAGATAAATCCATCAGTATCCACCTCATAAACATATTGACCTTCCATAGGCATACTGATTTTTTTAATATGCCGGGTCTGCCAGCCGGGTTCGATCTTTATAACATACTGATCAGAAACTCCCATCCAGATGGTATCCCCTTTATCGACATAAAGAGAATGTACAATTACATTCTTAAGAAGTACCGCTAATGAGTCGTTTGCAGAAAGTGTAAATATTTTCTCTTTACTGAAGTAGGATAATTTTCCCGAAGAAGAACGGAACCAGATGCGGTGCTTATAATCCTCATGAACCCCAAAAATGGTATTGTCAGGCAATCCATCCTCCGTGGTATAATTTTTAAACTGATATCCGTTAAAACGGCTCACTCCCATGTCAGTAGGAAACCAGAAATAACCCGCCGAGTCTTCCATCATTTCGTACACTTCGGAGGAAGGAAGCCCGTCCTTTACATTAAAGTTCCGGTATAAATTAAATTGAGCAATACCGGAAAGCGGGATAACACAAAAAAAAATAAATAATTTAAGTACTGTTTTCAATTTTCAATGCTTGAATAGTTACCTGAACAATAAATTTCATGGATTAAACGATCTTCATAAAATATCTATCAGCACCCTGTTTGACACTATCCCACTCTCTTGGCTTGTTTGTCTGATCCTGGCCGCTAAAGGCTTAAATTTAAATGAAATGACAATAGGATATTACCTTATTTTAAATTATTGTTGACATAATTTAAATCTTTCAGTTATGATACATTCGGTATATTATCCGGTATTGTGGCTGTAAACATTAAAAAACAGCAGGCACTCATTACAGATTTCCTTCGTCTAGTATTTCTTAAGTTCCGTCGATGGTTCTATCAATCCCATCGTTTATATAGCGGAATCCGTCTAAATTTCCTGCTGAGAACGCCCCCGGGCTTACAATATTTTCTATTTTTTACCCGTTATATATAAAATTTGTTTGCCATGCACAGATTCTACATAACATTTAACATCAATCACCATTAAAGTCCTGTGAGTTAAGTAGCAGGCATTAACGCAATATGACCGACAAACATGAAGCAGGCCATGAAGAGGTGGAATCAAAACAAAAAACATTTACTGTTCCTGCAGACCCGGAAGGTATAATCATCCTGAAGGTGATCGATGGTGGAAAGGCTTCCAACATCGGAACAACGGGGCTGAGATGGAAAAACAACCGCGGCGATGAACCCCGGCTGATAGCGCCCGGAAACTCCGTTATCCTGAATGCTCCGAACGGAGTTATCCTGGTGACCACGCAGGATGAGAAAAATGCAGGCCAGATCAGCGTAGAAACACGCGCGTAGGAACAGCAGTAGGTGTTACGTATAGGTATACAACAGATATTTCTATCAGTTGCCCAGTGCAGTCATATTACCCAAACGCTGTCCCATCAGTACAGAAACGGAGCTAAATACTCCCTTTTGAAACATCAGGATATTCAATGATCCTCCGTAGGCAAAATGACCCAGCTCATTTCCTTTTTTCACATTAACGGGGTGCGCACCCGGAGGGACCATCGTTGATTGATGGTTGATCATGGAAGGAAATATGGCACTGATGGTATTCAAGCCAACGGGTATTAAAGCCACATATCCGTATTTCTCTGTTTCTATAACGAAATAAGCACGATGGAAGTCCTCAAAGATGCTGAAATCTGTAGTACTCTCTCCTATGTTCCATTTATTAAACCAGTCTTCACCATCCATGATTCCATTATAGATACCCTGCACCTCTTGTGACTCCACTATTTTTCCTGTTACCGGGGCATGATAGCGATGATAATTGTTTGGCATCAGCACACAGGAAACAGCGGTACCTCCTACAAAGTGTTTTGCATATTTGGAATTATTCAGCAGATCCTTTACATTTATTTGCCGCGATTTCACATTCAGCTGAGTGGTCAATGTCAGATCCGATTCAATGAAATTTATTTCCGAGTCAGCTGATGCAACCGCTACTGAATTATCGTCGGGATCGGCAATGGGGCGCGCATGTGCAGAGGGTTTGAGCTCACGGGTAAAAAATTGATTGAATGATTTAAATCCTCCGGCAGGAACAATAAAATCTTCAATTTTAGTAGAAGGATCATCTATCCATGCTTTAATATATTTTAATGACTCGGGAGAATCCATAAACCTGCCACGTTCCTTGATAAATTTAACGGTCCAGTTAAAAACTTCTTTTGTGTAAGGAACCGTATTATTTTTTCGGCTTTTCAATGTATTTATAAAATAAAAAGCCGTTTTGTTATTCAGATAAAAATAGGTAAAAGGAACAATCTTCCCCAATCCTCCTGCAGGTTGTGGCAAAAAAGTAAACCAGCCAACAAAATAATTAACAAAGTAGTCAATGGTCTTACCTAACCAGGGATTCGGCGTTCCATCAAGTAATACAGGCTGAACATTGGCAATGGCATCGTTGTATGCCGCTTCTACCACCGGGTTGCTTACTATTTCTTTTAGCTCCTGGATCAATGCTTTCATTTCCGGAGTTAAATTAGGGTTCAGGATTTCTGCTGCGACCTGGCCGGGTTCGGAGGGTGTTACTGTTGTGCTCATGGTTAAGTGTATTTAATGGGGTTAATTATGGATTGCAATTATTTTGTGCGAATGTAAGTTGAGCCATGTATTTTGTCAAGCTGCATTTAACCAATAGGTACGTTCGTTTATCTATCCGTATTATTCTCTTAACCAACAGTACAAACAAACTATCAGTGGAAGTAATCTTCATATAGTGCAGTTGGTCAATCTCCCCAAATCTTGCTGAACTTCTATACCTTGTTTAACCCTACAAATCTAACATCCCCCTGCAGCTCAGAACAGCGCAATACTACCTGATTAAAAAAGCAAGTAGTTATACCTGGTCACTTTTCAACAACAAACTTCACGGGCAAGCCGTATTACATCACTCGTTTCGAGCTCCGGATTTGGTATGTTTCGTAGCTTTGCGACCTGATTCTTATTGCGTAATATCCATATATGTTTTCCGGTATTAAAAAATTATTTTACAAAGCGTGCTGGGCTCCGATTGTTGTATTGCTATTGCATAACGGTATTGCCAAATTATGGGGACACAAACCAAGCCTGGACCCGGCTATGCATTTTTTGGGAGGAGCAGCCATGGCTTATTTTTTTTACCAGGCGTTGCTTATCGGTCATGCCTTATTCGGTGATCCAAAGCCATTTGCACGGTCATTCATTGTATTTTGTGCTGCCGTGACTGTAGCCGTATTTTGGGAATTCCTGGAATTCATCGGAGGTAAAACAACCGGCAATTCTGTTCAAACAAGTGTGGAAGAAACCATGTACGACCTTCTCCTGGGAGCCGGTGGCGCATTATTGTATTTATGTATCAGTGCGATAATAAAACGGATAAAAAAATACTAGCCCGGTTTTAATAAAAACAACATCGTTGACCAACAGCTAGTTGGTTTATTACCCCATTTGCACTTTCTATATGTCCCGCACGCGCGTGGCTCGTGTGTTATCGGCTTTTCTGCCCCTTCCTTAAAAAAATACTGACTACATGCACCTTATTTATATTATATATGCCAATATGTTTGTATTTTTGAAATAGCTATGTATCGGCACAAAAAAACATCAATAACATCAACGGATAAGATGCTAAAGCATGAAACACAATTTTCAATTACCCGATTTCCCAAATTCCCATTTCGCTATTGAAACATCCATCTGGAACGGACGAGCAAAATTATTCATGAATGATTCTCCTGTAGAGCAATCCAATGAAATAGGAAAGCCATTTCTCATCCCGACAACCGAAGGAGGTTTTATAAAAGCATTTGCCAGGCAGTCCATTACAGGTTTCTTTGTACCGGCACTGGAAATAAACGGGAAGCAAAACCACATTGTTGAAAAACTTAAGTGGTTTCAATACGCCATAGGCGGACTTCCCTTATTATTACTTTTTGGGGGAGGCGCTGTTGGAGGTGCAATTGGAGCCATAGGATCTGTAACAATTTTCAGCATCTTTATAAAAGAAGGAGCTCAAATTCCAAAATACCTGAAAGCGATCGGAGTGGTGGCAACTTCTTTCATTTTGTATTTTCTATTTGTGACCTTTGTCTGGAAATTGATTTATTAGACCGGGAGAACTCCATCCTGCTTCCTGCATAGTAACCCGCCGGGTAGAGTTATGATATTCAACTGCGGCATCGAGCAGTGAACTGTACTTGGTTAATAAAACATACCTGTTAGTTTAGTAAACATGACAGATAGTTAAATGGTATTGCAGAATTCCAGGGACGGTTTATATCTTTTGTAGCTTTACGATGCAAGGCTCTAAAAAAACACGATCCAACTAAATCCTGATATTCATGAAAAAAATAATCTTACTGGGTGCATTTACAATCCTGATTGCATCCTATTCCTGCCAAAAATCAGAAATGAATTCTCCTCGGTGCGGTGGAGTGGAGGAACATGCAACATTATCTGCCAATAAAGAGAAAGGCGGTCTTTGTGTGAAGAACAATGTGAATACATTGACCAACTCTAACGGTGAATGGAGCTGCCCCAGCCCGGCCAAGGACTGCGGAAAAATATCGCCCTGTAATTCCATTGCCGGAGGCGGAGGATCAGACCAGCTGCACACCGAAAATCTTTCCGTGCTTGATAATGCCATTGAAAACGGCACTTTGGATGAATATCTGTCCACGCCAAAAGGAGCTAATTTTTTCAAACGCCTGCTGGGTGGAAAAGGAGAAGTGTTTCACAAGCTGATCGCTGGCGAGCTTACCATGGTGAAAAAAGCAAGTGCAGCCACCCGGAATGCGTATTACCTCGTTATTGCCAAAGGGATCAATGCCGATAGAATCGGCGCGGAGGATGTGTATGCTGCTTACGAATACGACGGACAATAAGACATCCGCTATTCTCTTATTTGACATACACACCGGCAGAGCCCGTTAATTTTTTACTTTCGAAACTGTTGCATGCCCTGAGGTATTTGTCCGGCGTATATTTTCCTGAACTTAGTGGATTGAGAGCAAATGAAAAATTGTCTTTTCGCTTCTTTTATAATCGGATGCATAGGTTGCGGGCAGGCTGATTTCCAACGCAAAAAGGAAACCGTATTTGAGCTGCCCGGTACCACCGAAAAGGTTACCAATTTTGACTTTAAAAGAATAGAAGGAAAAGAATATTTTTCATTTGTAAACCAGGAACAAAAACAGATCGGGCTTCTCCCGTTAAATAATTCCCTTCCCACTATTGCTATACCTCTCGATACATTAAATGCTATCCAGGATATAAAACAAGGCCTGAATTACTTTGTTCACAACTACGATTCAATATTTGTTTTGCTGAAAGGAACAACCACGGTCTATCTTATAAATGCAAAAGGTCTTATCGCCCGAAAATGGAACATCCAAACAACTTTAAGCAACCACAATACTAATTTTGTTTTTGAAAGCCTCCCCCAGATACCGCTCTATTACCAGGACAAACGTATTTATGTATTGAATACACGCATGGATATAATGGTAAACAACCCGGCAGGAAGGCATACATATTTCAATTCCATTCCCGAGCTTATCATTGATCTAAGCACTTATCCGGAATCTATCATCAACAAGACGGGTAAATGGCCGTTGAAATATACGGAGAACGGATCAGACTACGACGATTACTGGCCTTCGCGTTGTGTGAACGAAAACGGTGAGATCATTTATGGCTTTTCCATTACACCTGAAATAGATGTATACCGGAACGATTCATTGTATAAAAAAATTGTTGCAGCAAGTCCTTATGTGAACGGCATCCATCCATACCCTCCGGATAGTATCTGGGACATTGCATTTAAAAAGAAATACTGGGTAACCGAATCCCGCTACGGGAAAATTATTTACGATATGTATTTTAAAAAATACTACCGGGTAATATTACATGGAATTGAGTATGAGAATACCGACGGCTACACCGTAAATAACATCGAGGATAAGCCCTGGTCTCTGCAAATCTTTGACTCTCAGTTGAACCTCAAAAAAGAAATACTGTTTGATCCCCGGGAATACAGTCCGTTCTATATTTTTCCCACACCTGAAGGAGTCTGGATATCGAAAAGGACAAAGAAGGGTGAGAAGATAAACACGAAAAGATTTTCATTGATTGAATTCTCCGTATGAAAGCGCTGAAAAAATGTTTTTTGATTATATTTCTTTCAGCAACCGGCTGCAGTGAATATCCTCCTGCAGATAAGACGACAAAAATATTTTCAAAATACCTGGAAGCTGAATTTAACAGCACTATTCCTGATTCCCTGCACTACTACATCCTTGTTCCGCAGCTGACCTGTCAAAGTTGCGCGGCATCCACTCTTTCCGAGCTGGCAAACAACTTACGACCGGAACAGAACAAAAAAATCACTTTTATTACTACCAATCAGCAACTCATACCTGAATCGCTTTACACCATTCCGGTTTTAACAGATAAGAACCAGACATTGGATAACCTTAACCTGCCCATCGCCAACGTAACCTTGCTGGAAACTTTAAATAAAAAAGTAATTTTTGTAAAGCCATTTTATACTCACGACAGTACTTCCATTACCAGCCTGATTAAAAATCAATGAGGTAAAGAACACTGGCTGGTGTAAAAGGAATATCTTTCACATTATCTATGTGTACCTTCACACCAATTAAGGAGATTTTAATAGGTTTGATGTTATATCTGAACCTTCCGTTGACGGATGAAAAACAAAGGACAAATAAGATTTGAAGACCTGACAGGAGTTGACGGCTCTCCGTTCCTCATCCGGCCTTTGGTTAAGAACATTGACCCGAAAGTATTGCACGAAAAGCCACACCGGCATAATTTCCAGGAAATTATCTGGATAAAAAAAGGAATTGGTAAACACAATGTGGATGACCGGGTTCTTCACCTGAAACCCCGTACTTTCTATCTGATATCGCAGGGCCAGGTCCATTATTTTATGGAAGGAAAAAAATTGGACGGCTACCTGATCCGTTTTTCGAACGATTTCCTGCCCGGGTTACGTGCATCCCAGTCTTCCGGATTTTATACTTCGCTGTTATCAAAAATTTCACCGGTCAATGAAATAACCCTGCATGCAGAAGAAGAAAAAGAATACGAGATTTTACTGAAACAGCTTGAAGCAGAACACCAAAACATCACCAAGGAATACGGGAGGGAATCCATCATTCAGCACTTCCTGGTTATCCTGCTGATCAAATTGGAACGCAAGAGCCGTGACCTTTCCATACGCATTGCCGACGAACCGGACAGCGATAAAAAAAACTACCTCAAGTTTTTACACCTGCTTGAAGAGCAATATTTCAACAATCACAATTTTACGTCGTATGCCTCTCAATTGGGAATAGCTCCCAGGAAACTTTCGGATATTGTCAAAGTATACAGCGGCAAAGTAGCCAAGCAGGTTATTATGGAGCGTACGTTACTGGAAGCAAAACGGATGCTTGGCTATACGGATCAGCCCCTGAAAAAAATATCTTTTGACCTTGGTTACGAAGATCCTGCCTATTTCTCCCGCATTTTCAAACACTTTACCGGCGTCACCCCGTTGGAATATAAAAAGCAAAAAGTACGTACACCCTGAACGACTTTTTACTGCGGGGTGAGCACCCGTGTAAAGAATTATTTCTTTGGTATATATCCCGATAGATCTCGGCGGTCAGTATACCATCACCTTTTGCGCTGATCTTACTTTATATGCATCCCTTAAAATGAGTGTATAAACTCCCTGCTTGTATTCCGAAAGATTCATTTGCCCGGAATACTTACCGGTAAATTCAGAGATATGGACTTGATAAACTATCCGGCCCAGGAAGTCCACCAGCTCAATCATATAATTATCCTTTTCAGGGGCTGAGAATTGCAGCGTGGATATTCCGTGACCCGGATTCGGATACATAGTTAAATTGTTTTCCGTTTCCGCAGTTTTATCCTCCGTGGAAATGGTGGAAGAACACAAGTTATGAGTTCCTAATAATTTCCGGTTGGGTGATTGAGACATGGCAGTCTGGATACGCGTAACCTGATCCGGCGTGAACATATATTTACATGCATCGTTTGTGTAATCCATGATGTTCATGGTCATTTCCCCTGTAGTGTTACCGGAACATTTTCCCTGGTTAGCAGGAAAAGTGGGACAACCAAAGTTGGCTGCACTCTGCACAGGCGTATCGTTGCAGTAATCAGTACCACAGGTAGATGAACCCCAGGTATGCACGAGTCCCAGATAGTGCCCGATCTCATGCGATGCCACTCTTCCCTTATCATAACCCGACGCCAGCGTGCCGGTAGTACCGAAACATTTTCCCCAGCACCACAGCCCGTCCGTTTTATTGGTGGCGATCACATAACTTCCGGAGCCCGGTAAGTTAGTACCCGGAGGAAACAAAGCAACTCCCAAACCGGTGCCGTCCGAAGGACGGTCCGTAACCCACATATTCAGGTACTTGACCGGGTCCCAGATGGAACCGGGCTTGATCGTATTATCAATGTAGCTGATAAATGCACTGTTATTGGATCCTGCGCTGCCCGACTTAGGATCTTTCCATCCGGATTTGGTTTTATAGTCTATCCGTTCAATGCCCGGTTCGGCCAGCGTATTTCCATTGGGATCTTTCAGCGCCAGGCAGAACTGAACGCCGGCATCGGCCACCAGGCTTTTCCAGATGGAAGGAGCACTGGAAGAATTATATCCTTTTCCGGAATAATCCGCATTCATTACCGCCAGTTGCGATACCAGTTGCGCGTTGGTTAAGTTCGGGAAGGTACCTACCGATTCCCCTGCGTGCACCACATGGATGATGACAGGTATCGTATAAGTTGCCTGCTGCGTTTTTGTATGCGCTTCGTGCTCCTTATACTCTTCCACTTTTTTATTAAACCACTCGTGCCATTCTGCAGGAGGCGCGGGTGTGCCGCAGGGCTGCTGTCCTGTAACAGGATCAATCAAGGCCTGACTATTTTCCTGTGCATGTAGCTGACAAAACCAGATTGCCAGAATTGAAACACCAAAAGCTAACCGTTGTTTTTTCATTGAGATTTGATTTTAATAATTAGAGTATTGTATTAGTCATTTCTGTCTATTTAACAATGCTTACATGACCGATTATTTTATTGATCTTAGAAGGAAAACATTGAGTTGTATAATTGATCCTCCACACATACACATCTTCCTGTACATTGATGCCGGCATTTCGTACTACATCCTGACGTATATCCGAAACATCTCCCATCCATCCTTTGCTTATGTTATCCGATGTAAAAATTAAATTCCCCCACCGGTCAAAAATGTTCATGTTAAAAGAGACAATATCTGTTCCTTTCGCCAGAAATGTTTCATTAAGACCATCCCCGTTGGGAGTGAAAGCATTTGGAATAAAAAGTGTTCCTCCAAAACCGTCGCCTGTGATCTTTGCAGTATCTCTTGATATACAATGTCCAAAGCTTGTCACTACCCAATAAGTGCCTGCAGTTTCAATGGAAATTGTTTGAGAAGTACTTCCGGTTGACCACAGGTAGCCGGAAGTACCGCTCCCCGGGTCGAGCAGAATGGGTGCGATGGTGCAGAGTGAAGAGTCGGAGAGATGAATCTTTGGTTCAAGGATTGCGGAAACAGTATCTTTTGCAATACAGCGATTGGCAGCAACCACAACAACCCAATATGTACCAGACCCCGAAACAGTAACTTGTTGGGAAGTCTGTCCCGTGTTCCATAAATAGGTTGAACCCGGATTACCTGCATTCAACGTACCGGTTTGTCCCTGACATATAGTTTGATCACCGCCTAAAGAAACCAACGGAGAAGGATTTATACTTACGCTGGCAATGGCTGTATCCGAGCACAAATCAGAAAACACAACAACAGAATATGTACTGGTTGCAGTCGGAAATACCTGTATGGCTGCTGTAGTATTTCCATTACTCCACAAATAACCTGCTCCACCCGAAGCAGTGAGTGTGGTAGTCTGACCCGCACAAATTGTGGATGAACTTACAACAGCATCCGGTTTGCGGGAAACAGTAACAAGCGAGACGGCGCCGGAAGTGCATCCGTATACGTTGGTTACAGTAACTGAATAAGCGGCGCTCACTGACGGTGCGATTGTTATCACGGATGAAGTTGCACCGTTACTCCACAAATAGCTGACTCCACCTCCGGCTGTTAATGTCGCGTTATCCCCGGCACAAACCGTGCAGCTGCTGGCAGTAGGAATTGGAAGAGGGTTAACTGTGACCGAAGTAAAAGCCGTGGCAGTACATGTCCCTATGCTGACCGTTACAGAATAGGCAGTACTTAAAGAAGGAGCAACAGTAATTGTTGCATTTGTATCACCGTTGCTCCATTGATAACTCCCACCACCACTTACAGAAAGAGAAGCGCTTTGGCCGGCGCAAATTGTTGAAGATGAAACAACAGGAACAGGTAACGGTGAAACAGTAACGGAATAACTGGCGACATCAGTACATGCTCCGCTGGAAACAATTACAGAATACGAAGTGGAAGAAGTTGGAGAAATTACAAGGAACGCAGAGGTCGAGCCTGTATTCCATAAATACGTTGTCCCTCCCGAAGCCGTTAACGTTACACTGCTTCCGGTACATATGAAATTGTTTCCGGTAATAGCCGCATGGATATTATTAAGTACCGTAATGGTAACGGTGGCTGTATTCGAACAAGATCCATTTGAAGCTACTACTGTATAAGAGGTAGTGGCCGTCGGCGACGCAGCTATAACCGATGTTGTCGCTCCCGTATTCCAAATATATGTTCCCCCTCCTGAGGCAGCCAGCGTTACCAACTCTCCTGCACAAATAGTAGCAGCTCCTGTGATGGCAGCCGCAATACCGGGTTTCACAGTAACATTAACCGTTGCCGCAGCTGTACAGCCGCCTGCATCGCTGACAGTAACCGTATATCCCGTGGTTACGGACGGTGAAACGAAAATGGAAGAAGAATTTCCGCCATTACTCCACGAATAACTATAAGAAGGAGTTCCCCCGGAAGAATTTGCGCTCAGGGAAACACTTTCCCCGGTGCAGATCGTACTCACAGGCGGAATCGCAACAACCAGTGCTGCAGGCTGTGTGATTGAAACAGTTTGTATTGCAGAACATCCTTTTGAATCGATAACCGTAACAGTATACGTTCCTGCCGCCAGTCCGGTAGCTGTGGGAGTTGTCTGCCCGTTACTCCATAAGTAAGTAAATGGTGCGATCCCGCCGCTTGCAACGGTTGCCGTGGCAGTACCATTTGACTGACCGCTGCACTTCACATTGGCCGTATTGGCATTAAGCGTGATGTTACCGCTTCCAACCTGAGGAGGGAACTTTCCATCCTTAGAAACCCAGTTATCCAATCCGATTCCATCATTGCCTCCCACCCGGAAAGTAATGTTGGTCCAATTACTCGTAGGCGTAAAACAAAAATTTTCCGTCTTCCATGTACCACCCTGCTGCGGGCTGGTCCAAAGTACCTGCGCGCCCGTCAGGTTACATGGACTCATAGACCCGTAAATTATCAACGTGGAATTTCCATTCCCTCCTCCAAAGGATCTGCTGATAAGGTCGATAGCAAAACAATACTGGGTTCCTGCCTTAAGCGCCCCTCCCGGGCAAAGGGTCATGGTATTGCCCTCTCCGTTCGGGCCGCAGGTCATACTCATGAAAGTAGAACCATGTGTAGGTTTTACTCCGTTAAAATCAATATTCCCGCCGGGCTCTACATCGGCAGAACCACAGCCCCACACACCACCAGCATTGCAGGTCTGCCAGAACTCATCCACATTATCCGGCACGCAGCATGAATTTCCCTGGGATCCGATACAATTCTGCCCGAAACATCCACCTGCCGCTCTTTCAAAAGACATATTGTACTTGCAGGAACATTGCGCCTGTAAATGCCCTTGATTTAATGAAAGCAGTGCAGGCGAAAAAAAAATAAATGCAACTATTATAAATTTAACACGTAAATCACAACAGGTATTTGTTCGTTTCTTAGACATACGTTTCGTGAAACAAATTTTTGAAAAATTGTCTGACAATCCAAACAGTTTTGCTCCGGGGGTTATGAATTGGTTTATCCTGTAAATTGATCCTCATACCGGATAAACAGGAAGAAAACAGCAGTTAATCGGCATCTCAGACCATTAGATGTTAAAAATTGATGAAGTCAGATAGCCTATTTCGGCTTATCCGCCCTCTCTGTAAAAAAAATTCATCCAGGTCATCAACTACTCACTTTTCGTGAAAAGCAAAGCCCCTTTTCTATTTTATTGATTTTGTCCTTATATATAAAAACAAGAGCCTGTTTCTTTTTTAGAAACAGGCTCCTATTTTTAAAGCGCAAAATCTATTATCTATTCTTAATAAGTAATAATCTTCTTCACATCTTCATTCTCACCGTTGGAGATCACCAGCAGGTATACCCCTTTCCCGTATGAACCAATATTCATTTTTCTGGAATAGGTTCCTGCAAAATTTATCAGCACTTCCTGGTAAACAACCTGTCCGAGTGTATTGGTAATTTTCACCGTGTAGTTATCTGCTTTCAATGCCTCAAAAGAAGTGGTGAAGTCTCCTTTGCTCGGATTGGGATAAACAGAAAATGAATTTTCCACCACAACATTGTTTATACCTGTAGGATTAGAAGCGGTGGGGCTGTATGCAGCCTGTTTTATATTTTCATTTCCATCGTCCTGTATCCAGCTAACCGTGGCTATTTCGGTTTTCTGGTAGATGTATGTAGGTATTTTTTCTTTAAAATTAAGCGTTTGAGTCTGTCCGTTTGTCCAAGTAGTGGCCAGTGCGGTTCCGGAGGCATTAGGATACATTTTCCGCATCACATTATAAAACTTCTTTTCCCCATTAGATCCCGGAGCAGTTGTAAATGAAATTGTTTTTTCTATCATGGCAACCCGGAACTTAGGCGTTATCATAGTTATATTTTGCGTACATGTGATCTTACATTGAATAAAAATAGAATCCTTTGCCGCGTTAAACCAATGCATGAGCTGCATGCTGAATGGCGATGCAACCGCGTATTCAGTATTAATTTTTGTCTGTGTAAGCCCTCCGGGAGCGCCGTTGTATCCACCTCCCATTACCACTGCTCCGTCCATCACCGCATACGGTACACCATTACATGTTGTGTAAGTAACCCTTGTCTGAACATCCGTTTTGTTTTGAGCATTCATAGGATCTGTTCCTGGCCAGCTGGTCTGGTATTTAATAGAGGTTGCCTTGGTCACATTCGAATTCAGGAGCGATTGTAATGCAGGATTGGCCGCGGCACATGGTCCGCAGGAAGCCTGGGTAAACTCCTCAACCAGGATAAGACGTTGGGATTGCCCCCACATAGCGCTTCCTCTTATAAGGAGTGAAGAAACCAGAAGTAATGTTTTTTTCATGATAAATTATTTTATTTAAATTTATTATTACAGCCTTGATGAAACAAATTTTGTAAAATTGTCTCAGGATCCAAACAGTTTTGCTCCATGGGTTATGAATTGGATTAGCCTTAAATTGATCTCCACGCCGGATTGACAGAGAGAAAACAGCAGCTATCCCTGTATCTGTAACAATGAAATATTAAAAATTGATGAAGTCAGATAGCCTGTTTCAGCTTATCCGTTCTCTCACTAAAAACGAAAAAGGTTATTTTAAAAAATTCATTTCCAGGCATACTGCAGCGGAGAATAATGACTATGTAAAGCTATTCGATGCGATAGAAAAACAAGATGAATACGATGAGGAAAAGCTGAAAAAGGCGTTTTCAAAAACACAGATTGCAAAACATTTACCCGTCTGGAAAAACTATGTTTACCATGCGATCTTAAAAAGTCTCCGGTCGTACAATTACGCTTCCTCCATCGATTCACAGATCCAGGACCGTTTAAAAGATGCGGAAACTCTTTTCCGGAAATCATTGTACAGCGACTGCGCCGAGGTATTGCTGAAGGCAAAAGAGCTGGCTGAGAAATACGAAAAGCATCTCCTCCTGCTTGAAATCTATTTTTACCAGTTCAAGCTGGGAGTCATGAGGCTGAAAGACGGAGCTGCATTCCGGAGAATTGCCATCAAGGACCACGAGGAGCAGTTAACAATACTGGAGAACTACAAAAATTTACTTGAATACCGCCAGCTGGTAGGCAAGCTCGGGTACTTTGCAAAAAGCGAATACTCCGAAGACCTGAAAAAAAACGACTACTTCACCGAGGTGCTCAACTCCCCTCTCCTGAGTGAAAATGCGAAACCGCTTTCTTATAAAGCGCAGACAACTTTCTACAGCATACTGGGACGCATTTACAATGTTTTCCTGAAAGATGCGGCCCGAGCGTATGAATACAACTCGCGGAATGTTGCTTTCATGGAATCCGATCCGGATATATTAAAGCAGGAAGTGGTAAGTTATGCAGCAGCGCTCAATAACCTGGGCATAAACCTGATCGAGCTAAAAAAGCACGCCGAGTTTAACCGGACCATGGAAAAGCTGAATGCGCTTCCGGCTGATTTTCCCAACCTGAAGATCCGAATACTGGAAACAACCCTGATGCTGAAGTTATTGTATTACATAAAGACGGTTAAGATCAGAGAAGGCATTGCGTACATAGAAGATACAGCGGGTGAAATGGAGAAATACAGGTCCCGGCTTAACAAAGATTTCCTGCTGGCCATTTACGATAGCATCTCGATCCTGTATTTCCTGGATGAACAGTTTGGCAAATCATTGCAGTGGGTAAATAAAATTCTCAACAGCCGGATTGAATTACGTAACGACGTGATCAGTTTCTCTCAGGTACTGTACCTGCTGATCCATTATGAGCTGAAGAATATGGATCATCTCGAATACGTCTACGAAAGAGCTTTCCGGTTTATCAAAAAGCACAAAGGATTGAATGGCTTTGAATGGCCCGTGCTGCAATTCATGAAAAAAGTTCCCTACATCTCGGAAAAAGGAGAGTTAAAGAACGAATTGCTGCGTTTAAAAACGGAAACGGCAAAATTCAGAAATTCAATTAATGACAAACACATTTTTGAATGTTTTGATGTATCCGTATGGGCACAAAGCAAGCTGGAAGGAAAAAAGATGACAGTGCTGCTGCAGAATTCCAGGTAACTGCAGCATAAAGATAATTTTATCCGGCCTGAGGTTCCCCCACTCAAAATAATAACTTTGCCCGATGAAGTTGGCAAACGATCTGCTGCTACGTGCATTAAAAGGAGAACAGGTGGAACGCACACCCGTATGGCTTATGCGGCAGGCCGGGCGGATCCTGCCTGAGTACAGAAAAGTGCGGGAAAAAGCCAAGGATTTTGTCACATTTGTTAAGACGCCTGAGCTTGCCGCTGAAGTTACCATTCAACCCGTGGATATCCTCGGAGTGGATGCAGCCATTATATTCTCCGATATCCTGGTTATTCCCGAAGCCATGGGATTGCCCTACAAGATGATAGAAGCTAAGGGACCTTTTTTTGAAAAGACCGTCAAGACCGAAAAAGACCTTGCTCAATTGAGAGTAGCTACCGGACAAGATCTGAATTACGTAACGGATGCCATCAAGCTTACCAAAAAAGGGTTGAACGGAAAGGTACCGCTGATTGGTTTTTGCGGAGCGCCCTGGACATTGTTTGCCTATATGGTGGAAGGAAGCGGAAGCAAAACTTTTTCCCAGGCAAAAAAGATGCTGTATACCAATCCGGCTCTTTCGCACAGCCTGCTTCAGAAAATCACAGACAGCAGTATAAATTACCTGAAAGCACAAGTACTCGCCGGAGCGGACCTGTTACAGATCTTTGACAGCTGGGCAGGAGTATTATCGCCGGAGCAATACAACGAATTTTCGTTGAAGTACATTTCACAGATATGCGATGCCATTACCGGTGTACCCAAAATTGTTTTCGCCAAGGATGCTTTCTTTGCACGCAAAGAAATCGGGAAGCTGAACTGTAATGCAGTGGGATTGGACTGGACGATGGATATTGCTGAATCCCGATCGCTCGTCGGACCGGAGAAAACACTCCAGGGCAATGCAGACCCCTGCATGCTTTATTCGGATACGGCAACCATCAAAAAAGAAACTGAAAAAATGCTCCGGGCTTTCGGACCCAAGCGACACATTGCCAACCTCGGACATGGATTATATCCCGACACGGAAAAAGACAAAGTGAAATTCTTTGTGGATACTGTAAAAGGATTTAAATTCTAAATAATACCTATCATGAAAAATATCCTCTCCGTAATTATTTTCACTTTCCTTTTATTCTCTTTGTACGCACAACGTACCGTGCTGCATTGCGGAACCCTGATCGATTGTGTTTCGGGTGAGGCTAGGAAAGAAGTAACCGTTGTAGTGGAAGCGGGAAAAATTGTTTCTGTAGAAAAAGGATACCAGCCGGCTTTAGAAAGTGATAAGGTGATCGATCTTAAATCAAAAACGGTGCTTCCCGGTTTGATGGATATGCACGTGCATCTTGAATTTGAATTCCGCAAAGGAGGTTCCATCGATAAGTTTACGATGAACACGGCGGACTACGCTTTCAATTCCGTTGGATTCGCCCGTACAACGCTGATGGCGGGGTTTACGACCGTGCGCGACCTGGGAGGAAGCGGTGTAAACATTTCCCTTCGCAATGCGATCAACAGCGGGAAGATCACCGGGCCGAGGATTTATACTGCAGGAAAATCCATCTCCGGAACGGGAGGACATATGGACCCCACCAACGGGTATTGCGACGAACTGATGGGAGATCCCACAGCAAAAGAAGGAGTTGCAAATGGTGTGGACGATTGCCGCAAAGCCGTACGCCAGCAATATAAAAACGGCGCCGACCTTATTAAGATAGCTTCTACAGGCGGCGTGCTCAGCATTGCCAAAGACGGATCGGCTCCGCAGTTTTCGGAAGAAGAGATACGGTCCATTGTTCAGACAGCAAAAGACCTTGGATTAAATGTGGCTTGCCATGCACACGGTACCGAAGGAATGAAACGTGCCGTCCGTGCTGGAGTTGTTTCGATCGAACATGGAACGTTCATGGACGATGAGGTGATGGCGCTTATGAAACAACACGGAACGTATTATGTTCCCACCACCATAGCCGGAAAATCGGTTGCCGATTCCTCCAGGATCAAAGGATTCTACCCGGATATTGTAGTGCCCAAAGCCCAGCGCATCGGGCCGCAGATCCAGGCAACATTCGCAAAAGCGTACAAGGCGGGAGTTAAAATTGCTTTCGGGACAGATGCAGGAGTATTCAAGCACGGAAAAAATGCCCTGGAGTTTCAATACATGGTAGAAGCAGGAATGCCGGCCATGGAAGCCATCAAGTCTGCAACCGTTTCCGCTTCACAGCTCCTGGGCATCAGCGATATCCTGGGAACCATCCAGGCCGGAAAAATCGCCGATATCATTGCCGTAGAAGGAGATCCGCTTGCAAACATCAGCGCACTGATGAATGTAAAATTTGTAATGAAAGAGGGAGTGATCTACAAGCAGTAAGAAACGCTATTTGTCCTTCCGGTGCTTAAGCACCTTTGCCTCCACGTAAAAAATAATTTCCTCGGCAATATTCTTCGCCTGGTCCCCTACCCGCTCCAGCTTGCGGATGGTAGATAGAATATAGAGTGCCTGTTCCAGCTTGTCAGGATTTTTGCGAATAAAATCTGCAATGATCGCATTTGCATCCAGGTTAATAGCATCCAGGATCTCATCCTGCTTGAAAACACTCCGGGCCAGGGCCGTATCTTCCTTCTCAAAAGCGACCAGCACCGCATTCATCATGGAAATAGCTTCGTCAAACATCCTTATCGCCTGGGTAATCTCCAGCAAATCTTTATTGAACGGAGAATCGGCCACAACTATGAATTTGGAAACACCTTCGGCAATATCGCCTGTACGTTCCAGGTTGTTATTGATCTTAAGCACAGCCAGCACAAACCGGAGATCCACCGCAACGGGATTAAAAAGAGCGAAAATATTCTCGCAGTCACGGTCTATTTTCAACTCGTATGAATTGACCCGCTTCTCGTTGAGCACCACTTCCCTTGCCAGGTCTTTGTCAAAGCGAATCAGCGAATCGTGGGTCTTATTCAACTGCGCAATTACAAGGTTCCATACGGAGATGATCTCTCCTTTCAGCAGCTGCAATTCGGTGTCCAGGTGTGTCATGTTAATTTGAAAATTTGAAAGTTCCGTTAATTTGAAAATTAAACATATACTCCATGAATAATGAGTCAATCAGAAGATGATTTTCAAATCTTCAAATTGGCTCATTTTCAAATTGTTTTATCCAAACCTCCCTGTTATATAATTTTCCGTTCTTGGGTTTTTGGGATTTGTAAAAATTATTTTGGTATCGTCGTACTCAATCAATTCACCAAGATAAAAAAAACCGGTCTTATCGCTTACACGTCCGGCCTGCTGCATGTTATGCGTTACGATCACGATCGTATAGTTTTTCTTCAGCTCATAAATAAGCTCTTCAATCTTGGCAGTGGAGATCGGATCCAGTGCCGAGGCGGGCTCGTCCATCAGGATCACCGAAGGCTCGATCGCCAGCGCCCTGGCAATGCACAAACGCTGCTGCTGTCCGCCAGAAAGCTCAAACGCGGATTTCTTCAGTTTGTCTTTCACTTCTTCCCAAAGTGCCGCCTGCTTCAACGATTGTTCTACCTTGCTTTCCACATAAGCGGAATCGTTGATACCATTCACTCTCAGTCCGTAGGCGACATTTTCAAAAATACTTTTCGGGAAAGGATTGGGCTTTTGAAAAACCATTCCTACATTTTTCCTCAGATCATCCACATCTGCACGTTTATCGTAGATATCCTTTCCGTCCACGAGTACCGATCCGGTTATCTTCACGTTGTCGATCAGGTCATTCATCCGGTTGAAAAGCCGGAGGTAGGTGGATTTACCGCAGCCGGACGGACCGATGAATGCCGTGACCGTATTCGGCTGTATGGAGATGGTTACACCTTTCAGCGCGTGAAATTCTCCGTAGTACAGATCCACCTTATGTGTTTCAATTTTTGACATAATCAATTCATTTTAACTTTATTCCCAAAATATCTTCTGAAGGCATTGGCCAGTAAATTCACAAGCAATACAATTACAATAAGCACAAGGGCAGTTCCATAAGCCATGGGTCTGGATTCTTCGATGTTGGTACCGCTGGTGGTGATCACATATAGATGATAGGGCAACGCCATCACCTGGTCGTAAATGCTATGAGGAAGATGCGAAATGGAATAAACTGCTACTGTGAAAAGAATAGGCGCTGTTTCCCCGGAAACCCTCCCGATGGAAAGTATTAGCCCCGTCAGGATATTTGGCAATGATATGGGCAAGACAACCCTCCGGATAGTCTGGAGCTTGGTAGCACCCAGCGCATAGCTCCCGTGCCGGAAATTATTATCCACTGCTTTCAATGATTCCTCGGTAGTGCGGATCACCACCGGAAGTGCGAGCAAACCCAGGGTAAGAGAACCTGCAAGGATGGAATCACCAAAATCCAGTGTATTCACAAACAGGCTCATTCCGAACAACCCGAAAACGATGGAAGGAATTCCGGCCAGGTTATTCGTCATTAATTTTATAAAGCGTTTCAGCACGCCGTCTTTCGTATACTCATTGATATAAATTCCGGACAAAACTCCGATGGGAAATGCAAACAGCATGCTTCCCAGCACAAGAAGCAGCGTGCCGATAATGGCAGGATAGATACCTCCCTGGGTCATTCCTTCCGCCGGCATGGCTGTGAGAAATTCCCAGCTGATGGCAGAGGCACCGCGGACAATGATAAAAGCGAGAATGACAAACAGCACTGCAACGATCAGGTAACTCGTCAGCCGGAAAACGGCAAATGCAATGGACTGCTTCAGTCTTTTAATGCGGGCTATGTCGGGAGATACTTTCATTTAATGACTCTTTCCCAGTTTTCGTTTGGACGAAATATATTCTACCGTTAAATTGATGATGAGCGTAAGAAAAAATAAAATGCATCCCAGCATAAACAAAGATTGATAGTGCAGTCCTCCCTGCTCCACTTCGCCCAGCTCCGCTGCGATGGTTGCCGGTATGGTACGTACAGGTTCCAGGATTGAATGCGGGATAACGGCTGCATTTCCGGTTACCATCAGTACTGCCATGGTCTCCCCGATAGCACGGCCCACTCCCAGGATTGCGCCGGCAGTTATTCCTGAAATGGAATACGGGATAATAACTCTTACAATGGTCTGCCAGCGTGTTGCTCCAAGCGCCAGGCTTGCTTCTTTCATGGCACGGGGAGTGGTCCGGATCGCATCTTCGGAAACGGTGATGATGGTGGGCAGCGCCATGATGCCGAGCACAATGCTGCCGGCAAGAGCCGTTTCGCCCACGGGCAGATCAAATAATTTCTGGATCTCCGGCACAATGACGATCAAACCGAAAAACCCGTATACCACCGACGGAATCCCGGCCAGCAATTCAATGAGCGGCTTCAATATCCTGCGCACCCTATCACTGGCAATCTCTGCCATGTAAACTGCCGCTGCCAGTCCGAGCGGAAGCGCCAGCAGGATCGCAAAGAGGCTCACCCAGATGGTTCCGAGAATGATGGGCAATGTTCCGAAAACAGCTGCGGGATGAGCCGTGGGAAACCATTCTTTACCTGCAAAAAAATCTTTTGCGCTTATTCCGTCTATATCCAGCACGCGCCCCTGAAAATCCTTCTCTATGTATTTATCAAGCACAAAAGCAAACACTCCCGGAATGCTGTCCACCAGTTTGCTTACACACTGCGGCACATACTGAAACGTATCTCCCAGCTGCTCTTCGGTAAAATAGTTTTCGATATCATCGATCCTGAAAAGGATAATGCTGTCGTTGTTCCCTCCCACCTCTTTCCAGTTCGTGATCTCCTGGTCGAAAATGCGTTTCACCTGGTCGGCAGAAAGCTCCTTAACAGGGTTTGCTTTGTTCACAGCCAGGTAGCTCCCATGCTCCACCGGTGATTTGCCGAACAAACCCAGCCCTTCGCGGAAAAGAAAAATGATAATCAGCAGCACCGTAATGCTCGTGATGGAGCTGCTGAGCATTAAAACTCCTTCCACCAGCTTTTCAATTACTTTTTTAAAATACTTCCTGTTCACTTAAGGATAATTTAACATACAACGCTTATAAACAAAGTTTTCCCGTCGATGGATATCCTACGGGAAACCTTGCTTGTTGTTTTTTCGCTCACACTTTTTTACTTCAAAGGAACATATCCTGTTTCCGCCACATTCTTCTGGCCTTCAGCAGAAAGTATATAATCCACAAAAGGCTTGACCGTTTTCTCCGCTGAGGCTAAATAATAATAGTACAAAGGACGTGTAATAGGGTACGATTTACTCTTTGCATTCTCCACGGTTGCCTCTACATAGGTTTTACCCTTGTCGTACGATACCTTTACATCCTTCACCGTTTTTTCCATGTATGCAAGCCCGATGTATCCGATGGCTCCTTTGGTCTGGCTTACCGACTGCACAATGGCACCCGTAGCGGGCATCAGCAGCACGCCGCTTCCGTAATTTTTATTATTCAATACATGTTCTTTAAAAAATTCAAATGTGCCAGAACTGGACTCACGGGAATAGGCAACTATCTTTTCGTCATCGCCTCCCAGGTCTTTCCAGTTGGTCACTTTTCCGGTGAATATACTTTCCAGCTGTTCCCGGGTCAATTGAGACACTTTATTAGAAGGATTTACAATTACGGAAAGCGCATCGTAGCAGATGATGACTTCTTTGGGGGATTGCAACTTTTGTTTTTCACTGAGCTTCATCTTGCGTGATGACATGGCAATATCCGTAGTACCGTCGATAAGAGCAGCAATTCCAACACCGCTCCCTCCTCCTATCACCGTTATCCTGGCATCTTTATTGGCTTTCATGAAAGATTCCGCTTCTTTCTGGGAAAGCGGAAGCACCGTATCGCTTCCTTTTATTTTGAGATTTACTCCTGCGGGAGAAAAAGCGAGAAGGGCACTTGCAATGAGGGTGAGAGCTAAAATTGATCTTTTCATAGTTTTATTTTTTGTGGATTATAAAAAAAGCATTTTAATATTATGCAGCTGTTAATTGAATATCATCGTTAGAATTTATATTGCATCCTGAATGTAAAAACATTGTCTTTTAAATCTTTCGTATATCCCGGCAAAGAGGTTTCTTCATTGGTTACCAGGTCGTAATACAAGGTAATCCGGGTATGTGAATCAAACTTGTACGCCCATCCCAAACCGATGGTAGTGTACTTGATATCAGCTATTTTAGTATTGGTTCCGGGCTTACCGATCTGCTTACCGCTTATCCGGACGTTGGGATCATACCAATCGTATTTGGAAAGGAACTGATGTTTGGTCTGCCCGATATCCTGTATAAAATAAAAGGAAGCTCCGTCAAATTCCCGGTGATACAGATCAGATGTTGGCGGAGCAATGGGACTCGTGGAAGAAGAAGATGTTCCTGACTGCTTGCCTTGAATATACTCGCCTCTGAGCGTGGTAATACCAATCGGGAGATCAACGGTAAGCTGTAAGTCAGCTCCCATGTATTCCCGCTTAGCAACTTTTTCATAGTTGGCAGTATCTGAATTAGCAATAAAAGCAGCATCGCCTAAGGCATTCGTTCCAAAATCATATACCGTTTTACGGTTTTGCCTGTATCCTCCTGTTAAATAGGATATTCCGGCCCCAAAATTCACTTTTTCAGATCTGGTTGACTTGGAAACTGAAATACGACCTGAATAATCCTTATCCGAGTCAAACTCACCAGCAACACCGGCACCGTTTAATACTGCCAGATCCAGTTTCAGAAAATTAAGCCGCGAAGGTTTAGGAGCCTGTATGGTGAACAGCGCCTGCACATCACGCTCGGTAGGGAAAAGTATCTGGAACATGCGCGCACGTTCCGGCGTTTCCCGCTCGCTTGAAGAAAATGCCACATCGTATCCGAATTGAACCTGGCGCAGCCCTAATGAAAAAGCTACATAATGTGCCCACGGATCGGTTATTTTAACATACGTTTCACGCATATTTACACCCCTTTCGGTCCAATCTGTATTTAACATATACATGGCATTTCCATGTTCGTAGGTAAACTTTACCCTCCCCCGTCTGATACCCATCCGTTTATCTGTATTCGGACTGAAATTACCTCCTGCAAACGAGGCTATCCCGCTTGAATCGGCAAACTGGGCCTGGGCCTGGATATATCCGGTGATCTTTAATCTTTTCAGAATTTTTAAATCCGACAAGATGTTTTCCAGTGTTTTTTGTACCGTGTCCTGTGTTTGCTCCTGTGCACTTAAAGCCGCACATGCAGCCAAACAAATCGCTGTTGAGAAAATTGTCTTTTTAAATTTCATAAAGGATGTTAATTTTATGCCGCAAAGAAATCATCCTAAGGTTATCCAAAGATGATTCCAATGTTATCTGAATATTAAATTTACATTCGGGTAACATTTAAATCACAATTTTGTAACCTATGCCCTTAATGGTTGTAATCAGGTTTTCGGAGATCTTGGAACGGAGCTTGCGGATGTGAACGTCGATCGTCCGTCCTTCTTTCTGGGTAAGCTCCTTATGCCATATATGCCTGAATATCTCTTCCCGGGTAAAAACCTTTTCGGAGCGGGATGCAAGCAGGTAGATAAGCTCAAACTCCTTCCTCGGGAGCGATATTTCGTTTCCTTTATAATATACCATATACGAATCCCGGTCCACGGTAAGGTCACCCACTACCTTCTTCAGGTTAAAGACGGGTGCCGATTTGCCGAAAGCATCGGCCATGCTCTTTATCCGGGATGCAAGGGTCTTGCCGTTCACCGGTTTTTCGATGTACTCATCCACCGATCCGTTCAGCTCAAATGCGTACTCTTTCGGGTGAAGAAAAAGGATGAGGGAATTCTGGAGCTTAGGAATTTTCCGTATCAGCAATACCACATCCTGAGCCGGGATCTTGGAGAGATCAGCATCCAGCACCAGCACGTTGGCATTTGATTTTTCAGCCAGGTAAAGCGCTTCCACCCCATCTGCGGCAGCAATGAATTTATAATCCGAATTGTCAAAATTGACGCTCAGGTTTTTGGCAAGCAGGGTATCGCCCGATGCCAGGAGTATGGTATGACCGGGCTTAATCATTTTCAACCTTGGCTTTGCCCTGCAATAAATGCCTCTCTACCATGGGGAGAAGAACAGAGAATTTAATGGGCTTGGATATATAATCATCGCCTGACAACCCTGCACTGATGGCCTGGTACTCGTCCTGGGTGGCGCTCAGGAATATAAGAGGGATGAATTTATGCAGCTCGTGGTTCTTGAGGATCTTGCACATGACGATACCGTCCATGTTCGGCATCATGATATCCGCAATGATAAGGTCAGGAAAAAAAGAGTTGACCTTGTCAATGCCTTCCGTTCCGTTCCCGGCCCCTTCCACCCGGTAGCCTTTCTTGGTAAAATTATAGGCAAGAAATTCGATGACATCCGGTTCATCGTCTACAATAAGTATCTTATTTTTTTCCAGCAGCATACCCGTTAGTTTTGAACAAATCTAGATTTGGGAGAATAACCCAATATTTTCCGGATGTTAACTTTTTGTTAAATAGTGACAACAAAATTTAATAATCGTATAAGAACACTGAAAGAAATAGAGGTTATATTTGAAGGAATGAAATCATCGGGCAAAATACTATACCTGGTCAGGCATGCAAAATCAGCCCCTCTTGAAGGAAATTTAAAGGACTGGCAGCGACCCTTATTAGATATAGGCATAGAACGTGCTAATAAAATATCAGCTCTTTTAAAAGGCAAAAAAATATACCCCGATAAAATAATATCCAGCCATGCCCTGCGCGCGCTCAATACCGCTGTGATATTTGCTTTGAATATGCACTATCCTGTAAACGCCATAGAGATCAGCCGGGATATTTATGAGAAGCAGCCGGCTGCCCTGACAGAGCTGATAAAGAAACAAAACGACGATCTTCATTCCCTCATGCTCTTTGGCCATAACCCCGGTTTCACAGACCTGTATAACCTTCTTTCGGAAGAAAACACCGATAACCTTTCTACTTCCGCCATTGCCTGCATCCGGTTTGAAACTCAGAACTGGAATAAAATTCACCTGAAAAAAGGCAGTACTGTTTTCCTGGAAACAGGAAAATGAGCGAAAAACCAATTCAATATTAAATTCTTTTTCTTCCGGTGTACAAACCGGAATTTATTTCATATTTGCCTCCGTTTTTTTCCATGAAGCTTCATAAATATATACCCCGCGAAATAAGCTGGCTTTCGTTCAACGAGCGGGTGCTGCAGGAAGCCCAGGACAAAACCGTTCCCCTGATCGAACGTGTTAAGTTCCTCGGCATATTTTCCAACAACCTGGATGAGTTTTTCCGGGTGCGTGTGGCAACGCTCAAGCGGATGGTGGATTTCAAGAAGAAAGCCAAAGAGGCGATCGGGGCAAATCCTTCCAAGATCTTAAAGCAAATTCACAAGATCGGTATTCTGCAGCAGGCAAAGTTTGAGGAAACGTACAAGGAGATCACCAAAGAGCTGGCGGCGCATCATATTTTCCTGGTCAATGAAAAACAGCTGGATGCAGATCAATCTGTTTTTGTAAGAAAATATTTCCGGGAGACCGTGCTCCCCACGCTGGTGCCGATCATGATAGACAGTACCCCAAAATTTCCGTACCTCACGGATAAATCCATATACCTTGCCGTAAAGCTGTCCGGTAAAGAAAAAGGTATCCGTGAAAATAAATATTCCCTGATCCAGATCCCCACGGAAGTGCTGTCCCGCTTTTTAGTGCTTCCCAAAAAGGAAGAAAAGCGCTACATCATCCTGCTGGACGATGTGATACGCTTCTGCCTGAACGAGGTGTATGCTGTCTTTAATTTTGACAAAGCCGAGGCCTATACCATCAAGCTTACACGCGATACGGAACTGGCCATAGACAGCGACCTCACAAAAAGCCTTGCAGAAAAAATAGAAAAGGGTTTAAAGCAGCGTAAAAAAGGAAAGCCGGTGCGGCTGGTGTATGACAGCGAGATACCCCAGGACCTGCTGAACTTCATTTTGAAAAAGATCAAAATGAAAAAATCAAGCAACATTATTTCGGGAGGACGGTACCACAACTTCAAGGACTTCATAAAATTCCCGCAGGTGGGAGGAAGGGAATTGCAGTACCATGCTTTAAAGCCGGTGCCACATCCCGATCTTGAAAAAGCAAAAAGCCTGTTCACTGTTATCCGTAAAAAAGACATACTGCTCAGCTATCCTTACCAATCGTTCAACCATACCATTGACCTGCTCCGCGAGGCAGCCATTGATCCCAAGGTTTCCTCCATCAAGATAACCCTCTACCGGGTGGCTGAAAATTCCAATATCATATCGGCGCTTGCAAACGCGATAAAGAACGGGAAATCGGTGACCGCAGTTGTGGAGCTCCAGGCCCGCTTTGACGAAGAAGCGAATATCTACTGGGCCAAGCAGCTGCAGGAAGAAGGAGCCAACGTGATCTACGGGGTGCACGGGTTAAAAGTGCATTCCAAACTCTTTTTAATAACCCGGAAAGAAGAGAAAGGAAATGTGGATTATGCGCACATAGGAACAGGAAATTTCAATGAGGACACAGCCCGTCTTTACTGCGACCACAGCCTGCTCACGGCCGACGAACGCATCACGGATGAAGTGTCAAAGATATTTCACTTCTTCAGCAATAATTTTAAAACCGGACATTACAAGCACCTGGTGGTTGCTCCGTTCTTCATGCGGAAAAAATTTACCAAGCTGATCAACCACGAAATAGAAAATGCCGAGGCTGGAAAAAAGGCCTGGATCATTTTAAAACTAAACTCCCTGGCCGATCCCGAACTTGTTAAAAAATTGTACGAGGCCAGCGAGGCAGGAGTGAAGGTACAACTGATCGCACGCAGCAACTGCTCCCTTGTTCCCGATGTAAAAAAGTTAAGCGAGAATATCGAGGCTATCAGCATTGTGGACCGCCTGCTGGAGCATGCACGTGTGTTTGTATTCTGCAACGGAGGGGATGAAAAAGTATTTATCTCATCGGCCGACTGGATGTTCCGGAATTTTGACCAGCGCAACGAAACTGCTGTTCCCATTTACGATAGTAAGATTAAAAAGGAGCTGAGAACACTCCTTGACATACAGCTGAATGATAACATCAAAGCAAGGGTTATCGATCAGGCGCAAAGCAACAATTACAAATCGGGTAAGGACGGTCCTAAAAAGGTAAGGGCGCAGGACGATATTTACAACTACTTCCGAAACAAGCACACTTCGGGAGAATAGCTGTTTCGCAGCTCCCCCGGGTTTAAACCAATGGTACCGAATTCAGGTTTTCTCATTCCTCCTCCGGCTCTTTCCAGAAGATATACAACTGAATAAGAAATCCAATAACTGTTGCGCTTATTACGAGAATTGTAATTATATCCATGCTCTATCCTTGTACGAAAATGATTGAACATTGTTACACAAATGTAAAGCCAGCGTAATGAATTATTATTTTTGTATCAAATAACCTCCCCCTTGAGATTCGCTTCTATAGATATTGGCTCGAATGCAGTAAGGCTGCTGCTATCCGACGTGATCGAAAGCAAGGGAAAGCCTGTTTTTAAGAAAGCAGAGCTGGTGAGGGTGCCGCTGCGCCTGGGAGAAGATGCCTTCATTTCGGGCAGGATAAGCAAGGTGAAAGTAAAGAAGCTGGTCTGTGCGATGAAGGCTTTTCAAAACCTGATCGCTGCCTTTGACGTTGTTTCCTACCGCGCCTGCGCCACCGCCTCCATGCGCGAAGCAAAGAACTCCCCGGAGATCATAAAGCAGATATGGCGGGAGGCAAAAATAAAAGTGGAAGTGATAGACGGAAAGACCGAGGCCGATATCATCTACTCCAACCACGTGGAGGAGGGCCTGAACAAGAAAAACTCTTACCTGTACATAGATGTGGGCGGGGGCAGCACGGAGCTTACCCTTTTTTCCAGGGGGAAGTGCCGCAGCTCCCAATCCTTCAACATAGGCACGATCCGCCTGCTGCACAAAAAAGTAAAACCGGAGTACTGGGATTTTTTCCGTGCCTGGATAAAGCTTGAAACGAAAAATGTGAAACCGCTCATCGCCATCGGGTCCGGAGGGAACATCAATAAGCTTTACAAGATGGGGGAAAAGAAAGCAAACAGAGGAGTGTCTTATAAAAAGCTAAAAGCGCTGGCAAAAAAAATTGCTTCTTACAGCTACGAGGAGCGGATAAAATTCCTGGGTCTGCACGTTGACCGGGCCGATGTAATAGTACCGGCTTCCAAAATCGTGCTTGCAGTAATGAAAAATGCCAGGATTGATGAAATGCTCGTGCCGCAGATCGGGCTTGCCGACGGGCTCATTCACGAACTGTACGAAGCGTACAGGAAGAAGAGAAAGAGAAGATAGTACCTTGTCCTTTATTTCAGGCTCACATCCACACTCGCCACATTCCCGGAATCCAGCATCATTACAAACTGCGGACTTTCTGTTGCTCTGTACGATTCCAGTACACGATTAGGAACAAACCGCACGCTTTCTGGCATTGATTCGTCCTTAATGAAATCAATGATGATTCCGTACACCGATTTACCGTCCTTGAATCTAACCAGGGCATCTGTTTCCATGTCACTTTTCAATTGTTCAAACATATATTTATTGTTTTTGTTTGAGCAAAAGTCCCTGTTCTATATTATCAGAATGTTAATAAGGGATTATATTTCTGCGACTACTGAATTTCGTTGCTTTTTGCCGTTGGGCCCCAGCAGAGTCTCTCGAAGAGGACTCTGCGTAACCCAATAGCCTTAGAAATCAGTGCTACTGGATCAGGTCGTGAATATTTACATCCAACAATCTGGCAATCTGATCAAGTGTTGGGAGGGAAGGCTGTACATCGTTTGTACACCAGCGTGAAACAGTCGTAGGACTTTTCTTCAATTGCCTGGCAAGCCAGTCACTTGTCTTATTTTTTGAAACCAGTACCTGCTTCAGTTTATTCAAAGCTTTCTTAGCCATATTAGATATCTAACCCGTGCAAGATACTTACATCCTGGTGCAGAATGCTTAGACATTGCACCAATCAGACATCTAACCCGTGCAGGATACTTAGACATTGGTGCAGGATGCTTAGACATTGCACCAATCAGATATCTAACCCGTGCAGGATACTTAGACATGGGTGCAGGATGCTTAAAAATTGCACCACTCAGATCGGGCATTTAACATCTTTTAACAGTTACCCTCCTGAAAATCAAAATGCCCCGTCGATAAAAACAGGTGTTCGGCAATCCCTGCTTCTGAGGCAGCCACTCATTTTTCAGCGCCGGTCTAAAACACGGTGCACTTTATACAATAAGCCAGCATGCCGCGTTATCTGTTCATGAGAAACACAATTTCTTCCTGTCCGCGGACGTGCCCTCCTCCCCGCCAAAACAGGATAACAGGACAAAGCAGGAGGGCAAGTTTTAAACCCTTTACCTCATGAAAACAAAAGTGAGTTTAGGGCTTAGCAGGAAGAGTGTCCTGGAGCTGGTGGGGTTTGCAAAGCATGTTGTGAGCAACATAACAGGCAATGCATTCTTCCCCTCTCCCACTCCTGCGCTGATCAGGGTAAGCGATGCAGCCGATGCATTGCAAACCGCTTACGATCATGCGCAGGGGGCAGGTCCTGCGCAAACAGCTGTAATGAACCAGGCGCGTCTGGCATTGGAAACTTTGCTTACCGCTCTTGGACATTACGTGGAGGATGTTGCAAACGATCCTGTGAATGTGAACACAGGCACGGATGCAATCATTCTCAGCGCAGGCATGGACGTGAAGAACACGTTTTCCCGCCAGAAGCAGGTGTTCACAATACGCCGGGACGAGCTTCCCGGTTCTGTGATCCTACTTGCCGGAAGCGTAAGGCGCGGTTCTCACGAGTGGCAGTACACGCTCGATTCTACCAATCCGGGTGCATGGACTTCAGTGACCTCTACTACAGAGGCTGCTGTTACCATCCCCGGTTTGGAAAGCGGAAAGCGTTACTGGTTCCGCCACCGCTCCATCCTGCCCGGAGGCCCTACTGCCTACGATGGTCCCATTGACATTATTGTGCAGTAGTGTTCGTTCTCCCGCGCAAGCGGGATTGTGGAACAGAAAGGCGGGCGTGGTTTACCCGCCTTTTTTTTTGAGCTTCAGCAGAGTCTCTCGAAGAGGACTCTACGTAAAGCCGGTGTGAACTTGATACGCAGTGTCCCGAAGAAGCTATTGAAATAGCAATACGAATCTTACCTAATAGGAAAGGAATTATTTATTGATTATAATTTTTTTTGCAACAAAACCTCTTCCTGTTCTGATATGAACAAAATAAACTCCCTCCGGCTGAGAAGATAAGTCAATAGGAAACGAATAGCTATTAGAGTTATTCATCTGTTGGCTATTCCCAATTCTCCTATCGCCTATTATCATTCGCTCTCCCATCACATTAAACACCTCAATACCTATAACTTTCTCAAGACTTATAACCGTAAATACTCCGGGGCTGGGGTTGGGGAAGAGGGTGAGGGTTGTTTCGGCATCTGTTCTTGGTTCTTCAACAGACGTAAGCTCCGAATCGTGCCCAAAATGCAAAGCATACAGCTTGCCGGAGGAATTATCGTATTTCGTTTCTATTAAATTATGAGGAACTGTGAATGTTGGAAAAGAAGGACTTGAAATGACCTGGGCATTGGTTGCATCAACCGTGTATAAATGTCTATTATTATTACTATCGTCTGCTGCGAACGTATATCGTTTGTTTGCTTCATCAAAGGTTGGATATCCCATTGCTATTCCACCTGTTAAATGATAGGGGATAGTATCAATAATAGTATAATTAAAGTTTGCAGGGTTTATGGTCACAAAAACTGTTGGTTGCGTGTCACTCCAACGTAGACCATATAGAATACCCGAAGAATTATCAAATGCAAAACCCCTGAAACTCTCCCCCGTAGGAAACTGAGGCTTTGAAACAACATTTCCTGTTGCATCAACAGAAAACAAACAATGATTGCTACCATCATCCGCAGAAAAAATAAGACGATGATTTATTTCGTCAACAGTTGCATCATTACTTTGCCCTGACAGATTATTAATAGTGCCAATGGACGTATAGTTGAAGTTTGATGTATTTATGGAAATAAAATCAACACTTGTACTTGCTCCGACCCAATGTAATCCGTATAGGATTCCAGAGGAGTTATCAAACCTGATATTCCCAAATTGATGGCCAGAAGGAAATAGTGGATTAAAAATAACGCTCGCATTTGTCACATCAATACTGTATAGCTTATAGTTGTTACTCGTGTCTTGTCCTCGAAAAATATATCTTTTATTAGTCTTATCAAAGGTGGATTGACCCAAAGCCACCCATTTAACTGCTGGTATACTATCAATTATATTATAGGTACAAGTCGAAGAGGTTACTTCAACAAAATACTCCCTTTGGGCAAATGAAAAATTACTCGTCAGGAGAAATAAAAGTAAACTGAATATATTTTGTTTCATTGAATTTCCAATACTTCTACCTTCCTACAAAGGTAGGATGATTTTGAAGGAAAAAAAAAGCCCGCTCGCTATTTTAACGAACGGGCTTTTAAGCACAATTATCAGTTATTTCTCATCATTTTTTTGTTTTCTATCACTTTGCCATTCACTATTAGGCTATAAGAATACACACCTGCTGGCAAATCCTGTGTGTCTATATTCAGTAAGCCATAACCAGGTTGCAGAACTCTTTCTTCCATTACCTTTCCGAGCATATCCGTAAAGATAATTTTTGCTCTAATTGTATTTTGTGGCAGGTAATAAGGGATTTGAGTGCTTCCACTATTCGGATTTGGCTGTGGTTCACCCAAAGTGGCTCCGTCAGGCAAAGCAAGCTTTATATTCTGTATTTTCTTCTCACTATTGTTACCATTATTCAGTAAACGCTGACCGCTTTGTCCAATGGACTTTAAGCTATCAACTGTTTTGCTGAGTTCCTGCACTGCCTTTACAAGAGGAACTACAAACTCAATATAGTTCAAAGCGTAGGGGTCAGTACTGTTAGAAGGAGGAATTACTATTGTCGATGATGTAAAACCAGAACTCTGCATTAACTGCTCTACTTCCTGTGCAATGAAGCCAGAGTGAATTTTGCTTGTAGACGCTGTAAAATCCACCCCATCCATACGCTTATTGCGGATGCTATCGGGCATATTTTGCGTAATGTATTCAGTCAGCTTTTTCGTATCCATATTATACGTTACGGGTCTTAACCCGTTAATGAATGCCAGACCCTTTACGTTCTCCTGAACATTGATTTTGAAGCGTTGGTCGCTTTGAGCTGCCCATACGTTAGCAACATTGTAGCAACCGGAGACATTCGCATCTCCGAAGAAAATTTTGTTGCTGGCGGTGACGACAGTGCCATTTCCAAGGGAAGCACAGTTGGACAAGTTATTCGCACTAACATCCGCAGCATAGCCAATACAGGTATTATATGTGCCTGTTGTAATAGTAATTCCTCCACTTGCACCAAAAGCGGTATTACCGCCTCCAGTAGAAGTATATAATGCCTGGGTTCCCATTGCGGTATTATATGTCCCGGTTTGATTGGTTCTAAGTGCTTCATGTCCTACAGCAACATTTCCATCTGCTGTGGTGTTATTAAAAAGCGAGGCATGTCCAAAGGCTGTATTAAGATTACCGGTTGTATTATTATAAAGTGCTGCCTGACCTTCTGCGCTGTTATAATTTCCGGTCGTATTTAAAGCAAGCGCATTACATCCTGTAGCTGTATTATAAAATCCAGTACTATTCGCTGTAAGCGCCTGCCACCCAATAGCAGTATTTCCAGTTCCTGTATTGGCTGTAGCCGTAGGATTATTGGTATAAAGCGCTTTATACCCAATTGCTGTATTAAGAGTGCTGGTTAAATTATAAGATTGAGTGTATAATGCCTGATATCCTATAGCCACATTTTCGCTTGATGTAGTATTATTTTTCATTGCCTCAAATCCAAATGCGGAATTGTCATTTCCGATGCTATTTGTATAAAGTGCATTATGTCCCACGGCAGTATTTTTAATTCCATTACTAGTACTGGTAGGTTGATTAGAGAAAAGCGCATAATTTCCCAGGCAAACATTATAGGAGGATCCATCCGAGAAACCATAAGACTGCGTATTTAATGCATTGTAGCCAACGGCAACATTATCAGAGGTAGCAGGGGTATTCCTGCCCGACCCTTCTCCAATAAATGTATTACGATCGCCATTATTAGACAGTCCCGCACCACAACCAAGATGGGTGGAAAAAGTGCCTCCGGTTCCTGCAGCTGTACTACAACCATTTGTGAGATTTCCGCTCCCATAAGTCTGGGAGTATGCCTGGAAAATACTTAATGTCCCGGCGGCAATGAGCGCCAGAGTTTTCTTTTTTGATCCTGCTACTGTGTGCAGGAATCGATTTTTTGTTTTTGTTTTCATTTGATTTTTGTTTTTGATGGGTTATTGTTTAGAGGCAGGTCTTAATTCAAAAAAATAAAAAACGGGCAAAACCTATGAACACCTGATAAAACCGTTCCCGGGGGAGGAAGGATTTCATCTTTCATACGTTTCACCCGCTTTCACCAACCGAAGCGCTTCGCGTAGGTTGGTACATCAATCCTAGAATTGCGTTAGGTTGGTGCACCAACCAAAGCTATTAGCCCAGGTTGAGCACCAACCGCAACATTCCACTACAGTCAATAAAAACAAATGTAAAAGAGTTTTAATCAGTTTCAAATTTTAAGAAACAATAAAACTCGTATTTACCGATCCTAGTTCAGGATGCTTAGATTATGGTATGTAAATTATGCAATTTATTCAGGGATGTGTGTAATGATTATTGGAATTAAGCTCCTGATCTTTACTATGCTGTGAAAGTTCATTTATAATTTAAAACACCCACGCATAGTAAACAAAAAACAAATGAAAAACATTGGAATTGTATTGGCTGTAGTCGGCCTGATCATGGTGCTTATAACGGGCTTTAATTTTGTTACCAAGAAAAAAGTAGTGGATATAGGTAACATTGAAATAAGTAAAGATGAAAACCATTCCATTCAGTGGTCGCCTGTGATCGGAGTTATACTGCTGGTTGGGGGAATTGTGATATTTGCCACTAATAAAGGGAGATAATATTATTGTTTCACAAAAAAAACATTCTCCCTGTTGAGCGGCATTTTCAATGCCGCTCGGGATACTAAACAATTTGCAATTGTTTTACTTCGCCAAATTACAGTCGTAGCTTAAAACCATTGAAGTGGAAATGCGAATCCTGTCTAATAAGAAAGGAATTATTTTCTGATTATAATTTTTTTTGCAGCAAAACTTCGCTCTGTACTGATACGAACAAAATAAATACCTTCCGGCTGGGTGGACAAGGCCATAGTAATAAGCGAATAGCCATTAGGAGTTATTTGTTGGTTGTTTCCTATTCCCTGATCACTAATCTCTATTCGCTCTCCTAAAACATTAAACACCTCAATGCCTGTAACTTCTAATGAACTCTTAACCGTAAAAACTCCATTGCTGGGGTTGGGGAAGAGGGTGATGTCTGATTGCAGACTAATGTCATTTATATTATCAGGCACAATGCTGTCATCCCAGTGTATTGCATATATCTTTTGCTGAATATTATCATATTTCAAACTAAATACATTATCAAGCCCGTTCAGAGGAGTTATGGGGTTATTATGCATTACGTTTCCTGTGGCAATATCAATGGTCGCAATTTTGTATGTGCCATCATTATATAAATAAAGAAATTGCTGATTAATTTGGTCTATAGCTGAACTGCCACTGGCACCAAACGTTGTTCCAGTTCCTATTTTTGTTATAACACCTGTGGAAATATCTATGGAAACAAGATAATATAGATTTGAATTATCGATTAAAATTCCATACAGTGTATTAGTTGAATCGTTAAAAGCTATGTTCAATAGCTGTTCCCCCGCAAGTAAAACCAGACTTGGGTTTGAGATTACATTGCCGTTTGTAGCATCAATTGAAAATATTTTCTTTGAAGGATCAAGGAAAATATATCGAGAGTGAATTTGGGCAAATGCACTTATCCCTTGATAGGTAGCAGAGGTGGGAATAGATGCTCCAATTATTGTTGGCAATCCTGAAATTTGATTAATCGATACAAAATTTTTCACATTATTAGTATTGTCTTTTAATAACCCGTATAATTTGTCTAATAAATTACTATACTCAAATTCAACAAGAAGGTTATTGTAAGCAGGATTATTAATAATTGCATTGTTAGTCGCATTAACGGAGCAAATTTGATTTGAACTTGGAAAAATATATACCTTATTGTTTTCATCGTATGCACGGAAATTTGGATATATATAGGTAACCCCTGAAATGAGTGGACCCATTTTAAGAAATGAGCCATCTGTTCTATTTATTTCTATTACAAATTCCCCTTGTGAAAACGAAGGAAAATAAGTGAGGGCGAATAAAAAAAATACGTATAGCTTTTTCATTTGTACTTACAAAGATAGGATGATTACATTAGAATAAAAAAGCCCGTTCGCTATTTTAACGAACGGGCTTTTCAAGGCAATTTATCAGTTATTTCTCATCATTTTCTTGTTGTCTATCACTTTGCCATTTACTATTAGACTGTATGAATAAACACCTGCGGGTAAATCCTGAGTGTCTACATTCAGTAGGCCATAGCCAGGTTGCAGAACTCTTTCTTCCATTACTTTTCCCAACATATCCGTAAAGATAACTTTTGCTCCACTGGTATTTTGTGGCAAGTAATATGGAATTTGTGTGCTTCCATTATTCGGGTTTGGTTGAGGTTCACCCAAAGTAGCTCCATCCGGTAGCCGCAGTTTGATGTCCTGTCTGTTTAGCGAATCGCTATTGGTTCCCGGATTTCCCATACGCATACTGCTATGTCCTGCATTTTTCAGACTATCAACTATGTGGCTGAGTTCCTGAACAGCTTTTACCAAAGGCACTACAATCGTTGTGTACCCTAAACCGTAAAGGTCCTTTGCATTTGATGGACGATGTACACCACTAAAATCGTATCCTATTTGTTGGGCTGCAGAATCTACTTGTTGAGCTATAAAACCAGAGTATTGTACCTTCTCTATATCATATTTCCCTTCCCAATAGGTTGTATCTACCTCATTAGTCGCATTGCCAACAGAGTCTCTTTTCATTCGATATCCTTCGATGCTATTTTGTTTATGGATATCAAAATGATAAGTAACCGGTTTCAACAGATTTATAAAAGCAAGTCCCGGCACGTTTTCCTTTATATTGTTTTTAACTCGCCTGTCGCTAAGTGCCAGAATCGTTTGTTGTTGACAACGAAGATTTGTAACACTTGAATTACCAAGTACAAAATCACCGTTATTGGTTACGCTTGCTCCGTTACCTATTGCAGTACAATTTGACCAGCCTGAGTTAGTAACATCCGCGGCATAGCCAATACATGTATTGTTAGAGCCTGTAGTATTATTGAGCTGCGCACTGACTCCAACCGCAGTATTATATCCCCCTGTTGTATTAGCATAAAGCGCCTGGTATCCTTCAGCCGTATTGTAGTCTCCTGAAGTGTTGGAAAAAAGAGCCTGGCTTGCAGTAGCAGTATTAAAATCTCCAACTGTTCCTCCATTGCAATTATTAAATAAAGCATCAAAGCCGTTGGCTGTATTGTTAATTCCTGTTGTATTACGGTAAAGCGCAGCCTGTCCGTGAGCTGAATTATTATACCCGGTGGTGTTAAGAGAAAGCGCATTACCTCCACTTGCTGTGTTCTGGTATCCGGTATTATTAGTATATAGAGATAAATGCCCTATGGCAGTATTGGAAGTTCCTGTATTGGCTGATGCCGTAGGCTGATTTGAATACAGAGCCTGGTATCCTACTGCGGTGTTGTATGTAGTTGTCAGGCTGTAAGATTGTGTATGCAATGCCTGAAACCCTAACGCCACATTTTGTCCTGCCGTGGTATTATTTTTCATGGCTTCAAAACCAAGAGCAGAGTTGCTGGTACCAATAGTATTTAAATAAAGTGAGTTATGCCCTACCGCAGTATTGTTAATGCCGTTAGTAGTTCCGGTAGGACTATTTGTGTATAGTGCATAATTTCCTATTGCAAGATTGTATGTACTCAAAACTGTTAACGTAGATTGCCAAAATAATGCTTTATAACCGATAGCAATGTTGTCGTCAAATCTCACATTGCTGTATCCTGCTGAAGCTCCCAGGAATGTATTTCTCGTTCCTGCACCGTTTGAGGTACCCGCATGATCTCCAAAATATGAATTATTCGCTCCTGTATTTGAAGCGCCAGCAGCATTGCCAATATAGGTATCGGAACAATCTCCTGAAGTTCCAGTTGCTGTACACGTGGTAGTGCCAACAGTCAATTTTCCATATCCGTACGTTTGAGCTTGCATTTGAAAAACGGCAATGCTGCCCGAAAAGGCTAATGCAAGCATTGTTTTTAATTTAGTTTTTTGTTTCATCGTTTTTTTGGTTTTAGTTAATATGTAGATTTTAAAAGGAGAGATCACTAAAAAAATTCATAAAATAATTGGAACAGATGCGTTCCGAAAATAAAAACATATTTGTTTATAAAATATTACATGATTACCTGGTTTAAATTCCTGATTCCATGCTATCTATTATTGCCAGGTATCCTTTAACTCGTTATTCTCCATTAGCCTTTCTAGCGACTACAACTTAAAGAATAGAAAGAAGTTTCAGGATCAGACATTGATGTTTGACGATAGACACTTAAAAAAGCGAGATGATTTTACTTACTTGCGTTTTGTGTAGGAAGCTGGATCTGTACTACCCTCTCCATAGTGAGCGGCATTCCCGCCTGCCATCATTTTTAGGATTAACAGTCGGGCAGATGCAATGCCGCTCGGAACACCAAACAATTTATAATTGTTTTACTTTGATATTTCATAAAGATACTTGTGCGTGGTAATTCAGCAGCTGATCCTTTTTGGCCTTTTCAATCTGATTTATAAATTTCAAAATTGCCTCACGTTTCATCCCTCTTGTTTCAAAATTTATCTTAGTACCGCCATCTGAAGCGATTGATATTACATGCTTACGTGTAAGAAAATAAGCAAGTATTAATACGGCACCAAGCACAAGCCCTACAATCATCGCTTGGCCATTATTATCTGCCCCGATCCCCAAACCTGCTGCCGCAGCCAATATTCCCACTAAGAGACATATTAACCAACTGCGGTAATGAACTTCAATCGAACTTACTTTTTCCAGCATGATTGATATCACATGCTTTGAATCATCGAATCTGATTCTATGACTGGTTAATATTACTATATCATTGTCTGATCTAGTAATTTCTTGTTCATCTTCAAAAAAGTGTTGTTTCATGTTATGTAGTATTTAATTATTATATAAATACAAAAACGGGCAAAACCTATGAACATCTGATAAAACCGTTCCCGGGGGAGGAAGGATCTTATCTTTCATACGTTTTGCCCGCTTTTACCAACCGTAGCATTTTGCGTAGGTTGGTCACCAACCGCAACATTTCACTGCGATTGATAAAACAAATTTAAAAGAGTTTTAATCAGTTGCAAATTTTAATGAATAATAAAAAACTTCTACAGAGAGGATTCGCGATGATATCACTGTTTCATAAATAAAAACATCCCCCTTCGAGCTACGCTCCCAACCTACGGTTGTCTCTTAAAAGGGGGAAGTAGGGCGTAATTCTCCCTTCTTTGAAGGGAGTGCCCGAAGGGCGAGGGATGTTTCACATAATAGTATTATTTCATAAACAAAAAACATCCCCCCTCGAGCTACGCTCCCAACCTACAGTTGCCCATTGAAAAGGGGGAATTAACAGCCGCTGTGTAAAGCCAACGTATATATTTATTGAATGATCAGTTTCTCAGTAAGCACAGTATTACCGGTCCTTACTGTAACAACATAAGTGCCTTGCATTAAATCGATTCCTAAGTCAAGCTTGTAGTTTATTACTGTTTCATTTACCGGAACCTGTTCATTATATACTTCTTTTCCTAAAATATCTTTCACAGTTACCTGAACGGTTTTGTCTTCGGCATTTCTTATTTCCAGGTTTACGAAAGATGTTTTGGAGGAGGGATTGGGGTAGAGTTTAATGAACATATCACCGTATACCAGCGCACGCTCTTCCGGTGATAAAGTAATTTTACCAAAATCTCCTTCCTCTGGCTTGGATCCTTTAGCCAGCGTTTCATAATTACAGCTGTTACCCGAGCCGCAGGAACCGAGGGTCCACACAAGTACAGGATTGCTGAGATCTAAAAGCGCGGTTGCGGCGGCTTGCGGAAGGCAGAACGTCTCTCGTCCCAGTATGTGCCCGTTGATTGCAAGCGTTGCGCAAAGCTGTACTTTGCTTCTTTCGCATTTCACATTCTTGGCACACACCAATACACTGTCTTTGGCTTTGCATCCTTTGGAATCGGTTACAACTACTGTATATTTTGTAGTTACAGAAGGACAAACTGTAATGCTGCCCGCCGTGGAACCTGTGCTCCATAAGAAACTGTATCCAGGTGTTCCTCCTGTTGCTGCTGCAGTTAAGCCGGTGCATGACATAGGTGCGTATCCTATATATACTGTTTTGTTGGGCCCCGCATCTGCAGTCACCGCCGGATTGACAATCACAGTTGCCGAGCCGCTCATGCCTGAAGTTACTCCTGAAGCTATATTCTTAGCAGATACGGTATACATGCCTGCAGCTGTTTGATTGCCAAAGGAAATAGCCGATCCTGTGCCGTTTACAGGAGAACCCACGTTCGTTGAGCCATTGAGTATAAGCTGGTAGCTTACTCCGGTTTCCGAACCGCTCAGGCCAACCGGAACACCCGGATTGCCGGGGCAGTAAGAACCGCCTCCGTTCACAGAAAAGACATGAGGCGGAGCATTGTACGTATCGGGATTAAAATAGGCGAGCAGCTGTCCGCCTTCCACCACTTCTCCTGCAATTCCGTAATGTGCCTGAACATCCACCAGGAATTTACCCTGACCTAAAATATGCTGCACATCAATTATTCCCGATGCTTCTTCGTCTTGCGTAAGGAAATTAGGTGCCCCGTTAAGAAAGCGGCCTGGATCATGTTGTCCTACCTGAACCAACACATCTGTTGCAATGGTGTACTGCCATACCTTTCCGATATGAGCATTTCCACCTACATCTTCCGTAAGAAGCACGTGCCCGTAATTATCTATTGTCATGTTATCAAACATCTGCTGTCCTTCAGTTCCGTTGAGCACTGCGGTTATTGTACCGCCCATCTCGGGGTTAGCAATGTCGGTGAAGTGAACTTTCCACAAACGGCTCGGACTATTAAATCCGTTGGTTGTAACAAAATAGAAGTCATTTAAGTTAGACGGATCCCATGCACCATCCTCCGGACGGAGGAATGTGGTGACACCTGCGTTGTTGCTGTTTGTATTCAATGTGGTTCCGTTTACATTTTGTACCTGGCCTAAGTCTGCCAGGCTGAAAGCTGTACCCGGCGCTGGTACGCCGGCGCTGGTTTCGGACAATAATCCGCTGACAGCAACTCCGTATAATTTACCGCCATTCAATCCGGCTTTATCCACGTCGGTTCCGGTATTGGTCTTTGTGCCGATGTAGAAGTAAACTTGTCCGGGTGTGGAATCATCCAAACCGGCAACCACTGTTTTATCGGATGCAAAAGGACGAGCGACTGAATTTTCCCAGGAAAATTTACCCAGGTAGGGCAACTGATACGTTGTACCCGCTTCTGTACCTGTGGCAATGTGTCCGAATGCACGTCCGTCGTTTCCGGTTTCTTCTCCGTTCATAAATATTCTCTCCTGTGTTCCTAAGCCTGTTGCACTGTTATAGAAAGCAGAAACAGCAGGCAGATCTGCTGAGCAGAAACGGCCAAATGCCGAAAGAGCAGAAGGATTGGAAGAATTGTAAGTATCATATCCTGTACCATTCCAAATCTTAACCGTTTGGATCAGATCTGCTCCGCTTACTACGGAAAGATCGTTCTTGTTAATTACCCACCTGGAAACAAAGGCTCCTTTGGAACCGTGTGCCCGAACCGCGCCTGCTGCATTCCCAAATTCATGATTCATTAATACGGTGAATGTTCCGTTGCCATTATCAAAGGCTCCTAATCCATCCGGCGTACCGCACATTTTATATCCGCCTACAGCTTCGGTCGCAGTCAGGATGGAAGTGAACTTTGCGTCAGGAACGGAAGGAAGCAGGTAAGGGGTCTGGGAAGTACTAGGTCCGGTTTCTCCCTGGGATAAAAGCGTTACAACAGGAATGAAATTATTTAGTTTGCTGCTGCCACTCAAACGATATGTAAACACATGACTTAAGTTAGTGGTAGCGGTAGCCACACCATTTTCAGCCGGAGAAACCTGTCCGTAATCATTATCGTTACCAATAGCGATCGTACTATCGTTAATAATCGCCAATCCTTCTGCTTTATCCAGTGCCGCAGGCCAACCGCTGGCAAGCAGATCCATAACCAGCATTTTAGTAACAGGCACAATACCATTTATGCCAAGTCCGGCAGCATCCACCAGGGCTTCCAATGTTACTCCGCTGTATAAACCGGAATGAACCGGGGTAGCGGCGCTGATATTGATCTTGTACATTCTTTTTATATCGGTGGTTCCGCGCAAGGCAGCTTCCAGCACCAGGAACTCATCGTTATTGATGGCGGCCATGTCGCCGATCTTCCAGTCCCGTAAACGGATCTGGTTGGAACCTGATCCGATGATGCCGTCATTTAAATAAGCAAACATGCGGGTGGAATTATCTGCAGGATTTATCTCCAGGATGCGATGAACACGTGTGCCTTCGCCTACCGATTTGTTAGGGTACAATACAGGGCTTTGTATGATCGCATAGATTTTTCCGTTGGGAGTGATGGCAATGCCTTCGAAGCCCCGGTTGTTTTTCCGGTATTTGAATACGGTATCGATCTGCACATCTACAGACTGCACACCGGGTAAATTTGCATACGGTGTATACCTTTTTATTACCACTCCGTTTTTGTTGAGCTTCCAGATAGTGGGTCCTCCTTCTTCGCATATCCAGAAATTGCCATCCGGATCTACTACAAGCCCTTCGGAGTCTATGCCGAATGTATCCTTAGCGGTAGTTTTTAAATTGAAGTTGGCGCAGTTCAATACGGTATCGGTAGAAGCAACTTCCGCCCCAGAGCTTCCCAGGTTGGTGGGATTAATGATTCCGGAAGCATTGCTTCCGTTGGGGCGTTTCATGGTAATTGTCTGAAGGATCTGTATGGAGTCTCCGTTCAGACGTATGCGGTGGATTTTGGGAGCGTAACCTGGGAAGCCGTAAATTTTGTCGTATGTAGGACGGCAGGCGGCAGGATTTGCATTGGCTGCGTCCACGTTCACTCCTCTGTCCGAACAGGTCCAGAATTCTTTTCCGTTAGTGCCTGCAATAGGATACAGGGCGGAAAATCCTGCTTCCCGGAAGTTAATTCCCTGGAAAGTGCCGATGGGAGCAGAGGTGTTATTTTTATAGTCCTGCAAAAGAGCAATCTGAGCTTTGCTTTTTGCCAGTGGAAAAAGAAGGAGTATGCTTAGTAATAGTAATTGTATTTCTTTTTTCATAAATTGAGATATTAAAATTTATTTTTCCTGTTTCCTGTCAATAACAATTGCAATGATATGCCGGTTATATTATGTGGTTGCTATACGAAAATCATGATTAGATTAAAAAAAATATTCAGGAGACAACTTTCCCTTTAGCTATTGTTAACATTCAAGGCATTCTTCCTCTGACTGAACACAACCCATTCTGACTAATGCTTTAATTTATTGTTAACCAATATTAATTTTCATTTTATCCGGAGCTAATAGTAGATGCATTTATTTGCAACCAAAATTACCAAGCCACTATTTATGAAAAAACTATTACTCCTTTCACTTGTCTTATTATATTTCAAGAATCCAATTTTTGCACAGGCGGCACTTAGTTTCGGATCGAACAACACAAATACCTATGTGACATTTGGGAATAAGCCTGCTCTTGGCCTGCCCCAATTTACGATAGAGTGCTGGTTTAAACGAACCGGTACAGGTGTAACCGCATCTACAGGAACAGGCGGCGTTACAGCGGCCATTCCATTGGTAACAAAAGGCACTTCGGAAGCAGACGGCAGTACGGTAGACTGTAATTATTTTATGGGGATCAACACGTCAGGTAATAAACTTTGCGCAGATTTTGAAGAATCAACCAGCGGCACAACTCCCGGATTGAACCATCCTATAACAGGTACTACTACGATCGTAAATAATGTATGGTACCATGCAGCTGCTACGTACGATGGATCTACCTGGAAACTTTACCTGAATGGTCTTCTCGAAGCAACGCTTGTTGTCAATCAGCCTTGCCAGAATCTTAGCATACAGCATTCTTCCCTTGGATCTTCCATCCGCTCGAACGGTACCACTGCCCAGGGTTTTTTTGCGGGTGTCATGGACGAAGCACGTATATGGAATTCAGCGCGCAGCATTTCCCAGATCCAATCCACGATCAATAGCCAGATCTCCGCCCCTCAATCAGGTATGGTAGCACGCTGGGGACTCAACGAAGGATCCGGCACTTCTATCGGAGATGCTTCCGGAAATACTCTTACCGGAACTATCAGCGGAACTAATTTCACCTGGACCACGAGTGTAGCTCCTTTCAACCTGACATTCGGCCCGGTGAATTATACTCCATCCGTTACGGTTAATTCCCCTGCAAGCGGAAGTAAATGCCTGGGGTCAGCTTCCGTGAACCTCAACGTGTCTGTCAGCGATCAGAATTCCTCGGATGTTCTGATCGTAAAATTCTACGGCCGGCCTAAAAAAGCAGCACCGGCCGATTTTACAGTGATAGGATTACCGGATACCCAGTTCTACACCGAGCAGACAAATGGCGGTAACAACAGCACCTTCAAAGCCCAGACGAACTGGATCGTGGCAAACAAAGATCCGTTGAACATTGTGCACGTATCCCAGCTGGGAGATTGTGTTCAGAACGGAGATAACGGAGGAAACGATATAGAATGGAAAAGAGCGGACACCTCGATGCGCATTATTGAAAACCCGGTTACCACACAGCTGGCAGATGGAATACCTTATACAATGAATGTTGGCAATCACGACCAGTCGCCCGGAGGAAGCGCATCCGGAACAACCACTTTCTTCAACCAGTACTTTGGCACTGCACGTTTTTCCGGCCGGGCGTACTGGGGAGGAAATTACGGGTCAAACGCAGATAACAGTTATCAGCTGTTCAGCGCGAACGGAATAGATTTCATTGTTGTGAGCCTTGAATACGATCCCGCTGCCAATGCAAGTGTTTTAGCCTGGGCAAACGGTTTATTGCAGACCTATCCCAACCGGAAAGCGATCATTGTCAGTCACTGGATCATAAATGCCGATGCTACTTTTGGCGCCCAGGGCCAGGCTATTTACAATGCATTAAAAGGAAATCCAAACCTGTACCTGATGCTGTGCGGACACATCAACCCGAACGGAGAAGCAAGAAGATCAGATACGTTTGGAGGGAACACTGTGCATACTTTACTTTCTGACTACCAAGATATAAATGGTGGAAACGGATGGCTGCGCATCATGACATTTTCCCCGTCCAACAATACCCTTTCCGTTAAAACATTCTCTCCTACTTTAAATCAATACCAGACCGATGCCAACAGCCAGTTCGTCCTGACCAATATGAATTTATCCAACGACACTACTCCTTATCTGCTGCTCTCCACGCAATCGGTTACCGGAAGCGGAACGTTGAACTACAACTGGAATACGTTAGCGCCGGACAGTATGTACGAATGGTATGCTACAGTTGCTGATACACAATATACGGTAAGCAGTAGCATAACTAATTTCGGTACTTATTCAAAGCCTGTGGTTTCATTGGGCAGCGATATTACTATACAATGCGATCAGCTGCAAACACTGGATGCAGGAAACCCGGGGAAAACATATCTATGGTCAACCGGCGCAACTACTCAGACCATTACACCCGGCACGACCGGAATTTATTCCGTTGTGGTGACTAACCCGGTTTCGGGATGCTTCAGTTCGGATACGATACAGGTCACCATTACAGGCAAGCCGACAGCAAGCATCACATCCAATATAGTCAGCACCTGTACCGGCGGGAGCGCAACACTTACTGCAAATACAGGTATGAGCGCATATTCCTGGTCAACCGGGGAAACTACAAGTGCAATAACCGTGAATTCAGCCGGAACTTATTCTGTAACCGTTACCAACAGCCTGGGCTGCACGGGTTCAGCAAGCCAGCCAGTCACAATGACCCCGCTTTTAAATGCTACTGTAACAACAACAAATGTTTCCTGCTTCGGAGGAAGTAACGGAGCCATTAACCTGAATGTAAGCGGCGGTGCTTCCCCCTTTACTTATGTGTGGAGCAATGGTGCCTCCACTCAAAATATAAGCGGGTTAACCGGGGGAAACTATTCGGTTACAATAACCGACAATGGCGGATGCTCCCTGGCAAAAACAGCAACTGTTACCGTACCTGCCGCACTTACGCTGACAGCTCCTACGATCACAACGACCAATGGAGGATATAACGGAACGATAAGAGCAAACCCTTCGGGAGGAACCACTCCCTATACGTATTCCTGGCGATACAACAATGCGGGTGCAAATATCACCACCCAAACTTTGGGCACTACGCACGTAGGCGGTATCTATTCGGTAACAGTAACTGATAATAAAGGATGTACGGTTGGAGGCAATTACTCGCATGCAATACCCGTTGTACCTTCTGCCACCGTTCTGGTTCCCTGGAATTCGTCCTGGAAATACCTGGACAACGGAACCAACCAGGGCACGGCATGGAGAGGGACTTCGTTCGATGATTCTTCCTGGCCCGGCGCTCAGGGTGAGTTCGGATACGGCGATGGAGAGGAAAACAAACTGATCAATGCCTGCGGAACAATCGTACAAACACCCTCCTGCTCAAATAAATACATCACCACTTATTTCCGGAAAAATATTTCTATTGCCGATCTCTCGGCATTTCAAAATATCAAATTCAATGCCTTCCGTGACGATGGAATTGTGGTTTATGTAAATAACAACGAAGTCTACCGAAGCAACATGCCGGCTACGGCAATCACCTACACAACAGGAGCATCCACGGGCGTATCTGATGACGGTGAAACACTACAGGTTCAAACCGTATTACTTGCTTCCAGCTTTTTTGTCACTGGAAATAATACCATAGCCGTTGAAGTTCATCAGCAAGTCGGGACCAGCAGCGATGTTACATTCAATATGGAAATACTGGGTGTACCTCCCGTTCCGGAAGCTCTGACACGCGGACCTTACCTGCAAAAGCTGACCAGCAGCAGCATCACCATCAAATGGAACACCGATCAGGCCGTAAAAAGTCAGGTCAGTTATGGAACCGACAGCCTGAACCTGAACAACACGGTGACCGATAATACCAATGTCACCAGCCATACGCTTCCACTGACCGGATTGGCTCCTTATACAAAGTACTATTACAGCATCGGCTCTCCAACGCTTAAGCTGCAAGGCAACGGGCAGAATTTTTTCATCACCGCTCCAACAGTCGGAACGGAGGGAAAATATAACTTCTGGCTGGTAGGAGACTGCGGAAATAATTCCACGAACCAGGCCCAGGTGCGTGACCGGTACAATGCCTACATGGGCTCTATGCCTACCAACGGCTGGCTACTGCTCGGAGACAATGCATACAGCAGCGGATCGGATGCAGAATACCAGACAGGGTTTTTCAATATTTACCAGGGAAGCATTATGAAAAATGCACCTCTCTACCCTGCTCCCGGGAATCACGATTACATCAACGGATCTGTATTTGATCATAGCCCTCCTTATTATACGATCTTTGACATGCCAGCCAATGGTGAAGCCGGAGGAGTGGCTTCAGGTACGGAAGCATACTATTCATACGACTACGGCAATGCTCACTTTCTTTCACTGGATTCGTATGGCAAAGAGGATAATATAAATCGTTTGTATGATACGCTTGGACAGCAAGTGTTGTGGATCAAACAGGACCTGGCGGCTAATACTAACAAACAATTCGTGATCGCTTACTGGCACCATCCTCCGTATACCATGGGATCACATAATTCGGATACCGAAAGCGAGCTGACGAAGATGCACACCAATTTTATCCGCATACTTGAGCGGTACGGAGTCGATCTTGTTATTTGCGGACACAGCCATGAATATGAACGGAGTAAATTAATGAAAGGACATTATGGAAATGAAGCTTCTTTCAATGCAGCAACACATAACATCAGTCAGTCCAACGGAAGATATGACGGAAGCGTAAATTCCTGCACGTATGTAAAAGATACTTTGCATGGATATGATGGCACAATTTACATGGTATCCGGTTCTGCCGGTCAGCTGGACGGATCCGTACAGGCATCCTGGCCGCACAATGCTATGTCGGCTTACAACAACTCCACCAACGGAGGATCGGGATTGCTGACCATTGAAGGAAACCGCCTGGATGTAAAATGGATATGCGCCGATGGAGTTGTACGGGACCAGTTCACACTTATTAAAGATGCCAACAAACGAAAACAACAAACCATCAATTACGGTCAAAGTGTAACACTGGCAGCATCGTGGAAAGGACAATACACATGGAGCCACAACGGGGCTACCACCCGAAGTGTAACCGTTACTCCAACCACCACTACAAAATATGCCGTGGCTGATCAGTTTCAATGTGTGACCGATAGTTTTACCATAAATGTGATCATGCCCGTTATAACACCCTCATTGAATGCTGTGTCCTTGTGCGCGGGTGCATCCGTAAAAATTCCATTTACTGTCAGCGGAGAAATTAACAGCGGCAATATCTTCACTGCACAATTAAGCGATGCTTCCGGGAGCTTTGCAAATGCAGTTACCATCGGGACTCTCAGCTCCACTTCCTCGGATACAATTAATGCTCTTATTCCTGCATCCGGAATTCCGGATGGAAATAATTACAAGGTACGCATCCTGGCGTCCAGTCCAGCCGTAACGGGATCAACATCCGGCGGCTTCAGGATCTCAAGTCCGGCTATTGAAATAAGCAGCAGTGATAATGACAACAATATATGTGCGGGAAGCTCAACGACTCTCAGTGCCACGGAAGGGTTCAGTGCATATGCATGGTCAAACGGAGCCACTACACTATCCATTATTGTGAGTGCAGCAGAAAATATATCTGTAACCGGAACCGATAGCAGCGGTTGCTTTGCTGCGTCTTCTTCTCTAACTATTACAGTAAGTGATTTACCTGAAGCGATCATCACACCGGGAGGAGCAACCACTTTCTGTCCCGGCGGATCGGTGATACTGACAGCAACTGATAATATGAATACCTATTTATGGTCAAATGGGGAAACTACTTCGTTCATTACTGCACAGATCTCCGGAGGCTACTCGGTAACAATCACAGATAACAACGGATGTTCAGCTTCATCGGCTGAAACCAATGTAGCAGTTAAAAGTGTTCCAGAAGATTGCGACGGCGATGGCCTGGTGAGCCAGGCTGACCTGAACCAGCTATTAATGAAATTCAATATTTTGTGTACATGCAATGAAGACATTACTAAAGATGGCATGGTGAGCCAGGCAGATCTTAATATGTTATTAGCTAAATTCGGAGAGACCTGTCAATAAACAATTATGCCAGCACTACTTTTAAGATATAAGGTTGCATACCTTAAATAATGATCAGATAAATCTAATTTTATACTGAGACAATATATGCAGGATAGTTTAGCGCTCATTCCTAAAAAATAAAAAACATGAAAGCAAAAAAATTACTTCCGATTTTTTTATTCTCTGTAATGACAGTATCTGTCTCTGCACAAACTACACTGGTGGCTGCCGGTACTTCCTGGAAATACCTAGACAACGGTTCCAATCAGGGTACAGCGTGGTACGGAACAGGATTTAACGACGCAGCATGGGCATCGGGCAATGCGCAGCTGGGCTATGGCGATGGAGACGAAGCAACCGTGGTAAGCTATGGTCCGAACTCCAGCAACAAATACATCACTACCTATTTCCGGAAAACAATTACGGTAGCAGATGCTTCCCTTTTTACAAATTATTCGTTAAGCGTGAAAAGAGATGACGGGATCGTACTCTATATTAACGGAACGGAAAAATATAGAAGCAATATGCCTGCAGGCGCTCCGGCATACACCACGCTGGCCAGCAATGCAAGTGACGACGGCAATACCTGGCAGACAGCCACCCTGGCATCCGGATCACTGGTTACAGGAACGAATGTTCTTGCAGTTGAAATTCACCAGACCGCAGTAACAAGCTCCGACATCAGCTTTGACCTTTCTCTCGTGGGTAATCCTGCCGGCGGAGGTGCCACGCTTACACGCGGACCCTACCTTCAGCTGGGGACTTCAGGCAGTGTATATATAAGGTGGAGATCGAACATTGCAACCGATACAAAAGTGAACTATGGTTTGTCTGCTGGCAGCTTAACTTCTTCTGTGAGCAACGGGACCGCTGTTACCGATCATGAAATCCAGATCACAGGCCTGAGCGCAAACACACGTTATTATTATTCCATCGGATCATCCACCCAAACTTTGCAGGGCGATGCCAACAATACATTCATCACCTCACCTGCAGCAGGCACTGCACAGAAAACACGAGTCTGGGTAACCGGAGACTGCGGGAATAATTCCACCAACCAGGCGAATGTGCGCACCCGTTATGAAAATTACATAGGCACAAACAACACCGATGTATGGCTTCTGCTGGGTGATAATGCATACAGTAACGGAACCGATGCAGAATATCAATCCAATTTCTTCAACATTTATTCAAACATATTGAAAAAAACAGTTTTGTGGCCTGCGCCCGGAAACCATGACTATGCAAACAATTCCAGCCGTCAGAATGATCATAACATACCTTATTATACCATGTTCACCCTCCCCGCTGCTGCACAAGCGGGCGGAGTTGCTTCGGGCACCGAAGCGTTTTACTCTTACAACTACGCAAACATCCATTTTGTGTCACTCGATTCGTATGGAAAAGAATCAAACCAATATCGTTTATATGACACGCTGGGGCCACAGGCGGTTTGGGTAAAGCAGGATCTTGCGGCCAACACACAAAAATGGACAGTAGTTTACTGGCACCATCCTCCTTACACCATGGGTTCCCACAACTCCGACTCAGAAAGTGAGCTGGTAAACATGCGCCAGAACTTCATCCGGATTCTTGAACGCTATAAGGTTGACCTGATCCTGTGCGGACACAGCCACGATTACGAAAGAAGCAAGCTGATGAAAGGGCATTACGGAAACGAGGCTTCATTCAATGCAGGAACTATGCACCTGAGCACCTCCAGTGCCAAATACGACGGAACTTCCAATTCTTGTCCGTACATGAAAAATGTTTCCACTCCTTACAACGGCACCGTGTATGTGGTTGCCGGCTCGGCCGGACAACTGGGAGGAACACAGGCTTCTTTTCCGCATGCATCCATGTATTATTCAAATGCTACCAACGGTGGCTCGCTTGCTTTAACCATAGAAGATAACCGCCTGGATGCAAAATGGATCTGTGCAGACGGAGTGATACGCGACCAGTTTACCATCGTGAAAGATGTAAATAAAACAACCAACCTGAATATCAGCAGTGGACAAAGCACAACGCTTACCGCTTCCTGGGTCGGAGCTTACAGCTGGGCTCCCGGCGGAGCCACTACCCGCTCCATCGTGGTAGCACCCGCATCGAGCATCTCCTATACCGTGACGGATGGACTAAGCTGCCTGTCCGATGGATTCAATATTACCGTAAGCAGTCCCAAATACGGCTTATTTGAAAACCGCTCTCAGGATGCGGGAGAGATGCTGGCCCTGAACATTTTTCCGAACCCTCTTTCAAACACGGCAACCGTTGAATTCAATTCAGCTATAGCAGGACAAGTGCAGCTGGAACTGTTTTCCATGGATGGGAGGAAAATAAAATCGCTGTTGGATCAAACCATGGACAACGGCAAATACCGGTACGAGCTGAATGCTCAAAAGGACGGAATAGTCCCGGGAATGTATTTTATAAGACTGACTTGTGGGGAACAAAGTATTGAACAAAAGGTAATGATCATGAAGTGATAGATGAGTACTTTTTTCGTTTAGGGAAGGGGTTCTTGAAAAAGAACCTCTTTTTTTTAACTTGCATATTGAATGAATAAATTATTTTTCGTTCTGGCTATAATTTCATCCATGGTCCTGGGTGCTGCCTGGCAGACGAGACCGGAGCAGGCTAATCCTGCCCAGGAAAAACTCCGGGGCTGGCTGATCACAGAGCTGGAGCGTATAAACCGAAAATTATCCGAAAGCCTTTCTCCAGGCTTAACGCTAAAGGAATTAAAGGACAATTACTTTATTGCACGCAGGCATTATAAGCACGTGGAGTTCTTTGTGGAATACTGCTCTCCGAGAGAAGCCAAATACCTCATCAACGGCCCCCTGGTACCCAAACACGACGAGGAGCAAGGAACGATCCTGGTCCCGCCTCGTGGATTTCAACGCATAGAAGAATTATTATTTACCGGGGACCAGACGGATAAAGAATCTTTCTACAAGGAATGCATTTCCCTGAAAGAGGAAATAGGAAAACTGCAGGAGTACTACCGCAGCATACAGCTTAACGATAACCAATTTCTGGAAATGTGCCAGCTGGAGCTTTTCAGGATCACAGCCATGAACCTGAACGGATACGATGCCACCATCAGCCAGACCGGGGTGCAGGAATCTGCATGGTGCATGGAAGGGATAGAACAGGCAGTGAATGCGTTCAGTGCCTATACCAATGAAACCAACGGTGCCCTGTTCAGCGAGCTTCGCAGCAGGATCGCTTCCTCCAAAAAGTATTTAAGATCCAACCCCGATTATGTTTCCTTCAACCGCCTGGAGTTTATTACCCGCCATATCAATGTGCTGAATAAATCCCTGGTGGAATTGCACAGTGCATGCAAACTCCCCTGGAGCACGCACAAACAGGCACTGAACCTGCAGGAAAAATTTTTATTCGGCAGGGAAAGCTTCAACCTGAACTTCTTTTCCATGTACTACGACGACACCCTGAATTTGTCCGCACAGGCCGAGCTGGGAAAAATATTGTTTTTCGACCCGGTGCTTTCAGGAAACAACCAGCGCTCCTGTGCAGGTTGTCACATACCCGCAAAAGGATTCACCGACGGACTGCCCAAAGGCATTGCGTTCGGGGAAGCAGCCATTCTTCCGCGCAATACTCCCTCCCTGCTGAATGTTATTTACCAGAAAGCATTTTTCTACGATGGAAAGGCATACCAGCTGGAACAGCAGATCTCCGATGTAATAAGCAACCCGCACGAGATGCAAAGCAGCTTATCGGAAGCAAAAGAAAAGCTGCGGAAAGATCCTGAGTACCGCCGGCTTTTCGCAAAGGCTTTTTCAGGAACGGCAGACACAGCCATTACGCCTTACGCATTGCAGAAAGCAATTACAGAATATGAAAAAACACTTATCTCCTTCAACAGTCCGTTTGATAAATACCTGCGCGGGGATAAAAGTAAATTGAATGCCCGGGAGATCAACGGGTACAATTTATTTGCCGGAAAGGGATTATGCGGAAGCTGTCATTTCCTGCCCCTGTTCAACGGAACTGTTCCTCCGCACTTTAATGATTCGGAGTTTGAAGTGATAGGCACCCCGGCTGATTCCGGAAATAAAGTCTTTGATACAGATGAAGGACGTTACAACGTAACAAAACTGGGCGAACAGAAAAATGCATTCAAAACTCCTACCGTGCGGAATGCTGAGATAACCGCTCCGTATATGCATAACGGTGCATACACTACCCTGGAACAGGTTGTTGAGTTTTATCATAAAGGCGGCGGAGCTGGACTGGGATTCCAGGTACCTAACCAGACCCTACCTTTCGACTCCTTGCAGCTCTCCCCTCATGAAAAAGAAGATATTGTTTTGTTCCTGAAAACACTTACGGATACGTCCGGGTTTTCAAATTTTACCTCACGTATTAGAAATTGAAAATTCAGTGAGGATCCAAGTGAGATTGTACTCTCTTTCCTCTCAACTGCCTCTCTCCAACCCTCCTTTCTACTTAATCCCCAACTGCATTGGAAAAGGAATTAACAGCACATATAAATTATGTAATTTATTCCCAGCCGCATGTAATACTTACTGCAACGAAGGTCCTCATCTTTACCTTGTGTGGAATTCCATTCACATAAAGTCAGTTACTAACCTTAAACAAAGAAACAAATGAGAAACCTTGGAATTGTGTTGGCTGTAGTTGGCCTGATCATGGTACTGATAACGGGCTTTAATTTTGTCACCAAGAAAAAAGTAGTGGACATTGGTAACATTGAAATAAATAAAGATGAAAACCACTCCATTCAATGGTCGCCTGTAATCGGAGTAATCCTGCTGGTTGGCGGGGTTGTGATATTTGCCACTAATAAAGGGAGGTAATATTCTATCTGCGTGGTTGGTAACTCCTGCGGAGAGGGTGTTTGCGATGATATTATTGTTTCATAAATAAAGACATTCCCTACTTAAAGTTTATTTATAACATCCTCCGCCCGTTGGGCACCTCCTTCAAGGAAGGAGGAATTAGATCCTGCAAGCATTTACCTAGCACAACCAATCTGTAATTCCATCCATTAATATATGAACCATGTAATTTATTCATCAAATAGTGTAACACCCGCCGCAATTAAATTCTTCATCTTTAACTATAACAATTAAAATCGAAAATATGGGAAACTTACTTTATCTCTTAGCAGTGGTGTTGGTGGTTATCTGGGCAGTAGGATTTCTTGGCTATGCAGCTGGAGGAATTATTCATCTTCTCCTGGTTATAGCACTTATTTCAGTACTGCTGCGCGTAATTAACGGGGATAAGATTGTGAAGTAATAAGTAAAATTTAGGAATACTGCGCACCAATACATCCCCTTCGGGGTGTTTACAATAATATTTCCTGGGCCTCAGCAGAGTCTCTAGAATAGGACTTTGGGTAAAGTCAGTGTGCACTTTGAAGTGTCCCGACGCGGAGACACCGCCGGAACAGAAACACGGGTTTTCCCGATAGCTATCAGGATACCCGTCTTTTTTTTTAAATACTACATCCCCCGTCCTGCGGACACCCCCTTCATCGCCTTCGTACATCGCCTCGGCAGAGCAAGGCAAGAGGGAATTAACAGCCTCCAAATAATCAGTACATTTACTCCGGCCAACTAACAAAATTCCGGAGTATTATACCTGAAAAATCATACATGAAAGAAAAATGCACTGACCTGGATTTTTTGCGGGGAGTGGCACAGGGAAATCCGGAAATGATCCTGGAAATGCTGGATATTTACCTTCGGGAAACTCCTAAGTTTATCGCGAGGATGAAACAGGCCATAAACAACGAAGATTGGGAGCTGATTTCAGGAGCATCGCATTCCTTTATACCCTCGTTTTCCATAGTAGGGATAAACGAAACCTTTACAGAAATGACGCGGAAAATCAGCGATTACGCTGAAAAGAAAGAAAACCCGGATAAGATAAAAGAACTTTTTCTGGAAATAGAAAAAATCTGTCTGCAGGCATGTGAAGAGCTGGAACAGGAACGTGTTTTATTACGCAGGCATTGAACGCTGCATAAAACATACTGTTCTGTACGTTTTACGCAGCGCTTCCTCTTTACTTCTTAATTCTTTGCAGTCTGGTATTTTCCCTTTTCTTTGGTGCCGGGCTCATCCTTTTCCATACCCATGCTGCCAAATTTGTCGGTGACAGATTCGCAGAATGCATCAAATTGATCTTTGAGACCCTCTACGTAATCTTCTCCTTTTTCAACAATCCTTCTCCTTGTTTTGCTTCCTTTATCAGGAGCAAATAAAATACCCAGCAGTGCACCGGTGGCTGCGCCGGCCAGTACACCTAATAAAACTTTTCCTGTGCTCATGGTTTTTGGTTTTTAATTGGTTTATATTAATTTGTTAGAATATTCCAGGTCCTATTTTACCTTAGGATTTCCGGGTTTGAGCTGGCTCCAGTCCGGATTATCCGTCTTTCTTTTTCCCGGAACCTCTTCTTCCAGGATCATTTCATTATCTTCTGTTTCTCCAGCCGGTTCTCCTACAGGCTCCTCATCGTCCTGTACACTTTTACCAGGTTTAGGCTGACCGGTTCCCTGATATTTCTGGTCAGAGGAACCCTGACGCTGCTGATTGATGGACTGGCTTTGTTTGTCTGCCGGTCCCGGACGATGCTGGTTCGGCCCTTTTTCAGTCCCTTTGTTAGCAACGGGGTTATTAGGATCTGTTTCTTTTCTGTTCCCATCCCTGCTTGGAGAGTTGGGTTTGTTTCCAGCTTGCTGCTGGTTTCCTGGGTTGTTCTTGTTTTGTGTCATTGTCTTTAAGTGTTAAAATGTGAATTGATATTGATTTACATTTTAGATATATTCTTTATGTAAAACAAAGTTGCGCTGTTTATGACGAAAAGCATTACACATTTCTTTTAAAAAATTACATCATTCAGTTACGGAGGGATTCTCATTTTAAATTCACATCCACGCTTGCCACATGTTCGGGATCAAGCATTATGACAAACTGCGGACTTTCTGTGGCCCGGTACAGCTCACGTACATGGTTGGGAACAAACCGTACGCTTTCAGGCATGGATTCATCCTTGATGAGATCAATGATAACTCCGTAAAGCGATTTGCCATCCTTGAATTTAACCAGGGCATCTGTTTCTATGTTATTGTGTTCAAACATGATGTTATTGGGTTTTTGTTTTAGTAAACTATCAGAATCGTGAAAGGCGGGCAAATGCCCGCCTTTGCTTTTTATTTTCTCTTACTCGTTCGCCGGGCTTACGGGCTCAGCGGATGTGATGCGTACATGCAAGTAAAGAGGGAAATAAACATTTTATTTCAAACGCATCTTTACAACAGGACAAAGTTGAGGATGTTTTAAATGAAAGGTGTTATATAATTTTTTAAAAAAATTATATTGTTCGGATATTAATGCTTTTTATTATGAACAATACTATTATGTTAAAACATCCTCCGCCCTTTGGGCACCTCCTTCCCTGCCTGCCTCCGCGAAGCGCTTTGGCGAAGCGAGGAAGGAGGAATTAAATCCTGCAAGTATTAGGATGTAGGAATCTTTGAGGGAAATTATCCTTTTCTGATATTAAATAAAAGATGGTGTTAATTCCCTCTTTCCAAGAAGGGAGAATTAGATTCTGCAAGCACCTACACCGACTTTTTAGGCGTTTCTTCAAATTCATTGTAGTAATCGTAATAATCGTCCAGGTATTGAAAACGATTATTGAAATCCTCTGCGGCTTTCCTTTTGGCCCGTTTTTCAACCCAGATAAGAAAGAGAGAAATTCCTCCTACAATAAAAACAGCAGCCACGGCGGTTAAAATGGTTTTTGTCATTGTAATAGGTATTAAAGACATGTGTGACTTTACAACGCAAAAATATTGCCAGGATGTAATTTAATTATACCGGCAAAATAAAATGTATATTATTATTTTATAAAAAGGAAGTAAATAAAATCACCCGTTAGCGTGGAGAATGAATATCAATCCTTCACGCAGCGAATGGCAAACCCGTACTTTTTAGAACCGTAGTACCTGAACACATCGGTATTTTTATAATCCAGGTGCCGGTAAATTGCATCCTGGATAGAACTTTCACTGGAAGACCACCAGAAACCGGTACTTCCCTGGCCTGGCGTGCCAAATACTCCGTTGAACATACGACAACCCGTGGAAAGAGCGCTGAACCCGCTTTCATTGGTATCCCATACATTTTCATGTTCCTTCCAGGCCCCGGGAGATTTTGCTTTTATTTTTAATTTCTCTCCTTCATGACCTCCTCTCCAGTTGAATTTATCTGCCTCTTCCTGTTTCATGCCAAGCTCCACTTCCAATGCCTTCCATTCATCGTCGCTGGGAACATGCCATCCTTCCGGAGCAATGATGTTGGAATCATTGCTCAGCACATGCCAGTTGTAAAGATACACGGACCCAAAAGGAACACAGTAGGCTCCGGCCGTGTCCTTGCTCCACAACACATTGTCACTCAAAGATTTTTCAATAAGAGAAACCGGGTTACCATTTCGGTACTTTGTTACTTTCAGGTCTTCTGCCATCCACCACTGGTTTCCGATCTTCACGGTTTTGTAAACCCTTCCTTCAACATCCGTAACAGTACCAGTCTCGTGCACCGGCTCCGGTTCGATCGGATCCTTTTTACAACCGGCCAGGATCGTGGTACATACCACCAACAGCATAAAATAAGATCCCGTTTTATTATTCAATTTGATCATGATTACAGAATTTTATCTATAACAACAAATTAGTGCTTCATGAACATTTTATTTTCCAGTACATCCCCGGCAAACAGGCGCAGCATGTACATACCGGGTTTCAGGCCGGATACATCCGCCCTGTCAGTAGCACTGCCTGAGACAATACCCATCTCCTTCTCAATTAACACTCTGCCAAAAGAATCATAGATCACATATTTACATTCCTGGTTATGGCTGTCCGAAAACTGTATGCTTATATTATCCTGAACCGGGTTAGGGAAAATAATAACATTCACCCTGGTTTTTTCAGGCACTAAAGAAGGACAAAGTATTGCCAGGTCGCGGTCGTTGCAAAGACCGGGATAACAGCACAGGGACGGTACGTTGGTGTTTGCGGCAGGATCATAATTACATGCCATGGTATCCGTGCATCCGAAAATAATAAGTGTTTTGCAGGAATCCGTTTTATCGCAATCCCGGTCTTTCCTGTATTCCACATAGCGTGGATCCGGACATCCGCATACCTCCACAAATGGATATGCAAGACCCTTAAAGAACTCCTCGCTTTCCAGGAGCGTATCATCATTGGCCACGTATTTCACAGTGATGGGATACGGTATGGCCGGATTCGGATTCGGCTGCTCCACTTCTACATTCAGTTCAAAAGAAAGTTCACCTTTCGTAGTCAGCTGGGCTACCAGTACCTGGTTACTGTCCGGTATTACTCCTGTTACACCGGTATTGTTGGAAAGGTAAGTATCGTTGCTGATAAATTCAGAGCCCGGATTAAGGGAACCGAAAATAGTAGAATCTTCTCCTGCAAGATTTCTTATACCCACATCCGCCCAGTTGGAGGTAGAAGTTATCATCATGGTATCTATCCCGTCTGCATCGGTCAGGGGGATACCGGCATCAAGGGAGCTATTCGCCAGCAAACCCGCGCTGTTCTTTGATCCTGCAATCGCGTTTCCATCCCTGTCCTGGGATTTTAAAACACCGAAATATGTTTTTTGCGTGGATGCCTTTGTCATCTGACCGATGGTAAGCCAGGTATCCAGGGCAGTGGTATTTTTTTTCAGGTAGGGCAAATTCAAGAATTCCTTTCCAAAACTTTGTCCGCCACCCGTGGTAGGATGACTGCCCGTGTGATTGTAAAAATCAGATGTGCTTGAGATCCTCAGCCTATGGTTTGCATCCCCGTAAATTTTTTTCAGCTTGGAGCCCGGTTTCAGGTCAATGTAAACCCGGTACGTAGTAGCTCCGGCTTCAAGCTTACCATAGGTGGTATCTGCCGCATCGGCACTATCGGCAACGTAATAGGTTTCCACTATTACTTTTTCTATTTGCGCATGCATGGAAAAAGAGAATGCCAGGAGGCAAATTAAAAAAAGCAGGATTTTTTTCATGGTGTATTTTTTTATAGTTTGTATGATAGACCGAGTATATAATTTGTCCCGTAAGAAAAGTTGTCAAAATCTATCAGGCTGCCGTCCTCCAGCACGAACACCCTTCTTATCCCGGAGTCCAGCACATTACGCGCCGTAAGGCTGACTGTAAAATACTTTCCAAGTGATTTGGAAAGCCTGATATCCACCAAATGCCGTGGCATTTCAAATATGTCCGGATCCTTGCTGGCTGAGGCCAGAACAAGCTTTCTTCCCTGAATATTATAGCCTACGGAAACACCCAACCCGGTGCTGTCACTCTTGTAAGAAAGTATGGCGTTTACAATGTACGGAGCCTGCCCGAACATAGTGCGGGTAAGAGTATCCGTAGGTACATAGGCTGTTCCGCCGTTATCGATCTGCAGGCGTCCTTTTACGAGACGGCTTTCAGAATGTATCAGGGCCATGTTTGCACTGAATGAAAAGTTTCTTGTCAATACCTTTTTTCCTTCCAGCTCTATGCCTGCCACACGGGAGGTATCTGCATTCCTCCAGGTATACTCCGTGGACCTTACTACGTCAATATGGTTTTTAAAATGTTTATAGAATAAGCTTAGCGAAATATTATCCCCGGACCTGAAATAACTCTCCACCCTTACATCGTAATTATTTATCTGAACCATCTTGAGCTCGGAATTTCCCATCACGTTATCTCTCAGTTCATAATCGTATACCGCGATATCGGAAAGCTCCCGTATACTTGGACGGGCCACCGTTTGGCTGTAGTTAAGCCTCAGGTTGACAGGAGCGAGGTCATCCTTTTTCAGCTTATACACAACGGTTGCGCTTGGCAGATAGCTTAACTCATCCAGCTTTCCGGGGTTAATATGAAAAGGATCGGTAGGAGATCTTCTTCTCGGGTCACCTTTTTTATATCCCAGAGAGTCATATGCAAAAACATCCGTAAATATTTTTGCCTGCTCCACCCTCAGTCCGGCTGAAAAACGCAAAGCCGGGAAAAGGGCATAATCGGCCATCACATACCCTGCAATGGTACGTGCATAGCCGAAGGAGTTATTCGAAGGGGCATCGTAGAGCTCATAATATTTTTCTATGGACGACTGATTGTTGTGATTCACAATATCGAAAGCGCCCGGAACAAAAAGAGAATCGATGTTATGCACCACAAACTCGCTGGGAGTCCCATTGAACCGGATAATGTAATTGTATTGCCTGTAATGCCTGTCGCCATACTGATAAGCTCCGCCAAACTTCAATTTCCGGCTCAGCGTGCTTGTGCTCCCTATCGGTAGCTCAAAAGCGATCCTGGAATCCAGCATTCCTTCGTCGAGGTACCGGTAGTACCTGCTTGTATTGGATACCTTCGTATCCATAAAATATTCCACGGAATCATGGGAATACAATGTCAGTTCCTTAAAATCAGGAGCGCTGCTTTTGCCATCCGTGTAAGAAGCATTTAATTCCACTTTTAACTTAGGACCGGGCAGGTAATGTTCGGATTTGAACTGGTAGATCAGTTGCTTGCGGGATTCATACTGCTGGGACTTCTTTAATGTATATGCGAATCCCTGCCCTACATCCATGAGGTTACGGACCTTGTTCACTCCTTTTAAATTGGGCATGAACAAAAAGGATACGCTGTTATTGGAATTTAATTTGTAAGCCAGGTTGAACAGGGCGCTCCAGCCGTTAGACATTTCACTGGCGTCCATTCGCTTTTGCCTGCTCAGGATGGTATTGCTCTGCGCGTCGTGTATCAGGTAATTCTCATAGGCATTCGGATCTGAGTTTACCGAGCTTCCATACCGGAATCCGGTGATAAATCCGAACGGCCTTCCAAAAATATTGGTTTGATTTCCTATGCTGAATCCCTGGCTGAAATCCAGCGGAGCCTTTCGGGATTGAGTATTCCAGTTGTTAGGTAATTCCTTGGCCGAATTCACTCCCGCGGCATTGATGGTATTAAAGGCCTGCCCCTTGTATGGTCCGTTGTTATAATCGTTGGTTGCCGCCTTCACCGCCCCATCATCGTTGAACAGGGCAGGTGCCAGAAGGCCCAGCTGCACCAGGCCCAGTTTGAAATAATCCTTACCTGCCTGGTCTATTCCCCAGGAAGAATTTATACCCATGCTGCTATAGTACGATCCTAAACCAAGCGCAACAAGCTCCTGGTACTGGGTAGGATTAACAACAATCGGAATAAAATTCTTGTGGTTATAGTCCCGGAACCCGTTGTCGTATCCCAGTCTGTCAGTAGGGCTTACCGCTGAAGTGACCATATCATTGAACGTGGTTTGGTTGTTATACCCGACAGAGGTTTCTACATTGAGCGTGAATTTTTCAGGATACTCTTTGGTTTCAACGGATATGTAAGCGCCTGCCCAATCGCCCGGCAGGTCTGCAGTTGCTGTTTTTGTAAGGATGATGTTGTCCACCAGGTTTGCCGGGAAAAGATCCAGCCTGATATTGTTGGTGAACGGATCCAGCGTTGGTATCCTGGAGCCGTTGATGGTTGTTTTTACATACCGGTCACCTATTCCCCTCACAGTCAGGAAGCCGGAACTTGTCGTGGATACGGCAGGAACACGGGCAACAGCGGCAGTTACATTCGCATCTCCCGTTTTTTTCATGGTTTCGGCTGAAACGTAATCCAACGTGGTTATTGAATTCATTTTTACCTTTTCCATGTAGTATTCTTTTGCCTTGGTGGCTTTCCCCACCACTTCCACTTCCTTCATTTCAGCGGCAGCCGGCTTCATGCCAAAGTTTTTAATGACCACCTGGCCCTTGATAACAGAAACGGGTTCTTCGATCGTGGTATACCCTAAATACGAAACAACCAATATTTGAGCGGAGGTCAGGGAATCCGGCAACTTGATCGTATAGTCACCGTCAAAGTTAGTGCTCGCACCTATGGTGCGGATGGATTTCAAAACAACGGTGGCAGCAATGGCTGGCTCGCCGTTCTCATCCGTTACTTTTCCGCGGATGGTGCCTCCCTGCGCAAAGCAGAGAGACAGCGTAAGCACATTGATTCCGAACAGCAGGTATAATTTCTTCATACAACCGACTACTTTCCCATTCATTTCCGATGAAATACTCCGGGTATCTGAGTTACCACGAACGATCATCCAGGTGTTTATTTTTTGATCAGGGTTTTGGTTGATGTAATACCGTTCACTGACAATGCAATCATGTACTGGCCGCTTGCAAAAGAAGCTATATCTATGGTCTCCGTGTATTTCACGGAAGCTGCTCCCAATTCTTTACGCAGGATCACATTCCCTTCTATCCCGTAGATGGTATAATGATCTGCAGGGTTCTGACTGCCGAGAATCTCCAGTGTAATTGTATTCTGAGCAGGATTAGGATATATCCGGAATACCTCAGAATTGCTCAAGTCATTTACACCGGTGAGATTGTCAATATAGATCAGTATACTGGCCGAAGTTGTTTTCAGGCCCATGTCATCCGTTGCTACCGCGGTCAGCTGTCTTGCTCCTACCGGAGCAGCTGCGGGAAAAGAAATCGAGTAAGGAGCACTGTTATCCACACCCAGCGAGGTGCTGCCATCGAAAAACTCCACCTGCGCAACATATCCCGGAGCAGCATCCGAAGCAGTTGCTGAAACCGTAATGTAATCACCGGCATAGATATCAAAATGAGAGGCATCGACAGGAGAAGTAATGCTGACCGTTGGGGGAATACCTGCCAATACATGGATCAACACAGCGGCTGAAGTTGTAGTCAGGCCCCGCTCATCCTTTGCAACTGCGGTTAAGGTATGTGTGCCCGCAACAGTGAAGGTATAACTGACCGGACCATAAGGACTGGTTCCCGTATTATCAAAACCGATATACGTACCATCCACATAAAATTTTACAGAGTCCACTTTTGATCCGGTATGAGAATCAGGATCCGAGGCGTCTACGGTAATATTTACTACATCTCCGATATAAAATTGAGCGTTATTGAGAGGAGCTAAAATACTTGCCAAAGGGGGCGTGTTGTTCTTGACATTGATCAGCACGGCCGAAGAAGTTGTTGTCAAAGAAGTGTTATCTGTTGCCACTGCGGTCAACGTATGTGTACCCACTGTGCAGGTATAACTGGCTGTGACCGTAGCAGTAGGTACGTTATTCACGCTGAGCGATACTCCATCTACAAAAAATTCCACTTTGCTGACGGTTCCGTCCACATCGCCGGAAGCAGCACTGATGGAAATAACCTCTCCTGTCAGGTAATTGGGATTGGAGAAAGGAGCTATATTAACTGTCGGAGGAAATGCCACAAGAGGATACGTAAGAGATGCTAACTGAATATCTCCATGATCCGCTTTCGGGTTTTTGGCTACGTAATATTCCGGTAATCCGGTAGTAGTGGATTTAATCATAATATTCAGCTGGAAGGAAAAAACACCACCGGTAGTGAACTGACCTATCAATACTTTATTTGTGGCTGGATCCGGTCCCGCAGCGCCGGCAGAAGTAAACCAGGATCCATCCTTCAATAAAAATGTATCGCTGAGAATAGTTCCATCGTTAAACACAGCATCGTTGGTAGCCGTAAACCCGGCAGTGCTGGGTGATATAACACCGCTTCCCGCAATCATACCATCCTGAGTTGTTAAAACGATGCCTGCATCCGCGTGATTATTCAGTAATACGCCCGCAGGATTGGAGGCAACTGTAATGTTATTAAGGGCACCGTTGTCCTCTGCTTTCAGAATACCGTGATTGCCGGTACAAACTCCTCCCAGGGAATAATAGCTGTCGATGGCCATCAGGTTATTTTTGATGACAGTTTTAGCGGTACCCGGCACAGGAGTTGAAGTGCCCAGCGGATGGTTATAAAATGAAGTGGTGGTTGCGATCATAAGCGGCTGGGGAGCACACGGATTTATCGCCGCATCTCCGTATATCGACATGATCTTATAGTTCGGAAGCAGATCGGCATACACCCTGTATGTAACCGAACCCGCGGGAAGCGCGCCGTGAGGCAAGGATGTTCCGTTATCCGTATTGTAATCATCTATATCCACATCGGCCTGGGCTGCATCGGCAGCATTGGATATGTAATATTTTTCAACGATGATATTCTCCAACCCGTTTTGGGCATGGAGGAAGAAGCCGGGGAGTGATAGGGACAAGGTAACTATGATCTTTTTCATTGCAGTCTTTTTAATTTGGAATGATGTTTATTTTTTATAATAATCCTTAAGAATTACTGATTTTCTTCATTAAATACTCTGCAAATGTCCGACTTAAAGATTCGAGGACGATTAAATAGGGGTTATCGTTCTGTAATCTTAATATTAAATAGTTGGTTTATGAACAGATTATGAACAATCTGAAAGCGAATGTTAAGTTGGAATTACCAGATTGCTTTTTCAAAAAATTCAGTCTTTTTGTTAATTATGAATAATAAAGGTCAATTGCATTCACACCGGATCTTCCTGTTCATACGCATTATAATAACAGATGGAAATTACATTCCGAACTCCGGAGGCAGCTTGCAGGTTTGCCACCGCACTAAAAGTGATACAAATTAATTTTTCTTCTTGTAGCTTAAAAAAGTCATAATCAATCCGAACTCTTCCGATGAGATTGCAGTTTCCGGCAAATTATTCTCGTGCTCGGCATTCTTCACCCTAAGCTCATACCCAATTAACTTTTCCGGCTCAAAATCGGGTACAATCGCTTTTCTGTTTACAGTAGTGGTGTGGCACTTTGCACAATTTATGTCATACAGGATCCTTCCCTTTTCACACTGCTTCAAGTATTCCGACCTGATTTGTTCTGCCATGGCATCCGGAAACACGTATGTTATTTTCCGAGAAGTGGTACAGGCTTCGGACAGTATATAAAAAATAAAAAACAAAATAACTACAGTATATTTCATTCTGTCTGGCAATTAATATTCTCCGCCTACCTTGCGGCTATTGAGGTACTTCATCTTTGAAACAGGTAATTTCTCCGGAGGGTTTTCAAAACCAATTTTTTCGTTCAGTGATTTTATAAATGCGAGCAGGTTGTTCTTTTCGGTCCTTGTCAGATGCAGGGAATCGGAAGAAAGCGTCTGATTACTTATTTTTAATCCTCTTCCTGTCCCGCCACCGGCATCGTAGAAATCAATTACCTGATCCAGGGAGGTGAACACCCCGTTGTGCATGTAAGGTTTGGTATGTTCTGCATTCCGAATGGATCCAGTCCGGAAGGCGTTCAGTGTTTCCGCAGCGGGATTGACATCAAACCTGCCATGGTCTCCGCTCAATTGTTTAAACACACTGTCTGCCGGTACGCCCAGCACTTCAAATTCAGAACCAACAAAAGGCGGTTTTACGCCGTTGAACTGAGGTACAAAATGACAGGTAGCACACTGGGCTTTGCTCATAAATAGATTAAAACCCTGTTTCGCGGATGTTTCAATTTCCCTGCTTTCATTCATGGCTTCGTCAAAAGGAGAATAGTAATGGCTGAATTTACTGTAGTAAAAAGTAATTGCCGAAACAATATGATCCAATGTAATTTCCTTTTCCTGGGGAGTATATTTTAAAAGCTGTTTAAATACTTTATTGTATTCATTGCAGCTCAGGACTTTCTTTACTACTTCCTTTTCATCGCTTCCTAACTCTGTCGGATTACAGATTACCGCTTTGGTTTGATTTTGCAGAGAAATGTGTTTACCATCCTGCATCAGAAGATGATTATACTCCACATTTACCAGGGAAGGTGTATTCCTCGGCAAAAAATCCTGCCGGTTATACTGAAGAGAAGTAGCGCCTGCCGTATTGGTGAAATACTGTTTCGGATCGTGGCAGGACACACAGCTTCGCATATTGTTACCGGATAAAACAGGGTCGTAGAACAACAACTTACCAACCCGGTTTACTTCCGACAACGCTTCTTCATCATTCACCCGTAAAAAAATTCCTTTGGGGTTTTGCCCGTTATATACCTTTTTATTAAAAATGGAAAAGCTCTTCTTATTCAGTGTATAGTCAACAAACACACTTTTGCTGGTTACATTATATTCATTAATCAGCTTTTGATTAATTGCAAATAAAGGATTGACATATTCCCGGATAAAAGTAAAATGATCGAACTGACTGTAGTTTTCAGGCTCCGAATTTGCAAATTGTATAGCAGTCTTATAAAGATGCATGTAATCCGGAGGAAGGATTGTATTCGGAAAACTTTCGTTAAAAGTCAGGTAGGTATGACTTACATCCTCCAGCATCAAACGCAGTTCCGGAATTATTCTTGCTGTGTCGGGGCATTCAAACCCTGTTGTATATATAGCAGCCAGGTTCAGCAAAAAAAGGCGGTTACATAAAAAGAAATGATGGTATGTCTTCAGTCCTTCGGTGATAGAATCCTCGCTGAATACATGAACCGCATTCAGGGAGGTCATTATCAAATGTAACAACGAGTCTTTTTCAATAACAGGTTCATCCAGGTACATGGCTGCAAGCGTCAATCCTGCCCCTTCTCTTTTATAAGGTTTTTCAAATTTTTCAAATACCTCTGTTTCCCATTCTACGGGCAGCGGCCCATTGATTTTTTTATAAACAGTCGGCTCCAGGTACCTGAGCCAGAAATCCATTTCTTTCAGATTATTTCTTGCAAGTTCAATCTGTCTTCGTATTTCAACCAGGTCCTTTGCCGAATCCACCCTGCTTTTTTCTATACATTTTATAAGTGCCAATTGCTGATTTTTAAAATCACCCAACTTTTGAAGGTAGTTTGGTAAGTAAGGATCGGGATTGCTGTTGTTTTTAAAAGAAATTAAAACAACAGTGACAAGAACAAAACTCAAAACAAGTATAAATTGCTTTTTCATAAGTTCCGTGAATTCCTAATTGCCCATAAGGGATTCGAATTTCGATAATCGTTGTAGGCTATAAATAAAATTTACATTATCAAATGATTAAATGTAAATCCTGAATAACTATATGCTTCAGAGCTGTAAATAGCAAAAAGCATCCTGAAATTTCAGGATGCTTTTTTAAAAACAGGTTAATCCAGTTAACCGCCTCGCCTTACCGGGTTGTTTACATGTTACAATTTTTCTGCACTCAAACGGCTTATTTACAGAACAGCCTCATCCTACTTATTCTTACGCAAAATACTCGATCTGTCAAGGGCTCCGAGATTACATGGCGTATTGCATTCGGCCAATAAAAGCAACAGATCCGCTGTGCTTATGATACCGTCCCGGTTAATATCGGCGCCGCAATGCGCTCCGGGACCGGCTGCCCATTGCTTCAGCAATAATTGCAGGTCATCGTTGTTTGTAACACCGTTTTTGTTGATATCGGTAGGGCACGAAGCAGTGCTTTGAGAAAATCCATTCATGCATAGCATTGTAAGAATTACTGTACCAAAAATTTTAATTCCATTTTTCATCTATACTATACATTTAAAAGTGATTAACCGGTTTATCCCTTTCAGGGAACTGAATGAAAAAAAACCCTGACAGTATCGTCAGGGTTTTTTTCTTGAAAACTACTTGCTTACTTATTGATCACAACTTTTTGCATGGACACGAATTTGTCGTTAGAAACTTTCATCATGTAAACACCGTTAGCAAGGTTCTCAACATTGATTGCTTGCTTTTGATTTGCATTTACACTTGTTTTAACAACCACTTGTCTGCCAGCTGCATCCATCATTTCAACAACCGCGTTTTGAGATACTTCTACATTTAACACGCTGATTGCAGGGTTTGGATAAATATTCACAACCTGGTAGCTGTCAATATCATCAATGGAAGTAGGAGTGAAAGGTGTTACTTCTGTCTTGGCAGCAATACCATTCACATAACCGGCCGCAGGAACCAGATCGGAAGTAACGATACTTCCAAGCACATTGAAGCGAACGGATATCAGAGATGTGTTGGCGTTGAATTGTCCGGGTGTAATGTAAGCACCTGATTTCAACGTTTTATCAGTCGGATTGTAATATCCGGCTCCCACATAAGCAGCAGGATTATTTGCGTTGTGATTAACGATAGAATGGAAAGACAGATTCGATTCATTAAACTGTAACGCGAAGTCAAAAGAGCTGATCTCATCGGTTGTAGAGATAGTAAGCGGCACATCAATATAGTTAGAGCTCATCACTGCATTTGTCATATCAAAAACAACCTTAGCGTTTGGATCTGTGCTAGAAATTTCTTTCTTGATCTGTCCGTCCGCTGCATGGGTTGCATAGCTGCCATTCACATCGCCCAGCATTACACCTCTGTAAATTTCGGTGCGGATGTCAGGGCAATTAGGATAATCTGTCATAGGAACAGGTGAGCAGAAAGGAGCAACAGGAACTCTGAACTTGGAATATCCAACTCCATTATCTGCAGGGTAAGTAGAAGAGATCTGGTAAGCGTTAGAAGCTAAAGTAACTGCGGAATCAAGGAATATCCAGTCTTTAGAAGCACCGGCTCCCGGAATTGGGTTACCTTGATTATCGTAGTTCCAGGCTTGTTTGAACTCACCGAGCGCACCAAAGGACCTTTGGTTGATCTGAGAAATATCTCCCGCGCTCACTCTTCCGTCCATATTCACATCGGAAGCAACCATCTGGTAGATAGAAGGATTAGGCACCAGTGTACTGAGAACTATTTGCTGTGCGATCAATGCATCGGCAGAGTTAATAACCGGTTGCACGTTTGTAGCAGCAAGGATGTCTCTCTTGATAGTAACAGATGTTCCGTTTCCGATGTTGTAATTGAAATTACCCATCAGATCAGGCTGAACTGCAGCCGCAGAAAGTGCATTGCAGCTTGCGTTGTTTCCATAAATATTAGTGATCAAATACTGGGTTGGATTTGAAATATCGTATTTGATAGGTTGGTTATCAGACCAGAATCTCAGACCGCCATGGAACAGGCTGTCTGTAAATGTGATGTATTTACCGGAACCTGTAACCGCAGGCGTAACGGTGGTATAGTAGCTTTCTTCCAGGCTCAGCATAGAGAACATGGCTGTATCAACGCCAGGATGGCTTCCCACCCTGTTAAATCCAACGCACAGTACATCTCCTAATCCGTTGAACTCAGCACCTGCAGGAGCAGAAGTGTTGAAATAAGCAGAAATGGATATTTGTCCAAGAGCATTGTTATCGGTATAAGAGGTAGAAACGTAAGCAGGATTGATAAGCGCATTGCTTACAGTAACCACTCCCGAAGGCTGAACTTTTGTTTTGTCATATTGTATAACCATGTCATAACCTATCACATCGTTCACAGCAACCAGGGCAGTAACAGGAAGGCAGAATCCGGTTGCAAGACAAGTGTCGGAAATAGTACCAATAGTGTATTTGGTGCTGCCATCCAGAACGTTGATTATTATTCCGGCAGAAGTTGCCTGCTGACCGATGTTATCGGTTGCTTTTGCAGTTAAAGTATGTGTTCCTACAGCGCTCACATAAGAAGCGTTATAAGGGGAAGTGTTATCCACACTCAGTGACACACCATCCACGAAAAATTCCACTCCGGTAACTGATCCGGGAGCAGCATCACTGGCAGTTGCTGTAATAGAAACCACTGCAGGTGATACAAAGGTTGCACCGTTTGCAGGAGCTGTGATAGCAACGGTTGGAAGAGGATCATTCTGAACATTGATAACTACCGCAGCAGAAGTTGTTTGCTGACCGATATTGTCAGTTGCTTTTGCTGTCAGGGTATGTGTTCCCACCACGCTCATGTAGGAGGCAGTATAAGGAGAGCTGTTATCAGTGCTCAGGGAAACGCCATCCACAAAAAACTCAACTCCGGTAACTGTGCCGGGAGCAGCATCCGTAGCGTTGGCTGTAATGGCAACCAGATCGCCTGTTGTGAAGCTCGCACCGTTCAAAGGAGCAGTAATGTTAACCGAAGGAGCAGGATCGTTCTGAACATTGATGATCACAGCAGCAGAAGTTGTCTGAGCTCCCTGATCGTCGGTAGCTTTTGCAGTCAATGTATGTGTTCCTGCAACGCTCGGATAAGAAGCTGTGTAAGGAGCGCTGTTATCTGTGCTCAGGGAAATTCCATCCACGAAAAACTCAACTCCGGCAACTGTTCCGGGAGCAGCATCGGTAGCAGAGGCTGCAATAGCTACCAGATCTCCGGTCATAAAGCTTGCACCGTTTAAAGGAGAATCAATAGTAACAGTCGGTGGAGTATTAGGTCCCAACGATCCGGTTATACCGGGAGCGGTCAGGTCGCCTGCCGCAGGGAATGTTGCGTAATTCTGGATTGTACCTGTAGCATCGTTTTTAACCAGCAGGTTAAATTCATAATGCAATACACCGTTTGTAGTTGTGATCTGAGCGATCAGCACTTTGTTGGTACCGGCAACAGGTCCTACCGCGCCTACCGAAGTAAACCAGGATCCGTCTACCAGTACAAATGAGTTACTCAAAACACTTCCATCATTCAAAGCAGCATCGTTTGCAGCAGTAAAGCCTGCACTGCTGGGTGAGATAACACCTGCTCCTGCGATCATTCCGTCCTGAGTTGTTAATGGAATACCCATATCCGGATGGTTATTCAGTAACACACCTCCAGGATTACCGGCAGCAGTAATGTTATTCGCAGCACCGTTATCTTCTGCTTTAAGAATACCGTGGTTACCGGTACAAATAGCTCCCAAAGAGTAGTAGCTGTCAAGAGCCAGCAGGTTATTTTTAATTGCCGTTTTAGCTGTACCAGGCACAGGTGATAAAGTACCAAGAGGGTTATTGTAGAAAGACCCTGTAGTTGTAAATACAAGAGACTGGGATTTAGTTCCATCCGCATATACCGATAAAATTTTCCATCCAGGAAGCAGATCCGCATAAAATCTGTATGTAACAGATCCTGCAGGCAGAGCGCCATGAGGGAGGGTTGTACTATTGGCCGCATTGTAATCGTCTATATCCACATCGGCCTGAGTTGCGTCGGTAGCGTTGGCAATGTAGTACTTTTCCACCGTGATATTTTCCAACCCGTTTTGAGCGCGGGCAGAAAAACCAAGCAGCGCAAGGAATGCACCTACAATTAGTTTTTTAGTTTTCATTTTTGTAATTGTTTTAATTTATTTTAGTTTTAATAACCTGCATTGTTGTTTATTGACAGTTACTTCCGAATTGACCCAGTACAGCATTCAGGTCAGACTGGCTTGTTGTGCCATCGCCTGTAACATCTGTAGGGCATGGGAGAAGATTCACTGTCGCATTTTGCATTTGTGCGAAAGCCCAGTCAGACATCCAGGATTTTTCTCCGGATTTAAATGCTCCTCTGTAATCAACAGGTGTAAAGAAGCCATCAAGAGGTAAAGAAAATACAGATCCAAGAGCAGGATTGGGAACCGCATTGTATTTATCACCCACAGTTCCACCGGGGCAATTCAAAGAGAAAGTGAAATCCAAACCAGCTACTGTAGCAGGACCTGTGTTTCCGTCTGCCGTAAATTTAGCAGCGTCTCCTGCAACCAGGCCTCCGGCACCTCCCGGATTAACTGTAAGTGTGTTTGTACCTGCAGCAACAAAAGTGCAGTTCTTCACATTAAAAGTAGTTCCGATCCAATTGTTGTAAGCATCCGGCGTACGCACTTTAGCAAGATTAAGCCCGGCTCCGAAATTTGCAAATACCGAATTGTAAATGCTGCCGCGTGTAGCTTCTTTCGCTTCAATACCAACGTCTCCTCCGTTACCCAGGCAAGTTGCATTTGATATGATAGGATTTGAGAACGGAGTGGCATTTGTCGACTGGTCGTCGTTATCACACTCAAAACCGTTATCGCCTGCATGTCCGGCAACGTTGCTTTGAACGGTTAACCAGAATTGTCCTCTTCCTCTCCAGCCCTGATCCCAGTCAAAAGAATCATCGGCAGAATACATGACAGTAGCATATTTCAAATCCACTGTTCCTCCGAAAAACTCAAAGCCATCGTCAAAATTGTAAAGCACCTCGATGTGATCCAAAGTAGTTCCTCTTCCAACGGAACCCAGGGAAAGTCCGTTCAATTCATTGTTCGGACCAACCACGTCACCGGCATGGCGTATAGATACGTAATGCATCACGCCTGAATTGTCGTTATCATCCTCCGATCCGGGAGCCATTCCATACTGGTTCCTGGCTTCAGCCGCAGTGAATCCTTCGATAAATCCAATTCCCGGCGCCACTCCGAATCCGGCACCACCCACATTGGCAGCAGTCAAATTATTTTTTGCTTTTCCTAATAAGACAACACCTCCCCATTTACCCTGCTCGCAGTAAGTACCATCCATGGGATCGAGCGCTGCGGTAAATACGATAGGGCATTTTGGAGTTCCTTCCGCAAAAATTTTCCCTCCTTTTGTAACGATAAGTGCAGTTGCATCGGTTACATCATTCCCCCTGATCAGCGTACCTGGCTTAATGGTAATGGACATACCATCGGGCACGTATATTTTCTTTGAAAGTATCCAGGTAGTATCGCAGGTAAGTACAAGATTCTTTAATATGTTCCCGTCCAGATTGGGATTACCACTTGCATCGGCTAAAAGTGCCAGGTCCTTTGTTGGCCTGGATGCCACAAGAGGACATCCGCAGGAAATTCCCAGGTTTGTCTGTGCTAATCCCGGGGCAATAGATGCAACCGCCACAGCAGCCGTTGCAACTAATTTTGAAATTGTTTTGTGTTTTTTCATTGTTTCGTTTTTGTTGATTGATTGATTAGGTTTTTACTGTTTTGTAGAATGGCGTGTCTTGTCCACTTTTTTGTTTTTGATGTTTTATTGGTAGATATATTGTTGGCTGAACACAATTTTCTTTTGTGTGCAAATATTCAACCTGAATGATAAGTGGCAGTTAAACGGGAATTATATATGAAATATCAAATTGTAATCTTAATGTTTAACATATTAAAAGGAAGAGGTACAAAGCTTAAACGAAGCATAAATCGGAATACGCTGAAATGATTTTTTGGAAACGCGTGTGGTTTTTAGTTCAGGTACTTGTACCCTACTCCTTTGATCGTACCGAAGTAGACACCGCCAACCTTTTCGCGGAGCTGGTTCATGTGAACATCCACCGTTCTTCCGCTGACAACTATGCCGTTGCCCCAGACCTTCATGAGAATTTCCTCCCGGGTAAAAACTTTACCGGGCTTGGATACGAGGAGAGAAAGCAATTCAAATTCCCTTCTGCGAAGCGAAATTGATTCCTCACCCTTGGTTATCAGGTATTTTTCCCTGTCAATATGAAGTGATGGGCGGGCGGGCGTACTCTCTTCTTTTACCATTTCCGGGTTTCGCCTTCTCAGCAAAGCTTTGATCCGGCTCAGAAATACTTTAGGCCGTATGGGTTTTATCATGTAATCGTCTGCGCCTGCATCAAATCCGGTAACCTGGGTGTAGTCTTCATTTCTTGCTGAAAGAAAAGCAATTATCGTTTCATTTAAAAAACCAATCTGGCGGATTTCCTTACATGCTTCTATACCATCCATTTCCGGCATCATGATATCCAGAATAATAAGCTGGGGATATTCCTTCTTAGCAAGGGCCACGGCTTCGTTACCATTCCTGGCAAGCAGCACCTCGTATCCTTCATTTTTCAAGGTATAGCTCATGAACTCCAAAATATCCTGCTCATCATCCACCAGTAAAATTTTAGTCATAGAAAATAATTTATAATTTATTTTGCCCGGTAAAAATAAAACAGCGGCCCTTTAAACACATTAAGGCAATTTCATCTAATCGTAAAATAATCTAGAAAGATTAATTAACCTGTTTTTTACAGTACAAAATGAAAAACAGGATCCCCGGAAGAGAACTCAGGCTTGAAATGAAGTTTAGATTATTATATAGTTAGGTAAACGTTAACATAACATCATCCATACGTGAAATACCGGATATCAATTGATTGCAGGGAAGGGAGCACAAGTACCAAATTGAAATATTAAATACCAACCTAGGCGAAATGCTTCGGTTGGTAAAAGCCGGTGGCGGATAGCAACATCCGAAAATAAAACCGGGAGCTTTAAAAAGCAGCTCTTCCGGAAAACCGGGCGAACTCTGTGCTCTCGGCTTGCTGCCTTCTTTTCTCCTCCTGCTCGTAAGCCAGGATTTCCATTCTCTCCTTTCTGATTTTTTCCTGTTGCCTTTCCGATTCTTTTTCTAATTCGGCATAGTACTTGTCAAAATACTGGAACTTCATATTCATTTTTTTTCGGGCTCGCTTTTTTGAACGTTCATCGAGCCAAACAAAAAACAGGGAGAATCCGACAATAAATAAGAATCCTGCTGTGCCTGTAAAGATCATTTGTGTCATGGTGATGGGGTTTAAGGGGTGATTCATTTATTTTATTTTCAAAACAAAAATAACCACCGCATATAACGCCCATATTGCATCCGGGTTAATTCTGGATTATCGTTTGAATAAAACCTACGAATATGACGCATTTTCCATCGATCGCATTGGCATGAAATCCGCTTCCTTGGATTGTTCCACTTCAATGCTGATCTTAATGACCATTAATTCGTGATAGGAATAGCTTTCAAGATGCGCATCCAGAAAAAAAGCGTCATACGCACGTATGTACCTGATGATTTCCTCTTTTGTCATGTGCTGCCTTATTATTAATTATTATTTTTTTAGGGTAAGCCTGTGCGGTCTCAATAAGAATTTTATCCGACAAGCTGCTATTTTATACAAATATGCCTTTTCAGCATTACGCGAAGATTAACTCTCAATAAAAACATCTATAAACTTTTGAACTTGGGTTGCTATTTTCCCGATAATTCATTATTACCGGATATTCATGCTTATTTAATATTCTCTTAACATTTGGATTACATGATCGCCATAATTTTATAAAAAATAAAAGCAGATGGAAAATTCCGGTATAAGGATCCTTTTGGTTGACGATGAACAAGACATCCTGGAATTTATTGGTTATGCCCTGAAAAAAGAAGGATACGAGATTTTTACCGCTTTGAACGGAAAAGATGCTATTGAGCTGGCAGAAAAAGAAAAGCCCGATCTTATCATACTCGATATCATGATGCCGGAAATGGACGGCATCGAGACTTGCGGAGAAATACGCAAGATCGATACGCTCGAAAATGTACTGGTAGCATTTCTTACCGCGCGTAACGAAGATTACTCACAGATTGCAGGATTTGAAGTGGGAGCCGATGATTATATCACCAAACCGGTACGGCCCAGAGTTTTAGTAAGCCGGATTAAAGCGCTTTTACGAAGAAAGAAATCGCCGAAATCAAAGCAACAGGAAAACATTATTACCGAAGGTCTTGTAATAGACCGGGAAAAATATATCGTTACACAAGACGGGAGACCGGTGGATCTGAGAAAGAAAGAATTTGAGCTTCTTGCTATGCTCGCTGAAAAGCCCGGAAAGGTTTTTACACGCGATGTCATCCTGAACGCGGTGTGGGGAAATGAAGTTGTGGTAGGTGACCGGACCATCGATGTGCATATAAATAAATTACGTGAAAAAGTGGGAGAGCAATACATCCGCACCATCAAAGGAGTCGGTTACAAATTCGAATTTTAATAGATGGCGACATTTCAGAAAAAATTCTCTTTTGTTCTTTCCATTGCAATAACATCTCTCACCTCCGTTTCCTTTTTTGCTTTTTTGTACCTGCAGGGACGGGTTTCCTTTCCGGCAGATTACCTGATCTTTCTCCTGCTGAACTTCATAACTACGTATTTCCTTCTCACTTTTTCAAATACCAATTTCATTTTTGAAAGATTGTCGCAAATCCTTGAATCGATCGTTCATCACCGCAACAATAAAACTTCACGAAAACATCTTCCGGCAGGCAACGATGTGATAGAGGATATCCGGGAAGAAATAGCCGGCTGGGCGGATGATAAAAAAAATGAAGCGGACCGCCTGAAAAAGCTCGAATTGTACCGCAAAGAATACATTGGAAATGTGTCGCACGAATTGAAAACACCCATATTCAATATCCAGGGATATATTCTAACCTTACTGGACGGGGGACTTGACGATAAAAATGTCAACCGGAACTACCTGGAACGTGCCGAAAAAAGTGTTGAGCGGATGATAAACATTATTGAAGACCTTGAGTCCATATCCCAGCTTGAAACAGGAGAGCTGATCATTGAACCGGAACGCTTTGATGTGGTAGCCCTGGCAAAAGATATTTGCGAGGGGCAGGAAATGAAAGCCGCAGCAAAAGGAATAATTTTTTCCCTTAAAAAGGATGAGCCTGTTTTTGTTTTTGCCGATCGGTTCCGCATCCGGCAAGTCCTGACAAACCTCATCGTAAATTCTGTAAAGTACGGCAAAGAATACGGAGAAACTTCTGTGAAAATATCCGAAGCAAATGAGATGATAAAAATTGAGATTGCAGATAACGGGATCGGGATTTCATCCGAACACCTGCCTCGTGTATTTGAACGGTTTTACAGGATTGATAAATCACGCTCACGTGACCAGGGAGGAACCGGGCTGGGATTATCCATTGTAAAACACATCCTGGAAGCCCATGATCAGACCATACAGGTCACAAGTGCTGCCGGAGAAGGAGCTGCATTCTCATTTATGCTCAGGAAAGGGTAATACCGCCCTCCTCATAATCCGGCAATAACTTTCCCATCCATTTTATGGATTCAGGAGAAAAAATCGTTTTCTTTGCCATGCATGGCAGAGCTAAAGAAAGGCGACAAGAGAATAATCACAGCCTGGAGCTTCTACGATTGGGCAAATTCAGCTTACAATCTGGTCATTACTTCCACTATTTTCCCCATTTATTACCTGGCTGTAACAAAAACCGATAACAACAAGATATATTTCCTGGGAAGGGAATATACCAATACCACATTGTATGACTTTGCACTGGCAACTGCATTCCTGCTGGTTGCTTTCATCTCCCCCATACTCTCCGGGATCGCGGATTACAGCGGGAATAAAAAACGTTTCATGCAGTTTTTTTGTTATTTGGGTGGCCTTTCATGCTGCGGTATGTTTTTTTTCACAGGCATCGAAAATCTCTGGATTGGAATTTTGGCTATCATCCTTGCCTGTGTAGGTTATGCAGGAAGCCTCGTATTTTACAACGCCTTCCTTCCCGAAATTGCCGAACCGCAGGACCACGACCGGGTAAGCGCGAAAGGATTCTCCATGGGATACATCGGAAGCGGGATCCTGCTGATTATCAACCTGGCTATGGTCATGAAGCCTGAGTTTTTTGGAATCGAAGATGCGGGAAACGCCACGCGAATTTCATTCCTGACCGTTGGTATCTGGTGGATCCTGTTTGCTCAGATCACTTTTTATTACCTGCCCGACAATATTTATGGACATAAGCCGGAAGGGCATTACCTGCTTAACGGGTACCTGGAGCTCAGGAAAGTCTGGAAAGAGTTAAAACAACAAAAACAGCTTGCCAAATTTCTATCCGCTTTCTTTGTTTACAACATGGGAGTGCAGACAGTCATGCTGATCGCCACACTCTTCGGAAGCAATGAGCTGAAACTTGAATCATCGCAATTGATTACCGTGGTTCTTGTCATACAATTTGTTGCCATACTGGGTGCGTACATATTCTCATTCCTGTCGGGTAAAAAAGGAAATATTTTTACACTAAAAGCCGCCGTTATTATTTGGATAGGGGTTTGTGCTGCCGCTTATTTTGTTTACTCAGCCACGGATTTCTACATGCTGGCAGCCATCGTTGGGCTTGTGATGGGGGGAATTCAGTCCCTGTCACGTTCCACCTATTCCAAAATGCTGCCCGAAACCGAAGATCATGCCTCTTACTTTTCGTTCTACGATGTAACTGAAAAGCTCTGCATCGTATGCGGAATGGCCTTATTCGGTTTAATAGAGCAAATAAGTGAAAGCATGCGAAATCCGATTCTTGCTTTAATTTTGTTTTTCATTGTTGGATTTGTTTTACTTTTGAGAATTCCAAAAAAACAGTCTGTAGCCGTGTAATTAGTACCAGACTGACGTGATGCCAACAGACTAATGATTAGAGATTTATGATTGTAGACATTTTTATCCCTTGCTTTATTGACCAGCTTCATCCAAACGTTGGGCTGAACATGGTAAAAGTCCTGGAAAAACTGGGCTGCGGAGTAAACTACAATCCCGAGCAAACCTGTTGCGGGCAACCTGCATTCAATGCGGGTTATTGGGATGAAGCAAGAGAAGTAGGTGAAAAATTCATCAAAGAATTTCAGAACGACCGATATATTGTTTCTCCTTCAGCATCCTGCACCGGTTTTGTAAAGAATTATTATCCGGAGATGTTCAACAATTCTGTTCTGCACAACGAACTGAAGCAGATCAAGAACCACATGTTTGAATTTTCCGATTTTCTGGTAAATGTGCTTAAGATCACTAACCTGGGTGCTACTCTGAAAGGCGTGGCCACCTATCATGATTCCTGCGCCGGACTCCGGGAATACGGGATCAAGCAGGAACCCAGGACCTTGCTTTCAAAAGTACGCGGACTGGAACTGCGTGACATGAAGGAGACAGAGGTGTGCTGCGGGTTTGGCGGTACATTTTCCGCTAAGTTTGAGCCTATTGCTGTGGGTATGGTAGAACAAAAGGTCAAAAATGCCCTGGAAGTAAAAGCCGATTACATTGTTTCGACGGATATGTCCTGTCTTTTGCATATAGAGAGTTATATCAAAAAGCAGAAACTGGATCTTAAAGTGATGCACATTACAGATGTATTAGCAAGCGGCTGGGAATAATCGGATTCCCGCTTGCAGCGATACTGCTATGAAAAATACACTTCTGCCGTACACATCCTACAATCTCTGGGCAAATACCAAACTGCTTGATGTTCTTAAAAGTCTGGATGTTTCACTTCTGGACAAAGAAATAAAAAGCAGCTTTCCTACTCTGAGAAAAACAATGCACCATGTATGGAGTGCGGAAGAAGTATGGCATAAGCGGCTGCATGGAGAGTCCCTTGCATCACTCCCCGATCCGGGTAATGATTTCCCTGTTTTTACAAAACAGCTTACTTCCAGGTCACAGTCGTTCATTGACCTTGTAAATAAGAAAGACGAAAGCTACCTGCAGCAACCTAACTCCTATAAGGATACACGGGGAAATTCCCATACCAATCTTCACTGGCAAATGATCATGCATTGTATGAATCACAGCACTTTTCATCGCGGCCAGGTTGTTACCATGTTAAGAGAGCACGGAATAACCTCCATTCCGGTAACGGATTTGATTGCTTATTTCAGGGAAATGAAATAACAGATATCCGTTTATCATTCCTTATTTTCATCCGCTATTTCACAACGCTTACCGGCGGCTTAGCAATAATTTATTAATTACCCGTGCCATGCTTCAGCAGCTGCCAATCTTACCTCTGAAAAAATAAATTTCACCCGACTAAAAACAGATACTACCAAAGCGGGCATATATGTCACCAAAGTTCCATTCTCAGCCATAGTAAAAACTACCGTTAGTTTGAAGAAAATACCCGTTGGTTTAGTCAGTATGCATGATAGTAAAATATAACTTGACAAATATCGCGGTGGTGTATATGTTTGTATTTTTAAAATCGTATTTTGAATACGTTTTAAAAAAATCCCCCATCTGAAATTCTCGTCATTGATTGAAATGATCCGGATGGTTTTTCGTCGCTTTGATCCGTTTGTGTTCTTTTTAGTTGTTCAGGTTAAAATAGAGATAGACCATTTTATCATTGGCAAACATTATTTTACACCGTTGGAATTATTTAACAAAAAGATAAAATATTTCAGTCAATTCGATAACAGCGTAAAATGAACTTTATATAATTGATCTTAACCAGCACATAAACTAATAACTAATCCCATGAAAAAAATCCTACTCTTGCTAACCACCGCCTTTCTTGCCTTAGGTTTTACCCTTCAGGCACAAGGCCCGATCTCCTGCAAGCTTAAATCTAAATTCAGCTATCAGGCGGATAAATGCACTGTCACTTTTTCGGATGCAAGCGCGGCCGGTATAGGCACTACTATTACAAGCTGGTTCTGGAATTTCGGGGATGGAAATACATCCACATTGCAGAACCCAACACATGTATACACAGCATCCGGAACTTATACAGTATGCTTAAGCATTACGGGAGTCAATGCGGCTGGAGTGCAGTGTAAAGATCAAATATGCCTGCCTGTTAAAGTCAAAGACTGCAATGTATCTTACCCCTGCAAGTTATCTGCCAAGTTCAAATTTAAAGTTGACAGCTGTAACGTTTCCTTTTACGATTTCAGCGTGGCAGGTACAGGAACCACCATTACCAGCTGGTTCTGGGATTTTGGAGATGGCAATAATTCTACTCTGCAAAACCCTACTCATGTGTATGCCACCTCCGGAACGTATACGGTTTGCTTAACAGTGGTGGGAGTGAATGCTGCCGGAATACTGTGCAAAGATCAGATCTGTCTTCCTGTAAAAGTCAAAGGTTGCAATCCGTACCACCCGTGCAAGCTGGCTGCCAAATTCGATTTTAAAATCGATAGCTGCAAAGTTTCTTTCTTTGATTTCAGCGGAGCCGGACCCGGCACTACCATTACAAGCTGGTTTTGGGATTTCGGAGATGGAAATACTTCTACTTTACAAAATCCTATTCATGTGTATGCCACTTCCGGGACGTACAACGTTTGCCTGACGATCGTGGGAGTGAATGCATTCGGAGAAAAATGTACAGATAAACTGTGCCTGCTTGTGAAGGTTAAAGCCTGTGGTCAATCGTATCCATGCCAGTTGTTCCCTAAATTTGATTTCAAGGTAGACAGCTGCAAGGTTTCTTTCTTTGACCTGAGTGCGTCAGGACCAGGCACCACCATCACAAGCTGGTTCTGGGATTTCGGAGATGGAAATACTTCCACACTGCAAAACCCTACTCACGTTTATGCAGTTTCCGGAACATATAATGTCTGCCTGACCATAGTAGGAAATAACGGAGTTGTTAAATGCAAAGAAAAATTCTGCTTCCCTGTAACGGTTAAAAATTGTAATCCAACTAATCCATGCCAACTCTTTCCAAAATTTGATTTCAAAATAGACAGCTGTAAGGTTTCCTTCTTTGATTTCAGCGGAGCCGGACCAGGCACTACCATTACAAGCTGGTTCTGGGATTTTGGAGATGGCAATACTTCCACGCTGCAAAATCCTACGCATGTGTATACTACTTCCGGAACATACGTGGTATGTTTAACTATCACAGGAGCCGGAAATGGTGTCGTATGCAAGGAAAAGATCTGCATGAAGATAACGGTTAACTGCGGACAAACCAATCCTTGTCAGCTGTTCCCTAAATTTGATTTCAAAATAGATAGCTGCAAAGTTTCTTTCTTTGATTTCAGCGGAGCCGGACCCGGCACTACCATTACAAGCTGGTTTTGGGATTTCGGAGATGGCAATACTTCTACTTTACAAAATCCTACTCATGTGTATGCCACTTCAGGAACATACGTGGTATGTTTAACTATCACAGGAGCTGGAAATGGGGTAATATGCAAAGAAAGGATCTGCATGACTATAGTTGTTCACTGCGGACAAACTAATCCTTGTCAGCTGTTCCCTAAATTCGATTTCAAAATAGATAGCTGTAAAGTCTCTTTCTTTGATTTCAGCGTGGCAGGACCAGGTACGACGATCACCAACTGGTTCTGGGACTTCGGAGATGGAAATACTTCTACTCTACAAAATCCTACGCATGTGTACGCTACTTCAGGAACGTATGTGGTGTGCCTGACTATTGTAGGAGTGAATTCTGCCGGCATACAATGCAAGGAAAGGATCTGCATGACCATAACCGTTCATTGCGGTCAAACCAATCCCTGCCAGCTCTTTCCAAAATTTGATTTCAAGATAGACAGCTGCAAAGTTTCCTTCTTTGATTTCAGCGTAGCAGGACCGGGCACCACAATCACCAACTGGTTCTGGGATTTCGGAGATGGCAATACTTCTACCCTGCAAAATCCTACGCATGTGTATGCCACTTCTGGCACCTATGTAGTGTGCTTGACAATTGTAGGGGTAAATTCTGCAGGCATACAGTGCAAGGAAAGAATTTGCATGACCATTACCGTTAACTGTGGACAAACTAACCCTTGTCAGCTGTTTCCTAAATTCGATTTCAAAATAGACAGCTGTAAAGTTTCTTTCTTTGATTTCAGCGGAGCAGGACCGGGCACCACAATCACCAACTGGTTCTGGGATTTTGGAGATGGAAATACTTCCACTCTGCAAAACCCTACCCACGTGTATGCTACCTCCGGAACGTATGTGGTATGCCTGACAATTGTGGGAGTAAATTCAGCCGGTTTACAGTGCAAGGAAAGGATCTGCATGACGATAACCGTTCATTGCGGACAAACCAATCCGTGCCAGCTCTTTCCAAAATTTGATTTCAAGATAGACAGCTGCAAAGTCTCTTTCTTTGACTTCAGCAGCGCTGGACCGGGCACCACCATTACTAACTGGTTCTGGGATTTCGGAGATGGAAACACGTCTACCTTACAAAATCCTACGCATGTATATGCCACTTCCGGAACATATGTAGTGTGCCTGACAATTGTGGGAGTAAATTCGGCTGGTCTACAATGTAAGGAAAGGATCTGCATGACCATAACCGTTCATTGCGGTCAAACCAATCCGTGCCAGTTGTTTCCAAAATTCGATTTCAAAATAGATAGCTGTAAAGTTTCTTTCTTTGATTTCAGCGGAGCAGGACCGGGCACCACAATCACCAACTGGTTCTGGGATTTTGGAGATGGAAATACTTCCACGCTGCAAAATCCTACCCATGTGTATGCCACTTCCGGAACTTATGTGGTATGTTTAACTATCACAGGAGCAGGAAATGGGGTAATATGCAAGGAAAGGATCTGCATGACTATAGTTGTTCATTGCGGACAAACTAATCCTTGTCAGCTTTTCCCTAAATTCGATTTCAAAATAGACAGCTGCAAAGTCTCTTTCTTTGACTTCAGCAGCGCTGGACCGGGCACCACCATTACTAACTGGTTCTGGGATTTCGGAGATGGAAACACGTCTACCTTACAAAATCCTACGCATGTATATGCCACTTCCGGAACATATGTAGTGTGCCTGACAATTGTGGGAGTAAATTCGGCTGGTCTACAATGTAAGGAAAGGATCTGCATGACCATAACCGTTCATTGCGGACAAACCAATCCGTGCCAGTTGTTTCCAAAATTCGATTTCAAGATAGACAGCTGCAAGGTTTCTTTCTTTGACTTCAGTAGTGCCGGACCGAGTACGACCATCACAAACTGGTTCTGGGATTTCGGGGATGGTAATACTTCCACTTTGCAAAATCCTACCCACGTTTACGCTACTTCCGGTACGTATGTAGTCTGCCTGACAATTGTGGGAGTAAATGCAGCCGGCATACAGTGCAAGGAAAGGATCTGCATGACGATAACCGTTCATTGCGCACAAACCAATCCCTGCCAGCTCTTTCCAAAATTCGATTTTAAGATAGACAGCTGCAAAGTTTCTTTCTTTGATTTCAGTAGTGCCGGACTGGGTACGACCATCACAAACTGGTTCTGGGATTTTGGCGATGGAAACACTTCTACCCTGCAAAATCCTACACACGTGTATGCTACATCAGGAACGTATGTGGTATGTCTGACAATTGTAGGAGTAAATTCAGCCGGTATACAGTGCAAGGAAAGGATCTGCATGACGATAACCGTTCATTGCGCACAAACCAATCCCTGCCAGCTCTTTCCAAAATTTGATTTCAAGATAGACAGCTGCAAAGTTTCTTTCTTTGACTTCAGTAGTGCCGGAGCGGGTACCACCATTACAGGCTGGTTCTGGGACTTTGGAGATGGAAATACTTCTACCTTACAAAATCCTACACATGTTTACGCTACTTCCGGAACCTACATAGTATGTTTAACTATAACCGGAACAGGAAATGGCGTGATATGCAAAGAAAGAATTTGCATGACGATAACCGTTCAATGCGGACAAACCAATCCTTGTCAGTTGTTCCCTAGATTTGATTTCAAGATAGACAGCTGTAAAGTGTCCTTCTTTGATTTCAGCGGAGCGGGACCGGGTACTAACATTACCAATTGGTTCTGGGATTTTGGAGATGGAAACACTTCTACCTTACAAAATCCTACGCATGTGTATGCTACCTCCGGAACATATAATGTTTGCCTGATCATTGTTGGAATCAATGCGGCGGGTGAACAATGCAAAGATAAAATCTGCCTGCTGGTTACTGTAAAAGACTGTGGCCAAACTAATCCTTGCCAGCTGTTCCCAAAATTTGATTTCAAAATAGACGGTTGTACAGTTTCCTTCTTTGATTTCAGCGGGACTGGACCAGGTACCACGATTACTAACTGGTTCTGGGATTTTGGAGATGGAAACACTTCTACCCTGCAAAATCCAGCACACGTTTATGCAACTTCGGGAACTTATACCGTTTGCTTAACAATTGTTGGGGTAAATGCAGCCGGTTTACAGTGCAAGGAGAGGATCTGCATGAAAATAACCGTTGAGTGTGGTCAAACTAATCCTTGTCAGCTGCTCCCCAGGTTTGATTTTAAGATAGACAGCTGCAAAGTTTCGTTCTTTGATTTCAGCATAGCAGGGCCAGGCACCATGATTACTAACTGGTTCTGGGACTTTGGAGATGGAAACACTTCTACCTTACAAAACCCTACGCACGTTTATGCAGCCTCCGGTACTTATACTGTTTGCTTAACAATTGGTGGAGTAAATGCAGCCGGTTTACAGTGCAAAGAGAGAATATGTTTGATAATCACTGTAAATAATTGTCCAAGAGCAGGTACCTCTTCCAATAAAATTAATCCCACATCACTGATGTTAGCAATTTATCCTAATCCGGCCCATCATAGTGTAAATATCAGTTTCAGTATGAGCAGGGAAGAGAATGTAACTGTCAGTGTGACGGATGTACAGGGAAGAACACTGGCTGTTCTCCAAAATGGCAAACTTACTACAGGAAACCACAATTTAACCTGGAAAGTTGAAGCTCCTGCCGGATGCTATTTAGTCACCATAAAAACAGATTCAGGCATTGAACGAAAACAAGTATTGGTACAGTAATTCCTGATTGTACTGCAATCAACTGCAAAAGGCTGTCTCCCTGTGAGACAGCCTTTTTTATTCCTTTCCTGTTTTATCGCTACACATCTGCAACACTCTCCGGGGTCAATCTAATTCCCGGTAAGTATTAGTTACCTCCTTCAAACTTACCAGTAATCATTTTTTTACCTGCAGCAAACACTGCCTTAACAATTATTGGAATTATTTTAATAATAAAATATAATATTATAATTAATAAATTAATCATGTAGATTAATCTTTGCCTTCATTTTAATTTAACAATTCATAAACCCATTGTATGAAAAACAAAAGAATTATCAAGAACCTGATTTCAGTTATTACTCTATCCCTCGTTGTCCCGGTATCCATGAGATGTATTGTTTCCGCTGCAACAATACCGGTACAAAATCCCGGGAACAATAAAGATATTCAACCAAACATACTGGCCGCACTCAGCAAAGCAAAGGACGGGGATATTCTTACTATTCCGGAAGGAACTTTTGTTTTCAATAAAAACATAACAGTAACCAAATTCATCTCCTTTAAGGGAGCGGGGATTGGGAAAACTATTCTCTACCGGGCAGAATCCGTTTCTGACAATACACTTTCTAACGATGCCGCTTGGTTAGGAATGCTTGTATTTAAAATAAATAAAAGTATTTCTAGTAATATTACGGTAACAGACATGACTTTAAAGAGTAAGAAGCCCAGTATTGTAAAAGGAGATCCTTTCTCTCTTGCTGCCGATATAGGAATAAAATTTATCAATTGCATTGATTTTGTTGTTTCTCGATGCAGATTTGAATATTTTGGAAACGGAGGTATATCCATCACCCATTCTGATACTTTGGCCAGTGGCCTGATATGTAAAAATGAATTTTATCACAATGCCAAAGGCTTTGACGGACTTGGTCTTGGATACGGTGTTGTAGTATATGGAGAAAACAAAAAATGGATTACAAATCCCAGGTTAGGATCAAAAAATTTCATTTTCATTGAATATAACACTTTCGATAAACACCGACATGCCATTGCAGCGGGTGGCTGTGCGCTGTACGTAGCCCGGTACAATACAATTACCAATAATATTATATCCGAATTTGCCTCTACACAGGCAATTGATGCACATGAAGCAAGAGGAGGTAACCTGGGCGGCGAAAATTATTTCAGTACACGGGCAGTCGAGGTCTATAATAATACTATTACCAACAGTACATTTCTGGACGGCACCTCTATAGTGGCAGGGAAAAGCATCAGTAAATTAGTCGAAAGAGCAATCGCGATCCGTGGAGGAGAAGCAGTGATTTACAATAATAAAATTACCGGATACCGGTTCGGTGGCGCTATAAACATTTCTGTTTTTCCCTGGGGAACATCTTATCCGCTCCCCTATTCCTCGGGATATTTGAGCGGAGTGGCGATGGGTGCCGGGCACTCGGGTACAAATTCAACCGAGTCAAACGGAGACGTATTCTATTGGGAGAATACTTTTAAAGCATATGACAATTCGTCCAATTCCAAAGACTTTTATAATTACAGTCCCTCCTATTATAAGCTGGAAAGAGATTATCACCTGGATCCGAAACCGGGATATGCCGCTTATGTCTACCCGCATCCATTACAAAACCTGGTAAAAAATCCGTCTTGCCTGACAGATATAAACGGAGACGGAGTTACAACGAATAACGATCTTTCGATGCTTCTAATAAAAATGGGGCAGCCCTGCGGAACTGCTCCCTGCCCAACGGATATTAACCACGATGGTATTACGGCTAACAGTGACTTGCTGTTACTATTACCCGAATTTGGTTCTTATTGTGATTGACCAATTGCATTATTTCCCAGCCTGTTTAATCGTAGTGAAAATTATAAACAGAGTAAACATGTAAAACCTAATTTTGCTGTAGCTTGAAATCCATACATCATAATATCCACGCTGCAGCATGAGTTCAGCAACCTTCAGCAAAATCAAATCGCTTGTTGAATTATATGAGATCCTTCCTGAGAATGAGCGGATCATAGTGGATATCCTGAGACAAATAATCATTGAAAATTTACCCCCGGCATTCAAAGAAAAAATATCCTACAATGTTCCTTTTTTTCATGGCAAGAAAGGAATTTGCATCATATGGCCGTCCACTGTTCCAAGGGGAGGAATCAAGAAAGGAGTGTTACTCGGATTCTGGTACGGCAATAAACTGAAGGACGTGGATAAATACCTTATACACGGAACCAATAAACAGATATTTTATAAAATCTATAATTTTGTTGAGGATATTGAGGAAAAATCAATAATAAAACTTCTGCGGGAAGCAGTTAAACTGGACGATCAATGGTAATCTTCCGCTACAAGCTCACCTAATTCTAAAATAGATATTCCAATGGAATTCAATAAAATCATCCGGGGTTCAAACAGGGCTTCCAACGACACAAAAACAGTTTACGAAATTTTAGATGCCGGATTTTTATGTCATATCGCTTTTCAGCATGAAGGCCAATGCATGATGATTCCTACGGGATATGGGCGCATAAATGATTTTTTGTACATACATGGTTCATCGAAAAATTTTATGATGAACCAGATTGTGAATGGTCAAACCATTTGCATTGGTGTAACGCACCTGGATGGCATTGTCCTGGCAAGAACATTATTTGATACATCTATAAATTACCGTTCGGTTGTGCTGTTCGGGAAAGCCAAGGTAGTGGATAACGAGGAGGAAAGAATGAAAGGCCTGCGTATCATCACGGATAATATCATTGCCAATCGCTGGAGCGAAGTTCCTGTAGGAACAGAAAATCAATTAAAAGCCACCATGGTAGTTAAATTCAATATAGAAAAAGCGTCAGCAAAAATACGCAATGGAGGTCCGCAGGGCGATGAGGATAAAACGAATGAAATTTGGTCCGGACACATACCCTTAAAAATAAGGGCTATGGATCCCATTTTAGATCCCAAATTCGGCATTGAACTTGAAATGACTGAAAGTGTAAAGGCATTTTGCAAAAAAAATGAATAACTGAATCTGGGCTTTTTTCAATTATCGCCCTAACTTTAGTATACATTGTTGCTTTCGTAAGTAAATACGGTACAGCTAAAACTGCCCGTGAAATCCTGAATGCGAATAAGGTACTTATCGGAACCAGCACACCAACCGGAGTTCAGGAAAATCCAGCTGCGAACCAAATAGAAGTAAAGCAGAACTCACCCAATCCGTTCAGTGAGATTACCGGCATTCAGTTTCAGCTTAATACCACTGATAATGTTTCCGTAAAAGTGTACAATGCATTCGGACAACTGGTGAACACCATTATAGACACTAAACTTATTCCGGGTGAACATACGTTCTTCTGGGCAGGAACTGATGGTCAAGAGAAAGCAGTTGCCGGCGGAATGTATTATTATACAATTTCAACATCTACTCAACAGGTTACAAAGCCTATGATCTTTGTAGGAAAGTAATTTCAGTCATATTTATTTCCAAAGAGAAAGGGGTTATGCGTTGCATAACCCCTTTTTTTTATACCCTGCTTCAATCATTTATCAGGAGAGGTATGCCTGCTTGCCATGAATGAAAGCGGAATTCCAATGCAGATGATTAATATGATTACTGCCACAAATGCATTTACAGGATTAAAGGGAAGCCTGGGAACCCTGGATAGTGGAAGAACAAGAAATTGCATTACAGTCCAGATAAAAATTCCATACATAACACCGGTTAAGATCCGGAACTTTAAGACAGCAGGCACTTTTTCAGCTATCCAGAAGAAAAAAAGAGTAAAGGTGAAAGCAATCAGGTAATGGAATAACAAGCCAAGTACGACCATCCTACTTCCCCCTGTAAGAGCATCTTTACCAAATACGCCTGCAGCAATGAACTTGAGCACCGGAGCAGGGCCCTTATGGGTCTTTACAAAAAAATTAATGAAGGCGGCTAGGATATCCAATGTTCCAACTATCAATCCTGCTTTTAAAAGCTTTGTGGAAAATAACGTATTCATAAAAAATGAATTTAATTGTATCCTAAGAGGTATCCGTGCCTACTTCCCCACCCTTCCAATCCACTCTTCAATGTATGCAGCCACCTCCTGCCAGTTTTCCTGTCCACATATATAATGAGTCCTTCCCATAAATTCCTTGAAGCTACGATGGCTGTTTTTATCTTTGTAAGCATTATAATTTTTCCTATTGAGCGACGGAGGAATAATATTGTCTTTTTCACCAGCGATGAGCAATAAAGGAACATGAGGTTTTTTAAAATCAATTTGTCCGTCTTCACCTCTGCTGGTCCGTGGAACATTGCGGCTTTCGGGAACTACGTACTGATCAAATTCCTTTTTCGTCCGCTGCATGCTCATGGTATTGCAAAACGCATACTGAAACCAATTTACCGATGGCATGCAGGGCGTATCACCCTTTAACGGATTTACTATAGGGGAATTGGCTTTTAAAAAATTCCACTTCAGGCTGAGCATCCCTTTAGGCGGTGCGGAATTAATAGCAACCGCGGCTGCACCTTTATCCATGGAAATTAATTTTTGCACGGCAAGCCCTCCCATGGAATGACCGATAAGAATAGGTTTTTCGGACAGCTTATCCAGGTAGGCAGCCAAACTATCCATTACCTGGCCAAAGGTGAGTTTTCCAAGCCGTGGATCGATGTTCCTTCTTCGCTCTTCGGGTTCTCCCTCGTGATAGGGATAAGCGGGTGCATGGCATATATATCCTTTCGCGGTAAAATAGTCTACCCAACCGGCCCAGCTTTTAGGGTTCTGAAAAAGCCCGTGCACAAAGACAACCGTTTTAGAATTGATCATTCTTATTGACTTATTTAACGAAGGTAAAAGATAAATTACAGCGATTGAAAACCTTTTTGAATTCGGGCCAGTTATTGAAGGCCGCCGGTATTTGAAGAAAGCAAAATAAGATCTGAACGTTATGAATTAACAGCAACATCAAAACTCCATAACCGTAGGTGATATTCAATTTTTATAGTATGTAATCGGAAGATTCAGTTCGACCCGTGTTCCGGTTGGCACTCCCTGATCGTCAACCATATCCTTTATAACAATCTCAACATTGGAAGCTACTTGCTTATTCATAATCTTGAGCCGGTCGCTGGACAGCCTGGTACCCATGGATTTATGTTCAGAATATTTGCTTTTGGCCGCCTCAGACTTCTGCCTGCCTATTCCATTATCCTGGATTATGCAAAATAAATTATCCTGACGTTTCTGAAAATTAATAATTACTTCCTTATTTGACACCAGTCCGGAAATACCATGCTTAATGGCATTTTCCACATACGGTTGAATAATCATAGTGGGAATGGGTACATTTTCAATATCCAATGAAGGATCAATTGATATTTTACATGTAAAAGAAACTAAAAGTGATTCCATCTCCACGTATAATTTCAACATTTCTATCTCATCATCCAGAAAAATAGTTTGCTTCTCCGAATTCTCAAGGATCAGCCGCATGAGCTTTCCGAATTTAGCAAGTGCGTTGTTCGCCGACACAACATCGCTTTTATTAATCAGCAGCTGAATGGATGCCAAGACATTAAAAAGGAAATGAGGGTTCATTTGTGCACGGATAGCGATCAGTTCCAATTCTCTTATTTGCTGCTCTTTGATAACCTCCTGCTGTCTCATTACTTCCTGAGTGGCCTTCCGGATCTGTACAGTCAATTCTCTCGCCTTTTTCCTGAGCCTCCACCCGTTTGCCAAAACAATCACGACTACTGATGCAATGAACATAACGCCATAGATTGTATACATCCACCAAGTTCTCCACAAGGGAGGCAGGACCCTGAATTTATATTCTATTGGCTGGCTCCAAACTCCATCCGGATTTCTTGCTTTTAGCTTGAAAGTATATTCTCCTTCATATATATTGCCGAAAGAAGCTTCAGTTTTTTCCGTAACAGGACTCCAGTCTTCGTCGTATCCTTGCAGGATATATTGGTATTGCACCAGAAAATTCCTGGAGGGTTCAACGGCGATAAAAGAAAAAGTTACATTATTGTTACGATACGGAAGAACAAGGTTTTCGGGCAAGGGGTAAAATCCTGTGATACCATCAAATTGCACATTGCCAAATATTCTTTGAATGCTATCCCGCATATAGGGAGTAAGGGGTTTTCCATAAGTCATTGCCTCCTGTTGAACCAGGGTTGCACTATCCTTCTGCTTCCGGTCTAAATCATACCAGCATATTGCTTCTTTATTGACTTTTAAATTTTGCAAAACCACGGTAGGAGGATTCAGGTTCCGGTGTACCGCCTCATAATCAAAACGAACCAGGCCTGTTTTATCCGAACCCGTACCCATCCATATAATTCCTTTACTATCCAAAAACATGGTGTTTTGTCCGGCATTTACATCTTTGATGGGATAACCGGTTTCTGAATTGAAAATTTCAAAAACAGGGGTATACTTTTTCAGGTCCGCGTTGCTTAGATTATTTTGTGAAGGAAGAAGATCGTAAGGCTCTTTTCCGCTGCCGGCCAAAACAAATCCCTTGAGCACACCAACACCAAGGTTCGTCCCAATAGCTATGCGCTGTTTATCCATGGCAATCACCTGTGAAACACTGTTATCGGGAAGTCCCTGGGTTGTGGTAAAATTCAAAAAAGACTGCCCATCATAGCGCGATATTCCTCCTCCCTGTGTACCAAACCAAAGATTTCCCTTTTCATCCTCCATGATTGTAACTACCATATTATTAGCCAATCCATGCTCGGTATTGAAATTGGTAAAGGATTTACCATTGAATCTGCTCACGCCATTTCCATAAGTACCAAACCAGAGATTGTTTTGTTTATCTTTCCTGATGGCAAAAACAAAATTATCTGCCAAACCCTGGGCAGTAGTATAATTGATAAAGGATTTCCCATTATAGCACGTTACTCCGCCGGTTTCCGTACCAAACCAAAGGTTTCCGGTTTTATCTTCTGCAATACACCATACCTTATTGCCTGCTAAACCCTGAGCGGTAGTGTAATTAATAAATGATTTGCCATCGTAGCAGGATACTCCGCCGGTCTCCGTACCAAACCAAAGATTCCCTGCTTTATCCTCGTGAATGCTCAAAACAACATTGTCTGACAGGCCCTGTTCAATGCTAAAATTAGTGACAGATTTTCCATCGTAGCGTGATACCCCTTCGGAGGAACCTACCCAAAGGTTCTTCATTTTATCTTCTCCTATACTCCATACGGAACTACGACCGAGCCCCTTTACAGCATTGAAATTGGTAAATGCATTTCCATAGTAGCGGGATATCCCCCCTCCCTGCGTACCAAACCAAATGTTTCCTGTCTCATCTTCCGTAATACTGGCCAAACTATTATTTGCCAATCCCTGCTCCGTAGTGAAATTGGTAAAATGAACCATATCTTCTCTGACGGAATCAGATCGTGTTTGTACATCGTAAAGAGACACTCCGCTTCCGGTAGTACCAAACCAAAGATTTCCCCTTTTATCTTCGGTAATGCAATTAACATAATTACCTGCAAGCCCCTGGGATGTAGTAAAATTTACAAAACGAACTGCATTCCCGGTTTTTGCCTGTCTGCTGCAACGCGATACTCCGCCGGCTTCGGTACCAAACCAGAGAACTCCCTTACTGTCTTCCAGGATACTCCAGACAGTACTGTCTCCCAGGCCCTGTGCAGTAGAAAAATTGGCAAACGATTTACCATCGAAGCACGACAATCCTTTTTGAGCAGTCCCAAACCATAGGTTTCCTTCTTTGTCTTCTGCAATGCTTATAACGATGTTATCCGCCAGGCCCTGTGCAGTGGTAAAGTTAGTAAAGCAAGGCCCGTTTCCATCCTTCGGTTGTCCATCGTAACAGGATACCCCCCCGCCCAGCGTACCAAACCACAGCCTTCCTTTTCTGTCCAAAGCGCTGCTTAAAATAATATTTCCTGCAAGCCCCTGATCAACGTTGAAACTAACAAAAGATCTGCCGTCGTACTTCGATACTCCTGCTCCATAAGTTCCAAACCATAGATTTCCTTCTTTATCTTCTGTAATGACCTTAACAATATTATGGGCCAGACCCTCGGAGGTGGTAAAATTTGTAAACGACTTTCCGTCATAACGTGACACTCCGGCCCCCTGAGTAGCATACCATATATTTCCCATTTTATCTCTGATCGCACAGGAAATAGCGTCAAGAGCCAAGCCGTCATCCGTGGTGTAATTCTGCATAATGCAAACACCTCCGACATAGCCCCGGTTTGGGTTTATTGGAGTTACTTTGGGTGCTCCGACCCTGTTTACATTTGGGATTCCGGCTTGAACAACCTCCGGTTCTTTGACACTGTCACGAGCAGGTCTATGCTCTTCTGCTGCTACAACACCCGAAGAAGCTTCCGGTAAGCCGGAGGGAGAATTTTTATTTTCATTGCAGGATATAAATAAAGAAAACAGAACACCCGTTAATAACCATCTCATTTTTAAAAATAGAAAAACAGTTTAATGTACATACGTACAAACAGGACAAATATTTGGAAAGGGAAATATTATTTTTCTACTCAAAGGATAATCGTTTCAGGATAAAACAGTTTGAGGGTGTGATTGACCCTCAAAAAAAATTACGGTAACCTTTTATTGACTATTGTTCAACTATAAAACGCTGCACTCTGGATTCGCCTTTATCCAAAGATATTTTTACAAAATATAAACCGTAATTTAACGTCAGCCTGTAATCACCGCTATAACTACCCTCTGTAAAATTAACAGGTTCGGAAAACACCTTTCTTCCTGTAATATCTATGATATCCACGGTTCCCTCATCTGCTCTTACTCCTTTAACTACGAGTTGAAATTCGCCGTGGTTCAATGAAGGATTTATTTTAACCGTTGTTTCCTTCATCAAATCATCCTCAACCGAAATATTATTGCTGAGATCATAACTCCATATGCCTCTTCCGAAAGTGGCGGCATACATGGTTTTACTGGCGTAGTGAATCTCCAGGTCGTTGATAATTACGTTCGGGAGCCCTGTGCTGAGCAACTGCCAGGCTGAAAGATTATCGTCTGTCGTGTAAACACCTACATCGCAGCCTACATACACTATATTATCCGATGTTCCATCTGCGTGGACAATGCAATTAACGGGAACATTCGGCAGGTTACCGGATATATTTTTCCATGTAGTTCCGCCATCGGTTGTTTTGAATACTTTCACTCCATTATAAAATCCACCGCAGGTTACCCAGACGGTATTCACATCGTCATCGTCCGCGGTTATACTTGTAAAATAAAGTGTATCCGGCAAGCCGGAAGTGATGTCCTTCCATGAAGTTCCTCCATTGGAAGTCATCCACACTTTTGCGTTCTTCATGGTTGTTCCCTGCACGCGTTTTGTAATATAGATATAATTGGAGTTCTTGGGAGAAACGGCAATTGCCGTTATAGGATTTCCTCCCATGGTTGAAATCGGGGCCCAGGCAGCTCCTCCGTTGGTTGATTTATGCAGGTTAGCATATCCTGCGTAGATAATATTATTGTTACCCGGGTCCCTTACAATGGGAGTAGTCCATTCACCGGCTTCGGAGGTAATGTTAAGCGCCGTGGAAGTTTGCCCCCCATTAGTTGATTTATCGAAATTTCCAAACTGGGAAGAAACAATGATGGTCTGAGGACTTGCATTATCAATTAAACAATCCATGCCATCTCCTCCTCCCACATTTGTCCATGTAGTTCCATTGTAATAAATGGTTCCGTTATCCTGAGCACCAGCCAGCAGGTATCCCGCATTACTTTTGCAAGTTGCGACTCTATAATAAGAAGGTATCTGTAAACTATTATTAATCCGGGTCCAGGTAATGGATGAGGTCTGCATTTGATTGGTTACATACAATCCTCCGTCGTTACACATATACGTTTTCTGATTTAAAGGATTATACGAAAACATATGCTGATCGGAATGAATACTGCCCGAAATCGAACTAAAGGTGGCTGCCCCATCCGAGGATCCGTATATGTTCACTCCTCCCGTATAAATTTTATTTTTATCCGTTGGGTCAATATGTATAGTAAGGTCGTATGCGCCTTGAGTTCCAAGAATATTAGGAGTGGTTGCTCTTTTCGTCCAGGTACTTCCTCCGTCGGTAGATCTGTATACGGCATAAAGTCCACCGCTCATATTGCAACAAAGTGCATATACATAGTTGGGATCCTGAACAGACACCGTGACTTCGATCCGCTGAACTGCTCCTTTGGCAGGAATACCTGTATTCAGCATAGTCCAGGTATTACCAAAGTCGGTTGATTTCATAATACAGGCATACCCCTTTGCAAGATTTCCAACATACCCTCCGGATGCATACAGTATATTTTTATTTGAAGGATCCGACTCAATATCCCAGATGAGAGTATCCAATACTTTTGTCCAGTTAGTGCCTCCGTTTGCAGATTTCCAAATGCCGCTGGTTCCGGCAGTAAGCAGGTTATCGGAATTTGTCGGGCTGACAAATGTCCGCCGGATAAGTGATCCGTCATAATCCGTTTGGTTAAACGACAATCCGGTGGGAACCCAGGATGCACCACCATTTGTTGTTTTATAAATCCCCATTCCATAATGAGTATTTCTTTTTCTGCCATCGAGGTTGAGAGCCACCCCGATGTATCCATAATCACAAACTGAAATATACATTGTATCGGGATGCTTTGCATCGATCGCAATATCACTTATACGGGTAATAGGAAGATTATCTGTAAGAGGGAGATAACTACTTCCACCATTGGTAGTTTTCCAGACCCCACCCTGTGCTACGCCTACCCAAAATATGTTGGGGTTTGTAGGGTGGAATGTAATCGTATTGATCCGACCAACCGAACCCGGTGTTACAAAGGGCCCCACAGGAATCCAGGATACAGCAGTATTACCTTGCCGCATCTGCTGCTCCTTTATCATTGCAACCGAAGATGCTTCTTTGAAGTACTGAAAGTCATCCGGCAATGAACCGTCTGCGTTTGCATGTTTCACCATTTGCTCCTCCCATCGCTTATACCATTTCCATCCCTTTTCTTTGGAAAGATCTTTATCCTTTGCCCATTCAGCAAAATCCTGCTGCATCTTTACAAAGGCGGGCGTAGTTTGATCATGCTGCTCTTTTTCCTGGGAAAAACCAGTCACGAAAAAGAATAAAAAAAAGAAAGAAAGGAGTGTAGTTTTTTTCATGCTACCTAAATTAGCCCGCTAAAGTATATTAATAATACCGAAGAAAAAAATCAAAGGTCAATAAACGTATCTAAACGGAGAGAAAGGAAATTATTTGAGGATTTTCCATCCACTAGCCTCGGAAATCACCTCTAGTTTTTCATCGATTTTGATCAAAACAGGAGGTGGAAATGGCCCAAACCTGATTTCTTTTATTAATTTTTCTCCGGAATAATATTTCAAAAAATGCTGCTGGGTATCTTCATCTCCATAATTATAGGACTCCCTCATCCTGGAAAGAGAATCTTGATTAACTATTTTCCACAAGTCTTCATTTTCCTCTTTTTTTAGCTTGCGAGAATATTTGCCGATTTTAGCAACATTTGATATTCCTTCATACGTGGAATAACCATTGCGAGAAACAGCTATTTTATAAGATTTGCATTTGCCTAAGCATCCGGTTTTTTCAAATTCTATGGTTTCATCTGGCTTTATCTTGGTCAAATGCACACCACAAGAGAAAAAAAACAAAATCAAAATTACAAGCACAGCATGTTCACATACGAAAAATCTCCGGAAAGGATTACAGGAAAAGCGAAACCAGCTCATTCAATCTGAATCATGCAAATTATTTGCCATCACTCATCGAATTGCGCGAAGGAGGCTTAACATAACGTACTTTTTTACTTACCAATCCTTTGGGAGCAGGCAGCACAAACCCTACCGTAAGTCCCCAGGTAAAGATCAGCGGAAATCTTTTTCCAAAATAGGCATGGCTATAGCGTGCGAGATCTAAAATATCGTAATCCTTATACTTCGGATCAAGTGTGCTGGCTTTATTTTCAAATGAGTAACCAGTGCCAATATACCATGCAAGTGTCAAAGCATTTCCAAAAATATATTGCCTGCCATACTGAAGATCAATTGTAAAAGACTGGTACTTTTTCCTGTATGGAAGACCCGTGTTTCCATTTGAAATAGGGAAATTCAGAGTATCCAAATAGCCACTGGTAGAAAATGTGTTAAGAATAAAGTCCAATTTAAAATACTTTCCCTTGAGTGGATGGGCATACCGGTCCTTCGTGTCTTCAGTCACAACATCGGCAGAACTACCTACCAAAAACTTAGGGCCACCACGTAAAAAAATCCCGCTTGGATGGCGGTTATTTTCAGAAGTAATTCCAGGACCAATGATACCCAGTGCAACATCCCAGTTAAATCCGGGCTTGTTCATCCATTCATATCCAAAGGCAATATGGTGGTTAAGCGGAGAAAAGAAATAAAATTTCAACGTGCTTGTCCTGTCCAGAATGCTGTTATTACTAACCGACAAAGGGTCATCCTTATGTTCATACACCTTCTGGCCATCAATTTTTACACTTTCTATCTCCCTCTTCTTTATGGACATTACCGGTCCATCGGGATTTGAGTACAGCTTATATTTCACTTCATCAGCACCCATTTCGCTGATCTTTGCCTTGATTACCGTTCCATCCATTTTGGTTATAATATCTTCGGTAAGTCCGGTCTTTACATCTATTACCGTTTGGCCATCCACTTTCATGGTTTTAATTTCCGATTTCAGCATGCTGATGGTAGGTCCGTCAGGGTCATTAAACAGTTTAAACTTTATTTCCTCTGTTCCTATTTCAATTACTTTCACTTTAATCACATCCCCTGATTTTTTTACAATAATATCCTCGCTTGGCACACCCTCACTTTCTCCTTTCACGTTAATGATGGTCTGACCGCCCACAATTGCTTTTTTAATATCCGATCTCTTCATAGTAATAACAGCACCATCCGGTTGTCCAAAAATTTTAAATTTCACCTCCTCTGTTCCTATCTCGGTAACCTTTGCCTTAATGATGTCGCCGTTCTTTTTGACAATAGTATCCTGGGCTGTAACAACGGACACAATGAATAAAAAGAAAATAAAAATGTAGTTTTTCATGGATATTTAATTGTAAAGATCAAATATATTGATTATTCACAGGGATATTGACCAATTCCTTTCATTTTTATTAGAAGACAATATCAACCGGGATTTCCCCTAAGAACCTAATGTGTATTTTTTTATTCAATGTGGCTCAATTGCCAGATTTCAGAAATAGGAAATAGATCAGCACAGCAAAAGCTCCCATTCCTGAAATTAAAAATGTTACCTGAGATCCGGCAGTAACCCAGATCAATCCGGCTGCGCTGCTTGCAATCATTGTGGCAATGCTGGAACCGCTGGCAAAAAAACCGATCGCTGTTGCAGTTTCTCCCCGAAGAGCAATTTTTGAAATCCATGCTTTTGAAACTCCTTCATTCACTGCAGAAAATAAACCGTAAATAAAAAACAATGCGAAAAGCATAAAAATGTTCTGCACAAAAGCCATTCCTGCATAGGTGATAAAAAAAAGTAAAAGACCCAGCATAAATGTCCTTTTCATACCTATCCTGTCTGCAAGGTGCCCAAAGGGGAATGCGAAAAGAGCATAGATTAAATTGTAAAAAATATAAACCATTATTATGTGGAGATCAGCAATACCCATTTGCTTCGCCATCAGCAGAAGAAAAATATCCGAACTATTGAACACCGCAAATAATAGCAGCCCGGCCACAACCTTCCGGTACTGCGCTGAAGATTTAGTCCAGTAAGACAAATAAGAGAAAAAATTACCTTTTTTGTTCCGTATTTCTATTGGCTTATTTTTTTCTTTAATAAGAAAAGTCAGCATCACACTGAACATAGCGGGTATAAATGCAAGGAAGAAAAGTGTTCGGTAATCCTCAGGGTAAAAATACAGGTAGATAAGTGCAGCAAGCGGCCCAAGCGCAGCACCGATTGTATCCATTGACCTGTGCAAACCGAAAACTTTACCTTTATTTTCTTTACTGCATTCATCGGATAGAACCGCATCACGGGCCCCCGTGCGGATTCCTTTTCCAAGCCGATCCGAGGACCTCGCAAGAAGCACCCATGCAGGAGAGGAAAAAAGAGGTATTACCGATTTCGCAACACCGGAAATAAGATAACCCATCCGCACAAAAGGCATTCTGACTCCTCTTTGGTCAGACAATTTTCCAAAATATCCTTTTGATAATCCTACCACTGCTTCTGCAATTCCTTCAAGAACTCCGATCCAGAGCGCCGTAAAGCCAATCGACTTCAGGTAGATCGGCATTACCGGGTAAAGCATTTCACTTGCAACATCGGCAAATAAACTTACAAACCCCAGCATCCAGACCGTACGGGTGAATATTTTTGAATTCATTTTAAGAGAAAAGAAATTGGTTTTGATTCGCAGCCTGTTGGGGCAGGAATCTTCAGTATAGATGAAATGGTAGGAGCAATTTGAGTAATACTTAAGGGTTCCTCAGACATTCCATGAATGATAGAATAACCCCACCAAATTAAAGGCACGTGTGTATCGTGAGCATAAGGGGATCCATGGGATGTTCCCCTGGAATATCCTTCCAGCCATCCCCGCTTTAACACAAACACCACATCGCCCCCCCGCTCCGGATTAAATCCTGCTTTCACCTTAGAACGTATGGGGTCCTGAAACACATTGCCCTGAATATCTACCGCTGCAACCGCATCCGCTATGCCGTTAATTTTCAATAGACAAGAAACTGCTTTCTGTTGAATTTCTTCCAGGCTTAATTTCTTCTCAGCAATCTTTTTTTTATCAAGGTAAACCGCAAAATCGGAAACCTTCAGCACAAGTGAATCCCGGTAAGCGCGCATAAAGAATCGATTCAGAGAATCAGCGACTGTTTTTGCCTCCAATGTTCCGGCCGGCATGTTTTTTTTCAAAAGGCATTGCACTGCCTCCCCTGCTCCGTGATCGGCAGTGAGAAATACCAGTACATTCTTTTTGTCAACCCATTGATCAAGAAATTTTAAAAAATCCGCTATGTCTTTATCAAAGCGCAGGTAGCAATCTTCTACCTCCACACTTTGTGGCCCAAACTGGTGGCCGATATTATCGGTAGAAGAAAAACTAACGGATATAAAATCCGTTCCTTCCCGTTTACCCAGGTTTTCGTTTTGAATTGTTTCCAACGCAAAATCCTTTGTAAGAGAATTTCCAAAAGGGGTGGTACGTATTAACTCAAGCTCACCGTTACTCTTCATCAAAGACGGCAGGTCGTACGGAAAAACCGGAGCTGATTTTCCTTCAAATAGCTCTTCACACTCATTGTTATCCGCGTCACTCTCTACGTATTTCTCAAGAGGAAGCAAGGTGGTCCACTGCTGGGATAAATACTTCTTTGCCAACTGCTTTTGATTAAAATTAGTTACCCAGACAGGCAGCTCCTTCATGTAATACGTGCTTGTTATCCAATTGCCATTGGAATCGTCGTACCAATAGGCAGCATCTGCATTGTGTCCTGCCGGAAGTATGGCTCCTCTGTCTTTCAATGCGATTCCAATTACCCTTGATAAATTCCCGTTCTTTTTCTTTAATCCTTCTCCAATAGTAGAGGATAACAGATTGCGCGGAGACATTTGTCCTGCAACGGAATCACCGCCTACCGAGCTCACGGATTTATCTCTCACGCAATTAATCCCTTTTCCTGTATGCTTGTCCGCCCATTTGTTTGAAATAATACCATGAACGGATGGGGTAGAACCCGTAAAAATAGACGCATGTCCCGGACCGGTAAGGGTAGGCACATAATTGTAATGGGTATTGTTACACGAAAATCCCTCGTTAACCAAACGCTTAAAACCATCATCGCCAAATTTATTCCAGTACTTCTGAATATAATCGTAACGCATCTGGTCCACTACAATTCCAACCACCAGTTTTGGCTGCGCGTGAGCAGAATAGCCACCTGACATCCATGCAATTCCAAAAAACTGTGTAAAAAAATAAACGGTAAAAATATTTTTCATTCTGCCGGATTATTAATTTGTAAATGTAATCATCCTGTACTAATTTGTAAGTTTGTTCCCATCCAATGGCGACCAATAAACCGATAAAGAGTACTCCTCCAAAGCCTACAGTCTCCGGGGAACCTGCGTCATCTTTTTTTTCGGCAAATACCCAGCCTTTCAGAGTTAACGTAGGATTCGCACTTATAGCTGCTCTTGTTGGGTTTGGTCTTTACGTAAATACAATTGGACATATATATGTGCTGGATGATGTCGGCGCTATCACCGGCAACGAATATGTGATGGAAGGTCTCAGCGGTATCCCCAAAATCCTGAAAGTAGGAATGTGGCATTTTGAGAACCTGAACCTCGGGTATTACCGTCCCGTCTCAATGATAACCTTTGCAATTGAAAATGAATTCTTTCCGAGCAATCCCCACATAAGCCATCTGGGCAACATTGTGCTTTATGCCGTAACAGGATTTTTTCTTTGCCTCTTACTAATGAACGTGTTTTGCAACAGCAGCCCCATCTATCCTTTTGCCATCACTCTTCTTTTCATGGCACATCCCATTCATACCGAAGTAGTGGCAAATATCAAAAGCCGGGATGAGATCCTTAGTTTCCTGAATCAAATCATTGCTTTACTACTATTACTTACTGCTCAAAGACAACAGGCAAACCGGCAAACAACTTTCAGGGCAAACCAAAAACTGACATTCCTTGCCTGTACTTTTTTCTACATTGCACTCCTTTCCAAGGAATCTGCCTTAACAGGGCTTTTTATTGCCCCGGCAATTCTGTTCTTTTCCTTTAACATCACTTTCAAGCAAGCATTGTTAAAAACAGTTCCTTTCCTGCTTACAATCCTTATTTTCCAAATCCATAAATATGTATTGCTTGGAACTTTAACAGGGGAAATTCCCAAAGACATTGTAAATTATCCTTACGCCGAAACAGGTGAAAAAATGGCCTCCACCTTTTTAATTTTTATGCATTATATCCGCCTGATCTTGTTTCCGCACCCGTTGTCTTACGATTACTCTTACAATATGATTCCGTCATCGGAATTTAGCTCGCCGATGGTATTGTCAGGGCTTTTGATCTTAGCAGCCCTTGTCTACATCAGCTTCAAAGAAATAAACAAAAAGTCTCATCTTGCTTTGGGCGTTGTTATTTTCTGCGTTTCGCTTATTCCCGCTCTGGCATTTGTTTTTCTTCATGGAGGAATTCTGGCAGAACGGTTTTTATATGCCCCTGCGTGGGGATTTTGCATACTACTGGTTTGGGTCATATCTCAGGTACCTTTCTTTCGGACAAACAGCCAAAAAGATCAGTCCTTTTGGTCAGAAAAAATTGTCCTGCTTCCCTCCCTTCATCAGGGAATGAGACTGGGTATCCTGCTTGTAATCTTCTCACTATATTCGTTCAAAACAATTACCCGTAATACTGCATGGCACGATAATTTATCCTTGTTTTCCACGGATATCAATACTGCTTTTAACAGCTGTCAGGCACAAAGACATTTTGGAAGTACGTTGCTGGATGTTTCAGTCCTGGAACAAGACTCGCTGAAAAAAATCGAACTGTTTAACAAAGGAATGGAGCATCTAAGGATTTCTCTCCGGATTAACCCGCACTTCGGCCAGACTTATTTCAAATTAGGTTATGTATACCAAAACCTGAAATCAAACACTGACTCTGCTATTTTTTACTATAACCGTGCCATTGAAGAATCTCCATCGGATGCAATGGCCTTTAACAACCTTGGTTCTGTTTACAATCATCTCGGTGTCCAGGAATTAGCTTCCTATTACTTCAATAAAGCTGTGGAAGTGAATCCCTATTTCACACCGGCAATACGTAACAGGGATGATCACAAAAGAAAAACAGGTCTGGATATTCACCAGTTTCCTTCCAAACTGCCTCCTGAGATAATAGAAAAAATTGCAAAGAATAAAGACGCTTTATTTTATTTCAAACTCGGAACAAACTTAACGCTGAGCGGAGACTATGAAAAAGGTGCCAGGTATCTGGAGAAGGCAATTGAAATGGACCCGACACACGAGGATAGCTATCTCAACCTTTCAACATGTTACGGCATGCTGGAAAAATACAATGAGAACATTGAAGTATTAAATAAGCTGCTAAAAATTAATCCCAATAACGCGAAAGCATACCAACTTCTGGCAATAACCTATGAAATCACCCAGGATAAAGAAAAAGCAAAATTAAATACGGAAATGGCAAAAAAATTGTCCGGGAAATAAATTGGTTAACGTATCTTTGAAAAATAGTTGTTCACATCGATCTCCATGAAAGACAAAAAAGCGGTAAAACATCAGCACAAACCCGGGAAATCCCAGGCTTCGCTTTCTGTATTCAAACCGAATATCTGGTTTGCGGTTATTTCCGCAGTGGTTGGATTCTGTCTTTATCTAAACACCATTAAGCACGGGTATGTTCTTGACGATGTAGGAGCCATTACTGGGAATGAATACGTCACCCAGGGCATCAGCGGTATTCCAAAAATCCTGAATGTAGGCATGTGGCATTTCGATAATGTAAACCTGGGTTATTACCGGCCACTATCCATGATTACTTTTGCGATCGAAAACCAATTCTTTCCGGGCAATCCGCACGTAAGCCATTTGGGAAATGTGATCCTGTATGCCCTTACAGGATTTTTTCTTTGCATGTTATTAATGCACTTGTTCAAAAATTTTCACCCTTTATTTTCTTTCATAGTCACGCTTCTTTTCATCGCTCATCCCATTCATACGGAGGTGGTAGCCAATATTAAAAGCCGGGATGAAATACTTGCTTTCCTGAATCTCGTTATCGGAATATTTATCCTGCTTCTTGCTTATAAAAATCCGGTCACGAACTTCCGGTTATTGCTTGTAGCCTGTATTTTCTTTTACCTCGCACTACTTTCAAAAGAATCTGCGATGACAGGGCTGCTCATTGCACCCCTGGCTGTTTTCTTTACATCCAATCTCAGCATCAAACAAAGCTTATTAAAAGCAATCCCATTTGCGCTGATGATCCTGCTGTTCCAGATGCATAAGTACGGTGTACTCGGATCTCTGTCCGGACAAATTCCTAAAGACATTGTGAATTATCCGTATGCCGAAGCCGGCACCAAGCTACCTACTACATTCCTGATTTTCCTGTATTGCATCCGGATGATAATTCTTCCGCATCCGCTTACGTACGATTATTCCTACAATCAGATTCCGGCAGAAACATTTGCTTCCCTGGGCGTACTGGCTGGATTTCTTGTGGCGGTTACCTTAGGCTACTTCAGCTTTAAAGGATTATTAAGAAAATCTGTTCCCGCCTTTGGCATTCTTATTTTCTGTGTAACACTTGCACCTGCTTTGGCTTTTGTATTCCTGAGAGGAGGGATTTTTGCCGAACGGTTTTTATATGCCCCTTCTTTGGGGTTTTGCATTGCCGCAGTTTGGTTACTTGGTTTTAAATTAAGGGATATAAATTTCAAATTGAAACAGGATAAATCAACTATCGTGCTTTGCACACCCTATATTTTACTTTTCTTTCTTTACTCTTTCAAAACTGTTACACGCAATCCGGCCTGGCATGATAATATGTCTCTTTTTTCAACCGATGTGAAATCTTCGCCAAACTCCTGCCAGGTACGCAGGCACCTGGGAAGCGAACTTATCAATGCCGGAATTTCTGCAAAGGATCCCGAAGAAAAAAACCAATGGTTCAATAAGGGTACTGCTGAACTTAAAGAGGCACTTCGAATCCATCCCCGGTTTGGAGATGCATTTTTCAAATTAGGTGTTGCCTATCAGACCGTAAGGGTGAATAATGATTCGGCAATATATTATTATACCCGGGCAATCCAGGAAGCTCCCGGGTATGCCATCAGTTACAACAACCTGGGCATTTTGTACGAAACCATAGGGAAACAGGAGCTGGCATCCTATTACTACAATAAAGCAGTGGATATAAATCCTTATTTCCCGGATGGCATCCGCAACAGCGCCAGCCATAAAAAGAAAACAGGACTGGATGTACGCATGTTCCCGACTTCCACAAATCTGGATTCTCTTGAAAACAGGACCCCTGAAGGTCAACGGAATGCCCAGTTCTACTATAAGCTTGGAACAGACTATGCATCCAAAGGAGATTATGTAAATGCGGCAAGATGCCTGGAAAAAGCCACGCAGCTAAGCCCCACTTCGGTTGATGCAATGGTAAACCTTGCCAATTGTTACGGTATGCTGAAGAATTACACCAAAAATATTGAAGTCCTTAACAAGGTAATTTCCATTTCTCCGAACAATACACAGGCGCTGGGGAACCTGGCAGTTACCTATGAGCTGATCGGGAATAAAGAAAAATCGGAAGAATACCGGGACAGGGTAAAAGAATTGACCGGGCAATGAGTCGTGAGGATTGACGGAAACAAGATAGCATGATCTACAATTAATGGAAAAAGCAGAAAATTCTGCTGGTGCTTTGTCTTCGCTCCTGAAAATTTATTTTGGAGATGAAAGGGTATTGTCTGTTTCCGGAATTTTAAGTGAAAAAAAATCCGTTTTGTTAAGCGGGCTTGCAGGATCTTCCTCCGCATTCATAATTCATTCCGTTACGGAACACCTGCCGGGAATTCATCTTGTCATCCTGCCCGATAAAGAACAGGCTGCTTATTTTTTGAATGACCTTGAAACAATAGGAAGCAAAGCCATATTCTTTCCTTCTTCCTGCAAATACCCCTTTGTAAAAGAAGAAATCGACACTCCTTCCATCCAATTAAGAGCCGAGGTTTTAAATACCATCCGCCAGGTATCTGTCCATGCTGCCCGGTCAGCAACCATTGTTGTTACTTATCCGGAAGCAATTGCTGAAAAGGTAATTTCAAAAATACAACTCGAAAAAAATTCCATCGATATTCATAAAAAAGAGAAGCTTTCTCTACAGTTCCTTACGGATTTGTTAAATGAGTACGGTTTTGAGCGGTGTGATTATGTAATTGAACCCGGACAATATTCTATCCGCGGAGGTATCGTTGATATATTTTCTTTTGCAAACGACGCACCGTATCGCATTGAGCTTTCGGGGGACGACGTAGAATCCATCCGTACGTTTGACACCGCAAACCAGCTTTCACTCAAAAGTTTTGATACAGCTTCTATCCTTCCCAATATTCAGGAAAAAATATTCCAGGACCAATCAGCGTCCATCCTGGATTACATTCTTGAAAACACAAAAAACATTTTCGCGTGGATGAATAATGAAAGTAACATCCTGGGTGTAATTGAAGAAGGATTAAAAACAGTTCTTGAAAAGGAAGCTATACGACATTATTTATCCGCAGGGGAGTTAAAAGATCAATTTTCAAAAATTCCGGTGGTCGAATTCGGAAAAGTGTCTCCGTTAAAAAAAAACAATCTTCCCGAAGCAACATTTGACTTCAGCCCTCAACCCGACTTCAATAAAAATTTTGATTTACTGTTCGAGAACCTGAATACGCAAAAATCAAATGGATTTACGAACCTCATCCTGTTTGACAGCAGCCAACAAATGGAACGGCTCCGGGCGATTTATGAAAGTATTTTTCCGGAGACTGAAAATTCTACCGAAAAACTTCCTTTTGAGGAGGATATGGGTGAAATACACGAGGGTTTCATCGACAACATCCATAAGATTTCCTGTTATACAGATCATCAGGTATTTGGACGCTACCAGCGTTATAAGCTTAAGAACAGCAACTATAAGAAAAACGAAGCGCTTACCATTAAAATGCTCAAATCCCTGCAACCGGGAGATTTTGTTACCCACATCGATTACGGCATCGGCAGGTTCGGTGGATTGGAAAAGATTGAAGTGAACGGAAAACAGCAGGAGGCCATACGGCTTGTTTACAAAGACAACGACACGCTGCACATCAGCATTCACTCACTGCACCAGATATCAAGGCACACAGGAAAAGAAGGCGAAGCGCCCCGGCTGGACAAGCTGGGTTCAAATGCGTGGTCCAATTTAAAGCAAAAAACAAAAAGGAAAGTAAAAGAAATTGCGTTTGACCTGATCAAACTGTATGCGGAACGAAAAGCACAAAAGGGTTTTGCATTTTCTCCTGACAATTATCTTCAGAACGAAATTGAATCGTCCTTTATTTATGAGGATACACCGGACCAGGTAAAATCCACAGCCGATGTGAAACGGGACATGGAAGAAGAATTTCCCATGGACAGGCTTATCTGCGGAGATGTAGGATTCGGAAAGACAGAAATTGCCGTTCGCGCTTCTTTCAAGGCGGCCTGTGACAGCAAGCAAACTGCCGTACTGGTACCCACCACCATTCTTGCACTTCAGCATTACAAAACTTTTTCCGAGCGCATGAAGGGTTTTCCGGTCACCGTAGACTACCTCAACCGCTTTAAATCCACTAAAGACCAGAAAGAAACAATCAAGAAATTGGAAGAGGGAAAAATCGATATATTAATTGGAACGCATCGCCTGCTTGGAAAAGATGTAAAGTTCAAAGACCTGGGCCTGCTCATCGTGGATGAAGAGCAAAAATTCGGTGTGGGAGCAAAAGACAAGCTAAAAACCCTGAAAGCAAATGTAGATACGCTTACACTCACCGCTACCCCGATCCCGCGTACCCTTCAATTTTCCATGATGGGTGCACGGGACCTGTCTGTAATAAATACCCCCCCTCCCAATCGCCATCCTGTCCATACTCAGGTTTCCCAGTTCAATGAAAAAATAATCAAAGAAGGAATCGACTATGAATTAAACCGCGGCGGACAGGCTTTTTTCGTTCACAACCGGGTACAGAATATCGGACGTTTTGCAGAGCTTATCCAGAGACTTTGCCCCAAAGCAAGAGTCCTGGTAGCCCATGGACAATTGACAGGAGAAACGCTGGAAAAAGCCATGCTTGATTTCATCGAGGGCGAATACGATGTGCTGATATGTACCACCATCATTGAATCGGGACTGGATATTTCAAATGCAAATACGATCATCATAAACGATGCGCAAAACTACGGCCTCAGCGATCTCTATCAATTACGCGGTCGGGTAGGACGCTCCAATAAAAAAGCATTTTGTTATTTGCTTACTCCGCCTTTCGCCTCCCTGACAAACGAGGCAAAAAAACGTTTACGCGCGATCGAAGAGTTTTCCGATCTCGGCAGCGGGTTCAACGTGGCCATGCGTGACCTGGACATCCGGGGAGCCGGAAACCTGCTGGGTGCTGAACAAAGCGGTTTTATCACGGAAATAGGATATGAAATGTATCAGAAAATACTGGATGAAGCGATGGCTGAACTCAAGGAAGAAATGGTGAACTTCTCTCCCACCTCCTCTCCTAGGAAAGATGCACACAGGAATGAAACGACGGTTTTCGTTCGTGACTGCGCTATTGATACCGACCTGGAAGTCTTAATTCCGGAAGAATATGTGGAGAGTATTACGGAACGCATTGCCTTGTACCAGCAATTGGACAACAGCAAAACCGAAGATGATCTTCGCTCTTTTGAAACACAATTGAAAGACAGGTTTGGAGCGATTCCGGAGCAAACCCAAAAGCTCATACGTGTTGTACGTCTCCGCTGGCTGGCCGTAGAACTTGGATTTGAAAAACTTATACTGAAGAACGGAAAATTAACCGCCTGGTTTGTGTCCAATCAAAAATCTCCTTACTATCAAAGTGATGCGTTTTCAAAAGTAATTCAGTTTGTACAAAATAACCCCAAGGCATGTTCCATCAATGAGGGAGAAAGCAAGCTCATTCTGAAAATGGATAATATAAAAGATATTGAAAAAGCCATTGACACCTTTCGGAAGATGAAATCCTGATTTACAGTTCATCCGCCATCTTCCTGTAAAAGATCAGAAAAAAAACCATAAATGTTGCCGAAAGAGCTATTCCAACATAGTTTACGTCATTCACAAAAATTGAGAAAATAATTTTAGTGAAAAACGTGGAGATACAAAGTGTAACTCCCCACCTTTTCATATGCCAGATACCAATGAAAGAAATAAACTGAAGTGCCACTATAATTCCGTATATGGCAGGAGCCCAATCACTGATTTTTTTTATAAACGGAGAAAAAACATATATAAAATTTGCCAGGCTCCATAAAATTCCCACAATGCAGATGATCGTAAGAATAACCGGGCGTTTCATTGCAACTCTCATGCTCTTAGTTAGTTCTTATCGCTTCCACCGGATCCAGCTGTGAGCCGGTATAGGCCGGAACAAAACCCGACACAACTCCGATCAGTGCTGAAATTGTCAGCCCTAAGATAATGTTGGATTGAGTAAGGCCTACCTCCATTTCCATAGTTGCTTCCACAATGAATGTACCGGCATAAATCAACATAAGCCCGATAGCTCCTCCAATAACAGATAACATTACGGCTTCTGCGAGGAACTGCAGAAGAACAAAATAATTCTTTGCTCCCAGGGATTTCTGTATGCCTATCAGGTTCGTTCGTTCTTTCACTGAAACAAACATGATATTGGCAATACCAAACCCACCCACCAGGATGGAAAACCCGCCAATGACCCACCCGGCAATACCGACAATATCAAACAGGTCATTTACCTGGCTTGAGATCATGGAGGTTTGATTAAGTGCAAAGCTATCGTCCGCCACCGGCTTAAGCTTTCTTATTCCACGCATGATACCGGTAAGCTCATCAATCAACTCTTCGTTTGAAACACCTGCCTTGGCCTTTACCATGATCATAGGCTCGAACCGGTCGTTGCGCATATCAATAAGGTTACGGGCAAAATTAATGGGGATAAGAATTTGAGTATCCACATTATTGCCAAGCATGCTCTCCCCTTCTCTTTTTAAAACACCGATCACCGTAAGTTTGCTTCCGCGCACCTTGATCTCCTGCCCTACCGGGTCTGCTTCGCCAAAAAGTCCCTCGGCAATTGTATTTCCTACGATGCATATAGGCCTTCCGCTTGCAGATTCACTCTCTGTAAAATACCTGCCTCGGTCGATTACAAATGACCGGATCCTATCATACTCATAGGAGATACATATCAGGTTAGAATTTTCCACACTGTTACTTTTGTACTTTGCCGTTCCGTTTGCAGAAACCATAAAGGCAAATGCCTCTCCTTTCTTACACCATTTCTGAACTTCGTTCAGCTCGCCTATATTAGGGACCGGCCTGCCAATATACTTCCACCAGGGATAATCAGGCCCAAATGTCCAGGGCCACTTCTGGATGTAAATAACATCGTCTCCCAATGACCTTACGCTGTCACGCAGTTTTTTCTCCAGCGAATCGGTTATGGTAAATACGGAAATGATCGCAAAAATGCCAATGGTAATTCCCAGCAAGGATAAAAAGCTCCTCAGCTTATTTGTTACCAATGCCTGTATGGCAAAGAAAAAACTTTCTTTAAAAAGTGTTAAAAATAGCATCAGACACTAAATTACTAATTCGGTCCGAATATACTAATCGAAGCAGAATCAGGGTAGTGTCTCAGTTTGGCTGTTCTCCGTGTTTCTTTGCGTTGTATTGTATCTGCGGTCTTTGCGGTTTCTGCATTTTAACAGCCCATAATTGCAAAGAGCACAAAGAAACAGTCCGGAGAGTGCGCAGAGGAAACTTAAAATTAAACTGAGACACTGCCGGAATCAGACCATAAATCCGCCCATAGGAAGAACGGTATGCAGTGAATTTTTAGTTAATATTATGTTCGTAACCTCTCTCTTTTGTTCTGTCTTTAAGGATGTGACTACAACACGAATTCATAAATTTGTTCCCTATGAATAAGCAGATAAAAAGCGCACTTGTTTCTGTTTTCTACAAAGACAATCTTGAGCCGATCGTAAAAAAATTAAACGAGCTTGGAGTTACCATTTTCAGCACCGGCGGAACCCAGGAGTTTATTGAAAAACTAGGCGGAAAAGTTACTCCTGTTGAAAAACTTACTTCCTATCCCTCTATCCTGGGCGGAAGAGTGAAAACGCTCCATCCAAAAATCTTTGGTGGCATTCTCAGCCGACGGGACCTGCAAAGTGATACAGCCCAATTGGAAGAATATGAAATTCCTCAGATAGATCTGGTCATTGTTGACCTATATCCTTTTGAAGAGACCGTAGTAAAAACAAAAGACGAAAAAGAGATCATTGAAAAGATAGATATAGGGGGAATCTCGTTGATCAGGGCTGCTGCTAAAAATTTTAACGATGTGGTAATTGTGCCTTCCAAAAACGAATACAATTATTTATTCAGGATTCTGGACGAAAAAAAAGGCATTTCCTCTCTTGAAGAGAGAAAATACCTGGCCACAAAAGCATTCGGAGTTTCATCAGCATACGATACTGCCATTCATAATTATTTCTCGGGGGCTGCTGCCCCTTTTTCTTTGGAAAATGGTTCAGCATCAAAATCAAAATCCCTCCGCTACGGAGAAAACCCGCACCAGAAGGGAATATTCCACGGTGATTTTGAAAAAATATTTACCCAGCTGAATGGAAAAGAACTTTCCTATAACAATTTCCTGGACATCGATGCCGGGGTAAACCTCATTGCTGAATTTGATGAAACTACCTTTGCCATCCTGAAACACAATAATGCCTGCGGGCTTGCCTCTTCCGGAGAAGTCCATTCGGGCAGAAAAACCCTGCTGGATGCCTGGAAAGATGCGCTGGCAGGAGATCCAGTTTCAGCCTTTGGCGGTATCCTGATCACCAACGCAAAAGTGGATGAAGCCACAGCGCAGGAAATAAATAAACTCTTTTTCGAAGTACTAATTGCCCCTTCTTTTGAATCAGCTGCCCTGAACATTCTCAAGCAGAAGCAGAACCGGATCATTCTCGAACAAAAGAAAATTATACTTCCGTCAAAATTGATTCGTACTACATTGAACGGGTACCTGGAAGAAGACAGGGATGCCCAAACCGAGTCTGCTGAGAACATGAAGCCGGTTACTGCAATTTCTCCTTCACCCGAAGAACTCCGTGATCTGGTTTTTGCCAATAAAATTGCAAAACATACCAAATCAAATACAATCGTACTTGCAAAAGGTAAACAATTGCTTGCAAGCGGAGTTGGGCAAACATCCAGGGTAGACGCATTGCGGCAGGCAATTCTGAAAGCAAAAACCTTTGGCTTTGATTTAAAAGGAGCGGTAATGGCATCGGATGCATTTTTTCCTTTTGCCGATTGTGTGGAAATTGCTCACGAAGCGGGAATTACTGCCGTGGTTCAGCCCGGTGGTTCTATCAAAGACAAAGATTCCATTGAATACTGCAATAAGCATGGCATGTCGATGGTATTTACAGGTATCAGGCATTTTAAACACTGATATGTGAATAAGAAATAAATGAGGTTGTAAATCACTGTTAATTTATTCTGAAGTTTGAAGCATAAACAATAAATCCGTCCATCCATTCGTTAAACGTAAATCAACCAAATGGGATTTTTCAGTTTTCTCACACAAGAAATAGCAATTGACCTGGGGACTGCTAATACTGTCATCATTCACAACGACAGAGTGGTGGTTGACGAGCCTTCTATCGTTGCTATGGAACGCAATACAGGCAAAGTGATTGCAGTTGGAAAGCTGGCTATGCAGATGCATGGAAAAACGCATGAGAACATAAAAACAATCCGGCCGCTGCGCGACGGTGTAATTGCGGACTTCAATGCTGCGGAATACATGATCCGTGGAATGATAAAAATGATAAATCCCGGAAGAAGGTTATTTGCTCCCTCGCTGCGCCTGGTAATATGTATTCCTTCCGGCATCACAGAAGTTGAAAAACGTGCCGTAAAAGATTCTGCCGAACATGCTGGGGGAAAAGAAGTATACCTGATCCACGAGCCAATGGCTGCAGCATTGGGTATTGGAATTGACGTAGAAGAACCAATGGGTAATATGATTGTGGATATTGGCGGAGGAACAAGCGATATTGCGATCATTGCCCTGGGGGGTATTGTATGCGATAAATCCATCCGGATAGCAGGAGATGAGCTTACTTCGGATGTGGAAGAATATATGCGCAGACAGCATAATATTTTAGTAGGTGAACGTACCGCTGAACGGATCAAAATTGAAGTAGGCGCGGCAATCCCCGACCTGGAGAACCCGCCACCTGATTATCCCGTTCATGGAAGAGACCTCATGACCGGAGTTCCTAAAGAAATCTTTGTTTCTTATTCGGAAATAGCACATGCCCTGGACAAATCCATTTCCAAAATCGAAGAAGCGATCCTGAATGCATTGGAAATTACTCCACCGGAACTAGCTGCCGATATTTACAGAACGGGTATCTACCTGACCGGCGGAGGTGCCCTGCTGAGAGGATTGGATATGCGTATTTCTTTAAAGACTAAACTTCCTGTTCACGTAGCAGAAGACCCTCTTCGCGCCGTAGCCCGGGGAACAGGCATTGCATTGAAGAACGCAGATAAGTTTCCGTTCTTAATTCGTTAATTGTGTCATGCCGGGCGAAGTGAAGCAGGTACTTAGAAATCAAGTAGAGTATTCCTTTTCCAGCAATTATCCGTACCGTTCTGAGTGACAATTACAAAAAATGCGCAACCTAATTCTATTTCTCACCCGCTATTACTACTTTATACTTTTTCTTTTACTTGAGACCCTGTCTTTTTTCCTTTTGATCCGGAATAATCATTTTCAGCGCTCCCACTTTTTGAACTCCTCCAACGCAATAGCAGGAAATATTTACGAAACCTATTCGGGCATCACAGACTATTTTGGTTTAGAAGAAAAAAATGAAAAACTGGCTGTTGAAAACGCCTGGCTTCGCAATCAGATAAGGCAATATTATGCACATCCGGAAAGATCCCCGATCGCCGTTAGGGATTCCGTTCACAAGCAGCAATATATTTATGTTTCTGCCAAGGTGGTTAACAATTCTACTAATCGCAGAACAAATTACCTGACCCTGAATGCCGGTTCCAGGCAGGGTATTAGAAAAGAAATGGCAGTTACTTGCAGTGAGGGAATCGTAGGTATCGTACGTGATGTGTCCGATAATTTTTGTTCCGTAATGTCCGTTCTGCATGAAAACACACGGATTCCTGTAAACATAAAAAGATTCGGTGAAAATTCCATTCTCATCTGGGGGGGCGAAGATGAATGGCATGCAAAAATGGAACGCATTCCCTCACATTTGGGGCTTGTAAAAGGAGATACGGTGGTTACCGGTGCTTATTCATCTATTTTTCCAGAAGGAATTATGGTGGGGGTAATTGAAGATTTTAAAAAAATTGCCGGCAATACGTTTTACAATGTGACTGTGAAATTATCCACAGACTTCAATCAGCTGTCCTACGTTAATGTAGTTAATAACCTGACAAGAGAAGAGCAAATACAATTAGAAAAAGCTGCACAACATGATTAGTGAAGTAATCAAAAATGTCATTCGGTTCTTTTTTCTTCTCCTGTTCCAGGTACTGATACTCAATAACATTCAGCTCAGCGGCTATCTCAATCCTTTCCTGTATGTTCTTTTCATTCTGATGCTTCCTTTTCAAAGCCCAAAATGGCTGGTCCTCGTACTTGCATTTGTAATGGGCCTGAGTGTTGACATGTTCTCTGATACCGGCGGTTTACATGCCGCAGCTTCTGTACTGATGGCGTTTTTACGGCAACCTGTCCTGAAACTAATATCTCCGCGCGATGGCTACGATGTAGTGCAAAGGCCGACCATCCAGCAGTTTGGATTTGGCTGGTTTTTTTCATACGTAGGGGTTTTGGTCTTCCTGCATCACCTGTGGTTGTTCTACCTGGAAGTTTTTCACTTTACTGAATTCCTATCCACCTTCCTGCGTGTAGTTCTCAGCTCGCTTTTTACACTCACGCTCATATTCGTCAGCCAGTTTTTCTTTTCTAATTCCAAATCATAATGACATCGCAGTTTTCAGACAGAAAGTATGTCATCATTGCGATTTTTTCTTCTATTGTTTTGATTTTCATTGCACGCTTATTTTACATTCAGATTGTTGATAACCAATACAAACTTACCGCACGCAACCAGGCATTCCGTTACATGGTTGACTATCCCGCACGCGGAAATGTTTTTGACAGAAACGGAAAACGACTTGTTTATAATCAGGCAGCCTATGACCTGATTGTAATTCCGCGGCAGGTAAAGAGGCTTGATACAGCCGAATTTTGCGAAGTGCTGGGAATAGATAAAAAAACCTTTTTAAAAAAAATGGAAAAGGCAATAATGCCTCCGAATTCTTCCCGTAAACCTTCCGTTTTCGAAAAGGAAATTTCAACCGAGCATTCTTCCGTTTTGCAGGAAAGATTGTATAAATTTCCGGGGTTCTTTCTACAGCCGCGTACACTCAGAAAATACCCGGATCCCATCGCCTCCCATTTGTTGGGATATGTAGGAGAAGTCTCTGAAAAAATAACCGACACCAGCTCCTACTACAAAGACGGAGATTACATCGGCATCAGCGGCCTGGAAAAAGCGTACGAGCGGGTATTGCGGGGAGTAAAAGGTACCCACATTGAAGTGGTGGACGTGCACAACCGTCCCATGGGAAGCTATATGAACGGCATGTATGACACTGCTGCAATAGCCGGAAAAGACATTGTATGCACTCTTGACGCCACACTTCAGGGTTACGGAGAAAAACTTATGCAAAATAAGATCGGCAGTATAGTCGCCATCGACCCTTCTACTGGTGAGATCCTGGCTTTTGTTTCCAGTCCCAGCTACGATCCCAACCTGCTGATTGGCAGTACGCTTCCAAAAAATTTCAGAGTCCTTCAGCAAGACTCCATGAAACCCCTTTTTAACCGTGCCCTAATGGCATCCTATCCTCCGGGGTCCACGTTCAAGCTTATCATGCTTCTGGTTGGACAAAATGAAAAAGTACTTTTTCCTGAAACGACCTTTTTTTGCAACGGAGGCTTCAATTATGGAGGAAAAAGACCCCTGAAATGCGATGGAGTTCACAATTATATTTCCCTTTTACCCGGCATTCAGCATTCCTGCAATACTTATTTCTGTAACGTATTTAAAAATGTACTGGACAACAGGAAAAAATATAAAACGACCGAGGAAGCATTTATATCCTGGAGGAATTACATTACCAGTTTCGGCATTGGTGTACGGCTGAATTCAGATATTCCAAACGAACTCAGAGGCTCGCTTCCCACGGTGAACTATTACGACAAATACCACGGCAAAGGAGGATGGAGATCCTCCACTATTATTTCTCTTGCGATCGGGCAGGGTGAAATGGGTATTACTCCCTTGCAAAACGCAAACACTGTGTGCATCATTGCGAACAAAGGTTATTATTTCACGCCGCACACGGTAAAATCCATTGACAAGAAAGAAGATGACCCGGCTCTTGCACAATTCAAAAAAAAGCATTACTCGATCGTTACCGATACGGCTTATTACAATATTGTCATAGAAGGAATGAACCGGGTCATGAAGGCCGGTACCGGAGCGGGGGCACAGATCCCGGGAATAGATATGTGCGGCAAAACAGGGACAGCCCAAAACCCGCATGGTAACGACCACTCCATGTTCGTTTGCTTTGCTCCCAGGGATAATCCGAAAATTGCTGTAGCCGTTGCTGTTGAGAACGGTGGCTGGGGTGCATCCTGGGCTGCCCCGATCGCCAGCCTGATGGTGGAAAAATACCTGCGGGATTCTATTTCACGTCCTGAAATTGAAAAGAAAATGCTGGAAGGGGATCTGATCCATAAAAAAACAAAAACAGGGATAAAATCCAATATCGCGGATTAGGGTTTTTAAATATGTCACGGGAACAGAAAAATATATTTCAAAATATTGACTGGATAATTACCGGGTTGTTTTTATCGCTGATGTTGCTCGGATGGATGAACATTTATGCTGCGGTATATAATGATGAACACAGCAGCATTTTTGATATCTCGCAGAAATATGGAAAACAATTAATGTGGATCGGGGGTGCAATTATACTTGCAGTGATCATATTGATCCTGGATGCAAATTTTTTCACTGCATTCCCTTATCCGATTTACATACTAAGCAGCATTACACTCATTGCCGTAATCTTTTTCGGAACGGAAATATCAGGCAGTAAATCGTGGTTTCGTTTAGGAGATTTCGGGCTTCAGCCTGCCGAGTTCGGAAAGTTTACTGTCGGCCTTGCGCTCGCAAAGTACATGAGTTCCATGGATACAAAAATTGCAAACTTTCAGACCAAAGTGATAGCTTTTTTCATCATTCTTTTTCCTGCCTTACTTATTATATTGCAGAAAGAAACGGGAACAGCACTCGTATATACAGCGTTCATATTTGTAATGTTCCGTGAAGGATTTTCAGGCAATATCATGTTGGGTGGCTTTTTTGCGGCGTTGCTGCTTATTTCAGCATTACTGGTAAATAAAGTTGTCCTGGTAATGCTGCTAGTAATTATTGCCCTGACGGTTTCTGCAGCGGTTTGGATAAGCAGCAGAAACAGAAAAAAAGCAAAAAATGTGATCCTGGGTGTATTTGCTTTATTAATCGTTGCATCAGGGTCCGTTTTCGGTGTTGATTATGCATTCAACAAAATGCAACCTCATCAGAAGGTCCGGATTAATGTTTTTCTGGGAAAGGATATAGATAAGGACATAAAAAAGAAAGCGGGTTACAATGTGAATCAAAGCTTAATTGCCATCGGTTCCGGAGGATTTGCAGGCAAAGGCTTTTTACAAGGAACTCAGACCAAATATAATTTTGTACCGGAACAAAGCACCGATTTCATATTTTGTACAGTGGGAGAGGAATGGGGTTTTATCGGCAGCACCATTGTAATACTGCTTTTTCTTGCACTGATCCTGCGTGTTATTTTTATCGCAGAGCGGCAACGTTCTTCATTCAGCAGGATTTATGGTTACGGTGTTGCTTCTATCCTATTTTTTCACGTTGCAGTAAATGTGGGTATGACCATTGGCCTTGCACCTGTCATCGGAATACCTTTGCCCTTTTTCAGTTACGGAGGTTCTTCGTTATGGGCCTTTACAATTCTTCTTTTTATTTTTATTAAGCTCGATTCGAACCGATTGCTTATTCTAAGATAAGTAAGCTTTTCAGTAAAACTTTACCAACTCAACAACTGCTTTACAACCCCGTTCCCATACGGAAACAGCAAAACCAATTTCATTTGCGTTTAGAGTCTGCAAATCTTTGCAGCCAGGATATTGGCCATTTTTTCACTGGATTCAAAGCTCCAGCCAGCTATGTGCGGGGTCAGGATTGCTCTATTACTATTCAGAAGATATTGCAAAGCTTCCGGTTGCTGCGTTTTGACTCCTGGCTGGATCAATTCAAAAGAGCATTCCTCGTATTCCAAAACATCCAGACAGGCACCAAGCACTTTTCCATTCATAAGATTTTTTACAAGGTCTTGCGTATTCACAATGGGACCACGCGAAGTATTAATCAGGTATATATTTTTCCAGAACTTGCTGATAAAAGAATCATCCAGCAGGTATTTTGTTTCTTCGGTCAAAGGCAAATGCACTGAAACAATATCGGCTTCATGAAATATTTCTTCCGGAGATGATTCTTTTATGAATTCATTACCAAAATTTTTCTTGTATTTATCAAACGCCAAAAGCTTCAGGTCAAATCCCCGAAGTACTTTTGCAAAAGCACTGCCTGTATTCCCATAACCGTAAATCCCTACCGTTTTCCCTTCAAGCTCGGTTCCCCGATTAACCTCCCGCAGCCATTTTCCTGTTTTCACCTCTTCATTTGCTTTGGAAATATTATTCATCAGGTTTAAAAGCATGCCCAACGCATGCTCTGCTACGGCATTGCGATTGCCTTCAGGAGAAGAAATGCATTTTATACCCCTGGATTCCGCGTAAGCAGTATCAATATGCTCCATTCCGGCCCCTACCCGTGCAATGAAACGTAACCGACCCTTCTGCTGTTGAGGAAGAAAATCAGCTGTGAACCGATCTATAAATTGCCTGTCAATATTGAAGCGACTACGAAGGATAACCCCATTGTAGGAAGAAATTCTATTTTCTATTTCTTCCTTGGAAGAAATAAAATCCTCATCACAGGTAAAACCGTTCTTCAGCAATTCCTTTTTCAGAGAAGGGTGTGCGGAGTCAATGAAAAGGATTTTCATTTTTTTAAAGAAGAATTCCCTGCAGCATAATGGCAGCTACAGAAAAATAGATAATAAGGCCTGTTACGTCCACCAATGTAGCAACAAAAGGCGCGGATGCTACGGCCGGATCCCAGCCTAACCGTTTCAAAATAATTGGAAACAGAGATCCCATCAGATTTCCCCATACCACCACGCCTACAAGCGCAATTCCTACCGTTATACCAACCATCATCCAATGAGGCCCATAGACGTCTACAAAAAGAGACCAAACGGCAACACGGAGGAATCCTATCATTCCCAGGATGATCCCCAACGACAGACCTATCCAAATTTCCCTTCTTGCAATCCTCCACCATTCTTTTACCGAAACCTGTCCCAATGCCAGTGCGCGTATAATCAGGGAAGAGGCCTGTGAACCGGTATTCCCACCGCTGGAAATAATAAGCGGAACAAAAAGAGCAAGCACCACTGCTTTCGCAATATTATTTTCAAAAAAACTCATAGCAGTTGCAGTAAAGCTTTCTCCAACAAATAAAACTATCAGCCAGCCTGCTCTTTTTTTGATCATTTGAAAATAAGAAGTGCCCATGTACGAATCATCAAGCACCTGTACCGCTGCCATTTTCTGAACGTCTTCCGTTTCTTCCTTACGTATTACATCCACTACGTCATCGATCGTAATCCTGCCAACCAACCTGCCCAGGCTGTCCACTACTGAAATAAAAACCAGGTTATATTTTTCCATCACTTTAGCTACTTCCTCAACATCCATATTGGTCTTCACCGAAACCACTTCCGGTTCACACACATCCAGTATCTTAGCCTTAAGTGATGTGGTAAGAATTTTTTTCAATGGGATGATACCTACCAATCTATCAGAGTCGTCCACCACATAAATTGCATAAATATCTTCAATATGATCTGCATGTTTACGCAATTCACGCACACAATCTATCATACTTCTCCCGGAATTTACCTTCACCAGTTCCTTCTGCATCAAACCTCCGGCCGTATTCTCATCGTATTTCAGCAGATCCACTATATCGCTGGCCTGGGCTGCATCGTCCTTCTCGATCTCCCTGAGAACCTCTTCCTGTATCTTTTCAGGTAATTCCGCAATAACATCTGCCGCTTCATCCGAAGGAAGATGATCTATTTGATCAGCGATCTGCTCGGAAGTAAGAAGTGCAAGGAAACGTTCCCGCTTATCTTCTTCCATTTCAATAAGGGCGTCAGCAGCAAGCTTATCATCCAGAAAGTAATAGAGTTTTTTGCCCTCATCGAGTTCAATCTCATTCAGTATTTCCGCTATATCGGCCGGGTGCAGGTTTTTCAGTTGCTTATCAAGCCACTTTATATCATTCGATCGGATAGCGGATGAAACTTTATCGAGAAACTCCTCTGTAACCTCAAAATTCATAACTCAATGCAATGAAAAGATTTTATTCAAATAAAATATTATTAGCTGTGCAGTCAAAGATACGAATGAAAAGAAACGAAAATGATACGGGGAAAAGAGAAATAAAAGAAAATGACCCGGTAAAAAATCACTTCGGGATCTGAGCAATTACGATTGCCTGGCTTATACACGCCGGGAAATAAATCGGGATATTTTTACAACACATGCTTTTCCGCATGATAAGAAGACCGAACCAGAGGCCCGCTTTCCACATACAGAAATCCCATCTTCAGGCCAAGCTCCTTGTATCTGGCAAACCTGTCCGGATGTACAAACTCTGCAACCGGTAAATGTTGCTTGGTTGGCTGTAGATATTGTCCGAGCGTAAGCACGTCGACTCCGGCATTCCGCAAATCAGTCATTGATTCAATTATTTCTTCGTCCGTCTCTCCCAATCCAAGCATGATTCCTGATTTTGTTCTCAGGCCAAACTGCTTTGCTCTCTTAAGCACATCCAGGCTGCGGTCAAATTTTGCCTGAACACGCACCTGTCTGGTTAATCTTCTTACCGTTTCAAGGTTATGGGAAAGCACATCGGGCTTTGCTGCAAACACACGATCCATGTTCTCTGTTATGCCTTTAAAGTCCGGGATGAGTGTTTCAAACCTGGTCTGAGGAGAAATACTTCTTACTGCCTGTATTGTTTCCACCCAGATTGTTGAGCCACCGTCTGCAAGATCGTCTCTGTCCACAGAGGTGATTACGCAGTGCTTCACATTCATCAACTTCACAGAATTTGCCACCCGTTCCGGTTCTCCCCTATCCACTGCACCCGGCCTGCCGGTAGCCACTGCACAAAACCCGCAGGAGCGTGTGCATATGTTCCCCAGGATCATGAAAGTAGCCGTACCTGCTCCCCAGCACTCTCCCATATTCGGACAGTTGCCGCTTTCACAAATAGTATGGAGCTTGTGCGTATCTACTAATTTCCGGACGTGAAGGTAATTTTCTCCCGTAGGAAGTTTTACACGAAGCCAGTCCGGCTTTTTAAAGCGGGGTTCAGCAATTATTTCTGACACAAAGGATATGAAATTTAAAATAAATAGATCAGAACCATTTTTTCCCAAACATAATATTCAAATATACATTTACGTATACCTGGTTATTCCTTGCATGTGCCATAATCGGAACAGTTTTATAAAAAAAATCTACCACAATTCCTGTTTCAAGCAACTTGATATCATCGTCTAAAGAAGAATGTTCAAAACTCAACCCTAGCTTACAAAATCCTCCCGGAAAAAAGTTCATTTGATCAAACCCTTTGAAATATCCCGCTCTTCCGACAATAAAATCAGGCGTGTGAGTTGGGTTCAAGGGGTCATATCTTTCCACGGTTATATCTCCATATGGAGGTTTAACCGGATCCTGATGCCAAATATTTAAAAACACAGGTTTTGCAAATGCAATAGAAGGTCCGACCAATGTAAGCAGTCGCAACTCCACGCCTCTTCTGTCACTTTTTCCAGTTATAACCTTATGGTATCCATATCCACCCCTTGCAACGGTAACCACGAATTGTTTGCCATAGAAGTACCCCCTGGTTCCGATCTCAGGAACCTGAATTTTAACCTCCTTCGGATGGCGCATTCCAACAAGTTCTGCTTCGATGACGCGTTTTTTATAACCTGTGACATGCTTGCATCTGCGGTAATTAAGCCCCCAACCTGCAGAATGCACTAATGCCCCAAACTCCTGCTCGTTTCTATACAAAAGCTGTACATCCTCATTCTGCTTGACTGCCTGTTCAGAAGCTGAAGGTACCTCCTGGGCAGGAGCTTCCAAAAGGTCGTACAAAAAAGCTGTCAAAAAAATTAAAGAAAAACGTATTACAACGGTATTTTTCATCTGGATTGAATCGCTCTTTTTGCGGAAGAGGCTTTGTGACAAATGTACAAAAGCTAATGGATTAATAATACTTTTGTCCTTCAAAAATAAAGCCACAATGAATACATCTGAAATAACCTACCAGGGCGAATTACGCACTACAGCAGTTCACCTGAAGTCAGGCCAGCAAATTATCACAGATGCCCCGACAGATAATAATGGAAAAGGCGAGGCATTTTCTCCAACGGACCTGCTTGCCACCTCCCTGGGTAGCTGTATGCTTACCGTAATGGGAATCGTTGCAAAAAGACATAATATCAACATGGAGGGCACCAGGGTAGAAATCCGGAAAGTAATGGCTGAAAATCCCAGAAGAGTTGCAGAAATACATGTGGAAATGCACTTCCCTGCAAATACATACAGTCAGAAAGAAAAGGAATTACTGGAAAAGATCGCGCTGGCTTGCCCGGTTGCAAAAAGTCTGCACCCGGATATACAACAAAAAACCCGCTTTCATTTCTAAAAGCGGGTAAGTAAGTAATATAAGAAGATTAAACCTGTTTTACTGTTTTTGTTTTTGCATTGGTTTTACCATAAGCAGGGCAAAGTTCATGACTTTTACAAGATGAAAATAGAACAACAAAGAGAACTGCGGTAGCAATAATTGCTAATAATTTCTTCATAATCGTTTTTTTGTTATTGATATTTGGAATTAAATTCTTCCGATTTTTAAAATAGATAGATCGAACCCACAAGCAAAAGTAATGCTTTCTTTGAATTATCCAAAAATTTTCAATTCTATTTTTGTCAACAGAATTGAAAGCTCTTGTTAATTTTACATACTCAAACGTAAAATGATTGAAAAGGTTACTATAAATCCAACAATTCATGAGTCCTGGAAAGAGGTTCTTATCCATGAATTTCAAAGTGATTATTTTAAATCCCTGAAAGAATTTCTCGTTTTAGAAAGAAAAAAACAAATTATATATCCTCCCGCTTCGAAAATTTTCGCTGCATTCAATTACACCCCGTTTGATAAAGTAAAAGCTGTTATTTTAGGACAGGACCCCTACCATGGTGCAGGGCAGGCTAACGGACTATGTTTTTCAGTAAATGATGGTGTTGCTTTGCCTCCTTCTCTTCAAAATATCTTCACGGAGTTAAAAGCCGATTTGAGTATTCCGATTCCAAAAACGGGAAACCTGGAGCCTTGGGCAAAGCAAGGTATATTACTCCTTAACGCAACGCTGACAGTAAGGGCCAATCAGCCGGGATCGCACCAAAAACAAGGTTGGGAACAGTTTACAGATGCAGCAATCAGTACTCTCTCTGAGAAAAAAAAAGGGCTGGTATTTCTTTTATGGGGAAAATTTGCCCAAGCAAAGGAAGTTCTTATTGATACTGCCAAACATCACGTACTGAAAGCACCCCATCCATCTCCCTTTTCGGTTCATTCAGGATTTTTCGGTTGCAAGCATTTTTCCAAAACAAACGCTTTGCTGAGGCAAGAAGGAATCAAAGAGATTGATTGGAGGATTGAATAACAAATCGCTACTGCTTACCGTACATCTCCAGGGCAGCATCCAAATACCAGTAAAAATCGGCAGGGTGTCCGTTAATCGAGGTAAGTTCCCGTTTTCTTCCCAGACGAACAACGATCATTTTCAGATCAGGAACCGCAATGATATATTGTCCAAGAATTCCGCGTGCATAAAAAATCCTATGACCTTTATACTGGGGAAGCAGCCACCAGGCATATCCATACCGCTCATTCTTTGAATCATTATCCGTATCAATGAGAGGTGCCGGACGTAAAGATTCAAGAACGTACTTCTCAGGAACCACCTGCCGGCCATTCCATCTACCGCTGTCAAGATATAATTTTCCAATACGGGCAAAATCTCTGGCACCGGAATTAAAGCAGCAATAAGCCTTTTCGTCACCATCTTTGTGATCAAGGCTCCAATAAGCATCATGCTCCGCTTCTATAGGTTTCCATAGTTTTTCGGAAGCATAATCACTCACACTCATTCCTGTTGTTTTATTTAAAATAAAACCAAGCAATTGTGAGTTACCGCTTAGATATTCGAAATATTTTCCCGGTTCAGTAACCGCATCGTATTTAAATATCAGTTTGCGAAGGTCACTTCCGTAATAGGCTTCTGCCGCAAATCCAATGGGATTTTTATAGCTTTCGTCAAAATTAATGCCTGAACTCATCGTAAGCAAATGACGAATTGTGATCCGTCTCTTGTCATCCTCCTTGTATTCCGAAAAGAAATCGGCAACGGGTTCATCCACAGATTTTATTTTTCCATCCCCGATTGCTATGCCTACCAGAATGCTGACCAGCGTTTTTGCCATCGAAAAGGAACCGGAATGAGAAGTATCACTATACCCTCCCCAATATTCCTCGTGCCGGATCGAATCATCCTTAATTACGAGATATGCTATTGTATTCATCCTTTCCATATCCGCAAGATAATGTGAAGGAATTTTTGAAGTATTGTAATCTTTGCCGACCGGCCACGGATGGGATGGACCGGATTTTACAACACGATTGTCAAAGATTTTATATTCATCAATATCGGCAGTTATCCGGCCTTTTAAATAGGTATTTGCAAATCCCTTATACAAGTATGTTTTCCCTGTTAACAGTATAAGAAGATTTAATAAAATAAGGATGAGCAAAAGTCCTTTAAAAAAGGTCTTGGTGATTTTAACAAACAATTTCATTTAATCTGATTCAGGGATGAATGTACTAACAAACATACATTATATCACGTCACAATCAAAGACTTGTGCAAAGTAATGTTTTACTTTTTGTTTCACTTCCTGCATAGATAATTCTCTTCCAAGCTCTTTGTTCATTGAACTAACTGCTTTATCCTGAATTCCGCAGGGGACAATATTGTTAAAATAACTCAAATCACTGTTCACATTGAATGCAAACCCATGCATGGTTACCCACCGGGAAGTGCGTACACCTAAGGCGCATATCTTTCTGGCTTTCAACGGATCGGTCCAATCAAGCCATACACCGGTCAATCCTTCAATCCTTCCGGATTCAATCCCGTAATCCTTCAGCGTAAAAATGATTGTTTCTTCAAGAAGCCGCAGGTATTTATGGATATCTGTAAAGAAATTATCAAGATCAAGAATAGGATATCCTACAATCTGACCCGGGCCATGATAGGTTATATCACCTCCCCGGTTGATTTTGTAATAAGTTGCTTTTTTTGTATGCAATTCCGATTCATTCAATAAAAGATTCTTTTCGTCGCCGCTCTTGCCCAGGGTGTAAACATGCGGGTGCTCGCAAAAAATCAAATGGCTGGAGGTTGCTCTCTGTTTTTCAGGCACAAGATCCCTGTTCTGTGTTTTCGTCGATATAATTTCCTGAAAAAGTTTTTCCTGGTAGTCCCAGCACTCTTTATAATCAATTAGTCCCAGGTCACGGAAATTAACCCGCTGCCGGACGCTTACATTTTGCTTTGGGTTCATCAAATCTTAGACAGTTCTCCTTTAAGATGGTCAATCACCCGGATTTCCATGGCATCCACTCCTTTTATTTCCGAGAGCAAAATAGAAACCCAATCTACCAGGTGAATAAAATATATTGCTTTTTCAATTTGAGATTTCCCCTTTGACCAAACCTCTGTAATATGAGGAGTGTATTTTTCAATTACCTTTTTATTGATTTCAATGCGTACATTGTTACGCTCGTATTCATCTTTATCCCGCAGAATAACAACAGAAACACGATCGCTTCCGCTGGGCCAACCCACCAATTCATTGTGGTTCATTTCCGGGATCACATGGTGCCCGCAAAGGATCTTCGCATTCTCATTCAGCTGCTGCCGGAAACGGATAGCAACTCCTTCAAAGTAAGTAGTGGCGTAAACGATCGGTGTTTTCCCTTGCAGCTTTTCAGCGATACTACGGGCTTCGTCAATAATAGCCGGTTGCTCCTTTTCAAGCAGTTCCACAGCCGATTTTAGCTGTGGTTTAAACTTATTACCGATAATCTTATAATACGCCAGAATAAAAAACTGCTGGGTAAGAGAATAGCCCAAGCAAGACCGCGGTGGACTTCCTCCTGGTATTAAGATCAGATCCAATTTACGCTTCTTCGCAATTTCCATGACCTCTCCTCCGGAACTGATACAAACTATCTTTGCTTTTCTTTTCAATGCTATTTTCAGGCAATTAAGTGTTTCTTCCGTATTGCCGCTATAAGATGAAATGATCACCAATGTGTTCTCATTCACAAATTTTGGAATGAAATACCCTTTACTTACGGTAATGGGTACAGCCGCTTCCATGGTCACCAATTCGCTTACAATGGTCCCTCCAATCCCAGAACCGCCAAGGCCGCTGATAAGCACATTGGAAATTTTTCTTTTGGAAGGAGACAGCCTGGCGTTTTCGCCGATACGAATTGCTTCCCTAAGTTGCTGAGGGAAATTCTCTATAAGTGTTTTCATACTATAAAAATTGCAAATAAAGACGAAAATACTAATAATGCGGGAAACTAATATTATTAATGAAGAATAGGACCATTAGCCCCATCTCACTTCAAACCTAATACCCTGTTCAACCAAATATAGTTACGGAAAAATTTACAAATGCTATTCTCACTTTTCAGCCCCAACTACATTTAAATGGTACTTTTAGTGAAGAGTGCACTAAAAAAAAAGTGATCCTGATAACTATCAGAACCACTCTCTTGCTTAAATAATTTAAAAAAACGCTTGTTATTGCAAAATAACTTTAGCTGTTTTTGTTTCACCATCACTTTGTACAACTCTTATAAAGTAGACGCCTTTAGGTTGGTTCTGCAAGCTAACAGATAGTTCAGTGGTTGAAGATGAAACATCCTGCTTAGAATACACCATGCTTCCCATTGAGTTGTATATACACACATCTCTGGTTTTATTTAAGTTGCCCGATTCACTTTCAAATTGTCGTTCTTCCTCGCCTTCCTTTTCGGCTAATTTAGGATCCAGTACTATGATAAACGATCCCAAGGCTGGATTTGGGTAAACTATCAACTCCCTTTTTTCTTCTATACTTTCCTGTATATCATGAATTATTTCTGGAGTGATCTGTTTGTAATAGTTATACGTACTGGTTCCTCCCGATGGTGATGTTGTAATATTACAGCCATGAATAAAAGCCTGAAAGAAATTATTATCAGCTGTTGCTTCAGCCTTAAAGCCGGGATTAAGAGTGATCTTTGTTGTTGCCCGAAACACGGTAGGATAAGTATGACTTGTTGCAATATTAATTCCCGGATTTGGGTTGCTTACAGTAACAATATAATCAGCTTCCAAATACCGGTTCGGTGATGTGTTGGCAGGTATAGTAATGGTAGGAGTTGAAGGGCAAACCAAAGGAGATTTCCAGATACCCCTGCCATATGTACCTGCACGTACCGAATTTTCCTTGTAATTAATTTCCATTTGTCTGCTATACATAATTGGCAAATCAGTACTGTACCATGCCCAGTTTGCCATACTTGCATCTTTGTAATATACTCCCTTGTCTGTGGATAAATAAATCCCGTCATTACTTGCATGATCCATAATCATTGAAAAAGGATATTCGTCAAGCGGCAAACCGGAACTATAATTTGACCAGCTGCTACCGTCATATTTCAGTACTTTTATAGTGTTATTGTTAGGAATATACACCATCACATAAATTAAGTTTTTATTCCAAGGGCTTGTTTCAACTTCTCCTAAAGCAATGTTTTCCAGGTCCTGATCACCAATTACATTAGAACAAGAGCTACAGCCTGCAATAGAAGCTAAATTTTCCCATAAAGAAGAAGTTAGACTTTGCCATTGAGGATGGGTACCATTTATATCTGTATAAGTCGCCAGATTGTGACCCACCCAGCAATCATCAATATTATTTCCTATGTATTTCATGACAGTTGGACGTGAATGTACCATATGGCCCACATTGGGATCATAATCATAATTTCCATTTACGGTAAAGTACAGGCTGTTTATTGTTTGAGGAGAGAAGGAAATACTGTTAATGTTTACCCAAGGAGCTATTCCAAACTCTCCTGTTTTATAATTAAGTGAAGCTGTATTCCAATCAATATATTGCTGTGTATCAAATGGATTTATTTTATTGACAAACGTTTTGCTGGTATAATCATATTGATGAATGCCTCCGGAAACGTTCTTTACATAAAATATTCTGCCTTTTCGATATGGGTCCTGGTAAAATAACCGCGTTATAAATCCTTGAGTTTTTTGATACCCACTCTGAGCTCCTTGTTCAAAAGTTGCTGAATTGGATAATGGTTCATAAAATAGTTTGGATGCGGATATTGTCTGGCCCCAATCTTCAGATATTATGTACCCTGGATCCCAATCATAACTTGTACGATCCAGAAACATTAATTTACCACTATCAAATTTGTCTATCAAAGCACCATCATTTTCCCAAGTAATATGTGTGTATCTGTTGGCTCCTTTTTTCTCATCATAAATATCCGTATTAACAATATCTTGTCCACCTATCGCATATAGATTAGTACTATCGGCAGAACCGGAAAAACCATTAATGAGCATAACATGCAGTCCGTTATTAATACGGTTAAAATAAATATTACCAGGAGCACTTAAATTCGATAAAGAGGCTTTTGTAAGTCCTCCATCTGTAGCAATAAAAATATCAGTCCCTTGTATTTCCATATCCTTCATATCCATATGAATTCCTCCATTGGCAGAATGTTCATTGTTGTTAATTCCGGCAGTTACCGTATTTGTGCTTAAGTTATAGCAATTCAAATACAAACAACCGTACCAAACCCAGTTATTAACCGGATCATAAACCATGGCTGATTTATCCGGACCATTGGCAGCGCCATATCCATTGGTACTTGCAGCAAGGGTAGTTACACTTCCGGAAATAATATTCTTAACAAATCTTGTAACATCCAATTGATTGTTTGGAGAATCCCATCCATGTTGATCCCAAGGAAGAGGAGCACCCGTGGATAATATGGAAAAAACAAAAAATCTTCTGTCGCCATTTGGATTATTATCATTCGTTGCAACAGAAATCCTTACTGAATGTGATCTAATATGGCTTGGAGGTATTGGTATAGAGGATGATAAATCAACCGGAAAACTGGTTCCACCATCGCCTGACTCCTTTATTAAAAGAGAACCGTGGGGTGTAGCATAATCACCTGGCACATTGGATCCTATTACATAAGAAAAGTAATCCGTACCATTAGATTTTTTTATAAAATCAATACTCTCAATATAACAATTAGATAAGGGTTGAGTCCAGGTAGCTCCACCGTCAATACTTTTAAACAAACCAATTGAAGTACATGCAAATAGTTTGGATGAACTCCCTGGAAGAAAAGCTATATCTGTAATAACATATTTTTGCGTACCTGCAGGTAATGAACCTAAGGCTTGCCAAGTATGATTGATGAAATGATAAACAAATATACCTGTTGAATAATTAAAAGGTTCATTACCTGCTTCCCTGTAATTCGGGTGGTAATTCCCCACCAATAGTTCAGTACTGCTTTTAAATTCCATAGCTCCCACCCCATTAAATCCTGTAGGATTAGTATTAATTACACTCCAAGATGCTCCCCTATTATAACTTTCCCACAACCCTCCGAATTTGCCGCCAACAAATAAATGTTGCGAATTGTTAGGATCAATTATTACATTGTTTAATTGCGAGGTTTCAAATCCATTTCCATTTTGTTGGTTACTGGATTTTGGCCCAACATGGGTCCAATTACTATTACCCGTTAATTGTGCGAATGCTGAATTAGAAATGAGCAAAAGCAGAATAAGATTCTGAAATGTTTTTTTCATTTGACAAATTTTAATAAACGATTTTCTAATTTTAATTACTCAACAGAAAAGAACAGCAGATATTATTTCCCTCCTAGTTTCTTTTCCAATTGGGCCACACGTTCATTTTGAGCTTGCATTGTTTTATTCATTTCTATAATGTACAAGGTGAGTTCTTCTATTTTTTCCATTTGTTTAACCTGCAAATTGCCTAAATCCAATCCATTTTTTTCAATTTCACTCGCAGGAGGAATATTTGGTAAATGATTATTTTCAGAAACAAATTTTTCAAGCTCGTTTAGCGGCATTAGCTTATACTCTTCATTAAACACGTAATCGGCCCATCCGATCTCAACAGAAACTTTTGTGCAACGAATCGCACCGTTTACTGAAAGTTTGTACGCTGCATCTATTTTCCAAGGATCTACTCCCATACCTATATTACCATCATTGTTCAGAAACAATCCATAATTGAATCCGCCTAGTGTGCCATCCATTTTATGACTGCCTGATGGTTTCCAAAAATTAAGTCCATACTCCTGCGTTCCTGTTACACTTAAGTACTCTATACCCCATTCTCCATATTGAGCGGTTGCTGGGGTTCCTCCGAACAAGATCTGAGGTCCACCCAGTCCGTTAACAGTTCCTTGCAGAAGTATGGCCCCGTTATTCATGTGAACCATTTGAGTAGGAGCAGTAGTATTAATACCAATATTGCCATTTTGCAACATAGTAAAATTGGAAGCACCTAATTGAATTATTGGATTAGTTGCAGTAGTGGTAGGCTCATAAATCCTTATACGTTGTGTAAAATCCGAACTGGCATCAGCCAAGGAAGCAGCAGTTGCCATGCCCAAATAAAAGCTACCTCCTGAATGAAACAGGGAGGTTTTAGCCACACTGGCATTGTCCACTATGTTCAAACAAGTAAGATAAGACGTTCCACTACTCTTTATATCAAGCCGGCCAAGCGGAGAGGTAAGTCCAATACCCACATTACCATTTGACAGGATAGTTGCCTTTTGAGTTCCATTCGTGAAAAAATTAATGGGTTGCGTAGTAGAGGCATTTTTGATATTCAAAGGAAAGGAACCTGTAGTGGTATTAATACCTAAAGTAGGGGTAGCGGTAACTGTGTTTCCCGCCGTGAGCCAGTTTACTGATTGTGCATTTGATGAAAAGGAAAACGCGAGGCATATACTGATTACCGTGCCAAGGATTTTGAATGTGTGTCTCATAGTAAATATTATGTTTTTTGGTTTTGTTTTTATAAATATTTTAAAATACAATACAAATATATTTCACGTCAATAAGCTAATCTTAACGATTGAGTGAACGGTAGCCTTGGTTTAGTTAACGGCTGATATTTTCGTTACTTTAGATGGAAAATAAAGTAAATGCCACGTGTTTTTAGCGTATATTAGCCTAAAGCTATTTTATCTGACAAATATGACCATGTAAGAAAAAACTCGATTTTGTTATATCTTATTTACAATAGTGGGCGTATACCATACCAAAAGCAAGCAATCATGAAAAACATTATTTATCTACTCATCCTGTTATTCAGCGTAACGCAGGTAAAAGCCCAGCAGGTAATTCTTAATGTAATGGCTGACGATGGGCAATCGATCCCATTAAAGCCCGATACTAATGCACGAATCAACTGTTTTGTCGGAAAACAAATAAGCGATACCGCTTACCTCATGTGGAAAGTACAGGATATACGTAATAACGGTACATTTATTATTTACCGTTCGGAAGATGGGAGTCACTTTAGCATTATTGGTACAAAAAAAGCAATTGGCACACCTATTCATAACGAAATTGCCTATTACATAAAAGACTTTTATCCCTATGAAACAAAAAAATATTACAGAATAGTCTACCTCAGCAACAATTCCGAATATCTGGTAAGCCATAAGCTTTCAATGAATGAGGCAAAAGAAACATTTGCAGGAATAAGCAAACCAGCAAAATAATCTGCTTTTTCAGGATTGCTGACTTAAGTCAATGTAGTACAGGGAAGTGATATGTCGATCATATGCCCTTCCCTTTATAAAAGTTCATAAGAAAATCCGATTTTTTCCTGCGCGAGATCTCAATACGGGAATCGTCCTTCATAATCAGGTAAGCATTATCTCCCCGCACATACTTTGTTACTTGACGGATATTTACAATGCTGGCTTTATGCACACGGTAAAACCCCCCGCCGGTAAGCTGATCTTCGTACTCTTTTAATGTTTTAGCGGATGTAAGCTTTTTACCTCCTATCAGGTAAATATGGGTATAATTGGAATCCGCTTCAAATCTTACTATCTGATCCGTTGAAATACTAATGATATTGTTCTGACTCTGAATAGACAGCGTTTGACCATCCGAATAAATCTTCTTTCGATCATGCACATTCCCCTTTCCCTGAGAACCCTCAGCCATTTCCGTTTTGATCCTTTCCTTCCATCTATTCACCGAAGCGACCAATTCCTGAACGATGACAGGCTTCAAAAGATAATCAATAGCATTATGTCTGAATGCCTGCACGGCATACTGGCTGTAAGCCGTTGTAAAGATTACCTTGGGCAAAGGGTATTCCAGTTCCGTTAGAAGTTCAAATCCGCTCATACCCGGCATTTCAATATCCAGAAACAGTAGACCGGGGCTGAATTTTTTAATTGACTCGATTGCCTGGAATGGATCTGTTTCAACAGAAACAATTTTAATTTCAGGGCAATACTCCTTCACTAAAATATCGAGTGACTCGGCACCGTTAATTTCATCATCAATGATTACTGCAGATTGCACAAAAGCCTGGTTCATGGTATTCAACGTAATTATATTGGAATTATTGGGTTGTGAAGGGTATTTTAATTGTAACACGTGTTCCGGCGGAGTTTCCTGTAACATCCTCTTTGTCTCTTATCTCGATGCTGGCTGATTTGTCCGCCTGTGAATTTAATATGTCTATTCGCTCTTCCGTGACTTCCAGCCCAAACGAGCGGTGCAGATTATTTCTCGATAATTTTATCTCCTTTGATCTTTTTCTTCCTATTCCATTATCATCCACAATGCACACCAACTGGTCCTTTTCTTTCCCTATGCTGATTTTAATTTTGCCATCATTGCCATGCCTGTTCTTTAACCCGTGAAGTATGGCATTTTCCACAAAAGGCTGTATAAGCATGGGTGGTATCATTATTTTATTTACTTCCAGTTTTTCGTCCATTTGAATATTGAAGCTGAATTTGTCAGGGATTCTTAATTGTTCCAGCTGCATATATAACGTGAGGGTTTCCATTTCATTATCCAGACCAATAATTTCTGCTTTTGAGTTATCCAGCACATTCCGTACAAGGCGGGCAAACTTGGCCAGGTAATCCTGCGCAAGCATCCGTTCATTTTTCAAAATGAAGTTTTGAACAGAGTTCATTGCATTAAAAATAAAATGCGGATTCATCTGTGCGCGTAATGCTTTCATCTCGATTTCGGCAATCTGTTTGTTGATACGGGTTTTTTCTTTTTCCGTTTTCTTGATTTTGTTTATTCTGTACAGAAATAAAAAACTAACAACAGCAATAATAAAAACACTCACCAGCAAACGGAACCATAGCTTTTCCCACAAGGGATGTTCAATAGTAAAATTAATCGAAGCCATGTTTTTATAACTACCTCTATCCGATGCTATTCTTACATAGAACGTATATTTACCCGGCAGTAGATATGGGTACTGGACTGTAGTGCTTTGGCTCCTGGTCCAATTAGAATTAACTCCCTCCAGTTTATATTCATAGTTCAGCTTTCCAAACCGTTTGTAGTGAAGGCCTACGTAAGATATTTTAATATTATTCTCAAAATACGCAAACTTTCTCCCGGTATGCGGACTATAAGAACGGTCATTCACAAAATACTCTGTAATATATACTGGCGGGTCAATAATACTGCTGTCTATTACCGGCAACTCATGAGTGACCAGTCCTGAACTGGTATTGACCCAAAGGGTATTTCCACACTGGGCAATCTGATTAATTTTTTTTCCAAGTAATTCCCCGTTTGATACAAGCAAGTTGGAATAGTCTTCCTGTCCGTTTTGTAAATCAATACTGCAAATACCTGATTTAGTACCAATCCATAACCGCTTGTACGAATCCAGGCATAAGCATTCGCAGTTATTTGAAACAAGTCCATTCTCCATAGTTACATTGTAATAACGATTATCCTTGTTTATAATTAGCCCATTACCCAGAGTTGCAAAAAACCGTGTGCCATCTTCAGTAATCAATATTTTATTGATCCTGGAATTAAGCAAACTGTTCTCATATTTATGATGAATAAACCTCCTCTTATCATAGGACCATAAACCGTTAAGCGTTCCGATCCATACAATCCCTTTATGGTCTGTGACCATATCAAAAGCCCTTGCAGGCAGCTCTATGGGCTGAGCATCAAATATTGGCTTTTCACTTACTTCATAAAACTTATATCTGTCTGTAATAAATACTTTTTTGTTTAACACATCAACCGCATGTAAATAGATAGAAACAGGTGAATTATTTTTTCGGCGTAACAATACAAATCCTTTCTTACTGCCCCATGATAAGTAATTAAGATGATTTCCGGATTCCTGATTATTCCCTGTTTTAATCAACATAGGAAAAGAAATATCCTTTTGACTAAATAAAGAATTCAATTCGGGCGAGTTACTAAACCGGAGATCATGTGTAACAGTGTCCTTAAGAACCAGATTCACAAAATCCTGTTTATATGTTACCAGCATGGCGTTTTCCGTAACAACCGAAAACGAAGAGGGCTTCACTGGCTTTTCATTGCCATTCTTCCCATTCATCGTAAAATGATTGGGGGAAGTATAATACACTCCGTTCTCAAGGGTGGAAAACCACATTCCTCCTTCTGAATCTTTTATAACATTGGAAACAGAATAATCTCCTAGTAATTGTGTGTATTTAGAAACAGGAGATCCGGATGGAAATAAAAAATTAACAACTCCTTTGTCTCTTAGCCCCATCCAAACATGATCATCTATTTGTTTTATAAAAAGAACCATACTATTGAAACTCTTCTTAAGGTTCATAACACTAATAGGCTTACCATCTTTTATACACCTAAGATCATTATCATCCGATAGGCATAGAGTACCGTTGTTGCTACTATATCTTATATTAAAGTAATCGATTACGTCCGCTGAGGTTTCAAATAACAATTTATTTTTTCTATAAAAATTATAAGCATGGAAAGGAGGCTTTCCCCGGTTAATACCATGAACAAAGTTGTCCTCTTCAATAAAAAATAAGAAAGGTCCCTTATCTTTTATATCAATTATTTCAAGATTATTTTGCCTATACGGTGGACTTATTTTTACTACTCCTCCTGAAGATCTACCGCTGCACCAAAGCGTATCGCCGCTATCAATGAAAAAAGAGGAAAGCAGATCGCTTTTCAGGTATGTAATAACACGATCATTTGCATCAATCGGCACAATGGAATCGTTGTACGAGTAACATATTTTTCCGGAAAGTGTCCTAAACCATATTCTGCCCCGTTTATCTTCCTGTATTTCAAAAATGGTATTGTCCGTAAGACCGTCAGCAGATGTAAAATTTTTAAACCTGTATCCGTCAAACCTGCTGACTCCTCCATCCGTGCCAAACCAGATAAACCCTTTTGAATCCTGCATAACACAGTATACCTCATTACTGGACAAGCCATCTTCTGTGGTATAATTTTTAAAAACAGGCTCCTGAGAAAACAGGTTGGAATAAAGAAAAAATAAAATATATGTAAACAGAGATAAATATCCACTTCTGTGAAGCGAACAACCGGAAAAAGAAAAAAACCTAATGAAATGCTCAACAGACCACCACACCTTTGCCATTAAAACTTCAGCCTTATAGATACATCACTTCTTTCACGGCCTTTACGGTTCTGGCAGCATTGGGCAGAGAAACCTCCACCAGCGTGGAAGCATAGGAAAGAGGAACATCCGCAGAATTAACCCGTACAACGGGAGCATCTAAATAATCAAAAGCATTTTTCTGAACATAATAGGCAAGCTCGGAAGATATGGCAGCGAGAGGCCATGCTTCTTCTACTACAACAAGACGGTTGGTTTTTTTCACCGATTCAATTACCGTACCGTAATCAATCGGACGTATTGAACGAAGATCTATCACTTCGGCAGATATATTTTCGCCCGCCAGCTGATCGGCGGCTTTGTAAACTTCTTTCATAATCTTTCCGTAACCCACAACGGTAACATCCGTTCCGGTACGTTTTATATCTGCAACACCTATGGGAATAATATATTCCCCCTCTGGCACTTCGCCTTTATCACCGTACATCTGCTCACTTTCCATAAATATTACAGGATCATTATCCCGGATTGCGGATTTCAAAAGCCCTTTTGCATCTGCTGGATTGGATGGCACCACCACCTTCAGACCCGGACAGTTTGCGTACCACGAATCGAACGCGTTTGAGTGTTGCGAAGCAAGCTGCCCGGCTGAGCCGGTAGGCCCACGGAATACCATCGGCATCGGGAATTGCCCTCCGCTCATATTCAGCATTTTGGCCGCACTATTTATTACCTGATCTATTGCAACCAGGGAAAAATTAAATGTCATGAACTCAACGATGGGCCGTAACCCATTCATGGCAGCACCTACGGCTATACCCGTAAAACCCAGTTCTGCAATAGGGGTGTCAATGATACGCTTGGCTCCGAATTCAGCCAGCATGCCCTGGCTCACCTTGTAAGCACCGTTATACTCGGCAACTTCTTCGCCCATCAGGAATACGCGTTCATCTTTTCGCATTTCTTCGCTCATAGCTTCGCGGAGCGCTTCACGGAATTGGAGAGTTTTCATAGATAAATAAAAGGATGGCAAATGTAGAGAATTTCTGAAATAAGGAGAAAATAAAGAAAAATCAAAACATGATTTTAAAAAGCAACAATTGGACCCTAATTATTCTTTGGAAATATCTGATTAATAACATAATACTATTATAAGTGCTATGAATTATAGAATAGAAACATTACATTTGTTCAGCTCTAACATCCAAAAAACTTACTACTATGAAAAAAATAACATCACTATTGTTTGGCTCGCTTTTTATCAGTCAGTTGTATGCCCCCTCCGGAGTGCAGTAAAGGAACTCCCGCCGAAATCACTGATATTGAAAAGAGATAATCGCGTAAATTAAAACGCATCAGAGAGGAGATCATCCCACATATTCCAGTATTCTTTTATCTTTGCCCTCCCTGAAAAATAATCATCTATGAAATTTTTAGTTTGTATCACCCAGGTACCTGACACCACCACCAAAATTACTTTTACGCCCGACAAGAAAGCATTTAATGCCGCGGGTGTACAGTTTATTATCAATCCGTATGACGAGATTGCCCTTACCCGGGCGCTTGAGTTAAAAGAGACTTTAGGCGGAACAGTGACAGTTATAAATGTCGGACAGCCCCTTACCGAAGCAAATATCCGTAAGGCGCTTGCCATTGGGGCGGATGATGCCATCCGTATCAATGCAGAACCAGGCGATGCATATTATGTAGCGTATCAAATAGCAGAGGTAGCGAAAAAAAACGGGTACGATATTGTCCTCACAGGAAAAGAATCCATTGACTTTAACGGTGGACAGGTACCAACCATGCTGGGAGAACTCATGGGAATCCCCTCGGTTTCAGTAGCAACCAAGCTGGATATAAACGGGACAACAGCAACTCTTGAAAGAGAGATTGACGGAGGAAAAGAAGTAGTTGAAGCTAAACTTCCTTTTGTGGCAGGCGCGCAAAAAGGAATGGCTGAACCCAGAATTCCTAATATGCGTGGAATTATGACCGCGCGTACAAAACCTCTTGCAGTTATAGAACCTGTTGCCTGCGACGCGCTGAGCAGTTCTATATTGTTTGATCTGCCTACAGCAAAGGGAGAATGCAAAATGATTGATCCCAATAATGTGGGTGAACTGGTAACCCTGTTACATACCGAAGCAAAAGCAATATAAAATCCATCCCAATCTTCCTCCGGAGAAGCAGGTTCGGCATTTTATCAAATGAATAAATAATTAATCATCTTCTCCTCTTGGAGATAAAAAAGTAAGACCCATGTCAATACTAGTATTTGCAGAAAATTGGGAAGGTAAATTCAAAAAATCAACTTACGAGGCTGTATCTTACGGTGCTGAACTGGCAAAACAGGCTGGAAGCTCTGTTACCGCAGTGGTAATAGGAAATGTAAGCGATGACGACATGAAATCACTTGGAAAATACGGAGCACAAAAGGTTTTGTCTGTTAAAAACGATAAGCTGAATGCAATGATTCCAGGTGCGTATGCCACGGCCATTGCGCAGGCGTCTCAAAAAGAGAATGCAAAAATTGTTATTGTTTCTTATACGTATTCGGGAAAATCAGTTGCGGGCAGAATCGCAGTAAGGCTTAAAGCCGGACTTGTTGCGGGTGCCATTGCCCTCCCGTCTTCTATTTCTCCGTTCACCCTTCGGAAAAAATGCTTTTCGGGAAAGGGTTTAACGGATGTTGTAGTTTCTTCGGATGTAAAAATAGTTGGGCTTACCCCGAATTCCTATAAAGTAAACACTTCGGAAGGAAGTGCAGTGATAGAAAATTTTTCTCCCACATTCACAGATGCTGATTTTTCTTCCACTTCGAAAGAAACCAAAAAGACATCCGGAAAGATCGCCCTCACCGAAGCAGAAATCGTTGTTTCTGCAGGTCGTGGATTGAAAAGCCCTGAGAATTGGAAAATGGTTGAACAATTAGCAGAATTACTTGGTGCCGCAACAGCGTGTTCAAAACCCGTAGCAGATGTGGGATGGCGCCCGCATCACGAACACGTTGGGCAGACGGGCATTACCATCGGGCCCAACCTGTATATAGCCATTGGAATTTCAGGAGCAATCCAGCATTTGGCCGGAGTAAGTTCCTCGAAAGTTATTGTTGTAATTAATAATGACAAGGAGGCACCCTTCTTTAAAGCAGCCAATTATGGTATTTGTGGTGATGCCTTTGAGGTAGTGCCAAAATTGATCGAGGAAGTGAAAAAATTTAAATCAGCACATTAACGAGGTCCCCGTATCGAATTATAAATTGCAGATCGGATCCTGGAAAATTATAATCAATTATTTCGTAAATTCGTATTGCCTCTGTTGCTGCCATTGATTTATGAAGAAAGTTAAATTAGATATTATAGGATTATCGTATAGCCAGACACAGGCTGGAGCGTATGCATTGGTTCTTGGCGAAGTAAAAGGAAAAAGAAGACTTCCGATTATTATAGGGGGCTTTGAAGCGCAGGCAATCGCTATTCAGCTGGAAAAAATGACTCCCAGCCGACCCCTTACCCATGATTTATTCAAGAATTTTTCAGATACTTTCAATATAAAGCTCAAAGAAGTTATTATTTATAATCTCGTAGAAGGGATTTTTTATGCCAAGCTAATTTCAGAAGACCACGAAAAGGAAGTTGAAATTGATGCGCGCACCTCCGATGCAATTGCCCTTGCAGTGAGATTTGATTGTCCAATATACACCTATGAATTTATTCTTTCAGCAGCTGGAATCATCCTTGAAGATCAGCCAAAAGAAGGTGGATTACCCGCAATAGAAGAGCCTGTCGAGAAAAAAGCTTCAAAAAAGGACGAAAAGGATCTTACCAAAAAATCCACGGAAGAGCTCAAAGAAATGCTGAAAGCCTCGATTGACGGGGAAAACTATGAACGTGCTTCGAACATCCGTGATGAGCTGAATAAGCGCAAGAAATCCTAGTTGATTAAATGCGGGTAAAAAAGAAAACTCATTCTTCAGCAAGCATACTTACCGCTGCAAGAGAAGTTTTTAATATTGAAGCCCAAGCTATCCATCACCTTTCCTCCCTTCTCACCGAAGATTTTTCAAATGCAGCAAATGCCATCCTGAAAACAAAAGGGAGAGTAATCGTAACGGGCATGGGCAAATCAGGGAATATCGGAAAAAAGATATCGGCAACGCTTGCCAGTACCGGAACCCCTTCGCTTTTTGTTCATCCGGCAGAAGCGAATCATGGCGATCTTGGAATGATCACCCGGCACGATCTGGTCCTTGCTATTTCTTACTCCGGAGAAACGGAGGAGATCATCCAACTGCTCCCGTATGTAAAAGAAAAAAAGATTATTCTCGTCTCCATGACAGGAAACACACATTCCACGCTGGCCAGGCACTCCGATTACCATATAAATGTTTTTGTAAAAAAAGAGGCCTGCCCTCTTCAGCTTGCACCTACTTCCTCTACTACGGCAACACTGGTAATGGGCGATGCGCTTGCTGTTGCGCTTATGAAACAAAAAAGTTTCCAGCCGGAAGATTTTGCAATGCTTCATCCCGGAGGATCGCTGGGGAAGCGGCTGTTAACCCGGGTGGAACACCTTATGGTGAGTAAAAACCTTCCGCGTGTAAATTCAACCACCCGCTTGTCGAAAGTAATTTCCGTAATGAGCACGGGAAGACTGGGGATGGCCATTGTTCTTGATGATAAAAAAATCAAGGGAATTATCACGGATGGAGATCTTCGCAGGGCTATTGAAAAATACCAGGAAAAGCTTTTTTCACTGCAGGCCAGGGATATTATGACCAGAAATGCAAAAACCATTAGCAAAGATGCAAAGGTGATAGAAGCCGAAGAGCTTTGCAATAAACACAAGATCACTTCACTGATCGTATTGGAAAAGAAACACATGATAGGTGTATTCCAAATTTACAACATTGCCAAAGTATGAGTAAATTGTTTGACTCCCTTAAAAAAAATAAGTTCGTGATTGCAGGACCCTGCGTAATTGAAAACGAGGAAATGATCCTGAAAACTGCAGGAGAATTGAAAAAAATATGTGCTCAGCTAAACCTGATTTTTATTTTTAAAGCATCCTTTGATAAGGCAAACCGCACTTCGGTAGAATCATTCCGCGGGCCGGGAATGGAAAAGGGATTAGCTATCCTCAGCAATGTAAAAAAGAAATTATCTGTTCCCGTACTTACTGACATTCACGAAGCCCATCAGGCGGCCCCTGTCGCTGAAGTGGCAGACATACTGCAGATCCCCGCTTTCCTCTGCAGGCAAACCGATCTGCTGGTAGCTGCCGGCAGGACGAAAAAAATAGTGAATATTAAAAAAGCGCAGTTTCTTTCAGGAAATGATATGATTCATCCTGTTAAAAAACTTCTTTCTACGGGCAACAAGGAAATACTGCTGACAGAAAGAGGAAACATGTATGGATACCACAACCTGGTGGTTGACTTTCGCAACCTGGCGGACATGAAAAAGATGGGGTTTCCTGTAGTAATGGATGTAACACATTCGCTTCAAAAGCCGGGCGGACATGGAAATAAATCCGGAGGAAACCGGGAATATGCGCCGCTTATTTCAAAAGCTGCAGTTGCTGTAGGAGTTGATGGACTTTTTTTTGAAGTACATCCAAAACCCGAAAAGGCAAAATCGGATGCAGAGAACCAGATCCCGCTGCCACAATTCAAAAAAATGTTAGTAGCAAGCGGAATCGCCACAACTAAATAAGTATCTTTAGGTAGTGTAGTCCTTTAGATTAATTATATCTCTATCCAAAAGTAAAAATGCTCAAGGCCAACGTAAATAACAAGTATGACTTTGTGATTGAAGACAATTCTGAAAAGGACATTGACCTGATCGGGCTTAAACAGGGCCTGCTGCACCTGATCAGGAAAGGCCGCTCTTACACTGCGGAAGTCCTGAAAACAAACCACGAAGAAAAGACCTTTATCATCCGTGTAAATGGAAACAGATATACGGTTCAGCTGAAGGATAAATACGATGATCTCCTCAAAAAGCTTGGCATGGATACTGCTTCATCCTTAAAAGTAAAAGAAATGAAAGCACCTATGCCCGGACTGGTAGTGGATGTAAGGGTAAAAGAAGGGGATGTTGTAAAAAAAGGCGATGCCCTGATTGTACTGCAGGCCATGAAAATGGAAAATATATTGAAATCTTCTGCAGATGCAACCATCCGGAAAATCCATGTAGAAAAAGAGAATACAATTGAAAAAAATCAACTATTAATAAGTTTTTCATAAAAAATATACCATGACAACTCGTAGGGAATTTTTCAAAAAAAGCCTTTTGGCAGGCGCGGGAATGGCACTCCTGAATAATTCGTTTGGTTCAGAAGCAAAGCCGGTTGTTAACCCCGAAGCTACTTTTACTCTTCCTCCTTTACCTTATGCCTATAGCGCCCTGGAACCATTCATCGATAAACAAACGATGGAAATACATCATACCAAACACCACCAGGCTTATATAGATAAACTTAATAAAGCTTTGGCAGAACTAAAGGCCGGTGATTTTACTTTGGAAAGTATTTGTAAAAATGTTTCTGACTATCCGGTTGCCGTCCGAAATAACGGAGGAGGACATTACAATCATTCCATGTTCTGGCAGATTATGAAACCCAACTCGGGTTCTGTTCTGTCTCCTTCCTCTGCAAACGAACCGGGCGGAAAAATCGGTGAAGCAATTACAGCCACATTTGGCCCATTCTCCAATTTTAAAACACAATTTTCGGAAAAAGCATTAAGCATTTTCGGCTCAGGATGGACATGGCTGGTATTAAATAAAGAAAACAAACTGGTGATCGGTTCTACTCCCAACCAGGATAATCCTTTGATGAATGTTGCTGAATTTAAAGGAAAGCCCATTCTTGGGCTGGATGTTTGGGAACATGCATATTATCTCAAATATCAGAATAAACGGGCTGAATATGTAAATTCATGGTGGAATGTCGTAAATTGGGATGAAGTATCCCGGCGTTTTGAAGGCAAGTGATAATAATTTTTTATCTTTACTTAATTAAATTATTCCATATGATTGGTACAATTTTAATAGGGATGATCGGCACACCAGAAATTATCATCATTCTGGTAATTGTACTTCTTCTCTTCGGTGGAAGAAAAATCCCTGAGCTCATGCGTGGCTTGGGAAAGGGCATGAAGGAATTCAAAGATGCTTCCAAAGGTGTTGAATCAGAAGAGAATAAGGAGGTGAAAAAATAAATCCTGCCTGTCCCCGTCCCCGCTCGCCCTTTCCAAAAGAAGAAAAAAGTAACTGGCAGGAATTTTTAAAATCATTTTCTTCCATAATCTGCCGGAATTTCTCCCCATGCTTTTGTTTCCCATTTTAACAGCTTATTGGGATATTTATTTGCTTTCAGCCATTCTTCGGCCCGTTCAATCAGGTAAAACAGGGATTTATTCTCAGGAGTGGGTTTTAACTTAGTATTTGCCTTATGAATTTTCACCCAATGCATCGCTGTAACACTGTCTGAGTAAACAGGCACTGAGCTCTTTTGTTTTTTCAAATACCCCAAAGCATGCACAATGGCAAGAAACTCTCCGATATTATTTGTAGCACCTTCAAAAGGTCCCATTTTAAAAAGCACTTGTTTTGTTTTTGTATACATCCCCCTGTATTCCATAACCTCCCCGTCAAACGCCGCGTCTACAGCAAGACTCTCCAGGTCCGGGTTTCCGATCTTTGAAAGCTGCTCAGGCGTTAATTCCGGTTGAAACGTGTCTTTCCCTATAAAATCGTTAGGAGATTTTTCAAAGGCACTCTCTGCTGCTTGTTTGGTCTTGAATGATTTATACTTAGCGCCCGCGTATCCGTCTATTTGCTTTTTGCACTTGGCCCAGGAATCGAAAATGCCTGTTTCTGTTCCTTTCCAGACAACGTAGTATTTACGTTTTTCAGCCATTCATTCTACCTCATTTATCTTCCGTAACCTTTACCTCACCTGGACCGATGGCTGAATCAGGGACTGGGGAATGTTCCGATGAATTCTGAATAGCGGATGTGGTTTCATGCTTAAAAAACCTTTTCTGAAAAAGAAGAATAATAACAACGCCAATCGTAATAGCAGAATCGGAAATATTGAAAATGGGGAATGAGAATGTATATGGCTCATCGCTCCAGAAAACATGCTCAAGGTGGGAATTAAAATAAAACATATCCACCACTGCTCCGTGAAGAAATCCGGCATAACCACCCTCCGGAGGTAAAAAAGAAGCTATCTCCATAGGAGTGCTTTCCGAAAATAACAGCCCATAAAATGCACTGTCGAGAATATTTCCAATTGCCCCCGCCATAATAAGGGAAATACTGAAGACCAGCCCGAAATGCTCCTTTCTTTTTACAAGCACATTTAAATACCATCCAATGCCTCCGACTGCCAGAATCCTAAACAGACTTAAAAGCAGTTTTCCATACGAACCCTCCAGTTCAAGCCCAAAGGCCATTCCAAAATTCTCGGTAAAATGGATATAAAATAAATTATCAATAACAGGGATTTGGTCTCCCAAAGACATATGTGTTTTGATCCAGATCTTTAAAATCTGATCGATCAGCAGTACAATTAAAACGATAAAAATTGCTTTTTTCACACGTACAAAGGTATAAAGAAACAGAGGTATAAAGATAAGAACCTTTATACCTCTTCTGTATTAAATGTAACCTTTCCGGATCAGGAATTCTGAATCAGTTTTGCTTCAATGCTTAATGTAGCATGAGGTACACTGCGCAGCCTTTCTTTGGGAATTAATTTTCCTGTAACACGGCAAATTCCATATGTTTTATTTTCAATGCGGATCAATGCATTCTTCAGGTTCTGGATATGCTTTTCCTGGCGGGAAGCAAGCTGAGCTATTTCTTCCCGTGACATCGCATCCGAACCGTCCTCCAGCACCTTGAATGTAGGCGATGTATCATCCGTTCCGTGTTCATCTTTGTGAGCAAGTGTATTCTTCAAAAGTTCATAATCCTTTTCTGACTCCAGTATTTTTTCATTAATAATTGCACGGAACTCCTCTAATTCTTTGTCCGAATAACGTGTACGATTGTCTTTCTTACCTTTGAATTTCGGCTGCGGAGGATCCGGTTTTCTGAAAACAGGAGTAGGCTCATAATTCTTCATATCAGAAAATGTACCGCTGTCCCACGAATAGGATTCCTCACCCAGCATTTCTCTCTCCTCAGCAATTTCTTCCTTTGTTTTCTTCTTCTCTTTTTCAGATTTCAATGTAGGTTCCGGCTTAACAGGATTAACAGACTGAGCCTCTTGTTTCTTAACAATCTTTTCTTCCTTGGAGGAAAGTACTTTTACTTTCTCTGCTATTTTCTTCGTTTCCTTTTTCTTAACAGTTTTTTTGGCCGCTATCGCCTTTTTCTTTACACTTTTCTTCTTTACAGTCATTTTCCTGGGAGATTTTTTTATGGCTGCTTTCTTACTCTTTGCAGCGGTTGTTTTTAATACCTTCTTAACCTTTTTTGCTTTGGCGGTCTTCTTTGATTTTGCCATGGTAATTAGGATTAGTTTAATTGTTTGATGCGGTCAATAAAGACCGTTGTTTTTGTTACTTCATCTATTTCAATTTCAACACCTTTTCCACTAATTTCATTGACAATCTCAAAGCTGCTTGCCAAAATTTCCGCGCGAATGTAGTCTAAATTATTCACTATCGCCTTATTAATTTGCGGATGATTTTTAAGTTTTACATCTATTCTGTCTGTAACCTCAAATTTATTCTCTTTTCGCAGGTTTTGGATACGATTTACAATCTCCCGAGCTATCCCCTCCTCCCGTAACTGGGGTGTTATGGTAATGTCAAGGGCCACTGTAAGCGAGCCACTATTGGCTACTTTCCAACCCGGAATATCAACCGGAATTATTTCCACATCTTCACTGTCCAGCGAATAGGTTGCTCCACCCAATACTACATCGTATTTACCTGTTTTTTCAATGGAAAAAATTATTGCCTGGGCATTTTCCAATGCAAATGCTTGCACTGCCTTCATATCCTTTCCGCACTTCTTGCCAAGAGTTTTAAAGTTAAGTTTCATGTTTTTCACAATCTGAGCATCACCTTCACTTACGTATTCAATCTCCTTTACATTCACCTCGGAAAGAACCAGGTCTTTCACCGCTTCCAGCTTTTTCTTAAATGAATCGTCCAGCACAGGTACCCGGATCTTGGTAAGGGGTTGTCGAACCCGTATGTTTTCCTTCTTGCGTATGGAAAGAATCATGGAAGAAATTTTCTGGGCCATTTCCATTCTTTCCTCCAGGGATTTATCAATAGCTGCTTCCTCGGCTTTCGGAAAAAAACTAAGGTGAACACTTTCTGCTTTCTGTCTGCCGGTAATATCATTCAGATCTTTAAATAGCTTATCACAGAAAAAGGGGGCTATGGGCGATGATAATTGGGCCACCACCTCCAGGCACCGGTACAGGGTCTGGTAAGCGGAAATTTTATCCGGGGTATAATCACCCTTCCAAAAACGTCTGCGGCACAAACGCACGTACCAGTTGCTCAGGTACTCATCCACAAAAAGCTCAATGGCACGTCCAGCTTTGGTAGGTTCATAGCTGCTATAGCTTTCGTCCACTATCTTTACGAGAGAATTAAGTTCAGATAATATCCATCGGTCAATTTCTGGTTTATCTTTCAGAGGGATTTCTTTCTCTGCAAAAACAAACTTGTCAATATTGGCATAAAGCGCGAAGAAGGAATAAATATTGTAGAGCGTTCCGAAGAAGGAGCGTTGTTTTTCAGCAATGCCCTCAAGATCAAATTTGAGATTGTCCCAGGGGTCTGCATTCGTAACCATATACCAGCGCAGCGCATCCGGACCATATTTTTCAAGCGTGGCGAAAGGGTCAACTGTATTACCCAGGCGCTTGCTCATTTTGTTCCCGTTCTTATCCAGCACTAATCCATTGCTCACTACATTCTTGAATGCTACGGAATCAAAGCACAATGCAGCAATAGCATGCAGGGTATAGAACCACCCACGTGTTTGATCAACCCCTTCGGCAATAAAATCTGCAGGAAAATTAGCGGATAACTCATTTTTATTTTCGAAGGGATAGTGTAATTGGGCATACGGCATTGCTCCGCTGTCAAACCATACATCGATCAGATCGGATTCCCGGTACATTTTCTTACCTGAGTCCGAAACAAGAAATACCCGGTCTATATAGGGCTTATGCAAGTCAAAGCTTTCTCCTTCTGTATCAAAATCGGAATTAAACCCGGCTTTTTTTGCTTTCTCAATTTCCTGTTTCAAATCCTGGGTTGATCCAATTACCTTTTCTTCTTTACCATCCTCCGTTCTCCAGACAGGAAGCGGAATTCCCCAAAAACGCGAACGCGACAAATTCCAGTCCTGCAGGTTGTTAAGCCATTCACCGAAGCGGCCGGTGCCTGTATGGGCAGGTTTCCAATGGATGGTTTTGTTGAGGGCAACCATCCTGTCTTTGTACTCGGTTACTTTCACAAACCAACTATCCAGCGGATAATACAATACAGGCTTATCTGTACGCCAGCAGTGAGGATAGCTGTGCTCGTACTTCTCTTTCTTGAAAAGCTTACCTTCTTCCTGCAGCTTCAGGACTATACGTTCGTCAACACTTAAGTATTCTTTAAGCGCCTTTATTTTTCCGTTTATTTCCAAAATCTGCTTCTGTTTCTGAAACTCAACTTGTTTTTCGGAATCAGACAGGTAGGCTTCCTTCACATATTCGTCTCCATACAGGAAAATACCGTCTTTCACTTCGGGTAAAAATCTTCCTCTCTTATCCACCAATGTTAGAGAACCTATACCGTTCTGCCTGGCCACCTTAAAGTCATCCGCTCCAAAGCTGGGGGCAATGTGCACAATACCTGTTCCATCTTCTGTAGTTACAAAATCTCCCAAAACAACCCGGAAAGCATCGCCGTCTTGTGGCTGAACAAACGGGAGCAGTTGATGGTAGGAAATTCCTTCCAGGTCTTTTCCGGTAAAAGAAGCAATATCCTCTCCTACAGGAAGCTTGGATTTTCCATCTCCAAAATACTTGTCCCGAAGTGCCTTTGCAAGAATTACCGTCACTTCTTTTTTGGAATACTGATTGATTGTCCTTACAGCAACGTATTCAATATTCTTACCAACGGCCAGGGCAGTATTTGAAGGGAGAGTCCAGGGAGTAGTCGTCCAGGCCAAAAAATATACCTCATTGCCTAATCCCAACTTTTCAATTCTATCTTTTGATTCTTGAGCTATCTTAAACATCGCCACGGCGGTAGTATCCCGCACATTTCTATAACATCCCGGCTGGTTTAGCTCGTGGGTGCTTAAACCGGTTCCTGCAGCAGGTGAATAAGGCTGAATAGTATACCCTTTATACAGCAGCTTCTTATCGTATAAGTTCTTAAGAAGCCACCATACGCTTTCTATATACTTGTTTTCATATGTGATGTACGGGTGCTCCATGTCTACCCAATATCCCATCATTCGGGTGAGCTCCTCCCACTTGTCCTGGTATTTCATTACCTCCTTCCGGCAGGCTTTATTATAATCCTCGATGGTTATTTTCTTACCAATATCCTCTTTGGTAATCCCAAGCGTTTTCTCTACGGCAAGTTCAATAGGCAATCCGTGGGTATCCCAGCCCGCCTTGCGTTTTACCTGCTTTCCTTTGAGTGTTTGATACCTGCAGAATAAATCCTTTATAGCCCTCCCCATGACATGGTGGATACCCGGCATGCCGTTTGCCGAAGGGGGTCCCTCGTAAAAAACGAATGGCTCTGCTCCCTGTCTGGAAGACACACTTTTTTCAAACGTATTGTTTTCCTTCCACAGCTGCAGAATCTCTTTCGCTATTTCGGGAAGGTCCAGGTTCTTATATTCGGGATATGTTTTCACCTTTGTTTGTTCTGATTTTAAAGGTGACAAAGATAAAAGACTTTAAGGGATATACTAAGATGGGCGTGGCAATATAAAAACAAAAAAAGTCAAAAAAAAAGCCCTGACCATATCGTCAGAGCTTGTGATCCCGCTGGGATTTGAACCCAGGACCCCTACATTAAAAGTGTAATGCTCTACCAGCTGAGCTACGGGATCAAGATGTCATTAGAAAAACGGAGCGCAAAGATAGAAGCATTTTGCAATCTTCAATAAGGAATTTTCATCTATTGTTTCCCCATTAAAATGCCCGGATTATATTTGCATGCGCGATGAAGATATACCTGATAGGTTACATGGGTAGTGGAAAAAGTACAATCGGGAAGCTTTTATCCGACCAATTGAAGCTGGATTTTATTGACCTGGACAAATATATTGAGCACGAAACAGGTAAATCCATTACCGAAATCTTCGCCCAGAATGGGGAAGCCGGATTCAGGGTAATGGAACATGACTACCTCAAAAAAGTAGTTACTAAGGATAACATGGTAGTCTCTCTTGGAGGAGGAACTCCCTGTTTTCACAACAACATAGATCTTATAAATAAAAATGGAACTTCCGTTTACCTGGATGTAGATCTTGATGTGCTGACCAAACGATTATCTAAAGAAAAAAATGACAGGCCGCTTATTAAGAATCTTAATGACACAGAACTGAAGTCCTTCATTGAAAGAAATCTGGAGAAAAGAGAAACTATTTATAAACAAGCAAGTATCATAATAAAAGTCAAAACCCTTGACAAAGACGAACTGGTAGAAAAAATAAAGAGGAAAATAACAATTTAGTTCTATTTGCTTAAAAAGCATTTTTATCTCCCTTTAAAACGTCAAACATAGTTTGAAAAACAATTCGGATGTCTAAGAGAAATGACCAGTTTTCAAGATAAAAGATATCCATTTTGATCCTTCTTTCCATCATTACAGGATCACTGGTTTCTCCCCGAAATCCTTTTACCTGTGCCAGTCCGGTAATACCGGGTTTAATAAAATGCCGCACCATATATTTCTCTATATTATCTCTGTACTGATCATTCAGCCATAAAGGGTGCGGCCTCGGACCAACCACGCTCATCTGTCCCAGCAACACATTCAGAAACTGTGGAAGCTCATCCAGGCTTGTCTTTCGTAAAATTGCTCCTACACTTGTAATACGGGAGTCCCCTTTTGTAGCCTGAACCCCGTCCTTCTTTTCATCAAAATACATAGACCTGAATTTATAACATCCAAAATTGTCGTTATCAAGACCCGATCGCTTCTGCTTAAAAAAAACAGGCCCTTTTGAATTCAATTTAATAACTACAGCAATGATTGGAAAAAGCCAGGAAAATACAAATACAAAAATGAACAGGGAAAAAATAATGTCGAATACCCTTTTGGTGATTCTATTAAATTGATTATCCAAGGGTATCGGACGAAAAATGTATACCGGAAGATATCCGTAAAAATCAATTATGAAATTGTCAAAATTAAATCCTACGGAAGTTGGTATAAATTTGAGACGAAGTACTTCCCTATCGGTAAATTCAATCAGTTTATCAATCTGGTTCGCATTTAATTCCGAAATGGAACAGTATATCTCATCAATTTTATTTTCAAGAGAATAGTTCTTCACATCTAAAAAGTACCTGGTAAAATCGCCGCCATATTCTTTAATATCGAATTCCTTATATAATCTATACCCATGTTCTGGTTGATTTTTGAAAAAATCAGCCATATCTCTTGTAGCGCTATTTACTCCAAGTATTATTACCCTTCTGAAATTATGGCCTTTTTTACGGTAAAATCGTAGAAACAGAGATGTGGATATTCTCCAAAAAAGAATAAAAAAACATGAAAGACCATAAAAATAATATACAAATTCCCCCGAGTGATAAATAGTGGTCACCAGACCGTCAGCCGCCTCTATGATAATAATATAAAGAGCTAAAATCCGAAGTGTGCTATTAATTATTGAAATAATTGTTTGAACCCGGTAGAGTTTATAGGGCTTCAAAATCAACATGGAAATTATCCAGGACGCATTCGCTAATGCCTGGAAATTGGAATAATGTAACGTGAAATAATCCTTAAAACGATTTAGAAAAAAATAAGAACAGATTAAAAATACCGCATTGATAATAATAATATCGCCAAAGAAATGTACTGGTCTGACAATTTTTTTATAAACTGAAGGCATAAAGAATCAATCGTTTCAAGCAAATGTAAAGAATTTCGTTTGCTATGCACATTTACCCGTCAAAACGCAATGATGGATGGAATATTGTCCTTTTATTTAAATTATTAAAATATAAAAAGGAATTAAAAAAAGCATAAAAAACAATCCCGCTCTGGCGCTCCAGTAAAGATTCGGTCATACATGAAATCATGAAAAGCAGGATAAAAACAAAATACAATATATTGTTATGCTTAAGGGCAAATGATAATGATATACCAAAACACAGGAGTAGAATTATCAATCCGGGTAGTCCCAGTCCGATGGCAGTTTCCAGGAATTGATTGTGTGCATTGTATCTTGTATTTTCCAGATAGGTTAAAGAAATATACTCATGATCCAAATAATATTCTTGTAATTCATCCTGCACATCCCCCGTTCCAACACCTGCAACAGGATATTTTTTAATCAATTCCAAGGCACTGGACCACATCAAATACCTGACTTGTTTCTCTCCCCACCTGTTGCCAATATCATAGTTAAAGGCCTCTTTAAATCTCTCCTTGTTTGTAGGAAATAAAAAGACGGTACACAGGATAAAAATACCCGCAATAATTCCAGCAAAAATTGATTTAATTGAATTACTATTTCTACTAAAACTATAAAAAAAATAAAAAATTGCTCCGATAATTAATATCAGAAGTTGTGTCCTTGTACCAAGGAGTAGTATTACCAATATTAAAATAAAAAGAGAAGAATAGTAAATGATTTTTTTCTTTAAATTAAAAGTATACACATCCTTAAAAAAAATGCAGAGTAAAATTGAAACCGAAAAACAAAAATACATTGATAAATAGGTGGCATGCATCCCCACAATTGTACTAAGCCCGTGATAAAAGAACAAAGAAGAATCTCCAAATGAAAAAAGATAATACGTAGCTACTAAAAGACAAAAAGAACCTATTAACAAACAGCTTAAAACAAAGCTTAACATGACGGTTCGAACCTCTTTTACAGCTAAACCTGGAGAGAAAAATAATAAAACCGGAAAAAGTAAAATACTTACTTTTTTTTGCAACTCAAAGCCAGCCTCATCATAATTATCCGTTTTAAATAATCCGAGCAAATGAATAACATATAACGAAATAAATAAAATCAGTATTCCGTTAAAAGTTTTCTTCGAATCCTGCGGGGAGTAAAAATTAAATATTATTGTATTGACTGCTAATAAGATTATCAAGTAACTAGTCAATCTCACCTCTGCTAAAGAAAAAGGCAGGCTAAACATCAAACAAATAAGTAACGCGGAATGAACTTTCTTAAATAATTGCTGCATCGTTTATATTTCAACTATTCGGGAAATTCTGTTTATTAAAAATATGTTTAAGTTTAATCTTCATTAGTAAAAAGAGAAATAATGAGTTTGTTTTTAGGTATCTAAAAAATAAACGTCTGGGTTCCTGCATTAATCTAAAAAACCATTCCATAGATAGTTTTCTCATAAATAAAGGAGCACGTTTTGCTGTTTGTGCATAAATAGGGAAAGCGCCTCCTACACCTAATAAAATTGCCTTTATTTTTTCCGAATTTTCAGCCATCCACTTTTCCTGTTTAGGGCAGCCAAGTGCTACAAATACCAGATTAGCACCCGAGGAATTTATCATATCTGCATAATGTGAATCATTCAATGGCCTATCAAAGGGCGGAGAAAATAGCCCTACGACTTTAAGGTTTGGAAATTCCTTTTCCGTCCTAACTTTGATTCTGGATAAAAGTTCATCTGTTGTTCCGAAAAAAAATACTTTCAGATCGTTTATCTCTGCCAATCTGAGAAGATCAGGCATTATATCCATACCGGCAATTCGATCCTGCTGAATCCTGTAAAAAAAATTTAGCGCTTTTACAATTGGCATACCATCAGAAAGCACAAGCGACGCATTATTAACCTGACTAGCAAACTTCTTATCCATGTACGCTTCAATGGTCATGTGCACATTAGCAAAACATACATAACCGGGCCATTTGTTTTCCCCCCATTCCATGATTCTAGCTATGCTTTCCTTATAATTAAGCAAATCAATATTCAAACAAATAATTTCTCTATTCATTCTTTCTTTTAGCACAATTTTATAATTGAAAATATTAGATATACTAATTCATTCTGCACATTCCACCACACGATATGACCGATCCGTGATATTGCAGTAAACCACCTCTCTAAAAATTCTGGGATTCAAAAATTTACAAATATTCTGCTCTTTAGAAACCGAATCAGTCCTTCTGTAGTGTTCAACACCAAAATCCGCGTAATAACACCGATATATCGAATAACCATTGAATAATGATATACCTGTTACGGCAGTAATGAGAAAGGGAACTTTATAGCAGGGAAGATATTTTAAAAGAAAATCTTGATCTTCAAAGTGTAATATTTTTCTTTCTTTATGGCTCAAACTATCCAGAGATATCAAGAACTTCATTCTGATGAAATCCTTATTCAAAAGGAGTGCATCATTTAATCTTTTATCAAGAAATATAGATGGATTATTAAATAAATCACGCATTTTCACAAAATCAAGGCTATATTTACACCTACCCAATATACAATTTTTAGTAACAAAATTTTCCTTTACCAGTCTTTTAAAAGCGTACATGCAATTGTAAAAAGGAAAAATCATAAGAAAAAAACATATTGCGTACACCACTCGTAAAGTCTTTTCCTTAATATATGGAATATAGAAATTCAAATAATAAGACATGAAAAACAAAGCCGTATAGTGCTGAATATCTGAAAAAAAATAAGCACTGCCTCCTGATATCTTGAAAAAGGCTCCAGGTAAAAAACCAAAAAACGCAATTATAATCTGCAATTCGATAAAAATTGTATTGACTTTAATCTTATTTATGAAAAGAAAAAACCATATCCCAATCAAAATAAAAGTCCAGAAAAAAGAAAACAAAATGAAAACAGGGAAACTGGTGTGAATATAGTTTTTGAAGAAACTCAGAAAGTCCACAGTGCCAATGCCTTTAGATAAAGGGTCATAAAAAAGGTAAAAAATAGCTAACGATATGATGAAGACAAAAAATAAAAATACAGTGGATCTGGCCGATGCGTAAAGCCTATATCTCAAGTACAGATAAAATAGAATAGCATCAAAAATAAAAAGTGTTGAAATTTTAGTAAACCCAATAATAATTGAAAAAATAGAAATAAAAATAACGTTAGTCAGATTCATTTTAAATTTTTCGTGTCGAATAACGGGTGCAGCAAACATAGATAATGCCATTACGAAGAAAATCATTGAAACCAAATAACTTTCACTTCCAAGAATTGAATTCCAGGCCAAACTTGTACGATAAGCAATACCGGATTTTTCATAGGAAAAAATACCTATAAATACGATAAATAACAATATCCAAAATAAATAATTGAAACCATCAGAATTGCTGTTTGCCGACCTAAACTGATGGAATACAAGGAAAACCACATGAAAGAATAATGGCCAGAAAATAACCGGGAAACCTAAATGATACATATCTATAATTGAAATTCCCAGCACTTTAGAGATTTGTGCAAATAAAAAATGGCTTCCATAATGATACGGAATATAGGGCACTCCATCAAGGCCAGTCGAAGGTATATTGTATGTTTTTATCATTTGAGCAATCGACATATGAAAAAAATTGTCCAATCCTCCTGTAGAATTGTACATTCCTAATACAATTTTCTCTAAAAATAAAGGAGACAAATTTCTTCCATCCCAAATAAGTCCTGAAATCCAGACACTCAAAATAATTATCAAAAACAAATCCCAATGCCATAACCTGTTATTGTTAATTGTCTTCATATAATGAAATACTGTAATAATAGAAGCTATTATTCCTAAAAATATAATAGCATAAACCATTACATCCATATTGAATATCCCTGCAACCACAAATATGATTAACATTGAAATAATCACCAGCACATTTAAATAATAGAAATTGATCGAATTATTTTTTAAAATCGAGAAAAGAAGATATGGAGTATTTATCCAGGCAAGAGAAATTAATAATACTTTTAGGAGTACAAAATAATCTGTATCCAGTGGATATCGCAATATTGAATAAATACCTGACATAACAATAGCAAGGGCAGTACATAATAAAGAAGAGGACAGGAATATTTTTTTATCTGCATTTATAGGGTGATTTTCCATATTTATTTAATTGAGAATAAACAGATTACTTTTTTTTAACCAAATCCGGATGGTATATTTTCATCCAATTAACTGTCTCCTCAATTCCTTGATCTAATGTATACGGAGGAACGCCAAATGCCTCAAAAGTTCTTTCCAGAGGTGTAACATTACTGTTGACCATACTCCTATATCTTGAAGACGTGATAGGAAAACTAACCTTAACAAAAGATAAGGCATCTCCTATCAAGGATAGTACTCTAACTATTAGTCTTGGAACTACTCTTACGTTCCTTCCGAGCTGCTTTTGTGAAAACCCGTTCACCCAATTATATATATCAATCGGCAAGTCCCCCACATAAAATATTTTTCCATTTACTTTCTCCGGAGGGCTTTCTAAAATTGAAATTATTTGAAATACAACATTCCCAACATATCCATAGGATCGAATAACAGGTTTTCTGCCAGGATGAAAATATAAACCTTTACTTAACACCTTCCAGAATTCATATGGATACCTGATGTGCCAAGGACCCCAGATATTTGTTGGACGGATAATAGTCCAAATACAGTTTAAATTCTCCTTCCGTGTCATTTTTTCCATTACTATTTTGCTTTCTCCATATACAGTATGAGGAGCGAAGTCCTCATCATCCTTAGGTAATCCTTGGTACTGATTTACAAATTGAGTAGAAGTAATGATGACCCTTTTTACCTGGGCAAATTTTTTAATCGCAAAGAGGATGTTTTGGGAACCCTTCATATTCACATCATAGTCATCGATCTTATTAGCAGGGTTCGTATCGGTACGTGCAGCTAAGTGAATGACAATATCAGGTTGGAAAGATTGAAACAATTCGTTCACCTTACTTTCATCCAGAATATTACACTTTCTCCAATATGCCTGATGACTGATATTTTTAGGGCTTGAGATATCCATATTAACAATTTCACATCCTCTTTCAAGAATTAATTTTTCAATTAAATTTGTTCCAATAAATCCAGATCCGCCAGTTACTAGTATTTTCATAGTGAATCAATTATTTTAAGGATAGGAACATATTCTCCATGTCATCTATATGTTGCCTCAAGGTATACTTTTCTAAAAAACGTTTACGCGCATTCTCTCCCATTTTCAACCGCAATAAGGGGTTTTCAATCAATAAAGAAATTTTATCAGCCAAAGCCCCTACGTCTTTTACCGGCACTAAAAAGCCGGTTTCCTCCGTTACAATATCAGGAATACCTCTCCATTCTGTTGCAACTACAGGTAATTGAAACATCATTGCCTCTAATAGTACATTTCCAAATGATTCGGAATTAAAATAAGTTGGAAAGCACAAAAAATCTGCCTGAGAAAAATACTCCCATTTAGCTTTACCTGTTTGCACACCTACAAAAAGGATTGAATTACCAATGCCATAAGACTCTATTATTTTCATTAAACCGGTTTTATATTCTGCCGAATTAAATTCACCCATAACAACCAGTTTGAAATTATTAATACCTCTTTGTATTAATAATTGTAATGCTTGTATTAAGCATGTAAGCCCTTTATCCTCTCGTAGAATACCCACAAATAGTATTTTAAATGTACAATCATTATTTGCTTTATGTTGGACTGGCAAATAATTAATTGCTTCATCCTCCATTCCATTCGGAATATAAAATATGCTTTTTGCCAAAAAGTATTTTGCATCCTCCGGATTCAAAGAAGATAACTGGATCCCAATGTCAGGCAGGCCATATACCTTTTTGCATATCCACTGGAATACTGCAGGCTTGGTTCTCAAATACTCTGAAATTCCTGCAGCTCTAAAATGATATATTTTTTTTTTAAAAATAGGAGTTATAAATAAGAGAAGAGCCAAGTCCCTAAGAATGGGCGTAAAATTAGGTCCCGAAGGCGGATAATACAATACCAATTCCCTATGTAATAATTTTTGCCTATATACTTCACCTACTGTAGAAAAAAGATGAAATATTTTTTTCAATGAAATTTTCCCAATATCCCCTTCCCCTTCTGAGAATGCCAACCTCACATGCACTATTTTTATGTGACGGAATGCTGCATTTACTAGCCTTCCTATCATCATTGCTTGGCCCAAATAAGGCGGAGGAGTCTGACCAACAACCAAAATCTTCACCGGTTTAGAAGGCATAGATACAATAATTATATTTTACTTATACTCCTGGCTGGGTTTCCAGCCACTACTGATCCGGAAGGTACATTTTTAACAACAACAGAGCCAGCCCCAATAACCACATTATCACCTATCGTCACAGGACCTATTATCACCGCATTCGCTCCAATATTCACATAATTACCAAGAATAGGTGCTTTTGAATTGTTACCATAAATATCCTTTTTAATACCTATTGTGCATCCATTTCTTAAAACACAGTGGTCTCCAATAATAGTACCATCATTTACCACTAATCCTTGTCCATGTTGGATTACTAAACTTCTTCCCACCTTGGTTTTAAAAGGTAATTCTACTCCAAGTATCCACTCCACGCAAATCCGGTACACTATGAGAATTGGAGACCCGAGTAGCCAAAAAGGTGCAGGCAGTTGTCTTAACCAATATGCAATTCTAAATGCCAAAGTGATTATACGGCCTTTAATATTTCCTTTATTTGCTTTCCAATCTTGAAATATATACATAGGGTTGGTGAAATCTTATATCATGCGAACAAAAAATAAGGATATTGTTTTCTTATATCTCTCCAGAAGGTTTAAGAATGATGTAATATACCGTTTTGGCAAATATCACAATGGGCAATATAAACTGTGCCCATTCCCAATAATTATCCTGAACCCCTAGAAGGAATATGTAAACTATAACAACGAGTAACCCCAGAGTCAATATAAAATTTTCCTGATTAATTTTGTTAATTATTCTTTTACATAAAAAAAATAACGATAAAATCAAAGCACCCAATCCTAGGAACCCAAATTCGCCATATACACTAAGCCAGCTATAAAAAGGGAAATAAGTAGAGCCTGCCTTAAACCTACCGGACTTATATTCCAACCAAATTGGTAAAATATATTTTTCCAAATCATGATTTGTTGATTTTATAAATGAAGGGATTTTTGTGCTAAGATAAGTACCTGATAAAATCATAGACGCCTTACTGCAATATTGGCCTGGTCCCAAGCCTATGTATTTTTGATAAGGCTTTTCCGCTCCCAATTCGTTGTATGTAATCAAAGTAGCACGTGACTTTGTAGATTTTAATTGATTTGAATTGAATGTATTATTGTAATACATCTTCAAAAGATTAACATTGTTGGGTAAAAATGCAAATAAACAAATTATCACAACGCTCAATATACCAATTGTTGCCCGAATAACCTTAAATTGCTTATTCAAAAACAGTAATTTTCCTTGAGGTATAAAAAAAATAATGATCATGATATTCATTAAGGTAGATGTCAATAATAAAAAAATACTGTGCATTACGGATGCAACTATCCATCCTAGAATCAGCACCAATAGCGTTGGCAGACCGATTTTTCTTTTTTCATAAAATCTGGCAGCAATTACCATTACAGCTAATGCCGATAAAGCAATGGCATAATACACATTACTTCCTAAACCATCACCCACACCGAATGTTGGATTTATTGTACCCATAGCCGCATCACCAGTTCCTCCATCAAATACGTGCGTACAAAAACATACATTATAAAGCACCTGACTAATTCCAAAAACAGCTTCAATAAATAGAACTTTAATCGTAATGCTCGAAAAAGATACGAGTAGTCTTTTATTAACAATATCCCCAAAGGAAGCTATTACAAATAAAAAAGGAGAATTCGTGATGAAAAAGAAAAAAAAATTCATCCACAAAAAATCTTCATTAATAAAAAAATATGTAAGACCAAGACATATATATAGAAATACAAATAAAGTTATCCGGGTGAGGTTATACCATGACCTGGATTTTACATAAAAAATAAATAGAAATAAAGCTAAAAACGGTGAAACCAACGAAAA